>Ga0335069_10013452_pt1 | contig 11486 bp, 10 predicted proteins | sample Lox_Sample_11_FD_206714 | JGI IMG/M metagenome (GOLD analysis project Ga0335069, IMG submission 206714) | Soil microbial communities from Loxahatchee National Wildlife Refuge, Florida, United States - Lox_Sample_1.1 | ecosystem: Environmental > Terrestrial > Soil > Wetlands | place: USA... | reverse complement strand
AGCGAGCCACTGCGCTGATGTCTCCGGCCACACCGTTCTTTCGATGAGTTCATGCGCCAGCGTTGCCAACAGTGCCGTTGCTGCGCAAAAGCCCGCGACCGCGTCCGTGGGCACCGATTTCAGCCGGCGGGACAACACCGAGTAGGTTGCCCAAACAAAGGCTGCGATGAATGCCGCGATCAAGCCCGGTACCTGACCCGGTGCAAAGCCGCTGGTATTGCCTGCAAACAAGAGCACCGTACCGACAAGCCCGAGGACGGCGCCGATCACGTGATGCGGCGCCAGCCGTTCACCCGGCAGCGCTGAGGAGAACAGCACGATCAAAAGCGGCCAGAGGTAGTTGACGAGCCCCGCCTCTGCCGGCGGCGCGTAGCGAAGCGCCAGGAAATACAGCGCGTGATAGCCGAACAGCCCGCCCACCCCGACCACCCAGGCAACAAGCGGCTGCCGCAACGCCTGCGCCGCCTCGCCTCTCCCGATCCAGGTCAGCACGCCCACCAACGCGCCGATCGCAAACGTCATCGCCGCGAGCTGGAACGGAGGAATTTTTCCCGTCGCGACCGTGAGCACCGACAGCAGCGACCACATCAGGATCGCGGTCAGTCCGATCAAGGTCGCGGTACGGGGCGACATGAGACTCGTCATTGCGCACTAACGGGTCCGCGCGAAGCGCGGCCCGATGACAGGCTGCGCGAAGCAATCCAGCATCATTTGCGAAACCGGATCGCTTCGTCGCTACCACACCTCGCAAGGACGAGGAAAATCACACCATATACTGGCCGCCATTGACCGACAGCGTCGAGCCGGTGATGGCGCCGGCCTCATCGGCGGCGAGGAAGACGACGGCGCGGGCGATCTCTTCGGGCTCGCCGAGGCGGCCGACCGGAATCAACGGAAGGATGGATTTCTCCAACACCTCCTTCGGCACCGCCTGCACCATCTCGGTGTTGATATAGCCGGGGCAGATCGCGTTCACGGTGATACCGCCCTTGGCGTTTTCCAGCGCGAGTGCCTTGGTGAAACCGATTTCGCCGGCTTTTGCCGCGGAATAGTTGGTCTGGCCGAACTGGCCCTTCTGGCCGTTGATCGAGGAGATATTGATGATGCGGCCGAATTTTCGCGCACGCATGCCCTCGATGACCTGGCGGCACATATTGAACAGCGAGCCGAGATTGGTGTTGATCACGGCGTTCCACTGCTCGAGCGTCATCTTGTGGAAGGCGCCGTCGCGGGTGATGCCGGCATTGTTGACCAGCACATCGACCGGTCCGATCTCGGCCTCGACCTTCTTGATGCCGGCTGCGCAAGCATCGAAGGAGGCGACGTCCCATTTATAGACGGGGATGCCCGTCTCGGCCTTGAACTTCTCGGCGGCGGCATCGTTGCCGGCATAGCTGGCAGCGACTTTGTAGCCGGCGGCCTTCAGCGCCTTGCTGATCGCAGCGCCGATGCCTCGCGTTCCTCCGGTGACCAACGCAACACGTGCCATGACAACATTCCTTCTCCTGGCGTTTCCATCAACCGCGCGTCTTTGTGCGACGCTTGTTATGTAACTGCGGGATTATGCGGGCCGTTTGACCAACATCAAGAACAAAGCGCCCGGCAATGTCGCCGGGCGTAGTCTCTTTAGTTTAGCGCTGTGCAGTTGCGAAGAGCAGTTCTTTCGCAATCGCTGCCACCTTTTTAATCGCGCGCAAGGCACATCGCGATGCCCATGCCGCCGCCGATGCAGAGCGTGGCCAGGCCCTTCTTGGAATTACGCTTCTGCATCTCGTGCAGCAATGTCACCAGCACGCGCGCGCCGGACGCGCCGATCGGATGACCGATCGCGATCGCGCCGCCATTGACGTTCACCTTCGAGGTATCCCAGCCGAGGTCCTTGTTGACGGCGCAGGCCTGTGCGGCAAAAGCTTCGTTGGCCTCGATCAGATCGAGGTCGCTGATGCTCCAGCCGGCCTTCTTCAGCGCGGTGCGCGACGCGGGGATCGGACCGGTTCCCATGATCTTCGGATCGACACCGGCCTGGCCCCACGACACAATGCGCGCGAGCGGCTTCCTGCCTTCCTTGGCCGCCTGCTTGGCGGTCATCAGCACCACGGCGGCGGCGCCGTCATTGATGCCCGATGCACTGCCGGCCGTCACGGTGCCGTCCTTCTCGAAGGCCGGCCTGAGCTTGCTCATGGCATCGAGCGTGGCGCCGTGACGCGGATACTCGTCGGTGTCGACGACGACATCGCCTTTGCGCGTCTTGATGGTGACCGGGACGATCTCGTCCTTGAACTTGCCGGCCTTCTGCGCGGCCTCGGCCTTTTGTTGGGAAGCGACCGCGAACTCGTCCTGCTGCGCACGCGTAATCTGATATTGCTTGGCAACGTTCTCCGCGGTGTTGCCCATGTGATAGCCGTTGAAGGCATCCCACAACCCGTCCTTGATCATGGTGTCGACGAGCTCGAGCGAGCCCATCTTGACGCCGCCACGCAGATACTGGGCGTGCGGCGCCATGCTCATGGATTCCTGGCCGCCGGCGACGACGATCTCGGAATCGCCGTTGAGCAGCGCCTGATAGCCGAGCGCGACCGAGCGCAGGCCCGAACCGCAGAGCTGGTTGACCCCCCAGGCCGGGCTTTCCACTGGAATGCCGGCGGCGATCGAAGCCTGGCGGGCCGGGTTCTGGCCCTGCGCGGCCGTGAGGATCTGGCCCATGATCACTTCGGAGACGCGGGCGGGTTCGACACCGGCGCGCTGAAGCGCGGCCTTGATCGCGACAGCGCCGAGATCGTGGGCCGGTAGCGTACCGAACGCACCGTTGAAGCTTCCGACCGCGGTGCGGGCGGCGCTGACGATGACAACATCGTCTGACATGGACATCTCCTAGTTGCTTGAGTTTTTTTCGATGGCGGGCGCCGGAATGGCAAGCCAGTCTCTCATCCCATCCTGTTAACGTGTTTGCGGCATGTCAATTCCCCGCTGGTGAAGTTTTGCGCAACTCGCCATCACATCGGCGCGCCTTGCCGAGAGGGCTGCTCGCGGGAAGCGGCGGGACCACTTGCAAGTCCACGAAGCCGATCTGGAGATCGCAAAACGCAGGCCGCAGCGCCCCTACCGGGATGCTCCGCAACATACCGCGCAACATAAAATGCACCCAAATTAACCGTGGTGCACAAAACGGTAGCCGAACCCCTTTGAAAATGCTTATTTTGTTGCATTCCGCCCTGCGGCGATGCCGTGGGGGTCTTGTCCCTCGGTTTTGCAGGTATGAGTTCCATGGCGAAATCTGACCAACCCACCACGATCAAAAAATACGCAAACCGAAGGCTCTATAATACCGGTACCAGCACCTATGTGACGCTGGAGGATCTGGCGGCGATGGTGAAGGAGGGCGAGGATTTTCTCGTCTACGATGCCAAGACCGGTGACGACATCACCCGCTCGGTGCTCGCGCAAATCATCTTCGAGCAGGAAAACAAGGCCGGCCAGAACCTCCTGCCGACGACATTCCTCAGGCAGTTGATCCGCTTCTACGGCGACAGCATGCAGATGGTGGTGCCGAAATATCTGGAGCAATCGATCGACACGCTGACGCGCGAGCAGGAAAAGTTCCGCAAACAGCTCGCGAGCACATTGAGCGGCACGCCGTTCGCGCCGCTCGAGGAGCAGGTCCGCCGCAACATGGAGCTGTTCGAAAAGACCTTCTCGATGTTCAAGCCATTCGCCCCGCGCGGCGGCACGGGCGACGAGAAGGCCCCGGAGGCCGCATCCGCCGATGGCGACAATATCGACGACCTGCGCCGCCAGATGAAGGATATGCAGGACCGTCTCGACCGCTTGTCGAAAGAGCCGAAGAAGGAAGAGTGAGGCCCGCGCGCGGCGAATATTGTGCGGCGAAGCCGGTTCACAGGATCGCGTTGACGCCTTTGCGGCGGATCACGTCGAGAAGCACCAAGGCCGGACCTTTGGGAGTCTTGTCGCCGCGCTCAAGCTGCGACACATAGCCCGGAGTCACGTGGAAGGACGGATTTCAGGCCGCAGAAAACGGGGGATACACCGCGCGAAACCGGGAACTACCCCGCAGCCGGCAGCGACGTCTCGGAGCGCGGCGCCCACGGCCGTTCGGCGGCGGCAAGCCCGATCAATCGGCCCTGGATGTAATCGCAACCCCAGTCGCGCAAGAGACTGGCCGCCTCCTCGTCCTGCACCCATTCGGCGACCGTCTCGATGTCGAGGCGCCGCGCGAGATCGATCAGCGTCTGCACGAAAGCGCGGTCGTCCGCCGAACGCGCGACGTTCTGCACAAAGGCGCCGTCGATCTTCACGATGTCCACGCCAAGCTTGCGCAGATTGCGGAACGAGGTGTAGCCCGCGCCGAAATCGTCGATGGCGATGCGGCTGCCGAAATTCTTCAGCCGCGTGACGAAGCTGCGCACGTCGTCGAGATCGTGGATCGCCACCGTTTCGGTAATCTCGACGATCAGCCGCTCGGCGATGCCGGGATGGGCACGCATCATGGACTCGATTCCGGCCCACCAATCCGGATCCATCGTGGTATCGGGCGAGATATTGAGGCTCAGCGCAACACCGGGCGAATTGGCAAGCTCGCCGACCACAAGCTCGAGCACGCGGTGATCGACAAGCCGGATCAGGCCGAGCCGCTCGGCAACCGGCACGATATCGGGGGCGAGCAGCACGCGCCCGCCATTCTGCTCCATGCGCACCAGGCATTCGTAGAAAGCGATGTCGCGCGAGGCCGCCGTCACCACCGGCTCATAGGCCATGACGATGCGCCGCTCGTTGAGCGCGGTGACGATCTCGTCGGTGACGCGGATGTTGACGCGGCGCTGGGCGTCGCGCTCGACGTTGGGACGCCAGGCCGCGAACGATCCGGCGCGGCGGCGCTTGGCGCCGTCGAGCGTCTCATGGGCGCGGTTGATGGCTTCCTCGGCCGCGCGCGCATGGCGCGGCACGCTGACGGCGCCGATCGAGGCGGTGACGGAAACCGGACCCGATCGCGTCGGCACCACCTCGTCGCGAATGCCGGCAAGGAAACGTTCGGCGGCGGCGTTCATGTCGTCGACCGTGCAGTTCTTGAGGATCAGCCCGAACTTGTTGCCGGAGAAGCGGCCGAGTACATCGCCGCCGCGCAGGCGCATGCGAATGCGTCGCGCGACTTCCGAAATCACGGCGTCCGCGACATCGAAGCCGAAGGCGTCATTGATGCGCGCCAGATGGTCGATGCCGAGCAGCATGAAGGCCGAGGTGCAGCGATAGCGCTGGGCTTCCTCGATCGCCTCTGCCAGCGCCGCAACCAGATGCGTGCGGTTGAGCTCCCCGGTCAAGGGATCGTGCCGCGACAGCTTGATCAGCTGCTCGTCGCGGGCGTGGCGCTCGTTGTCGATCCGGACGATGCCTTGCGCGCGCACCGGCCGGCCGTCGGGGCCGGCAAACCAGGAGCCGGTCTCCTCGATCCAGAGCATCGGCGCGGAGCTCGCCGCCCTCACGCCATATTCGATCCGATACGGAACACCGTCGCCGCCATGCACGGGCGGCGACAGACCCAGCGCGTCGGCCCGGATCGATCCCTTCGGCTCGATCAGCTTTGCAAACTCAGCCCCGCTTGCAAGCAAGGCCGGCGGAATGTCGGGAAAGACCGTCCCGATATGCTCGCTCCAGCTGATGGTGTCGCTTGCGAGCTCCCACACGAAGGCGGCCTGTCCAAGGCAGGCCAGGATGGTCTCGGTGTCGGGCGGTGCTGATGTCACGATTGCCTCGTTTCGGGACACTGTTGATTTTCGGCGCAGTGAGAGCAGAGCCGGTTGCCGCCTCCGACCGTAGGCCAAGTTCATAAATAATCCGGAAACCACGTTCGATCGCTGTCTGGGCGCGAACAGGTCGGAAACGGCACGCTCCTTGCGGAAGTCAAACCGCAGCGGGGCCGGGTGTCCCAGAATGTGACGGTTTGCAAATGTCCGTTAATGACGAACAGGTCGTGGAGGACGGCATCTTTGAAGAGGTCGCCTCGCTCCCGGTCGCGCTTGTCCCCCTCGCGCCTCGGCCGCACGGGACTCGCAGTTTCGCTGCTCCCCGGCCTGATCCGAGCTTCGTGGCACAATTGATCGCAACCGCCGAGCAGCTGCCGCAAACCCGTTCCCTCCGGCGCGCCGCGCCCGCAGATGCGATGAGCGCCTATCGCGCGGGCCAGCGGAGCAGCGTCAGTGCCGGCCTCCAGACGAGGCAGGTCGCCTGACTCAGCGCTGCGGCCCCTCGGGCGAGCTCTGTGAGCCTGTGGTCGGCTGCAATTCGGGCGAGGCCGGAGAGGACGACGGTTCGCCAGATCCTGTGGCCGACTGGGAAGCCTTCAGTGGATGGTCCATCAGTACGGATTCGGCCATCGAGGCCGCGGACGGCGCGGGCGCGGGTTCGAGTTGCGGCTCCTCGGCGGGCTTGGCCGGCTCGGCTGCGATGGGCGGCTCGACCGGCTCAGCCCTGCGCGCGGCGCGCAGGGACGGAGCTGCGGCAACCTGGGCGCCGCCGCGCTTCACGTGCAACGCCACGCCCGACAGGAAATCGGAAGCCGACATCATGGCCAGGAGAAAATAAGTCGAGGTGCCGAATTTCGGCCAGAGCAGGAATTGCGCCGCGGCCGCGCCGAACACAACGAACGACAGCAAGTGATCGGTGAGGTATTTTGCGCCGGGTCGCGCGCCCTTGATGATCTCGAACAGCAACATCAGCACGCCGAGCGCCAGCAAGATGTCGGCGAGCGTGATGCCCCATTCTGCGCCTGACACCAGCGTCAGCCGCATCAGCGGTTCGGCCAGCGACACGCTGGGCATCAACAGGACGAGAATGTTGTAGATCGCGAGCGGAATCAGAAGCAGCGGAAAACCGACCATCGACATCGGCTATGGCCTTCTGTTGCGGGCGTTGTGCGCCGGTCGAGTTCGGGCGGGAAGGCAAACGCCCGCCCGCCTGCCGCAATCAACTGTCTTTCTTCTTCAGAACCTGGCGGCCCTTGTACATTCCGGTCTTCAGGTCGAGGTGGTGCGGGCGGCGCAGTTCGCCGGAGTCCTTGTCCTCGACATAGGTGGGCTTCTTCAACGCATCCGCCGAGCGGCGCATGCCACGCCGCGAGGGCGAAGTCTTTCGTCTGGGAACTGCCATGTCGTATCCTCTAGGAGTATTGCGGAGGCACCGCCCGAAATGCGGGACGCGCTCTTAAAAGCAAGCTTCGATGCCGACAAGGCCGCGCTTATAGAGGATGGGATGCCGCATTGCTAGGGCCGAATGCTGCAAATGAGGGCCAAAATCGCGTCAAAAATCGCGGTTTTCGTGCCAGCACGTGCGCAGATTTGGCGATTGCGCGCGCGCCATGTGGAGAACGACCAAGCGCCGGAGGCCGGGGCTCGGATTGTAGGCGCTGCGCACATGCGGATTGGGCAGGATGGATGCAAGCAGAGCGGCCTCCCTTGGCGTGAGGTTCGCCGCCGAATGGCCGAACGCGTAAAGGCTGCCGGCCTCGGCCCCGAACTGGCCGTTGGGGCCGAGCTCGGCGATGTTGAGATAGATCTCGAGGATGCGCTGTTTCGGCAGCACCCAATCGATCCACATCGCCAGGGGAAATTCGAACACCTTTCGGATCGGTCCAGGCAGCGGCGCAAGGAACAGGTTCTTGGCAACCTGCTGGGTGATGGTCGAGGCGCCGCGCATTGCCTCGCCCTCGCCGGCATCGTTGATGGCCTCGCGCAAGGCGCCCCAATCCACCCCGTGATGCCGGCAAAAATGCGCATCCTCGGCGGCGACCACCGCGCGCGGCAGGTCGGGCGCGATCGCGTTGAAACCGATCCAGTGCCGCGCCACCGGCGCGCCCGTCAGTCTGCGCCAGATCATCAGGGACGAGACCGGATGGCCGGCGCGGTAGAACGGTGCCGCCACATAGGGAATGGCCAACACGACCAGCAGAATCAGAGCCAGAATCCGGGCGACACGCAAAAGGGTCGTTTCCGCTTCGATACGGAGGGATGGAGAGGTCAATTCGTCGGCCTTGCACGCTATTTCGCGTCCGCTCCGGCCTTATTCAAGCGCTTTTAAAGTCCTCGGTGCAATTGACTGAAAGCGTCGCATAAAGGATTGTCCGGCCGAATTTGACCCCCAGAGCCGCACCTGGCGCCGTTTCCGGCGCTTTTTTCCGGAGCCCTGCTTGATGACCGGCACTGCCCCTTCCGACTTCGCAAAACTGTTGGACAAGACCGCGGAGGACACCGAGATCCTGTTGTCAAAGCTGTTGTCGGATACGGTCCTGCCCGAGGAGATCACGCGGCCGACGCGGCTGGTCGATGCCATGCGCTATTCGAGCCTCGGCGGCGGCAAGAGGCTCAGACCGTTCCTTGTGGTCGCAAGCTCGGGCGTGTTCGGCGTGCCGCGGCAGGCGGCGCTGCTTGCGGGTGCAGCGCTTGAATGCATCCATTGCTATTCGCTGATCCATGACGACCTGCCTGCGATGGACAACAGCGACCTTCGCCGCGGCCGGCCCACCTTGCACAAGGCCTATGACGATGCGACCGCGATTCTCGCGGGCGACGCGCTGCTCACCATCGCCTTCGACATCATCACCCGCGACGAGATCCATCGCGACGCCGGTGTTCGCCTCGCGCTGACCCGTGCGCTGGCACGCGCCGCCGGGGTCGGCGGCATGGCGGGCGGGCAGATGCTCGATCTCGCAGGCGAAGGACGGTTCGGCGACCGCGAGCCGGTCGATGTTGCGCGGCTGCAGCAGATGAAGACAGGCGCGCTGCTCAGGTTCGGCTGCATTGCGGGCGCGCTGCTCGGTCAGGCCTCGCAGAAGGAGTACCAGGCACTCGACGATTTCGGAAGGGCGCTCGGCGAAGCCTTCCAGATCGCCGACGACCTGCTCGATGTCGAGGGCGATGCGGCCGCGCTCGGAAAGCCGGCCGGCGCGGACGCAGCACTCGGCAAGACGACCTTTGTCACCCAGCTCGGTATCGACGGCGCCAAGCAGCGCGTGCGCGATCTGCTTGCGCGTGGCGATGCCGCGCTCTCGATCTTCGGCGCCAGGGCCGACATGCTGCGGGCGGCGGCGCATTTCGTCGCCGAACGAAAAAACTGACGGGAGAGCGCAGGCATCGATGCCCGGCGACGAGCTCGAAGAAAGCCTTCTTCGATTCCGGAAGCTGCCAAAGCCGGTGCGTGTGATCTATGCGCGGCCGCGCACCTTCATTGCGATGGTGCTCGGCGTCGCTGCGTTCCTGCTGCTGCCGACGTCAATCCGTCCAGTGACACGGGTGCTGATCGGCTGGGACGTCTTCGTCGCGCTCTACCTCGTGCTGGTCTATGTCATGTTCTGGCGCTCGGGCCATCGCAATGTTCGCCGCAACGCCGTGCTGCAGGACGACGGACGCTTCCTGATCCTCGTCTTCACCGCGCTCGGGGCGTTCGCCAGCATCGCCGCGATCGTGTTCGAACTCGGCGCGACCCATCGCGGCCCGCAGCTGTGGCTCGCAACGATCACGATCGCCTTGTCGTGGGCCACGGTGCATACCGCGTTTGCCCTGCACTACGCCCACGACTACTATCGCGGCGCAAAGCCCGGCGGCCTGCAATTTCCGAGCGGCGACCGGCACGACCACGCCGACTACTGGGATTTCGTCTATTTCTCCTTTGTCATCGGCATGACCGCGCAGGTCTCCGACGTCGGCATCACCGACAAGACCATCCGCCGTACCGCGACCGTGCACGGCATCATTTCCTTCATCTACAACACCGCGCTGCTCGCGCTGACGGTCAACATCGCCGCGAGCGCCATCCAAGAGGCGTCGACTACGGGCACTTTCCCGACATGATGGCCTGATACGAGTTGCAACCCAGCGCCCGTTCCTGCCCGGTGAGCGGCTGGCCTGTCGATGACATTCCCGGACCAAAATTCTGAGGACGCCCAGCAGTAGCTTGCTTTGGTCCCGGAGCCTGCCTTGCTTCCGGAGCCTGCCTTGGTTCCGGCCTGTCGCGAGCGGCAACCGGCTTCTTCTCGCGGCGCTTCTCGCACTGATTGTCATCGTTGATGAAGTAACCGTCGTTGCAGACGATCCTGGTGCAGTTGTCGCCGTCGGCCTTGAAGCCGTGTTCGCAGCTGAGCGGGCAGACGCGCGACTGTTTCTGCTTGATCACATCAAGCGTATCGGCATTCACGGCCTTGACGTCGAGCCTGGTGCCGGCGTTCTTGTTGAACAGCGATAGCGAGCGCTGCGAGGTTGCGTTCCAGTCGCCGTCTGCGGGCGCTGCGAGACACCCGACCCGGCGAAGCTCGGTCTGCACCGACCTGGTCAAATCCGCCTGCGGCGACCCGGCAGTGAGCGCGGCGACATTGGCCGGCTTTTCGGGCGCCGGCGTTGCTGGAACCGCCGGCGCGGCCGGCGCCGGACTCGCAGCCACAGCCGCGACGCGCTTGCGTTCGGCATCCGCGGCCTGATCCTGCGCGGCCTGCTTGACCTTTTCGGCGGCAAGCCGGGCCTGCTCCGCGGCCTTGGCCTCCGCCTCGGCTTTGGCCTGCGTATCCTTCTGCGCGCCCTCGGCCGCAAGCCGCGCCCGCTCCTGCTCGGCCTGCTTGGCCTTTTCGATGGCAGCCGCGTGCGCATCCTCCGCTGCGATCTTCTCGAGCTGCAGCTTTGCAAGACTTGCATAGAAGCCGTCCGGATGCTGGGCGAGGAAAGCGTTGAACGCCGGCCTGTTGCCGATCTGCAGCGCAAGTTCATAGTCGCGGCGGATGTCGGCCGACGGATTCGGCGGGGATGAAACCGGCGCGGCAGCCGCAGGTGCGGGCACCGGCACCAGCGGAACGTCGTCGCCGCCGAGCGAGCCATAGACAAACGGCTCCTGGCGGTTACCTGTTGCCTTCAGCACATCGTCGCGCACGAAGCCGAACGCCCGGCGCACGTCGAGGCCCGGCGTGGTCAGATGTCGCGCGAGCGCCAATGTGAACGGGCTGTTCTTGCCGTCGCCGTCCGCCGCGGTCGAGCCGGCCTTGGCCGAGTAGGCGATCAGCGTGTTCGGGCCGTTCGGCTCGACCTTGGCAAGCCCGCGCCCGATCGCGCGTGACGCCAGGGTCTTTTTCATGGTCTTGGCAAACGGATTGTCGCGGCAGGCGTCGAGAATCACCAGCCGCAGCTTCTTGGCGGGCTCGACCGCGACCAAGACACGTTCGAGCGAGAAGGCCTCATCGAACACATCATTGTCGCGCTCGAGCTTGGCGTCGACCGGAATCAGATAATTCGCGCCGTCGACCTCGATGCCGTGGCCGGCATAGTAGATCACGGCGATATCCGCACCGCTCGCCTTGTCGGCGAAATCGCGCAGCGCCCGCCGCGTCTCCAGCGCCGAGAGGTCGTGGCGGGAATCGACGACGTCGAAGCCGGCCTGCCGGAACGTCGTCTCCATCGCGGCGCTGTCGTTGACGGGATTGGAGAGCAGCGGAGCGTTCT
>Ga0335069_10013451_pt1 | contig 11486 bp, 10 predicted proteins | sample Lox_Sample_11_FD_206714 | JGI IMG/M metagenome (GOLD analysis project Ga0335069, IMG submission 206714) | Soil microbial communities from Loxahatchee National Wildlife Refuge, Florida, United States - Lox_Sample_1.1 | ecosystem: Environmental > Terrestrial > Soil > Wetlands | place: USA... | reverse complement strand
GCTCGCGGAGCAATTCGTGGAGCTGGTATTCGATCGAACCCGGCTGAAAGAACACCTCATCGTAGGAAGAGGCTCGCTTGCCAATGCAGCGGCCTCCGACGAATACCTGGGTCTCCAGCATCCGCTCGCGTTCCCGCGGCTCGCTCTGGATGTGGTAAAGGGTGTCGCCGTGTTTGACGGCTGTGTTGAATCCGAAGATCATGGTGGCGCGCCTTGAACTCCCACTTGCTGCTCCCAGCCCAGTTGACAGTGTTGAGAGCGAAACTTACACTCAATGGTTTGGCAACTTGTTGTCGCGGACCATATATCGCCCCTTATTATGCCGGACAACTACTTCGCCCGCTACCTCCCGATTCTGATCCATGTGCTATTTGCGCTGGCGCTCGCCGTTGGGATCGTCATCCTCTCGGCGCTGGTCGGCAAGCGCCGGCCCTCCCGCGCCAAGCTGCAGCCCTACGAATGCGGCATTACCCCAGTGGGCGATGCCCGCCAGCGTTTCTCGGTAAAGTTTTACCTGGTGGCCATGCTGTTCATCCTGTTCGACGTGGAAGCCGTGTTCCTCTACCCATGGGCGGTGATCTTCCGCGAACTGAAGATGTTCGGCTTCCTGGAGATGCTGGTGTACATCCTGGTGATCCTCGCCGGGTTCTACTACATCTGGAAGAAAGGCGTGCTGGACTGGAACAGGCCGGAAGGGAGCGGATTGTAGTTCCATGCCGCTTGCTCCCGCCATCACCGATCTTGGCCAACTGAAAGAGCGCCCGGCCGTAGCGCGGCTGCTGGCGTGGAAACCGGATGCGGTAGAGGCTGTGAAGTGCGACCGCGACGAGCTGACCATCGTTCTTAAGCGCGGCGCTATCCGCGAGGCTTGTGCCATCCTGCGCGACGATGGCGGACTGCAGTTCAACTTTCTCGCCGACGTCACCTGCGTGGACTGGTATCCGAACGAGCCCCGCTTCGAGGTGGTCTACCACCTGCTCTCCATCCCGCGGCACGAACGGCTGCGGCTGAAGGTCAGGCTTTCCGGCGACGATCCCAGCCTCGAATCGGTCACCCCGGTGTGGCCCTCGGCCAACTTTTTCGAACGCGAGGTCTACGACCTGTTCGGCGTGCGCTTCGCGGGCCATCCCAACCTGCGGCGCATCATGATGCCGGAAGACTGGGAGGGACATCCTCTGCGCAAGGATTACCCCGTCGAGGGCTACCGCTGATGCCGCAGATGTACACCCCGACGCCGACGATCGAGGCCACAGGCCCGCGCACCCTGACCCTGAACATGGGTCCGCAGCATCCCTCCACCCACGGCGTGCTGCGCCTGCTCTTGGAGATTGACGGCGAGACCATCGTGCGCCTGATGCCGGACATCGGCTTCCTGCACACCGGCATCGAGAAAACCTGCGAGGCCAAGTTCTATCAGCAGGGCGTGCCGCTCACCGATCGCATCGACTATCTCTGCCCGCTGACCAACAACCTGGCCTACGTCCTGGCGGTGGAAAGGCTACTCGGCCTCGAAATCCCGCCGCGCGCGCAGTGGCTGCGCGTCATGCTGAATGAGCTGACGCGCATCAACTCCCACCTGGTCTGGCTGGGTTCGCACGCGCTCGATATCGGCGCCATGTCGGTGTTCCTCTACTGCTTCCGCGAACGCGAAGACACGCTGCGCATCTTCGAGATGGTCAGCGGCCAGCGCATGATGACCTCCTATTTCCGCATCGGCGGACTGGCGCTCGAGCCGCCGCTGGGCATGTTCGACGCGGTCAAGAAGTTCGTCAACCGCTTCCCTTCGAAGGTGGACGAGTACGAGAACCTGCTCACCGCCAACCCCATCTGGCTGAAGCGCACCAAAGGCGTGGCGTACCTTTCCGCCGAGGATGCCATCGCGCTAGGCGCCACCGGACCCACGATGCGCGCAAGTGGCGTCGATATCGACCTGCGGCGCGACATGCCGTATTCCGGCTATGAGAAATTCAAGTTCAAGGTTCCGGTGTCGAACGACGGCGACGTGTACGCGCGCTACATCGTGCGCGTGCAGGAACTTCGCGAGTCGAACGAAATCGTCCGGCAGACACTCGAAGGCATGCCCGAAGGACCGATCAAGGCGGATGCACCCAAGATCGTCCTGCCCGACCGCGAGAAGATGAAGACCCAGATGGAAGCGCTCATCTATCACTTCAAGATTGTCACCGAGGGCTTCCCCGTGCCGGCGGGCGAGGTCTATCAGGCGGTGGAGTCGCCGCGAGGCGAGATGGGCTACTACGTGGTCTCGGACGGCAGCCCGAAGCCGTATCGGGTACACGTGCGCGCGCCGTCCTTCGCCAACTTGCAGGCGCTCGAAACCATGTGCGCAGGACGGTTGATCGCGGACGTGGTGGCGGCCATCGGCAGCATAGACATTATTTTGGGAGAGGTGGATCGCTAGCCAGCGATGAAGTTCTCCGACCAGCTCGAAAAGCGCTTCGCCGATCTGGTGACGCACTATCCCATCAAGCGCTCGGCGCTGGTGCCCATGCTGCTCTATGCGCAAGACGAGGTCGGCTGTGTGAGCGACGAGGTCGTGCACGAGATCGCCACGCGCCTCGAACTGACCGATCTCGAAGTTCGCAACGTCGTCAGCTATTACTCGATGCTCCACACCAGGCCCATCGGGAGGTACAACATCCAGGTTTGCACCAACATCAGTTGCATGCTGCGCGGAGCGGAGAAGGTTTTCGACCACATTCGGCAGCGGCTCGGCATCGGCCACAAGCAGGACACACCCGACGGCCTGTTTCACCTGGAAGAGGTCGAGTGCATCGGCGCCTGCTGCTGGGGCCCGGCTATGCAGGTGAACTATGACTTTCACGAGAACCTGACGCAGGAGAAAGTGGATCAAGTACTGGAAACCCTAAAGAGCAATGGCTGACCTAGTCTCACATCGCGACGAGGTAAAGGTCGTTTCGAGGCGCTTCGGTCAAGGGGCAACCGACATCGAGCGCTACGTCGCGCTTGACGGCTACAAGGCCACGCAGAAGGCACTCACCATCGGAGGGGACGCCATCATTAACGAGGTGAAGGCGTCGAACCTGCGCGGACGCGGGGGCGCCGGATTCCCGGCGGGCATGAAGTGGTCGTTCGTCCCCAAGCAGTCGCCGAAACCGAAATACGTTCTCTGCAATGGCGACGAGAGCGAACCCGGCACGTGCAAAGACCGCCTGATCTTCGAGCATGATCCGCATTCGGTGATCGAAGGCGTGATCATCGCCGGAATCGCTGTGGGCTCGCACCAGGGATACATCTACCTGCGCGGCGAATACCGCTACCTGATCGAGATCATGGAAAAAGCGGTGGCCGATGCCTACGCGCGCGGCTTCCTGGGAAAAAATATCTTTGGCAGCGGATACGACTTCGAGTGCGCCGTGCAAACTGGCGCGGGCGCCTATGAGGTCGGCGAAGAGTCAGCGCTGATGGAATCGCTCGAGGGCAAGCGCGGCATCCCGCGCATACGTCCGCCGTTTCCCGCGGTGGTCGGGCTCTACGGAGGGCCGACGGTCATCAACAATGCCGAGACCCTGGCCAACGTTCCTCACATCATCCTTGGCGGCGGCGAGTGGTATGCCGGTTTGGGCACACCCAAGAACGGCGGGACGCGCCTGTTCTGCTTGAGTGGCAGCGTCAACAAGCCCGGAGTCTACGAGCTGCCCATGGGCTACAACCTGCACAAGATGATCGACGAGGTCGCAGGCGGGATCTGGAACGGGCGCAAGCTGAAAGCGGTGCAGCCTGGCGGATCGTCGGTTCCAGTGCTGACTGCTGACGAAGTCGACGTTGCAATGGACTTCGATTCGGTAATGAAGGCCGGTTCGATGTTGGGCTCCGGTGGAGTAGTGATCATCGATGACTCCACTTGCATGGTGAAGTACGCGCTGCGGGTGATGAAGTTCTACCAGCACGAGAGCTGCGGATGGTGTATCCCCTGCCGTGAGGGCACCGACTGGCTGAAGAAGACGCTCATTCGGTTCCACTCCGGCGGCGGAGTGCGGCGCGACATCGACAACATCCAGTACCTCTCCGAGAACATGCTCGGGCGGACCTTCTGTCCCCTGGGCGATGCGGCGGCCATGCCGACCATTTCTATAGTGAAGAAATTTCGCGAGGAGTTCGAGGATCATCTTGATGGCAAGCCCTGCCCGTTCGAGGACCACGGCACGATCGAGCGGTTACCGGTGCTGGCTGCGTATGATCACCGAACGGCCGATCCCTGGACGCACCCACATTGATTTATGGCTGACGTCAACATCACGGTCGACGGGAGAAAGATCACGGCGCCTGCGGGCACGCTGCTGATCGAGGCCTGCAAGAGCGCCGGCATCGAGGTACCGTTCTTCTGCTACTACCCTGGGCTCTCTCTGCAGGGCGCCTGCCGCATGTGCCTGGTGGAAATCGCCAAGATGCCGAAGCTGCAGACGGCCTGCACCACCGTTATCCAGGAAGGTATGGTAGTTACGACCACGAGCGACACCGTGCACCAGGCGCGCAAGGCCATGCTGGAGTTCGTGCTGCAGAACCATCCACTCGATTGTCCGGTGTGTGATGCCGGCGGCGAATGCGAACTGCAGGACATGACGTTCAGTTACGGCGCATCCGAATCCAAGCTCATCGACTTCAAGAACCATAAGGATGAGGAGCAGTGGTCGCCGGTGGTGTTCTTCGACCGCCCGCGCTGCATTCTGTGCTATCGCTGCGTGCGTGTGTGCAATGAAGGCATGGACGTGGCGGCGCTTGGCATCCAGAACCGCGGCTCGCTTTCGCTGATCGTGCCGAATCACCAGGACTACCTCGAGTGCGAAGAATGCGGCATGTGCATTGACATCTGCCCGGTAGGCGCACTGACCTCGGGAGCTTACCGCTACAAGACGCGGCCCTGGGAGATGAACCACGTCGGCACGGTCTGCCTGCACTGCGCCGATGGCTGCAAGACCACGCTGGGCGTGCGCCGCCAGGGCAGCGGCAACCAGATCGTCCGCGGCGACAATCGCGACAAGAGCGGTACCAACGGCGACTTCCTCTGCATCAAGGGACGGTACGCGTTCGATTTCGTCGAGCATCCTGAGCGGCTCAAGCAGCCGCTCGTGCGCAAGAACGGCACGCTCAGTCCGTCGTCGTGGGAGGAAGCCCTGGGGCTGGTGGCGCGACGGTTTCGCGAAGCTCGCGACAACAACGGCGGCGCGTCCATCGGCGTGATCGGCTCCAACCGAACCACCAATGAGGACAATTATCTTCTGCAGAAGTTTGCGCGCCTGGTGCTGCACACCAATAACATCGACCACCACCGCACGGCCGACTACCCAGCGTTCGTAAACGCGCTTTTCGGACACGCGAACGCCACGGCGAGCATGCGCGAGGTGCTGTCGGCGCCGGCGCTGCTGCTCATCGGCAACGACCCAACGTATCAGCACCCGCTGCTGGCGTGGCAGATTCGCACCAATGTCCGCCTGCACGGCGCACGGCTTTACGTTGTGAATTCCTGGCCCATCAAGCTGACGCGCCAGGCGAATCAGTTCCTGCGAATTCCCGAAGGCGCGGAAGGCAAGGCCGCGGCGTTTCTCGCTGGCGACGATTCCGCCGCCGAGGCCCTGGTCACGGATAAAACCACCCGCGAGAAGCTGGTGAGCTTCCGCGAAAAGCTCCAGGGCGAGCAGAAGCTGGTGATCATCCTGGGATCGGAACTGCGGGGCCCGGAGCTGGCCAGGCTGGTACGCGCCGCCGCTCCTGCAGGCGCAAAATTCATTTGCCTGGGCGACTACGCCAATTCGCGCGGCGCCGCCGACATGGGTCTCTATCCCGACCTGCTGCCGGGATATCTTCCGCTCAGCGAAGTGGCGCGTTTTGGCGAGCAGTGGCAGTCGCTACCGCAAGAGCCGGGGATGGACCTGCAGGCCATGGTTTCTGCCGGCAAAGAGCGCAAGCTGCGGGCGCTGTACGTGGTGGGGTCGAATCCAATCGCGCGCTATGACATTGATCCGTTTGCGCTGGCAGAAACGTTTGTCGTTGTCCAGGACCTGTTCCTCACCGAGACAGCAAATATCGCCGAGGTGGTGCTGCCGGCGGCCTGCGCCTATGAAAAATCCGGGAGCTTCACCAACACCTGCGGCGACCTGCAACTGCTGCGCAAGGCCGGCGATTGCGAGGGCGTAAAGCCGGATTTTGAGATCATCGTGCGCCTGGCCGAACTGATGGGATTCGAAATCGCCCACTTGGTGCCCATGGGAGCCGGTGGAATGCGCGCCGACTTCGGCGAGTCGCGCGGCGTGCAGTCGGGTGAGGCGGACCGGCAGGCGATCTGGAATTGGCGCCAGAGCTACGAGCCGCGCGTCAGTCCGTTCCACCCGTTCGCGGTGCTAGAAGAAATCCAGCGGCTGGTACCTGGCTATGGCGTCAGGCGACTCGAGCTGCTGGCCGGCAACGACGTCCACACTGCAACCGCCGGGCTCGCGCCCGGCAGGACGGAGGCAGACCGCTCTCTGCTGCCCTCCCACGACAACCTTTTCACTTCCGGCACGCTCGGCCGTTATTGCGACGTGCTGAATGGCGTCATGGAAACCCGGCTCCGGTTGCCGAACGAGAAAAAGGGAATCGCCGCGGACTGAGGCGCGACTCCCCCCAGCATGCTGAGCATCACCACGTTCGTCATCGTCACCGTGATCAAGATCGTGATCGCGCTGGTGGTGCTGCTTACCGCCGTGGCTTACAGCACCTGGCTGGAGCGCAAGGTGGTCGGACACATCCAGAACCGGTGGGGTCCGCAGCGGGTCGGCCCATTTGGGCTGCTGCAACCGCTGGCCGACGGGGCAAAGTTCATCTTCAAGGAAGACCTCACGCCGCCGTACGTTTACAAGCCTCTCTACCTTGCCGCGCCGATCCTGTCGCTGGTGCTGGCGCTCACCTCGATCTCGCTGGTGCCCATTGGCAACTGGGTGACGGTCGGCGGAGTGCATACGCCGCTTGAGATCACGGACGTCAACATCGGCCTGCTTATCATCCTCGGCATCACGTCACTGAGCGTGTACGGCGTGGCGCTCGCCGGGTGGTCCTCGAACAGCAAGTACTCATTGCTGGGCAGCCTGCGCGCCAGCGCCCAGATGGTGAGCTACGAGATCGCGCTGGGGCTGTCGCTGGTCGGGGTGCTGATCATGTCCGGCAGCCTGAACCTGCGCGAGATCGTAGATGCGCAAGGCGGACACATGGCGTTCTGGATTCCCCGCTGGAACATCTTCCGCTGGCCGACTCAGATCGTCGCCTTCTTTGTTTATCTGACGGCCGCCTTCGCGGAGACCAACCGCGTGCCTTTCGACCTGCCCGAGGCCGAGACCGAGCTGGTTGCCGGCTACCACACCGAGTACAGCTCCATGAAGTTCGCCATGTTTTTCATGGCCGAGTACGCCAACATGATCACCGTGGCCTCAATCGCCACGCTGCTGTTTCTGGGAGGCTGGCACGGACCGGTCTTCGGGCCGGGATGGTTGCAGGCAATCCTGCCCGTCTTCTGGTTTGTGCTGAAGGTGTTCTGCTTCATTTTTCTGTACATCTGGATTCGCGGTACGCTGCCGCGCTTCCGCTATGACCAGTTGATGGGTTTCGGGTGGAAGGTGCTGTTCCCCATCGCCGTGGCCAACGTGCTGGCCACAAGTCTCATTGTGGCCTTGCAGAAATAAATGCTTGAACTCGTCTTATTCTTCGTTTTCGGGACCATCGCCGTGGGCGCCGCGATAAACCTGCTGGCGCAGCGGCATCCCATCAACAGCGCGCTATCGTTGATCGTGGTGATGGCCTCGCTGGCTGCGCTGTTTCTGCTGATGGGGGCGGAGTTTCTCGCCGCCATCCAGGTGATCGTTTACGCCGGCGCCATTATGGTGCTGTTCGTCTTCGTCATCATGCTGCTTAACGCCGGCGAAGAGGAGCGCACGCCCGGCAGTCGCGTCGCCATGCTTCTGGGATTCCCCGCGGTGGTGCTGCTCGCCGGGCTGGTGGCGTGGACGTTGTTCGCGCGCAATCCGCATCCCGTGCCGGTGGATTTGGCCGGACGCTTCCTGGGCTCGCCCGCCGCCATCGCACAACTGCTCTTTCGGGATTTCCTGCTGCCGTTTGAGATCACCTCGATACTGATCTTGATCGCCATTATGGGCGCCGTGGTGCTCGCCAGCCCGGTCGGAACCACGACCGGATCGGGCAGCCCGGAACAGGCGCCCGCACGCAGGGAGGAATAACGCCAGATGGTTCCGATCTCTTACTACCTGGTTCTGAGCGCTATCCTGTTTGCGCTGGGCGTGGTCGGCTTCCTGATTAAGCGCAATCTGATCACCCTGTTCATGTCGATCGAGCTGATGCTGAACGCGGTCAATCTGGCGTTCGTGGCGTTTGCATGGCAATGGAAATCGCTGAACGGCCAGGTGTTCGTGTTCTTCGTGATGGTGGTGGCGGCAGCCGAGGCCGCGGTCGGTCTGGCTATCATCATCGCGGTCTTCCGCACCCGCGAAACGCTGAACATTGACCGCGTGAACCTGCTGAAGCTATGAGACCACACCTTCATCTTTGGTTGATCCCGATCCTGCCGCTGGTGGGCGCCGCCATCAATGGGCTGCTGGGACGCCGGTTTTCCCACCGCGTCGTGACGCTGGTCGGTAACGTGTTTGTAGGCGCGAGCTGTGCATGGGCATGGCGGGTGTTTGCGCAATTCCTCAGCCTCCCGCACGAAATGGTCCCGTACGTCCACGATTACGCCACGTGGATTCGCGCAGGCAGCTTCGCAGCTAGCTACGGTCTGTACCTCGACCAGCTCTCGATGGTGATGGTCCTGGTGGTCACCAGCGTCGGATTCCTGATCCACATCTACTCGATCGGCTACATGGCGCATGAAGGCGGCTACTACCGCTTCTTCTCTTACCTGAACCTGTTCATGTTTTTCATGCTGACGCTGGTGCTGGCCAACAATTATCTGGTGATGTTCATCGGATGGGAGGGCGTGGGCTTGGCGTCGTATCTGCTGATCGGGTTCTTCTTCCTGCGCGATTCGGCGGCTTCGGCAGGCAAGAAAGCATTCATCGTCACTCGCATCGGCGACCTCGGCTTCCTCATCGCGCTGTTTCTGCTTATCAAGCATTTCGGCTCTCTGGATTTCAGTCATCTCTTTCCCGCCATCTCAAAGCTGGGCATCGAGAGCGCTGGTCCTGGTCTGCTAACCGCGATCGGCCTGCTGCTAATGACTGGCGCTGCCGGCAAATCGGCGCAGCTCCCGCTCTATGTCTGGCTGCCGGACGCCATGGAAGGCCCCACGCCGGTCTCGGCGCTGATCCACGCTGCCACCATGGTGACGGCGGGCGTCTACATGGTGGCGAGGTCGCACGTGATCTTCAGCCGCGCCCCTGCGGCGATGCTGGTGGTGGCCATCATCGGCTGCCTGACCGCTCTGTTTGCGGCCACCATCGGCATGGCACAGACCGATATCAAGAAGGTGCTCGCTTACTCCACCATTTCTCAGCTCGGATACATGTTCCTGGCCTGCGGCGTGGCGGCGTATTCGGCTGGCATCTTCCACCTCATGACTCACGCTTTCTTCAAGGGACTCCTGTTCCTGGCCGCGGGGTCGGTGATCCATGCCCTCGATGGCGAGCAGGACATGCGCCGCATGGGCGGCCTGCGCAAACATATCCCGGGGACATTCTGGACCATGACCGCAGCCACCTTCGCCATTTCCGGCATCTTTCCGTTTGCCGGCTTCTTCAGCAAGGACGAGATCCTCTGGAACGCGTTTTCAAGCGAGCATGGAAGCTGGATCTTCTGGGCAGTCGGGCTGCTGACCGCGTTTCTGACTTCGTTCTACATGTTCCGGCTATGGTTTCTGACGTTTTTCGGGGAATTTCGCGGTATTGAAGCGGGCGTCAGTGAGCATGGATATGGCCACATCCATGAAAGTCCGAAGGTGATGCTGATTCCACTGGCGATCCTTGCCGTGCTCTCGGTCGTCGGAGGCTGGATCGGCTGGCCAGAATCTCTCGGCGGAGTGCAACACTTCGACCAGTTTCTTGCCCCGGTGTTTGGGGGACATGCCGAAGCGGCAGTGACGGCTGCCGAGCACAGCAAAGAACTGCTGCTTGCAGGTATCTCCGTTCTTGCAGCGTTGCTCGGCCTGCTTCTTGCCTGGGTGCTTTACCAGAGGCGGCAGGACTTGCCCGACAAGATCGCAGCGGCGCTCGGCTGGCTGTACAACACCGTGCGCGACAAGTACTACGTGGACGAAGGATATGCTGCTGCCTTTGTCCAGCCGCTTATCAAGGGCTCGACTTACATCCTGTGGCGCGGGGTGGATGCCGGCGCCATCGACGCAACTGCGAACGAGTCCGCCGAAGGCGCCGAGCACGTCAGCGACGCGCTCCGTCACATGCAATCGGGTAACGTCCGCTCGTACGCTGGGTGGGTCGCCGCCGGAGCGGCCGTGGTGATCGCCTACATGGTGTACATGGGGGTGCGATGATGGACGCGGCCATCCTCACCATGGTCACCTTCGTACCGCTGGCCGGCGCGCTGCTGCTGATGTTCTTCCCGCGCAAGGATGACGTGATTCGCTGGTTCGCGCTCGCCGTCACGCTGGTGGCATTTGTCCTATCGCTGCATCTTCCGGTGCACTTCGTGCGCGGCGCGAGCGGCTTCCAATACGAAATCAACACCCCCTGGATTGCGAGCCCGAACATCCACTACCACCTCGGCATCGACGGCATCTCGATGTGGCTGGTCGTGCTCACAACTTTCCTCAGCCCATTGTGCGTGCTGATCTCGTGGAAGTCGGTGCACGAGCGCGTCAAGGAATTCTTCATCCTGCTGCTGATTCTGGAGACGTCGCTGATCGGGGTTTTTGTCTCGCTCGACCTGTTCCTCTTCTATTTCTTCTGGGAGGCCACCCTGATCCCGATGGCGCTGATCATCGGCATGTATGGCCACGAGCGGCGGGTGTACGCCGCGGTGAAGTTCTTCTTGTTCACGATAATCGCCTCCATGTTCATGCTGGCAGCGATCATCTGGCTCTACGCGCGCACAGGGAGCTTCGACTACACGGCCATTCACTCGGCGGTGCAGGGCGGACAGATCGGATGGCAGGCTGCGCTGTGGTGTTTCCTGGGATTCTTCGTCGCCTTCGCCGTGAAAGTGCCGATTTTCCCGCTGCACACCTGGCTGCCGGACGCACACTTCGAAGCGCCAACGGCCGGGTCGGTCTTGCTGGCGGGCGTGCTGCTGAAGATGGGAACGTACGGTCTGCTGCGCTTCAACGTCGGACTTTTCCCTGAGCAGGCCCGCGAGCACGCGCCATGGATCATCACCCTGGCGATCATCGGGATCATCTACGGGGCGCTGGTAGCGATGGTGCAGCCGAATCTAAAGAAGCTGGTGGCGTACTCATCGGTAAGCCATCTTGGTTTCGTCGTGCTCGGCATCTTCAGCTTTACACACATGGGTAC
>Ga0335069_10013450_pt1 | contig 11487 bp, 13 predicted proteins | sample Lox_Sample_11_FD_206714 | JGI IMG/M metagenome (GOLD analysis project Ga0335069, IMG submission 206714) | Soil microbial communities from Loxahatchee National Wildlife Refuge, Florida, United States - Lox_Sample_1.1 | ecosystem: Environmental > Terrestrial > Soil > Wetlands | place: USA... | reverse complement strand
TGGCCGACGCGCCGATCCTGGTGCTGGACGAAGCGACCTCGTCGCTGGACGTCGAGACCGAGGTGCAGGTGCAGGCGGCGACTGAGGAGCTGATGGCGGGCCGGACGACGATCGTGATCGCCCACCGGCTCTCGACGATCCGCAGCGCCGACCGGATCCTGGTGTTCGAAGGCGGCCGGATCGTCGAGGAAGGCCGCCACGGCGAGCTGGTGGCCAAGGGCGGCGCCTACGCCCGGCTCCATGCGGTGACCCAGGGGGCGTGAGGGCGGGTCTCGGACTCCTCTCCTCCGTCGCGCCTGTCCCCGGACTGACATCCGGGGCCCTGGCCAGCGACTCCTCCCCTCACTTCGCGAGGGGAGGAGTCTCCCGCTCTTCCCCGCACCTAGGGGGAAGCGCCGCAGGCGAGACCGCAGGGCCAAGCGCGACGATGGGGGCCGGCTGGGATCAGCCCCCCGCCGCTGCGTCCATGAACCTCGCCAGCGTCACGTCGAGCTCCGTGACGCCGTCGGCGTCGTGGGTGGCGAGGGTCACCTCGACGCGGGCGTAGACGTTGAACCACTCCGGGTGATGGTCGAGCTTGTCGGCCATCAGCGCGACGCGGGTCATCCAGCCGAAGGCGGCGTTGAAGTCGGCGAAGCGGAATGTCTTGGCGATGGCGTCGCGGCCGTCCACGGCGCGCCAGCCGTCGAGCTGGGCCAGCGCCGCGGCTGCGCCGATCTTCGCCGGCCGGCTCATGCGGGGACCGACTCCGGGAACGTAAGGCCGGTCGCGGCGGCAAGGTCGGCGAGCGCCTGCGCTTCGCTGACCACCTTGATCGCCTTCATCCCGAGCTCGGCGGCCGGCTTGCAGTTGATCCCGAGGTCGTCGAGGTAGACGCAAGAGGCGGGGCCGACGCCGACCAGCTCGCAGGCGATGTGGTAGATGCGCGGGTCGGGCTTGCGCACGCCGACCTTCGAGCTTTCCACGATCACGTCGAACATCGCCATGATCCCGGCCGAGCGCGAGGCGCCCTCGGCGGAGGCCGCCATGCCAGGCCCATGGCCCTGGGCCATGTTGTTGGTGATGCAGCCGACCTTGAAGCGGCCCTTGCAGAGCCGGAGCGCCTCGACCATCCGTGGGCGCACGTCGCCGGAGAGCAGCGGCAGCACGTCGGCGCCGCGCACCGGATGGCCGAGCGCGGTCGACTCTTCGAGGAACTTCAGGTCGAAGCCGGCCCGGTCTATCTCCGCGCGCTCGAACTGCGCCCAGGCGTTCTCGTGCGGGTTGGTCGCGTTGACGGTGCGGATCAGGTCCTTGGGGATTCCGTGCGCGGCCTCGTAGCGGTTGAACGCCTCGAACGGCGATGTGGTGAAGACGCCCCCGAAATCCCAAAGCACTGCTTCGACCGCCACGCGTCACGCTCCCTTCCGCACAAGTCGCGCGACGCTAGAGACGGGCGAGGTCCTTCGCAAGTAAGAGGGGACTCTTGGCCGACCCTCCGCCCACGATCCGTCACGCCCCTTGGGCCGACGCCCCGCCGACCTTCGCGATCGGTCTGCGGCCCATCCCGCTCGACGCCTGGCTCGAGGGCGGCGAGGCCGATCCGGCGGCCCGCAAGGACCCGCTCTTCGCCGCGCGGCGCGACCTCGTCTGGGCCGAGACCGAAGGCTCGCGGCCGGGCCAGGCCGAGGTTCTGGCGCTGATCGAGGCTGCGGGCGCTAAGATCGAGCCAGGGCCGGACCTGCCGCCGCTCTACGCCGCCGCCCGCGCGGTTCCCGACGACCTCTGTCTGATGGAAAGGCGCGAGGGCGACTGGCGGCTGACGGCGCTCAGCCTCTCGGCCGGCACCTTCTTCACCGCCGCCGAAGTGATCGGCAAGCCGCTGGCCTCGCTGCACGCGCCGGTCCCGGGCTTCGGCGCGCGGTTCCTGGCGCGGGTGGCGCGGATCTTCGACGCGCTGCAACCCGATGCGGTGCTCGAGCGGCGGAACTGGACGGTCATGGCGGGTGATGATCTGCACGCGCCCGAAGGAGCGGCGGTCCGTGAACGGATCGCCTCGATCACGCCCGAGGCCGCGGCGCGGGCGCTGTTCGTCCGCGTCGAACGCCAGACGATCCGCAAGCTGCCGGCTACGGGCGGCGTTCTCTTCACGATCCGCGTCTGGCGCCATCCTCTCGCCGCGCTCGACGCTGACCCCGCCCGCCGCGCGGCGTTCGCGGCGGCCTGGCGCGGCGCCGACGCCGACTTCCGCGCCTACAAGCGGCTCGCCGCCTACGATACGTTGGTCGAGGCCTATCTTCGTGCGAGGAGCGAATAGCCGCGCTGGGCTAAGCGGAACGTGATTAACTTCCGCGACCTTCGTTCGAGCCGTTATCGCGAGCCCCGTCATGCGTCTCAGCCTCGTCGCGCCCGCCCTCGCCGTCGGCCTCGCGTGCGGCTGGGCCGCCGCGGCCAGCGCCGACGTCCCGCCCGCCGCGCCGATCTTCTACTGCCCGACCCCCAGCAAGGCTGCGGCCGCATCCGCGGCCGGCCATGGTGCGAGCTGCCCGACTCCGCGGACGACGGCGCGGCGCCACCGCCGGCGTCCAGCGCACGAGGTCGCCGCGGGCCCGGCCACCCAGAAGCCGGTCGACAACGACGTCTCCGCGAGCCAGGCCTTCATCTATCGCTACGAGCTTGCGCTGCACGGCCTCAATGCGCGCGCCGCTCACGAGGCCTGGGTGGGGGGGCCACTGCCGCCCTGCCCCGAGCGCTGCCCGATGGCCCACCGCGAGATGCCGGCTCCGCCGATGGCGATGGGCCATGGGGCGATGATGGAGCACGCGCCTTGGATGGCGCATGGGCGGATGATGGGGCCGCCTGGGCCGCCGCCGGAACACCCCGACGTCGCTCGGGCGCCGCCAGTCGTCGAGCCTAACGCCATGGCCCAGTCCGCGCCGCCTCCGCCGCCGGCGCGCCCGCCCATGCCCCCGCCCCCGCCGCCATCGTCCGCGCCCCCGCCTGCGCCGCCGGCTTACGGCTGGGAAGACCGGGCGGGCGGCGGCGCGCGCGTCTATCGCAGCGAGCGCTCTGGCGGCTGGAGCTACACCGAAGAGAATGGCCGCGGCCACTACGAGCGCTGGGGCGATGGCGACGGCGGCCGCTGGATGGACCACGGCTGGGGCGACGGCCGCCGTGACCGCGACGGCTGGGGCGAGCGGCGCTGGGTCTGCCCGCCGGTGCGGGAATCGGCCTGCGGCGCGCGCCTCGACGGTCAAGACGACCCGCCGCCACGCTTCGACGGCTACGCCGTCGCCGGCCGCGACGCGCAAGGCTTCCTGACCTGGCCGGGCAAGACGCCGGAGGCCGAGGTCGTCCGCTAAGCCCCGCCGCACATGTGCTCGGCGTCGGCCTCGGCCCAGGCGCGCAGGGTGCGCAGGTTGGCGCCGGCGTAGACCTTGCCGCGGTCGTCGCCGGGCGGGCAGTCCTGGGGCAGGCTGACCAGGCACACCAGCACCGGATCGCCGCGGCGCGAGGCGTCGATCGGCGGGATGTCCTCGTAGGAGACCTGGATCAGCCCGTCGGCTTCCTCGATGGCGCTGCCGCTCTGCGGATCGCCCTCGAGGCGGTGGTCGACCCGCTTGACGCTGGTCAGCGTGCAGTCGCCAGGCCGGCGCGGGATCGAAGCCGGCGGGCGGCCCGCCCCGCGCAGCCAGCCGAGCTCGGAGACCATGAACGCCCGCAGGCACCCCCGGTCCTTGCCACAGCCGACGTCGCGGGCCTTCAGCCAGGCGCGCTGGATCTGGCGCAGGCCAGGATCGAGCGCCAGTCGCTGGGCGTAGGCGACCCCGACCGAGCTGTCGAGCGACGAGAGGCTCGGGTCGTTGCAGATGGCGAGCTCGGCCGGGGTCGACGCCTGGGCGCAGTTGAACGACGCCGCGCGCGCCGGCGATGGGGTCAGCTGCGGCGAGCCGATCGCCAGGGCGAGGGCCGCCGCGGCAGCCAACGATGGAAGGGTCCCAATGCGCATCGCCGCCAGCTCCACTTCGCCGCCGCGGCCTTGCTGACGCGATGACGTCGGCGCGTCAATCCGGCTTGGCGCAAGCCTTTCGCGCGGCCATTGTCCGCGCCTGATGGCGCTCGTGCTCAACATTCTCTGGTTCATCTTCGGCGGGTTCCTCTCGGGGCTCGCCTGGTTCTTCGCCGGCGTGCTGCTGGCGATCACCATCGTCGGCCTGCCGTGGGCCTCGGCCGCGTTCCGCATCTCCGGCTTCTCGTTCGCGCCGTTCGGCCGCCACGTGGTCTCGCGCGAGACCGTGAACCGGCGCGGCGACCTCGGCACGGGGCCGGTCGGCTTCCTGCTGAATGTCGTCTGGGTGCTGTTGGCCGGCTGGTGGCTGGCGCTGCACCACATCGTGCTGGGCGTGGCGCTGATGCTGACCATCATCGGCATCCCGTTCGGGATCCAGCATTTCAAGCTGGCGCTGATCTCGTTCGCGCCGGTGGGACAGACCGTGGTGGAGGGATAGACGATGCCGAACTGGCGCTACACGCACGGCCTGCACGAGCTTGGGAACGGCGGCTGGGCCTGGCTGCAGCCCGACGGCGGCTGGGGCTGGAGCAACGCCGGCCTGATCGAGAGCGACGGCGAGACGCTGCTCGTCGACACGCTGATGGGCGTGGGCCTGACCAAGGACATGCTGGCGGCGATGCGGGCGTCGGTGCCGGCGGCGGCCAGGATCGGCCGGCTGGTCAACACCCACTCCAACGTCGACCACACGCTGGGCAACCAGGTGCTCGCTGACTCGGAGATCATCGCCGCCGAGGCGACCGCCAAAGCGATCGCCGCGTTCGATCCGGCCGCCCTCGCCGACGCGGCCGCCTGGGAGGCGCGTGGCGAGGCCGGCGACTTCTTCCTCGAGACGATGGGGCGGCGGTTCGATTTCACCGGCGTGGTGACGACCGCGCCGACTCGCACGTTCGAGCGCGAGCTGGAGCTGCAGGTCGGCTCGAAGACCGTGCGCCTGACCAACCTCGGTCCCGCCCACACCGAGGCCGACACCATCGTTCACGTGCCGGCCGACCGCGTGGTCTTCACCGGCGACCTGCTCTTCAACGAGGGCCACCCGATCGTCTGGGACGGCCCGATCTCGAACTGGATCGCCGCCTGCGAGCACATCGCGGGCCTCGACGTCGAGACCGTGGTGCCGGGCCACGGCCCGATCACGGACAGGCAGGCGGTGCGAAACCTCCAGGGCTACTTCGAGTTCGTGCTGGCCGAATCCAGGAAGCGGATGGACGCCGGCATGGGTTGGGAGGAGGCCGGGAACGACATCGCGCTCGACGGCTTTCGCGGCTGGGGAGAGGCCGAGCGGATCGTCGCCAACGTGCGCGCCGCCTACCGCGACCTCGGCGGCGACCTCGCCGGCGCCGGGCCGGGCGGCGTCTTCGGCGCGATGCAGCGCTATCGTCGCAAGCACGCCCACTGACGGCGCCCGACCCCGGCCTCGAGGCGCTGGAGCGTGCGGTCGCGCTCCGCGACGGCGCGGCCGCGCTCGACGAAGCTTTGCGCATCCTGCAAACGGTCGACGACGGCTATGGCCGCATCGACGGCGTGGCCGGCGGCGCGCTCGGCGAAGCGCGCTTCGCCACCCGCTTCTGCGCCGCGTTCGGCCAGCTGCTGCTCGATCCGGCGACGCCGTTCGACGCCGCGGCCTACGAACAGCTGGTCCACCACCACCGCTGGATCGAGCTGTTGTTCTCCGTCAGCGGGTTCGGCTCGACGGACCACCTCGTCGCCCTGCTCTCGACCGGCGACAGGTCCGGGCGGCGCGTGCCGAAGACCAACCTCGCGCGGTTCCTGCTGCTCTACTCGGCCGCGGCCGGGATGGCGCTGGATCTCGACGAGGCGTTCGCCGCCGACGGCGCGGTGACGGTCGCCGCCGCGCTCGGCTACCTCGCGAGCCGGTTCTGCTTCACCGAGGAGGCGCAGGCGTTCCGCGAACGGCTGCTGGACTGGCTGCCGGCGCGGCTCGAGGCGGTGAGCCTGGGCACGCTCGCGCTGGCGGGCGCGGCCTCGCCCTACATGCACTGCAGCTACGCCGCCTCGCCCGGCAAGCACCGGATCAAGGCGCCCCTCATCGCCCAGATGCGCCGCGCCTGCCTGGAGGCCGGCTGCCCGGAATGCGATCCCGCCGCGCCGCCGCCCGCGGCCGAGCGCCCGACCATCGCCGTAAGCGCGGAGAACCTTTCCGAGGGCCACTCGATCTGGCGCACGCACTCGCGGGGCGTGGCCGCCTTGCGCGGCGCGTTCCGCGTCGTCGGCGTGCTGCACGCTCAGCATCGCTCGGACGCCGTGGACGCGCTGTTCGATGAGGTGATCCCCATTGCCGGCGAAGGCGGCTTCCTCGGCGTGGTGAAGGCGACCGCCGGCGAAATACTGGCGCGGCGGCCGGCGGCGATGCTGCATCTCGGGGTCGGGCTCTCGTCGCACGTCATCGCGCTCGCCTCGCTGCGCCTCGCGCCGGTCCAGGCCGCCTCGTTCGGTCACACCGCAACGACGATGAGCCCGGCGATCGACGCGATGCTGTTGCCGGGCGACTTCGTCGGCGACCCCACGCTCTTCAGCGAGCGGCTGGTGCGGCTGCCGGCCGGGGCGTTCCCTTATCGCCTGCGCGAGGACGTGGACTTCGCGGCGATCCGCGCCCGCGCCGCTGGCGCGCGAACGCCGGGCCGGCCGGTGCGGATCGCGGTCCCCGCGTCGGCGATGAAGCTGACGCCGCCGGTCTTCGACGCCTTGGCGCGGGCGGCGGCGGCGGCGAAGTCGCCCATCCAGTTCCGGATGTTCCCGCTCGGGGTCTCCGGGCTCGGCCAGGCCGAGCTCGCGCGCCGCCTCGCCGCGCGCCTGCCGATGGCGGTCGTGGGCGAGGAGCTGCCCTATGAGGCCTATCTCGCGGCGCTGGCCGCCTGCGACCTCTTCGTCTGCCCGTTCCCCTATGGGAACATGAACAGCATCGTCGATGCGGTGATGATGGGCCTGCCCGGCGTCTGTCTCGACGGACCCGAGGCGCATTCCCACGCCGACGTGGCCTACTTCCGCCGCCTCGGCCTGCCGGACGCGCTGGTCGCGTCCGACCTCGACGCCTACGTCGCGCAGGTCGTTCGCCTGGCCGACGACGCCGACTGGCGAGCGACCTGCCGCGCGGCCGCGGCCCGGGTCGACGCCGGCCATCCGTTCTTCGGCGGCGACGGCGCGCCGCTGGCTGAAGCGATCAAGGACCTCATCGCGGGCGCGGGGAACGATTGACGCCGCGGCTCGCGCCCGACGGACCTCAGGGCGGCGTGGCCCGGCCGCTGCGGTAGTCGAGCGCCTGGCGCGCCAGCACCCCCGCGATCCGCATGAAGCGCGGCGCCTCGCCGTGGTTCGGCGCCGCGCTGTGGGCGATGATAGGGTGGCAGAACACCATGTCGCCCGGCGCGCCGGTCAGCTCGACGACGCGCAGGCGCACGCCCTCGATCTCGGCGCCGTCGTCCATAAACGCGGCGATCCGATCCGCGGGCGACGCCGCATGGCCGGCGAGCGCCTTCAGCCAGGGGTGCGAGCGGTAGAAGGCGTCCCTGTTCCCGGCCGCGTCGTCCTTGCGTCCGCCCCGCGTCAGCTCGCGGTCCAGCCGCTGCAGCAGCCGCGGCGACCCGGCGATGATCAGGGTGCCGCCGCTCCTTGGCCGGACCTCGCCGATGAAGCTGAACAGCATGACGCCGTTCATCGCCGTTCGGTGCCAGGCGCAGGGGTTGTCCGAGTGCCAGAGCTTGGTGGGCACGTCCCAGGCGCCGCGCGTCTCGGGGAACGTCGTCAGCACCCGTCCCCAGTGCTTGGGCTCGGGCCAGGCGCCGGCCCCGACGAGATCGTCGATCACGCCGCGCACGCGGGGCGACGCGAGCCTCGCGCCGATCGGCGCGACCTTGGCGGCTTTGAGATCGGCGCGGGGCTGGCGCCAGGTGGCGCGGTCGTGCTCGCGAACGCCGTGGACCTCGGCGAGCTCGGCCCACCACTCGCGGCGGGTGGCGGCCGCGTCGTCGGGCGAGAACGCGCCTCTGACGACGACGAAGCCCTCGTCGTGGAACTGCGCGATCTCGGCGGCGGACAGGGTTGTGGGATGAGTAGACATGGCCGTCTCCTGGATGACGGCGCCCCGCGGCAAATCTCCCGCCCGACCCTGGAGGGCCGGACGTTCGATTTACCGCGGTACTCAGTTCCCGCGGCCCACCGCGTGGCGCGGTGAACGATGGCGGGATTGTCGCCTTTCCGCCGAAGGCGTCAAGGCGTCGCGATCGCCGGCGGCGGCGCCGGGGTCACTCGGTGCTGGAAAGTCCCTCCCCGCTGATCCGGCCGAGCGCGGCCGAGACCATCGGCGCCTGCAGCGTCGCGAGCGCACGGTCGATGGCGGACTCGCGGCAGGCGATGAAGTCCCGATCATAGAACCGGACGAGGATGTCGTCGCCGCCGCACACGTACTCGGCCGCGCTCTTGAGCCGGACCGCGAGGCTCCGGGCCCCTCCGGGCGTGTGCAGTTCGGCCTCCCGGTAACGGACGACCCGGGTCACCACGACGACCTCGCCGAAACTGGACGCCGGGCTGGCGGGGACAGGGGTTGCGATGGCCGCGATGCTGACGATGGCGGCGGCGAGAAGGAATCTATGGCTCATGCGAATATGTCCTTGCGGGCCGGCGGCGGGGCCGGCCCGGGTGCAATGGCGAGTCGGAATTCGACTGCTGCGTGATGTGCGAGAAGCCGGCGACTGATCGTGCTCGGCGCGACAGCCGATCAGGGCGATGTCGGGCTTGCCGCCCGACGGGGAGGTCGCTCAGGATCGGCGGGGAGCGATCGACGCCAGGTGGTTCCGGCTCGATCGCGGACGGGTCAAGGCTCGGTCATCGGCGCCTCCGCTGCTGCGGCGGCCTAGATGCCGGCCAGCGGGTCCCGCGACCAGACGACGATCCGGACAATCGACGGGGGCGATCCGCCAAGCGAGCCAGGTAGGCGTCCGGCCTACTGCGTCCCGCCAGCCTTGCGGACCACAGCCACCCCGTTCACGGGGCAGGTCTTGTCCAGGGCGATGCACGTATGCCCGCACGGCTTGGACCTGGCGGGGTTGCAGACCGGAGCCGCCACGCAGAAATTGTCCGGTACGAGCGCACCGTTGGCTGCGTGGCATCTGCGATTGTGGTCCAGATGGTAGGGTCCGGCGGCTGAGTTGGCCGCTGCGTGGGTGACCGTAGCGAAGGCCAGGGCGGCGATGGCGGCGATGATGGTGCTGCGCATGGGTTCCTCCCGTTGGGGGCTCCCAGCCTATGCCAGTGAGTACAAGACGGCGATGGCCGAGCTCGGCGGCGACTCGGCTGCCGTCCGCGAAACGACTGCGGCTGGACGAATTATCAATTTCGGCGAACGTTCGGGGCTCTTGCCGGAGCGGAAGGTGAGCTAGGGTCCGCCCGTGGGAGCGCTCGGGCCTCCCGCTCGGAACTCAGGGAGGACCACATGGCGGACGGGAGCCAGGTGGCGCAGCCGGCGTGGGACAGCGCCGAGATCGCGGCGCTGTTCGATCCCGCGACCGGCTTGCTCGACCGGCGGGTGCTGTCGGACGAGGCGATCTACCAGCTGGAGCTGGAGCGGATCTTCGCCCGCGGCTGGAACTTCATGTGCCACGACTCGCAGCTGAAGGAAGTCGGCGACTACCTCGTCAGCTACATCGGCGAGGACCAGGTCATCGTCGTCCGCGGCGAGGACGGCGGAATCAACGCGATGCTCAACACCTGCCGGCATCGCGGCAACGCGCTCTGCCGCGCCGAGCAGGGGCGGGCCAAGAGCTTCGTCTGCAGCTACCACGGCTGGAACTACGGCCTCGACGGGCGGCTGATCGGCGCGCCTGGGCAGTCGACCTACTACCACGGCGACCTCGACAAGAGCCGGCTGGGACTGCGCAGGGTGCGGACCCAGAGCTACCTCGGCTTCCACTTCGCGACGCTGGCGGACGATGCGCCGGCGCTTCATGACTACCTCGGCGAAGTGGGCCGCACCGGCCTTGGCATGGTCTGCTCGCTCGGCGACATCGAGGTGGTGCCGGGCGTGCAGAAGAACGTCATCGACTGCAACTGGAAGATCGCGGTCGACAACCTGTTCGACTGGTACCACGTGGCCTACAGCCACGCCTCGGCGCAGAGCGCCGGCCTCTTCGACATCTCGGCCATCCTGCACCCGAAGAACCAGATGGTGCTGCTGGGCGAATGGGGGCACGCGATCGGCGGGCCAGGCATCCCGCCCGAGATGCAGGCGCAGATCGACGCAATGAGCGACGAGGAGCGCGACGCCGCCTCGAGGGCTCAGCCGGACGCGGCGCCGCGGATCCGGCCCAAGCGCGCGACCGAGCTGATGGGCAAGGTCGGCGTGCGCAGCATGGGCCACCCGAACATCTTCCCCAACCTTTGGATCACGTTGGGCGGCATGCAGATGTGCCTGCGCATCCCGCGAGGGCCGTCGCATACCGAGCTCTGGTGGTTCACCGTCGTCCCGAAGGACGCCCACCCGATGCTGAAGCGCCGGATCGTCCAGCAGGCGACCCACATCTTCGGGCCCGCGGGCCTCTTGGAACAGGACGACGGCGAGAACTGGAGCCAGAGCACGCGCTCGGCGCGCGGTGTCGCCAGCCGCCGGCTCGGCCAGTACCTCGGCATGGGGCTCGGCCACGGCGAGGCGGTCGTGGCGGGCGATAAGGCCCGCGCCGTCGAGGGCCTCGTCAGCGAGCACGGCCAGCGCTGGCTCTACCGCGCCTGGACCGAGTGGATGATGGCGCGCGACTGGGCCGAGCTGAAAGCCAACCACTCGCAGCCGCCGACGGGGGTGGTGTGATGACGGCGCTGGAGACCACGCGTCCCACGGCGAAGGCCATGCGCAAGCCGACGCTCTCGGAGCGAGCTCTGCTGCAGTACGAGGTCGAGCAGTTCCTCTACGACGAGGCTGCGCTGCTCGACGCGCGGCGCTATCGCGACTGGCTGGGCCTCGTCGCCGACGACATCCACTACTGGATGCCGATCCGGCGCACGGTGACAGTCAGCGACCTCGATCTCGAGTTCACCAAGCCCGGCGAGATGGCCTACTTCGACGACGACCGCACGGTGCTGGAGATGCGGGTCAAGAAGCTGGAGGCGGGCTCGGCCTGGTCGGAAGACCCGCCGTCGCGCTCGCGTCACCTGGTCTCGAACGTGCGCATCCTCGAGGTCGACGGCGACGAGGTGACGCTCGACGTCTCGTTCCACCTGTTGCGGACGCGGCTCAGCTCGGAGCGCGCCGAATGGTTCGGGCGGCGCGAGGACCTGCTGCGCCGCACGCCGGACGGCTGGCGGCTCGCGCGGCGGCATATCTTCCTCGACCAGACCGTGATCCCCACCACCAACATGAGCACGATCTTCTAGGTCCGCATGGGCGCGCTGGAGGGAGAAGCGGTACTGGTCACCGGCGGCGCCTCCGGTCT
>Ga0335069_10013449_pt1 | contig 11487 bp, 6 predicted proteins | sample Lox_Sample_11_FD_206714 | JGI IMG/M metagenome (GOLD analysis project Ga0335069, IMG submission 206714) | Soil microbial communities from Loxahatchee National Wildlife Refuge, Florida, United States - Lox_Sample_1.1 | ecosystem: Environmental > Terrestrial > Soil > Wetlands | place: USA: Florida... | reverse complement strand
CGGCGGACGGCGGCGTGGGCGTGCCGGGGAACTGGATCATGCCGGTCATGAGCCTGGGCCAGATCGCCGAAATGACGACGATGCTCGTCCTGGGCGCCGTGCTGAAGCGGCTCGGCTGGCGGTGGACAATGGTGATCGGCATCCTCGGGCACTCGGCTCGCTTCGCGGTGTATGCCTTTTTCCCGAACGCCCCGGCAGTCATCGTGGTGCAGTTGCTGCACGGGATCTGCTACGCGTTCTTTTTCGCCACGGTATATATCTTCGTGGACCAGTATTTTCCGAAGGATGTGCGCGCCAGCGCGCAGGGGTTGTTCAATGCGGTAATCCTGGGCATTGGCGCATTGGCTGCCAACTCCCTCTGCCCGTACCTGGTGCAGCGGCTGTTCACGCATGGCGGGATTACCGATTATCGGGGTCTTTTCCAGGTGCCGTTGGCGGCGGCTACCCTGGCCGCGATCGCGTTGGCTTTGTTCTTCCGCCCGCCGGCCCGGAGCCAGGAGTTGGCGCAAGGCCCCGCGGTGGCCAGCGCCGCTTAGATATCAATCACCGGCCCGTTGCCGCCCGCCCCTGAATCCGGCGGGCGCCGGCGATGCTGGACGGTGATCTTCGAGGGGCTCGTGCCGGTGAGGACGTGCAGGACTGAGGAGATGACACTAAGGAGCAGCGCACCCCAGAACGCGGCCCAGAATCCGTCCACCTTGAAGTGGGGTTGCAGGATCGAGCCGACGAAATAGAGCAGCAGGGCATTGATGACCAACCGGAACAGACCCAGCGTGAAGAGCAGCAAGGGGAAGGTCAGCACCATCAGGACCGGGCGGATGAAGCTGTTCAGTATCCCCAGCACGAGCGAGGCGACGAACAGGTCGAGCGGCTTCTGGTAGGTGATGCCTGTGACCACGTAGCAGGCCACCAGCACGGCCAGTGTATTGATCAGCCAGCTTGTGATGAACCGTTTCATGCCTCGATGCGAAGCCACCGGCAGGCTTTGCCCGGCATCACCGCCGCCCCGGCCACGCACGCGGGCACCAGGCAGAACTGGCCTGGAGTGAGCTTTGCCGTGTGCTGTGGGTGCACAACGTTGGCCTCCCCGGCGAGCAGCGCGATGATCTGCAGCCGTTCCGGCGGCAGCGACATGAGGGCGCCCGCTTCCGCCTCGCATACCTCGGCGCTGAACAGGGTATCGCGCACAAGCTGCCGCAGCTTCAGCGGCGGGTCGCCGGTAAACTCCCCCTTCAGCAGCGCCGGTTCAAAGTCCTGGAAGTCTATGCAGGCGAGCGATTGCTGGATGTGGAGGTCGCGGGGCTTTCCGTCCAGGCCCACCCGGTTCCAGTCGAACACCCGGAACGTGGTGTCGGAGTTCTGCTGGATTTCGAAGATGACCAGCCCCGCGCCGAGCGCGTGGACCCGCCCGCTGGGCAGGAAGATCGCGTCTCCTTGCCGCACCTTGAGGCGATGGATGAAGTTGGCGGCTGAGCCGTTCTCAAGGCTCCTCTCGAAGTCGCCCCTCGTCGTGCCTCGCTTGAACCCGGCGTAGAGCACGGCCTTTGGCTCGGCCTCCGCGACATACCACATCTCTGTCTTGGGCTCGCCGCCCACCACGGCCACTTTGGCCGCCGGCGGGTGAACTTGCAGGGACAGAGCCTGTTGCGCATCGAGAATCTTGATCAGCAGGGGAAAGCGCCCGTTCGCCGTCGGGGCCGCGCCGAGCAACTCGCGTTGATGCCAAGTCACCAGCGAATGCAAGTTCCTGCCGGCGAGCGGTCCTTCGGCCACAACGCTCACGTCGCCAGGCCGGTCGCTGATTTCCCAGGACTCGCCGATGGGCACGTTTGGCGGGAGCGGCTTGTGGTAAAGGCGTTGCAGGTTGCGCCCGCCCCATATCCGCTCCTTGAAGATGGGATGGAACGTCAGCGGGTAGAGCATGGCCTGGGAGCCCAAGGCAGAGGGGAGGTTTAGGCCTCCACTTTCTCTGCCGGGGCGGCGGGCTGCTTCTCGGCGAAGTGGCCGAAGGCGCGGAACTTGGCGTAGCGTTGCTTCAAGCGCTCCGGGTGGGGCAATGCCAGCACTTGGTCAAGATGCTTCAGGAGGTAATCGCGCAACGTGTGCGCCGCCTGGTCCGGGTTGGTGTGCGCGCCCCCCAGCGGCTCGGGCACAATCTCGTCCACCAGCTCCAACTCCAGTAGGTGCCGGGCGGTAATCTTCAGCGCCTCCGCGGCTTTGGCGGCCGCCGAGCGGTCCTTCCAGAGAATGGCGGCACAGCCCTCGGGGCTGATCACCGAGTAGTAGGCGTTCTCCAGCACCAGGACGCGGTCCGCCACGCCAATGCCCAAGGCGCCGCCCGAGCCACCTTCGCCGATCACCGCCGCGATGATCGGCACCGAGAAGACCATCATCTCGCGCAAGTTCACTGCGATGGCCTCCGCGATGTGCCGTTCCTCTGCCCCGATGCCGGGGTAGGCCCCCGCGGTGTCAATCAGGGTGACGATCGGCAGGCCGAACTTGTCGGCCATCTTCATCAGGCGCAGCGCCTTGCGATAACCCTCCGGATGGGCCGAGCCGAAGTTGCGCAGGATATTCTCTTTCGTGTCGCGGCCCTTCTGCGTGCCGACGACCATGACCTTGTGCGCGCCAAGCAGCGCGAAGCCCCCCACGACAGCCCTGTCCTCCGCGTAAAGCCGGTCCCCATGCAACTCATTGAAGTCGGCGAAGGCGAGCCTCAGGTAGTCCAACGTGAAAGGGCGCTTGGGGTGCCGGGCGATCTTGATGCGGTCCCAGGCGCTCAGGTTGGCGAAAATCTGCCGCCGGGTCTCCTCGATCTTCTTCTCAATTTGGGCGACCTCCTCCTCAAAGCTGATGCCCAGGGAATGCTCCCCTGGATGCCTCTTCAGCTCTTCGAGCTTGGCTTGCAACTCGGCAATAGGCTTCTCGAAGTCGAGATGGTGCTTCATCCGCTCAAGCCTAGCCGGTGGGCGGGGGAGCGGCAACGCCCATTTCGCCTCGGCAGCTTGTCGTCTTCGCCCTCCTGCTGGTGTCAATCGAGGACCGAGGACGAGAACGAGGAGGAGGACGAGGACCGGTTTGGCGCCCTCGGTACAATCAAAGAGCCGGACTTGCATCCGGCTCTTAGTGGTGACGAAGCTTATACGCCTTCACCCAGGCGCTCAGAAGGGTAATGCGGCCAACTATTCGGTCGCTGTTCGAACCGCATTACAAGCAAAGCTCCTATGCTAACCCTAAACGAACAGCGAAATCTTCGCTCGCGCCTGTTTTATGCTACACTGCTCTTGCAGAATCCGCAAGGCGTTTTTTTGCCTTTTTTGCGCCGGGCACATCGTGCCAATGTCCTTAGTTTGGCAGGGACGCGTTCCGGCGCGTCCCCATTTTCCCGAAATAGCAGGGACGCGGTGGAACGCGTCCCTACCTGAACAAGGACAGTGTTCAGATGTGCCCTTTTGCCCCGGAGCGCGCCCAGCAACTCTGGCATTGCTGCCCCCGAGGACGGGCGCGCTCCGTGTTACTGCCTGCAGGCTAAGGATAGATCAGCCGATAGAACACCGGTGGGTTGGTCGGGACAATTGTGATGCTGTAGCTGCCGTCGCCGGCGCCGGGCACGATTGACCAGTTGTTGCTGCCGTTATTGATGCCGGTGGCATTGGTCAGGCCCTGAAGGTTCCAGCCCTGACCGGCCGGCCAGGAAAGGCTCAGCGTGTTCGTGCTTACGCTGTGAGTAAGCGTCACCGGGCTGGTCGGGCCGGGTTGCACCAGCAGGTTGCCGACGCCGGTGAGGTAGGGAGAGGCGTTGAGCATGTTGTACAGGCCCGCAGGCTGGCTGACTCCGTTCAACACCAACCCGGCCACGACGTTGGTCCCCACGTAGTCCATTTCCAGCACGGCTCCGCCGCCGGCGATGGAGACGGTTGATTTGGTGAGGCTCAGCGTCGCGAGATTAGTCAGGGTGAGGTTGCCCGCGGCGACGGTTAGGTTCAATCTGCGCACGCCGTCAGAGAACGTTCCTCCGTAGGTTGAACTTCCGGTCGAGTTGTACGTGAACGCGGAGTCACGGCTGGTGCTGGTGTTCGTGATGGTGAGCCCCGCCGCAGTCGTTGGGTCGAAACCAGCTATTTGCTGGCTGAAGCCAGCCAGGTCGAGCCGGTTGCCCGTGCCATTGCCCACCTGGAAAATGGTGCTCGTGGGCAAGGCGTTGTTCACGCCGAGCCGGAGTGTGCTGCTGCCGGCGAAGATCGTCGTTAGCCAGGTATTCGCGCTTGAGGCGAGAGTCCACGTTGTGCCGTCGTCCACCTGGAACATTCCAGCGGCGGGGTCTAAAGCAACGGAGCCTAGCAGGTAGCCGACGCTGGTGCTGTTGCCGCCGCGAACCAGGAACTTGCCGCCCAGGAAGGTGGAATCGGAGCTGATGTTCCCGCTGATGACCAATGTCGAGTTCGCATCCACGCCGAAGCCGATGACGTTGCCCAAGCCTGTCGAATCGCCCGTCAGCAACACCGTGCCGGCCCAGGTGTTGGTTACACTCCCGCCCGTGCCGAATAGAGCGGAACGAATGGCGCCGGCGCCCCCGGAGGACATGGTGAGCGACCGGTTGGCGGGGATGCTGATGCCGCCGGACAGGGTGAGGCGCGTGCCGGTCAGGCCCGCACCGCCCGTGGTGCTGTAGAGGACGACGTTCAGGTTGGTGCCCAGGGCGTTCGTGCTGGCCAGCACCAGGGTGCCGTTGGTGATCGTGGCCAGGCTCATGGCGTTGGACCCGGCCAGCGTCCACGAGCCGGCGCCGGTCTTAAATAGCATGCCGCCCCCGCCGCCGAGGTTCACCGGTCCGTTGATAGTGCCGGCACCGCCGCTGTCGCAGGTCAGGGTCAGATTGTTCTGAGCACTGCTCGTAATGCCATTCGCATTGGTGAGGTTGAGCGTGGCATTGCCGTCCACATTGATCGTGGTATCCGAGGTCAAGATGATGGGCCCGGCGAAGAAGGTCACCCCGGCGCCGCCCTTGCGGAGGGCGCCGTCGCCAGCCGAGTTCAGGCCGCTGCCGTTCAAGGTCAGCGCTTCAGCGGCGATATTGACATTCTGGTCAATGTAAAGCTGGGCGCCGCTGGTGACCATGGTGCCGTTGCTGGTGTCGCCCAGGGCGTAGGTGTTCCGGGCATAGAGCCTGCCGCTTGAGATGGTGGTGACACCGGCGTAGCTGTTGCTCGCGCTAAGGGCACAGGTTCCCGAGCCGATCTGGGCGACTGAGCCGCTCCCGGAGATGCTGCCGCTGAGCACGACGTCCCCTGTCTGGTTGGCCACGATTGCGCCGTTGTTGGTGATATTGCCGCTGGTGAGGGTACCTGTGCTTCCGCTGTTGCCGATCTCCAGGGTGCCGGCGCTAATGATCCCTCCGTTGATATAGGTGTTATCATTCTCAAGGATCCAGGTGCCGCTGCCGCCCTTCGTGAACCCCGCGGCGGAAATGGAACTGCCGGTGAAATCGTAGGTCTCCGATGCGTTCACGTTCACTGCCGCAGGGATGACCGGGGCCGCGACATAGATCGGCGGCGAGTTCGAGCCGGTGTTATCGAAGTTCGCCGTGTCGCCGTTGAAGAAAGTGACTGGGGAGCCGGCCTGAATCCAGTTGGGGGTGGTATTGATATCCCACACGTCGCTGGTGCCGTCGCCGCGCCAGGTCAGGTTGGCGGGGATGTGGTTGATGAGCAGCTCAATGGTTTTGGCGGTGGTGTTGTTGTTAATGGTGAAGCCGCTGGGGACGGAGATCTGGCTGACGTCGCCAGAGAAGGTATTGTAGCTGAAGAGCGTGTATTTGCCGCTGGCGGCGGGAAGGGAGTTGAGGAAGTTCAGGTTCAACGTGACCGGGCCGGCGACGGTGAGGGTACCCGTAACGACGGTGTAATCATTGACGCCGCCGCCGATGGTGGTGACGTTGGCGAGGTCATAGTTCAGGCTGCTGCCGCTGCCCAAGGTGAGGTTCGCCACGGTTAGCGTGCCGGCGCTGGCGCCCGGGGCGAGGGTGCCGTTCCCCGTGTTGATAGTGCCCAGGACGCTGCCATTGCCGGAGAGCGTTTGGCTGGCATTAAGGGTCAACGTGCCGCTGGGGAGCAGGGAGACGTCGAGGGTGGCACCGGCGCTGACGGCGAGGTTGGTGGTCGAACCCAGCGTTGCCGAACCCGCAAGCGCGAGAGTACCAGCCATCACGAGCGTGCTGCCGGTATAGGTGGTCGGGCCGCTGAGGGTGAGCGTGCCGCTGCCGGCCTTGCTGAGGGCGAGCGCGCCGCCGCTGTTCTGGATCGTGCCGCCGAAGGAACTGGTCTGGTTGTTGTTGCCCACGCCGAACGTCACAGCCGTGCTGCTCGTGTTGTCCACTGTGCCGCTGCCGCTCAGGCCGTTGACGGCCACGTTGAAGCCGTTGAGGTTGAGCGTGCCGTTGATCGTCACGTTGCCCTTGCCAATGCCATTCGGAATCGCGCGGGAGTTGCCCACCTGAAGTGTCCCGGAGGTGACCGTCGTGTCGCTGGAATAGTCATTAAAGCCGCTGGTTACATAGAGGGTGCCGGCGCCGGTCATGGCCAAGGCGCCCAGGCCCTTCCAGTTGTCGGCGATCCGGGAATCGAGCTCGAGTGTCACGCCGGAGTCCACCTGGAACGTGCCTACGCCGTAGCCGCCGATCGGGCCGAGCATGATGCCGCGGATGCTGCCAAGCGTTAAGTTTGCGGTTGCTTCCAACGTGCCGCCGTTCATGACGAGGTGATCGGCCAGGTAACATTGGGGCTGTGGCCCCAGGTTGCCGGAAGATGAGATGCTGAGCGTTCCGCCGTTAATAATCGTGCCGGATGAGTAAGTGTTGGCGCCCCCGAGGATGAGCGTGCCGCCGCCCGTCTTGGTCAGAGAACCGCCCGGTCCGTTGCCAGTCGTGTCGGAGTTGGCGATAATCCCGCTGTAGGTAAGGGTTTGCCCGTTATCCACGCTGATCGTGCCGTTCCCGTAGCGGGAGGTCGGGCCAAGGGTGATGCCCCGGTTGGCGTTGAGTGTAAAGGTGGCCGTGGCATTCAGAACGCCGCCGTTGATGAGAATGCTGCCTACCAGGGCTGAACCGGGGGCGGTGCCGAGATTCGCGTCGCTGCTGACGTTCAGCGTGCCACCGACGATGCTATTGGTGCCTGAGTAAGTGTTGCTGCCTGTCAGCGCGGCGCTGCCGGTGCCGGCCTTGGTTAGCGAAACGGGGCCTGTGCCATTGTCGGCAATGACGGAATTGATCGAGAGCCCACCGAGAGAGTTGTTTATCAGGACGATTTCCCCCGCCGTGTTGTCCGCGCCACCGGCGGTGAGCGTGCCGGAGTTAACTGCCGTGCCGACGGCGAGGCCCGCAGCGAAAGGCGAAAGCAGCACGCTGCCAACCGGGCCGAGACGGAGAATGCCGGTGGACGTATCAATTGTGGCCGTAGTCCCGGTGTTTTGGAGGAGCGTGTTGATGGTGGTCGTGGCCGCGCCGAGGGTGATATTTCCGCCGCTGCCCGCGCTATTCAAACGCACGTTAGAGGCCGCGCCATCCGCGATCGTGCTGCCGCTTGCGGCAATGTCGGTGTAGCCGGTGTAAGCCGTGATGGGACCATTGGCGCCGCCGATGGAATTCATGGCCCAATCCGCGCCGGCCACCGTGGCGTAGCCCCCCAGGATACCATTGGCGTTCAACGTGGTTGTGTCGGCGATGGAAGCCGCGCCGAAGTCCACCACTCCGCCGCGGTTCCGGTTGATGGCATTCATGCGCAAAGTGGAGGTGCCGCTGCTGCGGGTGATTGCGGAAGTCCCCGCTCCGATCGTGGTTGAGGCATTGGTTTGGGTGTACGAGCCCCCGTTCAGGGTCAGCGTTCCGCCGCCAAGCGTCAGCACCCCGGTGGTAGCCCACTTCGCGTTATTCTGCGTGCTGTAATCCAGCACCAGCGTGCCCTGGTCAACGATCGTGCCGACCGCATCGGTATTCGGCCCCCCGGAAAGGGTCCAAGTGCCGCTGCCGGTCTTGACAATTCCCAGGCCGCCGGAGCCGGTGGAAACGACTCCACTCACTGTGCCACCACCCGTACCACGAAGCACGAAGTAGCGCGGTGAGCTTGCTGAACTGGAGAGGGCGACGCCGGCGCCGCTGGCGCCGGACAAGGTCAGCCCATTGGCCACCTCGGATGCCCAATGCAGGTCTTGGCCGCCGGTGGTCTTGGTCTGGGTTCCAGACATAGTATTGCCCGTGCCCAGGTTCACCAGCACAGCCGAGTAATTATTCCGGCCAAGGTTGGAGATGACATTGGTAATGGTCATGCCGTTGCCGACCAGTTCGATCCGGTGGCTGGTCTGGCTCCCCTGGCCGCCCGCGACGCCAATGCTTCCCCAGCCAAACGCCGTGCTGGAGCCGATGCGGACTGCTGCCGTCGTATTGGGGGCGTTAATGCCAAGATTGAAGTTGGTAAAGCTGTTGTTGCCCGAGAGCGTCAGGATTGCAGAAGGGGCGTTGGCGACCGAGTTGGCCAGCGTCAGGCTGCTGTTGGCGGCGGGGACGGGGACGATGTTCGCACTGATGGTGGCGTTTGCGTTGTCGGTGATGGTCCGATTGGTCAGGCAGAGCGTGAAACCGCCGCCCGCGATGGTGTAATATCCGACGCCGGGCGCGCTGAAAGTGATATTGCCCGCGTTAATGTTCGCGCCCAGGGTCACTGTACCAGCGACGCCGTTGGCGGCGCCGAACGTCGGTACATCCGGAGTCGTGTTGTTGAAGGCGACGTCGGCTGAGCCGTTCCACCAATTGGTTGAGGTGTTGTCCCAGGTGCCGGGGCCGTCTTGCGCCCCGGTGAGGGCTGTATTGCCGTCCCAGGTCAGGTTGGCGGCCGGAGCCAGCGTCGGAACCAGAGCAAGCATGAGGGATATGACGATAGGATGGAGTATTGTCGTTTTCATGGCGGAGGTGAACTTTGCTGCTGAATTTGTTTGTTTGCCTGAAATCCTGAATTCTGCCGGTTCATTTTGCCGGCCGGACCGCGCCTTGGCTACTACCCGAAAGGGTAAAGTGGTGGGAGGGGCCCTGGATGACCGAATGAGAGTTTCGGATGATCAGTGCGCAGGGCCTGGACCGGACAGCCGGCGCTGGCGTTTTCATGCTTAAAAGTGCGCGGGCTCGCGCGGAGCACGTGGGTTTTCCGCACCATTGGTTGACCAACACTCACGGCAGGACTGCCGCTTCAGCAGGCAGTCGTGACCGGAGAGTTATCCTAGCACGAAAGAGTGCATTGTCAACCCCTTATCGGAGAAGGCCCTGCGAATCCGGGCGGTCCCGCCGCCTGCCCTGCCGCACGCCCTCTCCAGGTAGCCAGTGGCCGTCCAGTCCTGCCCGTGCGGACCCGGTGTATGCCCGGTGTGTCTCCCATGGGGCCCGGACCACATGGGAGACACACCGGGGCCACAGAAGGCCCACACGGGGGACGCCCGCCCCCTGCCTGCGGGCTCGGAGAGCCCCTTTACGCCGCCGCCAGAAGCCGTTCCTGGCCTTGCCGGCCATTCAGCATGACAGGCTTCATCCAGGTGTGCCCGGTACGCGCCAGCAAATCCTCGGCTGCGGCAGGCCCCCATGTCCCGGCCGTATAGAACTCCCGGTCTGAGAGGGGTTTGCCGTCCCAGGCCCGCCGTATGCTGTCCACGATTCTCCAGGCGGTCTCGACTTCATCGCGGCGGATGAAGAGGGTGGCGTCGCCGGCCATCGCCTCAAGCAGCAGCCGTTCGTAGGCCTCGGGCGTATAGGCGCCAAACTCGGCGTCGTAGCTAAAGTTCATCCGCACCGGGCGCACCTGCACGCTGGTCCCGGGCACCTTGCCGTTGAAGCGCAGCGAGATGCCCTCGTCGGGCTGCAGGCGGAGCACCAGCGCGTTGGGCCCCAGGTTTTGGCCGCACTCTGCCGCGAAGAGCACGTGCGGCGTCGGCCGGAACTGCACTCGCACCTCGCTCGTGCTGACGGGCAGGTTCTTGCCTGTCCGCAGGAAGAACGGCACGCCCGACCACCGCCAGTTATCTATATACAATTTCAGCGCGACGTAGGTTTCGACATTTGAGTCCGGCTTGACCTTCGGCTCCTGCCGATAGGCGGGGCGCATCTCTCCGTCCACCGCGCCCGCGAGGTACTGGCCGCGCACCACCTGGCTGCTGATGTCTCCGCCGCCGAACAGACGAATGGACTTGAGCAATTTCACCTTCTCGTCGCGGATGGACTCCGCTTCCAGGCTCACCGGCGGCTCCATTGAGATCAGTGACAGCACCTGCAACAGATGGTTCTGCACCATGTCCCGCAACGCGCCGGCCTCCTCGTAGTACCCGCCGCGCGAGCCGACTCCGAGCTGCTCGCTGACCGTGAGCTGCACGTGGTCCACCGTGTCGCGGTTCCAGACGCGCTCGAACACGGAGTTGGAGAAGCGGAACATGAGGATGTTCTGCACCGTCTCCTTGCCCAGGTAATGGTCAATGCGGTAAATCTGCTGTTCCCGGGCGTAGCGGACCAGCTCGCGGTTCAGGGCGCGGGCGGACTCCAGGTCGTGCCCGAAGGGCTTCTCCACCACAATGCGCTGCCAGCCGTCGGGGCTGTCCTTGTGCAGCAGTCCCGCGCGGTGCACCTGCTCGACGGCCTCGCCGAATTGGCTGGGCGACACGGCCAGGTAGAACAGCAGGTTGCGGCGCAGCGGCTCCTTGCCGAACCCGCTGAGTTGCTTGCCCAGCCGCGCGTAAGCCGCTGGGTCGGTCAGGTCGCCCTCGCAATAAGTCACGTGCTGCGCGAACTCCCGCCAGACCCCCTCATCCACCGGCTTGGTGCGCGAATACTTGTCCAGCTCCCCCCGCAGCTCCTTCCGCCACGAGTCGTCGGTCTTCTCCCGGCGGGCGAAGCCCACGATCCGGAAGTCCTCCGGCATCTGCTTCTCCTTGCAGAGGTGATACAGGGCGGGAATGAGCTTGCGCGCGGTGAGGTCGCCACTGGCGCCAAATATGACTATCGAGCACGGCTCCAGCACCCGGTGCTGCTCACCGAGGCGACAGGCCATCAAATCATCGAACTGTGCGGATGGATTCACGGGCAACCTTCGCCGAGGCCGTGCGGAATTTCAACCAGAGACCGGCGGCAGGGCCCGTTCACGAAGGGTGGTAGGGACGCGTTCCACCGCGTCCCTATCTTCCCGAGACAGCAGGGACGCGGTGGAACGCGTCCCTACCACCCTTCATGAATTGGCCTTGGAGCGGCGGAGGAAGGGATGTCCTACGGCGAGGCGCAGACAGGAAAACGAAGGCCGCAGCCGGCCAGAGAGACTGCCTCGCCAGGCTGGAGTGCTAAGCCGTAACAATGCAGTCGGAATTAAACGCAAAGGCGCAAAGGAGCAAAGACGCAAAGCAGGTAAGGCCCCCTTCGACGCCCCCGATAATGGCAACTAAACGGTTAGGTCCAAGGTCTTGGACTCA
>Ga0335069_10013447_pt1 | contig 11488 bp, 9 predicted proteins | sample Lox_Sample_11_FD_206714 | JGI IMG/M metagenome (GOLD analysis project Ga0335069, IMG submission 206714) | Soil microbial communities from Loxahatchee National Wildlife Refuge, Florida, United States - Lox_Sample_1.1 | ecosystem: Environmental > Terrestrial > Soil > Wetlands | place: USA: Florida... | reverse complement strand
CTGAGCTCCGACCCACGGGTCGGGGAGATCTACCTCAGCGCGGAGGAGATCCGTGCACGCGTGCTCGAGCTCGGCGCGGAGATCGCCGCCGACTACGAGGGCCGCGAGCCGGTGCTCGTCGCCTCGTTGAAGGCGAGCGTCGTGTTCGTCAGCGACCTGGCGCGCGCGCTGCCGATCGTGCACCGGCTCGACTTCGTCGAGCTCGCCGGCTACGGCGCGCAGCAGGAGACCGGAGGCCACAGTGGGATCCGCCTCCTCAAGGACCTCGACTCCGACATCGCCGGCCGCGACGTGATCATCGTCGAGGACGTCGTCGACACCGGGCTGACGATGCACTACCTCTGCAAGACCTTCCGCCTGCGGGATCCCGCCTCGCTGGCGATCGTGACCCTGCTCGACCGCCCGTACCGGCGCCTCGTCGACGACCTCCCCGTGCGCTACGTCGGCTTCACCGTGCCGGACGAGCTGTTCGTGGGGTACGGCTTCGACCTCGACGAGCGCTTCCGCAGCCTGCCCGACCTGCACGTCCTGAAGCACGCCGGCGAGAAGTAGAGCCGCGGCGGACGCCACGGTCGCCCAGATTTAGGCTAGACTAACTTTTATGATGGCCACGCGCCCCGAGACGGTGGCGCGGGTCGGAGGAGCAGGCGAGCGCATCCTCCGCGGGCACCGCCGTTTCGCGCTGCTGCCGTTCCTCGGGCCCGCGTTCATCGCCTGCATCGCCTACATCGACCCCGGCAACTTCGCGACGAACATCGCCGCCGGCTCGAAGTTCGGCTACACGCTGCTGTGGGTGATCGTCGCCTCGAACCTGATGGCGATGCTGATCCAGACGCTGTCGGCGAAGCTCGGGATCGCGACGGGACGGAACCTGCCGGAGGTCTGCCGCGCCCGCTTCTCGCACCGCACCACGATGGGGCTCTGGATCCAGGCGGAGGTGATCGCGATGGCGACCGACCTCGCGGAGTTCCTCGGTGCCGCGCTCGGCTTCAACCTCCTGCTCGGGATCCCGCTCTTCCCCGCCGCGGTGCTGACGGGCGTGTGCGCGTTCGGGATCCTCTGGCTGCAGCGGTTCGGCTTCCGGCCGCTCGAGGCGACGATCGCGGTGATCATCGGCGTGATCGGCGGCTGCTACGTGGCCGAGCTGTTCATGGCGAAGCCGCCGGTCGGCCCGGTGCTGCACGGCGCGCTCGTGCCGGGGTTCTCGGGACAGGAGTCGCTGCTGCTCGCGGTCGGGATCCTCGGGGCCACCGTGATGCCGCACGTGATCTACCTCCACTCGGCGCTCCTGCAGGACCGGATCCTTCCGGAGAGCGACGAGCAGGCGAAGCGCCTCTACCGCTTCACGCGGATCGACGTGATGATCGCGATGTCGATCGCAGGGCTGATCAACATGGCGATGCTGATCATGGCCGCGACCACGTTCCACGACAACGGGCTCACGAACGTCGCCTCGATCCAGACCGCCTACCAGACGCTGACCCCGATCCTCGGCGCCGCTGCGGCCACGATCTTCGCGCTCGCGCTCGTCTTCTCCGGTCTTTCGAGCTCCGCCGTGGGCACGCTCTCGGGGCAGATCATCATGCAGGGATTCACCGGCTGGAGCATCCCGCTCTGGGTGCGCCGCCTGGCGACGATGGCGCCCGCGTTCATCGTGATCGCGCTCGGGCTCAACCCGACGCGGACGCTCGTGCTCAGCCAGGTGATCCTCTCGTTCGGGATCCCCTTCGCGCTGATCCCGCTCGTCGTGTTCACGAGCCGACGGGACATCATGGGCGTGCTGCGAAACCACCGCGGAACGACGGTCGCCGCGAGCATCGTCGCCGCCGTGATCGTCTTGCTGAACCTCTTCCTGATCCTGCAGACGTTCGGTCTGCTCTAGGGCAGGTAGCCCATCGGGTCGACCGGGACCCCGTTCACGCGCACCTCGAAGTGGAGGTGCGGCCCGGTCGAGAACCCCGTCGAGCCGACGAGGCCGATCTCCTGGCCCTGCGTCACCTGCTGGCCGACCGAGACCTCGAGCTTCGACTGGTGCGCGTAGGCCGTGGCGATGCCGCCGCCGTGGTCGATCACGGTCAGGTTGCCGTACCCCTCCATCCAGCCGGCGTAGACGACGTTGCCCGAGGCGGCCGCATGGATCGGCGTGCCCATCGACGCGCCGATGTCGATCCCCGGGTGCAGCTTGCCCCAGCGCATCCCGAACGGGCTCGTGATCGGCCCCGCCACCGGCCAGATCAGCCCCGCAGCGGATGGCGTGCTCGCCGTCCCGCCCGGCGTCCCGGGGTCCGCCGCGTTGATCTGCGCTTCGATCGCTGCGCTCGAGGCCTCGAGCGAGTCCGCCTCCGCGACGAACCGCGCCTCCGCGTCCTTCACCGCCGCCAGCGCCTGCTGCTTGCTCGCCCGCGCGCCGGCGAGGCTCTGCTGCGTGCCGAGGAGCCGTGACTGCACGCCCTTCTCGGCATACGTCCTGTACGCCACCGTCTGGTACTCGGCGCTCACGCGGTTGCGCAGGCTCGCCGTCCGGTCGCGCGCCACCCGCGCCCGGTCGCGGGCCTGGGCCACCGCTCGCGCGATCGCCTTGTCCTGGTTGCCGATCTGTCCGAGGTAGTCGAGCTGCTGGACCATGTCGGTGAAGCTTTTCGAGGAGAGGAGGACGTCGATCGTGGTCGGATCGTCGGACTCGTAGATCGCGACCACGCGCCTGTCGAGCCGGGTCAGCGCCGCGTCGTACTGGCGGCGCAGGAACATCACACGCCGGGTCTCGAGGTTGTAGAGGGCCGTGAGCTTCGCCAGACGCGCCTTGTGGAGCGCCAGGTCGCGCTCGAGCACGGAGAGCCGCGCGGAGACGTCGCGGACGCTGCCCTCCAGCGCGCCGATCTGGGCCGAGACGCCTGCGATCTGGGCGTTCAGCTTCGCTTCCTGCGACCTGGCGGCGGCGAGCTTCGCCTGCGTGTCGGCGAGCTGCGCGTCGATCTGGGCCTTCTTGCCGTGGATGTCCCCCGCTGCGGCGGGAGCGGCGAGGCAGAGGATCGCGAGCAGGGTCAGGAGCGCCTTACGGCCCATCGGGGGCGTGTTCGCCGCCCGCCGCCTCTTCCCTCCCGGCATCAACCGCCCGCAGCGCCTCGGCTGCGGCGCGGCGCAGCGGCCCTACCAGCGCGCGGTAGTCCTCGTCGGAGACCTTGCCGGTGCGGTGGTCGAACTCGAGCTCGCGCAGCGCCTGCAGCGCGCGGTCGCGCTCCTCGGCGAGCGCGAGGCGCCGCAGCTCGTCCTCGCCGGGAGTCTCGAGCGCGTCGTCGGCGGCCTCCGGCTCGCGCAGGAACGGTCGCGCCACGTAGAGCACGAGGCCGACGGCGAGCAGCGCCGCGAGGACGAGCGCGATGTTCAAGCGCGCACGGCGGCGCCGGCGGTGCCGTACCGCTCGGCGAGGCGGCGCTCCTCGCGCGCGTCGGGCCAGAGAGCGATCACGGAGCCGAGCACGAACACGAAGCCGGCCAGCCAGATCAGGTTCACCGCCGGCTTCACGAGCACCTTGAAGTAGACCGAGCCGTCCGCGTCGATCTGGTCGGCGATCACGTACAGATCCTCGCCGGTTGCCCAGTTGGGGCGGATCGCGACCTCGTTCGAGGTCTGCTGCTCGACCGGGTAGAAGTTCTTGCCGGGGTCGAGGGTGCCGAGCGAGTGCTTCCCGCGCGAGACCGCCAGCAGCGCGCGCGACTCGACCGAGTTGGGGCCTTTCTTCGTCTGGAAGGAGCGGTAGGCGAGCGTGTAGCCCGCGACGGTCATCGACTGGCCCCGCTGCAGCTTCTGCTCGCGCACGGTCTGGTAGAGGCTCGAGCCGGCGATCCCGACCGCGAGCAGGACGATCGCGGCGTGGACGACGTAGCCGCCGTAGCGGCGCCTGTTCCTGGCGACGAGCCCGCCGAAGGCGACGACCCACGAGCCGCCCGTCAGCGCGTGCCGCGCCCGTGTGCCGCGCACGAACTCGAGCCCGATCGAGGCCGCCACGAACGCGGCGAAGGTGTAGGTGATCAGCCCGACCTTCGAGGAGCCGCCGCCGAAGGCGATCACGACGACCCCTGCGGCGACGGCGATGCCGAGCGGCCAGAGGAACGTCCGCTCGAGCGAGCGGAGCGACGCGCGCCGCCACGGGACGAGCGGCCCGATCCCCATCAGCAGCAGCAGCGGCAGCCCGAAGGAGCGGAGGAAGAAGTTGTAGTAGGGCTTGCTGACCGTGATCGCGGTCCCGCGCACTGCCTCGGAGAGGATCGGGAAGGTGACGCCCCACAGGATCGTGAGCGTCAGGGCCACGAGCAGCAGGTTGTTGTAGAGGAAGGTCGCCTCGCGCGAGACGAGCGACTCGAGCTTCGTCTTCGAGCGAAGCAGCGGCAGGCGCCAGAACACGAGCGTGAGCGAGAACGCCACGACGACGCCGATGAACCCGAGGAACCACGGCCCGATCGAGCTCTGCGTGAACGAGTGGATCGAGTTGATCACGCCGGAGCGCGTCAGGAACGTCCCGAACAGCGAGAGCGCGAAGGCCAGGATCACGAGCAGCATGTTCCAGACCCGCAGCATCCCGCGCTTCTCCTGGATCATCACCGAGTGGAGGAAGGCGGTCGCCGCGAGCCACGGCATCAGCGCCGCGTTCTCGACCGGGTCCCACGCGTAGTAGCCGCCCCAGCCGACCTCGACGTAGGCCCAGTGGGAGCCGAGGAGCTGGCCGATGCCGAGGAACATCCAGGCTGCCAGCGTCCAGCGGCGCGTCGCGACGATCCAGCGCTCGTCGGTGCGGCCGGAGAGCAGCGCTCCCATCCCGAACGCCCACGGGATCGTGAGCCCGACGTAGCCGAGGTAGAGCATCGGCGGGTGGGCCAGCATGTACGGGTTCTGGAGGCTCGGGTTGAGGCCGGCGCCGTCCGCGGGGGCGACCTGGGTGCCGAACGGGCTCGCGACGAAGACGAGCATGAACGCGAAGAAGCACGCGACCCCGCCGAGCACCGGCGTCACCCAGGCGAGCAGCTCGCGCGTCGCGCGCCGGTCGAGCAGCACCGCCGCCGCCGAGAAGCCGGTCAGGATCAGGAGCCACAGCAGGAGCGAGCCCTCCTGCCCGCCCCAGAACGCCGAGAGCCGGTAGGCGAGCGGCAGCTTGAGGGCCGAGTGGTTGGCGACGTAGACGAAGGAGAAGTCCTTCCGCGCGAACGCGGCCCAGAGCACGCCCGCCGCCACCGCGGTCGAGATGAAGGCGGCGAGCAGCGCGTTCTGCGCCGAGCGTGCGAGCCGCCGGCGGCGCGCCATGGCTGCATAGACGCCCGCGACCAGCGCGTAGACGACGAGCCCGAACGTGAGTACGAGGGCCGCGCGGCCGAGCTCAGCCACGGGCTAGGACTTCTTGGGCGTGTACTTCGACGGGCACTTCGTCACGAGCGTGCCCGGCACGGCGACGAACGTCCCGTTCCGGAGCGACCCGTCCACGACGATGTGCGAGCCGACCTTGAACAGGTCGGGCACCGAGCCCGTGTAGACGACTGCGGTCGTGGCGGCGGCCTTGCCGTTGATGTCCTTGACGCGGAAGTGGAGGCCGCCCCGGTGGGCGTCTCCGGTGAGGGGCCCGACGACTGCGCCCGCGAGCGAGACGCGGCCCGTGTGGCCGGCGAGCGTGCTCGGGCTGAGCGACGGCGTCCCGCCTCCGGCGATCGAGGTGTAGAGCAGGAAGACGGCGAGCACACCCGCGACCGAGAGCGCGATCACGAGGCGCGCGGGATTCCGCTTGCGGGCCACGCGGGGATTCTACCGCCGCCGTGACGCGGGAACGGTGCAACCGCACGCAGCCCTAATGCTCATGAGCACAAGCTCACGATCCGACCTGATCCAAATGCTCATGAGCACAAGGCGCTCTCGGCACGCGCGCGAGGCGCTGTGCGTTCGCGGCGCCCGCTAGGACTCGCGCGAGGGCGCAGGAGCGCGCCGCGGCGGGATCCGGTAGCCGTGGTCGTGGCAGAGGGAGCCGGGCGAGTCCTCGGTCAGCGCGTCGCAGTAGCCCTTCCCATACGCAGCGCGCATGAACGCCGCGACGACCTCGAGGCTCCACTCCCCCACCTCGCCCGCCTCGCGCCAGAGGTCGGTGAGACGGAGGTCGATGTCGAGCTCCAGGAGCTCGATCCGGCTCGGACGCTTTCCCATGTCGAAAAGGGTAAGAACAGGGTCGGACGGAGCATGCGCTAGCGTGGGCGCATGGCACCGATTCGCTTCGGCCCGGGCGGGCTTCCCTCGCGCGAGAGCCCCGAGGAAGCGGTCGCGCTCCTGGCCGAGCGCGGGTTCACCGCGGCGGAGATCGACCTCGGGGGCGGCTTCTGGATGGACTACGAGTGGGCCGGGCGCCTCGGCGAGCTGGCCAGGGACGCGGGGGTCGCGCTCTCGCTGCACGCGCCGCTCGCCGGCTTCATGGGCCATGCCGATCTCGGCAAGAAGTACAACATGGCGATCGGGATGCTCGACCACTCCGCGGGGATCGCGGCCGCATGCGGCGCGGCGCCGGTCGTCTTCCATCCGGGCTTCCTGCTCGGGCGGACGCACGAGGAGACGATCTCGGCCGTGGTCGACCAGCTCGGCCGCCTGCGCGAGCGGCTCGAGCCGAAGGGCCGCGCCGTCCCTTTCGGCGTCGAGGTGATGGGCCGCGTGCGCGACTTCGGCTCGCTCGACGACGTGCTGGCGATCTCCTCGGCGCTCCCCTGGGTGCGGCCGGTGCCCGACTTCGCGCACATGCACGCGACCTCGGACGGCGCGTTCACCTCGATCGAGCCGTTCGCCGAGGCGCTCGAGGCGATCGACGCCGTGCTCGAGCCGGGCGTGCCGTTCCACATCCACTTCTCGGACATCGCCTTCGCGAACCGCAACGAGACGAAGCACCTGCCCTACGGCGAGGGGACGCTGCGCGCCGAGCCGCTCCGGGAGGCGCTGGCACGCTTCGAGCGGCCCGCGACCGTGATCTCGGAGTCGCCGGACGAGGAGTCGACTCAGGCGATCGGGGCCGTGCTGGTGGCCGAGCCGCCGGCGAGCTCGGCGAGCCGAGCCTCGTAGGGCGCGGCCTCGTCGGCCCGGCCGCGCTCGCGCAGGAACCGCACGAGCGCGTCGATGCTGCCGCACTCGAAGTGAACATGGTCGACATCGGCAATCGCGTCGACCCCTTCCCGCAGAAGCTTCTCGGCCTCGTCGTCTCGCCCCTGGGCGGCGCGGACGAGCCCGAGCGCCATCCGCGTCGTCGCCTGGGAGACGACGTCCTGCGGGCCGACGGTCTCGCGGCTCGCGAGCGCGAAGCGCTCGGCCTCGTCGATCCGGCCCTGCTCGAGCAGCACCTGGGCCAGCTGGCGCTGGCTCTCGCACAGCGTGCCGCGATCCTCGAGCGAGGTGAGGACCTTGATCGCCTCGCGGTAGAGCCGCTCGGCGCGGCCGAGCTCGCCCTCCTGCCAGAGCAGGCGGGCGAGCGAGTTGGTCGTGCGCGCGTACGGCAGCGCCGTGCCGGTCTCGTCGAAGAGCCCGCGCGACTCCTCGAAGAGCCTCACCGCCTCACGCGGCTCACCGTCCGCGACGGCGAGCTCGGCCTGAGCGCGCCGCGCCCAGGCCCTGGCGACGATGCTGCCCGTCTCGTCGGCGAGCTCCGCTCCCCGCTCGATCAGCGCCCGGGCCGCGACGGCGTCACCGCGCGGAAGGTGGATCTGGCCCAGCTCGGTCACCGCCTTGCTCTCGAGATCGGGGCGGCCGGCCGCCTGCGCGGCCTCGACGGCCGCCCTGAGGCAGCGCTCGGACTCTTCCATGTCGCCGCGCCACTTGGCGATGTTCGCGAGGAGGTCGAACGCGCCGAAGCGGGCCTCCTCGTCGCCTGCCGGAACGACGTCGAGCGCGAGGTCTGCGAGCATCGCCGCGCTCTCGACGTCCGCGTTGCGGAGCAGCGTCGACTCTGCGAGGCCGATCAGGGCCCACGCCTCGATCCGCCGGTTCCCCGACTCTGCAGCGTCGGCCCGGACCGCCTCCATCTCGTCGTAGGTGGCCGCGAAGTTCGAGAGCTTCCAGGCCGCGCGCGCGGCGTTGTAGCGCCGCTCGAGCGTCGGCTCGAGCTCGACGGAGCGGAGCAGGAGCTTGCGCGCCGACGCGTTCGCCTCGCGGGCGAGCGCGCGCCGCCCGGCCGACTCGAGCACGGCCGCGGTCTCGGCCGCCAGATCGGCGGGCGGTTCGCCGTCGAGCTCGGCGAGCATGCGGCACGCCTGGTCGAGGTGGTAGCCGCGGATCTCGGTCAGCTCCTCGCCGACTCGTCCGTGGAGCCACGCCGCGAACCGCCGGTGCAGCTCGGCCCGAGACGACTTCGCGAGACCGGCGTACGCGACCTCCTTGATCAGGACGTGCTTGAAGCGGTACGCCTCTTCCCCGGTGATCGACGAGCGCTGCTCGCGGACGATGAAGTCCCGGAGCAGCAGGTCGTCGAGGAGCAGCGCCACGTCGACCTCGTCGGGCAGCAGCTCCGCGACCGAGTTGGCCCAGAAGGTGCGGCCGATCACCGCCGCGCGCTGCAGCAGCAGCTTCTCGTCGGGCTGGAGCCGGTCGATGCGGGCGGCGATCAGCGCCTGGAGCGTGTCCGGGATCCGGCTGGACAGATCGTCGCCGTCGTCCTGAATCAGCATCCGGATCGTCTCCTCGACGAAGAGCGGGTTGCCCTCCGTCTTCTCGAGCACGGCCTCGACCACGTCGGCGGGCAGCTCGTGCTCGGCCAGCAGCGCGGCGGCGAGCTCCTCGCTCTCGGCCGACAGCAGCGGCTCGAGCTCGATCGCGGTCGCGCGCAGCCTCCCCCCGCCCCAGCCCGGGCGGAGATCGAGCAGCTCCGGCCGGGCGAGACAGAGGAGCAGAAGCGGTGCGGAGCGCACCCATGCGGCGACGTGCTCGATCAGCTCGAGCAGCGGCTCCTCGGCCCAGTGGATGTCCTCGAAGACCAGCACCAGCGGCTGCGTCTGCGCCATCTGCTCGGCCCACGCGCGCACGGCCCAGGCGATCTCCTGCTGGCTCCGCTCGCCGCCGACCGCCTCGAGCACGCCCGTCGCGAGCGCGAGCAGGTCGGCGACGGCCTCGTCCTCGCACGACTCGCGCAGCTTCTCGAAGGCCTCCTCGGCGGGGTCGTCGTCGGCGATCCCCACGGCGGTCTTGACCATCTCGGCGAGCGGCCAGTAGGTGATCCCCTCGCCGTAGGGCAGGCAGCGGCCGTTCAGCACCGTCGCGCCGTCGAGCCCGGCGGCGAACTCGCGCGTGAGGCGGCTCTTCCCGATCCCCGCCTCGCCGTAGATCGTGAACAGGTGGGCGCGGCGGTCCCGGCTCGCGCGCTCGAACGTGAGCTCGAGCAGGTCGAGCTCGGACTCGCGCCCGACGAGCGGCGCGCTGAGGCTCCTCGGCGGGACGGCCTGGTCGACCTCCCCGAGGACGCGCCACGCCTCCACCGTCTCGAGGCCGCGCAGCTCGAGCGGGCCGACGGGCTCGGCCTCGATGCGGCCGGTCGTGAGACGGAACACGGCGGGCCCGATCAGGATGTCGCCGGGCTCGGCGGCCTGCTGCAGGCGCGCTGCGTGGTTCACGGCCTCACCGGTCGCGAAGGTCGAGTCGCCCGTCTCGGCGACGACCTCGCCCGCCTCGACGCCGATCCGCGCCTCGAGCCCGAGATCGTGGACAGCGCACAGGATCGCGAGCGAGGCGCGCACCGCCCGCTCCGCGTCGTCCTCGTGGGCCTGCGGGATCCCGAACGCGGCCATCACCGCGTCCCCCGCGAACTTCTCGACGATCCCGCCGTGGGAGACCACGCAGTGCTCGACCTGGTCGAAGAAGCGGTTGATCCGGAGGCGCACGACCTCGGGATCCGTGCGCGCGAGCTCGACCGTCGAGTCGACGAGGTCCACGAAGAGCACGGAGGCAAGCTTCCGCTCCACCGATGCAATTGTAATTATCGGCGCATGGGCTACGCCGACCCCGACGCGGATCGGCCGAGTAGCATCAGCGACGTGCTGGATCCCAAGGTCTTCAAGGCGTACGACGTGCGCGGCCTCTACCCTTCGGAGCTCGACGAGGAGGGCGCCTACGCGATCGGCCGCGCCTACGTCGAGCAGTTCGAGCCCCGTCGGATCGCGGTGGGCCGCGACATGCGGATCTCGGCTCCGTCGATGACGAGGGCGGTGATCGAGGGCGCCGCGGCGGCCGGGGCGACCGTGCTCGACCTCGGCATGGTCGGCACGGAGATGCTGTATTTCGCGGTCGGCGAGCTCGGGCTCGACGGCGGGATCGAGGTCACGGCCTCGCACAACCCGAAGCAGTACATCGGGATGAAGATCGTTCGCCGCGGCGCGCTCCCGGTCGGCGGCGAGTCGGGACTTCTGGACGTGCGCGACCGGGCCATGTCCGGGGGTCAGGCACCGGGACCTGCCTCGCCGGGACACGTCGAGCCGTACGACATCTGGCCGGCGTTCCTCGAGCGCGTGCTCTCGTTCGTCGACCTCGACGCGCTGAAGCCGCTGAAGGTGGTGATCGACGCCGCGAACGGGATGGGCGGCGCGATGCTCGAGCCCGTGCTCGAGCGGCTGCCGATCGAGGCGGTGCGCTGCAACTTCGAGCCGGACGGCGCCTTCCCCAATCACGAGCCGAACCCGCTCCTGCCCGAGAACCGCGAGTTCGTCGTCCGCACGACGATCGAGGAGGGCGCCGACCTCGGCGTCGCGTTCGACGGCGACGCCGACCGCTGCTTCTTCGTCGACGACACCGGCGAGTTCGTCCCCGGCGACTTCGTCACCGCCCTCCTCGCGGAAGCCGTGCTCGAGAAGGAGCCGGGCGCCAAGATCATCTACGACGTGCGCGCGAGCTGGGCCGTGCCCGAGACGATCGAGCGCGCCGGCGGCGTCCCGCTCGTGAACCGCGTCGGCCACGCGTTCATCAAGCACCGGATGCGCAAGGAGGACGCGGTGTTCGGCGGCGAGGTGTCGGGCCACTACTACTTCCGCGACTTCTCGCAGGCCGACTCGGGCGTGATCCCGTTCCTGCTGATGCTCGAGGTGGTCTCGAAGGCCGGCCGGCCGCTCTCCGAGCTCCTGCGTCCCTACCGCGAGACGTACTTCATCACCGGCGAGCTGAACACGCCCGTCGCCGACGTGCCGCTGAAGCTGCAGGAGCTGAAGGAGCGCTTCGGCCCCGAGGGCAAGGTCTCGCATCTCGACGGCCTCTCCGTCGAGGCCGCCGGCTGGCACATGAACGTCCGTCCCTCGAACACCGAGCCCCTGCTCCGCCTCAACCTCGAAGCCCGCTCCCGGGAGCTGATGGAGCGCAAGCGCGACGAGGTGCTCGCGGTGATCCAGGCGTGAGGCTCGAGCTCGGGCGCGAGACCGACCGCAGGCCGCCCTTCAAGTACTCGGCGCTCACGCGCGTCGGCTTCTCGGACACGGACGCGCAGGGCGTCGTCTACTACGGCCGG
>Ga0335069_10013446_pt1 | contig 11489 bp, 14 predicted proteins | sample Lox_Sample_11_FD_206714 | JGI IMG/M metagenome (GOLD analysis project Ga0335069, IMG submission 206714) | Soil microbial communities from Loxahatchee National Wildlife Refuge, Florida, United States - Lox_Sample_1.1 | ecosystem: Environmental > Terrestrial > Soil > Wetlands | place: USA... | reverse complement strand
CTTGAGCGGATGCGGCAAAATCAGAGAGAGCGGTGTCTACAATCTCGATACTTTTGCGATTAATGCACCTGCGGGCGATTGCATTACGATCTCGGCCAGCAACGTCGTGCTCAATCTGGATGGCGCGACGATTACGGGTAGCGGCAGTGGTGCCGGAATCCATATTGCCGCCAAGACGAGTAACAATTTCATCGAAGGTCGCTCCGCGACGATCAGTGGTTTCGGCGAGGGGATCGAAATCGGTCGAGAACGTTACGCTCGCGTCGAACAGTGACGTGGGTCTGCTGCTCAAGGCTGCCACGCAGGCCGCGGTTTCTAATCTGACTGCGACGGACAACACCAACGATGGGATCCGCGTTGAAAAAGGCTCCTACAACATTATCGGAGGAGCGCTGAGCATCACCGACAACGGCCGCTATGGCATCTGGTTGATGAGCACGAGCTGTGACAACGTTGGCGGCTTCTTTATCGAGGATAACGCGCTCGCCGGTATTATATGGGATGCTCGAGTAGTGGCCCCGGAGGTGTTGCCTGCAAGGCCAACGCTGTGGGCAAGAGCAACTCGATTTTCAACGGACGTGCGCAGGCCTCTTCACCGGGTTCTCAGAGCTACGGAATTGTGATCGATATCGGTAACGACTCGAATCGCATCACCAACGTTTCGAGCCCGTCGTCCTACGAGAAACTCGATCTCGATGACGAAAACCCCGCCTGCGCGCACAACGCGTGGTTCGGCCACGGCCTGATTTTCAGTCCTTCACCAATCGACTGTATTCATTAGAAGCTCGGATCGCTGCATTGCGCTGCGAAGGGACTCGGCGCTATTAGGAAAAGCGTGGCGCGGCTGCAACGCGGCTAATCGGACGCAATAGCGGATAGCTGCGTTAGGACCCCGAAGATGCGCCGTGACCGGCGACGGCACGGATTGAAGGAGGCTATTTCCGATGGCAGAGGAACGATTAATCTCGGCGGATTCACATTTCGTCGAACCCCCGTCGATGTGGGCGGAGCGCGTCGATAAGAAATTCCGTGACCGCGCGCCTCATACGGTGAAGGATCTCAATGGACGGGGCGGCGAATGGTTCGTATGCGAAAATATCACGCCGATGTCTGTGTCGGGGTTCTTCGGCGCCGGCGTACCCTCGCAGGACCTGCCGGCTCACGCCAAAAAGACCTTTGAAGAAGCGCCCAAGAGCGTATGGGACGCCAGATATCGTATCGAGGATCAGGAGCGCGACGGTGTGTTGGCGGAGGTTATCTACACCTCGATGGGGATGCCGCTGTTCGGTCTCGATGATGCCGAATTTCGCGCCGCGCTGTTCCGTGCCTTCAACGATTGGGCCTGCGAATACTGCAGCTATGACCTTAAGCGGTTGATTCCGCTCGGCCTGATCACGCTCGAAGACGTCCCGGGTGCGGTCGCCGAGCTGAATCGAATCGCGAAGAAGGGGATGCGCGGGGCGATGATCTGGGCCGAGCCGCCCAGCGACAAGCCCTACAGCGATCCGATGTACGAGCCCTTCTGGGCGGCGGCCGCGGATCTCAACATGCCGCTGTCGCTGCATATCCTGACGGCGCGCGGCGGTACCGGCGCAAATCAGACAGGTGGAAAGAACTTCCTGATCTCGCTCGCGAACCTGCATCACCAGATCGAGCGCTCGATTTCCGTGCTGGTCTTCGGCGGTGTGCTCGAGAAATTTCCGAACCTGAAGATTGTCTCGGCGGAAAATGATGTGGGCTGGATGGCCTACTTCATGTATCGACTCGATACGGTGCAGAATCGGCTCGGCGCGCTGGGCGGACTCAAGCTGCCGCTGCGGGCAAGCGAGTATATCAAGCGCCAGGTCTATGCGACCTTTATCTCGGATCCGGTCTTCGCCGATTCGCTCCATCGCTACGGCCCGGACAACATCATGTGGTCGTCCGACTATCCGCATACCGCCGCGACCTATCCGCGTTCGCGCGAGATCGTCGCGAAGCGCTTCGGCCAGCTGCCGGAGGAGCAGCGCCGTAAGATCGTGCGGGACACGGCTGCGCGCGTATACGGCATCAATTGAAAAGACGCGACAGCAGGGCCTCTGCGGAGCGACGCTAAAGAGCTCCGCGCAGGCGCTTGCATCGCCAGCCTTGGATCGGTAGCAATGTAGGCTCTTCCGATCCGGTGGGCAGGTAGCTCAGTCGGTAGAGCAGAAGACTGAAAATCTTCGTGTCGAGTGTTCGATTCACTCCCTGCCCACCAAAAAAGCACATAAAAAACAAGGACTTTTTGGTCCATGCCCCTGTAGACTTCTCAGAGCGCGTGGCTGAAGTGTGGCTTTTTTGTGGCCGTTTTTACGGCTTCTTGCTTCCTTCCACGTCGTTGTCTACTACGACGGCATGATCCTCGAGGAATCCTCCATCTTTCGGCTTCTTCATCAGCACGCGGCCGAACTTTCGTGTGCGGTCCAATTTCAGAACCGCTTCCTGTAGCTCTTTAGGAAGTTGCTCTCCTAGCGTCGCGTGCAGGGCGTGAATGCGAGGCCAAGCCAAACTCCCAATGCTCGGTGAACCATCTGGCCGCGGGTACCGTAGCTCGTAAAAGAGGTCCAATTCTTTAGCTGTCGTATGCTGCTCTTCCGTAAGGAAGACTTTGAGGCCCTTTTCCCTAATCAGGCCAAGAAGAACTTTCAGCGAATGCGTATCCGGAAATTCTCCGGTGAAGTGCAGCAAAAATGCCTTCAGCTCTAACTCAATCCCGAGATGGCTCAGGTAACCGGCCGAATAGCCAGCTTCCCTACGTAGTTCAGCTTCTTGATATTGCAACGTTGACTATTGTGAGGCACGCGTATTCCCTACTCGAAACCGTACCTGCAATGGTTGCCGCCGCACCGAGAGGCTCGGGCCGATATGACTACGGCGGTTGGATCGACGAGACATTAAAGGAGATTGCGAAAGCATTCAGTGACGCTGATCACGTTCTTCAGAATCTGGCTATCCAGATGCAAGAGAGAACCCCAAAGTCTCGTCTCTCGAGGATCCGACGTTGCATCTTGAGCCTCACGCCTTGGGGTGAACGAAGCGCTGCGAACGCCTGATGAAGTGCAGAGTGAAACCGGACTGCCGTTGAACAGAACGACTGGGACGTCGAGTGCTCCCGGGCGGTTTGCTCCGGCGCCCGCTCGATTCGCTGGGCTTCGGTCTGGCGTTTTTCCAGCTTCCTTCAGGACTAACGGGTGGAGATCCTCGATAGCTAATCAGAAACTAGCCAAGCCTCGGGCACCGAAGGCGTGATGACGTCGAAGGTCATGCGATAACTAAAGGTTATAGTCAGACGGCTAATTTTTTGCCTTATCTTCTCAACCTCTCTGCTAACGTACCAGCGCACCAGCATCGGGGAGAATCTTATGAAGTTTCGCACTTTATTCGCGGCTGCGGTCGCTCTCGCCATTCCGCTCTCGGCGCATGCGAACGGTCGCGACCACCGGAAGCCTGAACGGCCATCCACCGCCGGCGACTACTGCCTCGGCGAAGGCTTCAAGACTGTTGGGCCGAATATATGGTTCGTAGGCCACGGCTTCGGTACTCCACCGGCTCCAGGTCAATGTAAGCCGTGGCTGGGGACTCCCGCTCAGGGGAGCGGCTTTACCAGCGAGGTCGAAACGGGTACGGGCTGCACCAGCGCCGATGGTAAGACTTTTACGCTCGGTTTCAACCTTATCTACCTAAAGTATCCGTCTGCCGTTACGCTTCCGCGTCTCGTTATACTGGATCTCCCTGACCAGACGGGTAGGTCTTACTTCACTGCAGATGAGCCTGGCAGCGTAGCGCCCACTGAAGGGGCCCTCTGCTCGACCATAAAGGTCCCCTAAAAAGAAACGGGCTCCTCCGGACCGCCACACCCGACCTGGAGGCTCAAAAAAACAAGCTCCCGTCTCGCGCCATACGACCAAGTGCGCAAAAGCAGCGGAATAGTCGCAGATTGGGAACAAGAAGAAATTGAGAGAAGAAACGACAATTTCATCTTAATTCTGCCAAAGTAACTCTTGACAACCAACTCTATGGATTTTAAACCATAGGGAGGTAGCTGGCACGAATCTCGCCCGTACTCGAGCGTGTGATTCGATCGAAGACCGGCGCCGAGTTGATCTACTCCAACCATTTGGGCTCGCTTACTAAGCGGCGGAGGTGGCTTCATTACGAGTGGAGTGTTTACACTGCAAGAAAAATATCACGCCCAAAAAGAGGAAGCTTAGCAATCGCATCGCACCTACACCGTTTTTGATTTGCCCCGTTTGCGGTCGAGCTCAGCCAAAAGTAGGCCAATTCAAACCGGGGCGAGGAACAGGTGCGGAGGCTGAAGCGATTCATCGTAAATTCAAACTAGGAGCCTCGCAGATTAAATTCCGCGTACTAGTTTGGGGCCCGCAGGCGGGAAAAAATACGACCAGTAAAGAGGCAAAGAAACGAGTTGATATCAAGGATGCAATCTCGGAAAACGGCCATAGAGCTGACTTCAGCGAGCACTTGGTCTTCGACAAGGATTTTAACGTACCAGTGAATGTACAAGAGAGGGCGCAGGATCAAGACGCCGACCTAAGAGTATGTCTGGCAACGGATTTCGGTGCGCTCCTTGAGGTTCAAGAATTTGCGTCGGGTCGGCCAGCGTTCACTCTAGTCTGGATGAAAGAGAGAGCGAAGGGAACCTATAGTGATAAAGGCCTCGTGCAAAGCCTTGAGTTGGCTGGTTGTCCAGTGGTCTTCTTCAACGACGCGGATCTTGACTCGTGTATCCTCGCGACAGCCAGCGCGCACTGGGTGGAGCGATGGCGGTACGAGAAGTGGGCCATCGAGATTAAGCGCAAGGAGCTAGATAGGATAGATCCCATGCGAGCGAGTAGAAGCTGATGATAGATCACAGAGAAAGCCCTTTTTCTGCAGATTTTACTGCGACCCAGTACCAAAAGCTCGGACAGCTAGTTGCCGACAAAGACGCATTTCTCTTCCTATTTGAGATCGCGAGGGCCACTGAGCCTTTGAATTTGGCGAAGCTCTGCGGCCGATTTCGCGTGTCTCCGCAATTGATTGTTGACACCTTTCAAATAGTCGCTGGACTGGGAATGGCCTCTCAAAAAGCCGGCACTTATTCAGCGACATTTTTTGGCAAAGCGGTCGTCGACATGATCGAAACCTGCGCAAATGCTTATGAACCCCAGGTTGAAACATCGCAGAGCTATGGAAGCTCGATTACGATGGAAACGGTCTCTGGCATCAGTATGGCTGCAACAAATAATACGATCCGGGGAACACTATCGAGTTCTTCTTCTGCAGAGGCTCTCGGGAATGCTAGCTTCGGCGTCGCTTCAACGGCGACAGATAAAAGCCCTACAGACGTTACGCTGAATATAGGATCGGACCCAGCAGAAGCGGAAAATGCGTCACGAAATCACAATTATCTGCGATGACATAAGACGTGAGATCGGCAACAAAATTAGCCTAATGGGCTTGTACGATGACGCAATAGTGATCAAGCAAGCCCCGGCCAGACTCTCAAAGCTGTGCGTCTTTCAGCGCTGGATGGAATCGAACCTTGGACGCGAAGATACCATCCGCTTTCAGGTGTCCGGAACGGCTCTCGTATCCCCCGTATACGCTTCCTGTAAGCCGGAGCCCGCTCATTTCGATCCTAGGGCAACAAAGGCTCAACTAATCTTGGTCTTTGCTCCCTTCGACATCGTGCGGCCGGGATACGTAGAGTTTGTGACCTTCTTGAAAGAATCTGACGAGCCTTCGTACCGATATCGGCTCGACGTTAGGATAGATACCGACATCAAAGCGTAATCGGGCTGTCGTCTGGGTAGATGCGCTTTATCCTCAAGGAAACTATCTGCTCTTAGAGTAAAGCGTGGCAGCCTTCGACAAACCCAACGGAGAGAAGGGCTTCAGTGAAGAACGCCATATGGCAGCCTTCGTAGCACTTGGCAGCCTTCGGCGCGAAATCTTTGACGACCAAGCAGAGTCATCGCGCGAGACGGCTGTGGATGCTATAACCCCTGTGGTACAGTAGTTTTGCGATTGCCGCTATCGCGGGTGAAGTCTTTGGAAAACTCTTTCTAGAACTGAAAAAGCTTCGTGTCGAGTGTTCGATTCACTCCCTGCCCACCAACCAAATCGTTAAAATTAAAGCATTTTCGTTGCGAAGCTCAAGTGACACCGGCAGGTCACGATCGTCTTGACGCTGTTTAACCCATTGTGACTGACAAGATTCGAGCGCTAAGCACAGAAGAGCATCATAGGCTAGCTCAGAAACTACTGGCCTTGAGAAAAGCTGTGAAGGCTGTGCCATTGAATTTGATTGCCAACAACCCGAATCCGCGATGCCTTACTTACTTCTCACTGGCCGATCGCGAAGTCGACGCGCTGCTTTATAGACTCGCCGACATCTATTTCGCCAGCGGAGGAGGATTGCCCTCACCTTACCACGGCGCGCAGCGGTCTGATTTAAAAACGAGCCCGATAAAAGCCGACATGGCAGAGGATCTGGTCTACTTTCTGCGAGAATTGGCAGACCAAGGCAGAGAATTGCTCAACCAGCTCTATATGCGAGTCCCGGGACACATCTATGATCTCGCTGGTTGCCTTAGCAACGATCTGGTTCTGACGGTCGGCTCTTACCGAGGTGGCCTGCGGATGCCAAGATAGGGGAACTTGTGGCACGCGGGTTTATTATCGCTTCACGTGCCCCGTCAGGCCGATATCGAGGTTGAAGCCGCCATCGCCCCATCGCCAAAGCCTCGCCGGCGAAGGTGCGCCTCTTATCGTCGACAGGCTGAGGAGGTCAATGAAAGGTAAGCTCTGCCCCCTTGCCCTTGAGGTCCGCAAGGCGTGGATCACTGTATTCCACACATTCTGCCGCGTTCCACTGTGTAAAGATGAGGGCCGGATCGCAGCCATCTACACACCGCAGTACCTCATCATTACGGTTCACAACGATGTCCGCTTCACAATCGGAACGAGCACCATCGTAAATACCCGCGAGTCGCCAATATCCAAGCGGTGCACTGGAGTCGGCAAAAGAAGCGGGCGCTCCGGGGTCGGTAGAGGGAAGTGGTGGCGGCACCATCAAATACCAGCCCTCCGACTCAGTTACTCCGTTCGCTTCCGTTGAGTGCGGGTGCTCACATGAACTGCTGGTCAGAACGATCCGAACGGCCAAAAAAAGCACTACTGAGATAAGACCAGCTTTGGTCCTTGATATCGATCGGCCGCGCGCCTCGGCGAATGTGTATGCAAGCTCGTAGAGAGACCGCAGGCCGCTAAAAAGCAAGGCAAGCACGAGCGCGATTGCGAGCGCCCAGTAAACCCAGTCCATCAGTAAGTCCTCGCTCTCCGTATCCTAGCCAAACGATCGCGAAGTTCGGAAACGACACGCCTCTCGCCGCCTCATCGATGCTCGCTGGAGAGATGGAGGAACTGTACTTTCTCTTGCGCGTGAGATGGCGCCCAAGGCGTACATGCGCGGGAAGTTTGGTTGAGGCGTTCTAAGGGACTCAACAATTGGCTGACCTCGAGGGTTCAATATGCGACTTCTTGGTTTCATTCGTTTCGGAAAGCACCTTGCCATCTGAGGCATACGTGATCGTATATACGGTGTACGAGGCGTGGCCCTCCAGTGCGCCACACATCTCGGGTATGAAGCCGATCTCCAGTATGCCCAGGGTCAGAACATCGAAGGCGATAGCCGAAGCAACAGCTCTCCCACGCTGCCCCGGTTTCGGCCCATCTCCGTTCTCATAAACGTCGACCTCCTGGCCATCCAGCTGACTTTTTGAATCCGGTTCGCCGTACTTCGCAATCACCGTGGCGCGATCGGTACCGGGTGAGGCATTAATCGAATCTCGCTGATACGGGGTTGTTGCGGCGATGATCGGCAAGCAGCCCGAGGTAGCCAGCGAAGTGCACAGAGCAAACAGCGATGCAGTAATTGTACAAATCCGATCGCGCATCTTTCAGGTTCCTCCGCTCTGGGTCCGTGAACGGCACTGAGGCTAGCACTTGACCGGCGGCTATAGGACACGACAACTAGCGACGAAGTTTTTATTGTCGCTGTTTGCCTTACTATGCCGTGTATTTCTTGAGCTCAGTCGCTGAATCTGTCAGTGCCTACTCTGTCCTCTGGCAGCTTCGAAAACACGCACCATCCCATGAGGTATGCTATGGATAGGTGTGATGAGAAAGGAGGGTTTTGGGGGCTCGGAAGGGATCACGGCAGGCTACCAGCTGATTCCTTCAAGGAACTACCCCGTCCCGCGCTCTCCTCGCTTTTCTGGCGACAGTGTTTGTGGCGGAATTGTGGCGGTTTCTCGCGCCGGGCCGCGCCACTTCACGCCTTCAGGCCGTTGTCGAATTAAGAAAAAAGCTCGATAAGTGGCGTGAAGTGTATTTCTGAGATTCTCGTGGTATGGACCAATTAACGTCTGAAAATCTTCGTGTCGAGTGTTCGATTCACTCCCTGCCCACCAAATTACTTAGTAAATGCAAGCATTCTTTTCGAGCCTCTTTCGTCGCGGATCACTTATTGTCACGGTTCTGTAATGGTTGAGGGGTGGTGATGGGACGCACCTGTACCGTCTGTAATCATTCACAACGCGATGATATCGACCGAGCGATCTTGGCCGGCCAAACTGAGCGTGCGATAGCGCGTCAATACCGAACTGGCCGCTCCTCAGTTCAGCGCCACAAGTGCCACGTAAGCGTGGTGATGGCACGCACCATCGACCGAAGACGAGAGCGATCGGTTACGGACCAAATGCGCGATCTGCTGGACCGTTGCATGAAACACCTTGCTGAGCGCGGGAGGAAGCCGAACGAGGTGGCGTTTGCCTCTCGTGAAGTGCGAGAAACGATCAAGGTGCTTGCCCAGTTGACCGGGGAATTGGACGAGCGCGCCCGCGTCAACGTGCTTATAGCGCAGCAGCAGGCCCCTGAAGCCCAGGCCACCGCGGACCTCCGCCGGCTATCTCCTGAAGAGCGCCTCGAACTTTCCCGCCTTCTGACGAAGGCGAAAGGCATGGATGACACGGCTAACTGTCAACGGAGACTGTTGCGATGTCACTCCGCACGGAGTGGGCTGACACGTAAGGGCCCGGACCATTGGATCCGACTTCCTCTTCTTTCAGTACCCTTCTTCATCGACGCCTTCAACAGAACCTGCACGTCACATACGCCGCGGTACGCTTGAGGCGAGTCCTCCGACAGTATTGTGCGACGCGAGAACGTGTATCGATTGGATACCGCCTCTGTCTCCGATGGCATCACGGTCTGCGCCGGAAGCGTCTTTGCGAGACTGTTTCTTATGGCCTGTTTTATGCTTTCTTAGGTCCTTAGGAGGAACTCCCAGTCATGGATGCCCCCGAGGAGCCGCGTATTCATATCGTGAAACGCGACGGTCAAAAGTCGAAAAATAAAACTCCGGCAAGTGAGATGGGGCGGTTTGAGCCGTTGATGCGTTCGCGTGATCAGCGCCTCGCGGACGGCCAGGCGCTTCGCGAGATGGTGCCGCGGACGAGTCATGCAGTGTGGAAGGGACATCCCAAAGGCCGCGATCCGGTCGCCATCCTGAAGGCGTCCAACCGTGATCGCCTGCCGGAACTCGTGCCCATCCGCTATGGTCGTATGTTGCGGAGTCCCTTCACCTTTCTGCGCGGGTCCGCCGGCCTGATGGCCCACGATCTGGCCACCACCCCAAACAGCGGTCTTCGCGTACAGGCCTGCGGGGATTGCCACGTGCTCAACTTTGGCCTGTTTGCGACCCCTGAACGCAATCTCATCTTCGACATCAATGACTTTGACGAAACCGCACCCGCACCGTGGGAATGGGACATCAAGCGGCTGGCGGTCAGTTTTGCGGTGGCCGTGCGCGATTGTCAACTCAGCGACAAGCAAGCGCAGGCGGCAGCGGCCGAGTGTGCGCGTGCATACCGAGAACGACTGCGCGAGCTTTCCCAGATGAGCCCGCTGGAGGTGTGGTATGACCGTCTCGATGCGCAGACGATCATCGAGATGGCCCCCAACACCAAGATCAGAAAGTTTCGGCAAGAGATGGTTGCGAAGGCCCAGCAGCGCGTCGGCGATTACCTGTATCCGAAGATCAGCGGCGAGGTCGGTGGACGGCGGCGGCTAATCGATCAGCCGCCAGTGCTCTTTCATATCTCCGTAAAGGGCTTTGAGTTGATCGTCAATGAAGCACTGACGGGATACCGCTCAAGCTTGCCTCACGAGCGCCGCGTGCTGTTTGATCGCTACCGCATGGAAGACATTGCCATCAAAGCGGTCGGCATCGGCAGTGTCGGCACGCGGTGCTTTGTGGGTCTGTTCTTTTCAGCCGAGAACCATCCCCTGTTGCTGCAGTTCAAGGAAGCCTGTCCATCGGTGCTTGAACCTTACGCAGGCAAAAGCCTGTACGAGAATCACGGGCAGCGGGTGGTAACAGGACAACGGCTGATGCAGTCCGCCAGCGATATCTTTTTAGGCTGGACGCATGGCCGCCTAGGACGGGATTACTATGTACGTCAGCTGCGTGACATGAAAATGTCCGCTCAAATTGAGGAAGGGATAACGCCGGAACAGACCATGCTTTACGCCGCGTTGTGCGGCCGAACTTTGGCCCACGCTCACGCCAAGTCCGGGGATGCCGCGACGATCAGCGGTTACCTCGGCAAGTCGGATACCTTCGACCAGGCCATCAGCGAGTTCGCCTTGGCCTATGCCGACCAGAATGAGAAAGACCACGCCAAGCTCGTAGCTGCGGTAAAGGCCGGAAAGATCAACGCAGTGGTGGAGGAAGACGAAGAGAGGTAAACGGCGGTGCTTTTTTGCGGAAGACCACCTCAGGTGAACTCGGCCGAGGTGGAGCGGTGGGCAGCCTTGGGGAATGGGAAAGGAAAGTCGACCGAAACGGACACTTAAACCAGGCGGCCGAAGCTTTGAGCTCAGTGAGTGACGACGCTAGGGAAATGCGCGAGTAGACCTATGAGATCGCCTGCGGAGCGGGTTGCGGCAGGTGCGCAAACATTACGTTCCTCGCTGCGAAGGATCACCTGAACACCCATGGACTTGATTACCTTGGACCTGTAGTCCGGGCCGCGCATTCCATTGGCTCGAAGTGACCCATCTTCTATGAGGATCTGACTAATCCCGGACTCGGCTTTCTCTGCCCGACGTGCCTCGTATCGTTTCTTAATCCGCTGGCCCGGCAACAACCGCTCGCCCGCATGGAACGGCGCCGATCCTCCATATCTCAGTGATACTGAGAATCACTTCAAACGACGCTCGGTACGGATGAAGTCAATAGGTGCCGTGATTAGACTGGTACCGAATAGTCCTCAGCGTTACTTCAAACTCGACACCCTCGTTAAACAATGCGCTGGGGGCCGGTTTACTTGCGTTGCGTCGCACTCCACCTGCGCCAAGACTGGCCAAGGGTTAAGTTCCGTTCCGCAATCGCATGGGAC
>Ga0335069_10013444_pt1 | contig 11490 bp, 10 predicted proteins | sample Lox_Sample_11_FD_206714 | JGI IMG/M metagenome (GOLD analysis project Ga0335069, IMG submission 206714) | Soil microbial communities from Loxahatchee National Wildlife Refuge, Florida, United States - Lox_Sample_1.1 | ecosystem: Environmental > Terrestrial > Soil > Wetlands | place: USA... | reverse complement strand
TGAGCCCCGCGCGCTCGAGCGCGGCGATGCCGCGGGCCGCGAGCGCCAGGTTGATCGAGCGGCCGGCCGGCAGGCGCACGCGCCGCGCATCGGCGCGTCGCTCATAGAGCCGCACCGCGTGGCCGCGCCGGCGCAGCAGCAGCGCGAGCAGCGGACCGGTGCAGCCCCCGCCGAGGACGACGACGGGCGCCGTCATGGCGCGAGCGCGTCCGAGAGCACGCCAACCGCGCGCTCGACCTCGGCGAAGGTGTTGTAGAGCGGTGCCGGGGCGAGCCGGATCACGTCGGGCTCGCGCCAGTCGCCGATGACGCCGGCCGCGGTCAGGCGCGCGAACGCCCGCCGGCCACTGTCGGCCCCGTCCGCGAGCCGCAGCGACAGCTGGCAACCTCGTTCGGCATCACCGGGTGGCGTCACGATCGCGACCCGGCCGGCGAGGCGCTCGCCGATGAGGCGGCGCGCGAACGCCGTCTGCCGGAGCGACTTCTCGCGCAGCGCCGCGAGGCCGGCGGAATCGAAGGCCTCGAGCGCCGCGACGAGCGGCGCGAGCGCGAGCACCGGGGGATTCGACAGCTGCCAGCCTTCGGCGCCGTGCATCGGCACGAAGTCCGGCCCCATCGCGAAGCGGGTCGCCGCGTCGTGGCCCCACCAGCCGGCGAAGCGCGGCAGCTCGGGCGCCCGCGCATGGCGCGCGTGCACGAAGGCGCCGGCGATCGCGCCCGGGCCGCCGCACAGGTACTTGTAGTGGCACCAGACGGCGAAGTCCGCGCCGCTGTCGTGCAGCGCGACCGGGACGTTGCCGATCGAGTGGGCGAGATCCCAGCCGATGACGACGCCGCGGCGCCGCGCGACCGCCGTAATCGCGCTGAGGTCGAGCACCTGGCCGGTGCGGTACTGCACGCCCGGCAGCAGCACGAGCGCGAGCGAGTCCTGGGCGCGCTCGATCGCGGCGACGACGTCCTCGGTCCTGAGCAGGTCCTCGCCGTCCCGCGGGCCGACCTCGACGAGCGCCTCCTCGGGCGCGAAGCCGTGGAATCGCAGCTGCGAGACGATCGCGTAGCGGTCGGACGGGAACGCGCCGCGCTCGATCAGGATCCGGTGCCGGCCGCTCGTCGGCCTGTAGAAGCTGACGAGCAGCAGGTGCAGGTTGACGGTCAGCGTGTTCATCGCGATCACTTCGCGCTCGGACGCGCCGACCAGCCGGCCGAGCGGCGCGGCGAACTGCTGGTGGTAGTGCATCCACGGCGGCGCGCCGTCGTGATGAGCGCGCACCGCGAGCGTCGCCCAGCGCTCCAGCTCGTCCCGGATGCGCGCCTCGGCGTCGATCGGCAAGGGCCCGAGCGAGTTGCCGCACAGGTAGATCGCGGTGCGCCCGTCGGGCCCGAGCGGCAGGCGAAAGCGCGCGCGCAGGCCCGCGAGCCTGTCGTCGCGGTCGAGCGCCTGGGCCTCGGCCGACACGGGTCGCTCAGTCATGCGGGCGCAGCGGAAAGAGGATCGGGCGGCTCGGCGCCGCGTCGCTCATGAACGCCGGCAGCTGCAGGTCGAGCAGGTACCAGCCGTCGTGCACGGTCGGCGCGATCCACGCGAGCTCGGTGATCGTCGCCTCGCGCCGCGCGGCGTCGTGGACCCGGCGGCTGCCGGCCGGCAGGCCCCAGAACGTCCGGTGCGCGACCAGCCGGCCGCGGTCCACCGCGCGGTCGACCGACGGCAGGTCGACGACCAGGTGGCGCACGCCGGCACGGACCAGCAGGACCGCGGCCTCGGGCGTGAAGTACGGTGCCGGCGCCGCACCGTCGTAGCGCCGCGCGAGCTTGCCGGCGTCGTTCGGCAGCGTCCGCACGATCAGCGCCTCCGAGTCCCCGGGCAGCGCCGCGAGCGCCTCGCCGAGTGCGCCGGCCGTGATCACGGGCTCCCCGGGCGTCGCCTCCGGATCCGCGTGCTCGCCGCTCGCGCCGATCGGGACCGCGCGCACCGAGACCAGGCGCGCCACCGAGAGCCCGCCGCGCAGCACCTCGTGCACTGCGAGGCGGTCGGTGGTCACGTGCCCGACGCACTCGGTGTGCGTGCCGTTGCAGTGGGGCACGAGCGCGAGCTGCTCGCAGTTCACGGTGCCGCCGGCGCGCACGTCGCCAACGAAGCCATCGGCCGACAGCGGCTGTGCATGGGCGCGCGGTGCGCCGAAGTGGTTCGGCTGCACGCCGTCGAAGTCGAGCGGCATCGCGATCGACAGCGGGTCGGACAGATCGGCCGCGTAGCGCCGGCCGCCGCGCGTCAGCACGACCTCGCTCATCGCGGCGGCGTCGGCGGCTCGAGCACGGTGCCGCAGGCGCGGCAGGTGCGGCGCGCGCGGTCGGCGTAGAAGCGGTCGAAGACCGGCTGCAGCTCGGTCTCGATGTTCGTCAGCGCGATCTGTTCCTCGTGCAGCAGCGCGTGGCAGGACTCGCAGTACCACTGAAAGCCGTCGCGCTCCGCGGCCTCGCGGCGCCGCTCGACGACGAGGCCGATCGAGCCTGCCGGGCGCTGCGGCGAGTGCGGCACGAATGGCGGCAGCAGGAACACCGACCCCGGCCCGATCGCGTAGTCGACCGGCCGCCCGTCCTGCATCGTCCTCAGGGTCAGCGTGCCCTCGAGCTGGTAGAAAAACTCGGCGCCCGGGTCAACGTGGAAGTCGCGTCGCGCGTTGGGACCTGCGACGACCATGATGATGAAGTCGCCGGCCGGGAACACCTGGCGGTTGCCGACCGGCGGCGCCAGCGCCTGCCGGTTCGCCTCGATCCACTGCTGCAGGTTGAACGGCGGGGTGGTGCGCATCGGAACTGCCATTATAGCCGCCCGGACTCGGCCGGCCGGAACCCCGGTCCGGCCGCAGCGTCCAAGCGGTTGGGCGGCAACCCCAAGGAGCGGGTCATGCAGAGGTATCGCGCAACGCGAATCGTGGCGGCGATCGCCGCCGGGATGCTCTTCGGGCCGCTCGCGCGCGGCGACGACGGCATGGTGGCCGGTCACTGGGAGAAGCGACAGCACGACCTGAACTACTTCGGGGTGACGTCGGTTTTCTCATGCGACGGGCTGCGCGAGGAAATCAAGATGCTGCTGCGCGCCGCCGGCGCGCGCGCCGACGTCGACGTGCGCATGTCGTGCAGCAATCCGGTTGAAGGGCCCTCGCGGATCACCGACGCGCACGCGACCTTCTACGTGCTCGTGCCCGGGGCCGCGGGCGAGGAGCCCGTCGTCGGTGCCTGGCACAAGGTCGAGTTCCGCGCGGGCCGGCCGGCGTGGCTCTCGGAGGGCGATTGCGAACTCGTCGCGCAGTTCGCCAAGGACCTGCTGCCGCTGCTGACGACGCGTGGCGTCGAGAACCGCGTCAACTGCGTGCCGCACGAGACCGTGGTCGGCAGCCTCAAGCTGCGCTTCGAGACGCTGGCGCTCGTGCCGAAGCCGCGACCGGCGCGCACTCAGTAGTCGGCGACCGTGTCGTCGGGCGCGCCGATGTCGCGCGCCCCGCGGCAGGACAGTTGCACCGGCGGCGCGAGCGCGTCGAGGCGCACCGCCGTGAGCGCGCCGCCCCACACGCAGCCGGTGTCCAGCGACACGACGCCGTCCGACTCGAGGTAGCCGAGCGCCGACCAGTGCCCGAACAGGATGCGCGTGCCGGCGCTTCGCCTCCCCGGCACCTGGAACCACGGCCGCGCGCCCGGCGGGGCCCCGTCCGGCGCGCCCTTGTACTTCAGGAGCAGCCGCCCGTCGGCGGCCAGGAACCTGAGGCGCGTCAGGCAGTTGACGGCGAAGCGCAGCCGCTCATCGCCCTTGAGGCCGGGGCTCCAGCGGTCTGGCCGGTCGCCATACATCGCCGCGAAAAACCCCGCAGCGTCGGCGCGCAGCGCGGCGCTCACCTCCTGCCCGCAGGCCGCCGCGGTCGCGAGGTCCCACTCGGGCGGCAGCCCCGCGTGGACCATCGCCCAGCCAAGCGCGCGATCCTGGTGCACGAGCGGCCGGCTCGCGAGCCACGCGAGCAGCTCGTCGCGGTCCGGGGCCGAGAGGATCTCGTCGAGCGTGTCGCTCGGACGCAGGCGCTTGCGATCGAGCGCCGCGGCGAGCAGGTGCAGGTCGTGGTTGCCGAGCACGACGCTCGTGACCGCATCGAGCGCGTGCACCGCGCGCAGCGTCGCGAGCGACTGCGGGCCGCGGTTCACGAGATCGCCCGTCAGCCACAGCCGGTCGCGGGCCGGCTCGAAGCGCAGCCGGTCGAGCAGCGCGCGAAACTCGTCGTAGCAGCCCTGCAGGTCGCCGATCGCGTAAACGGCCATCGGTGCGTCAGTGCACGACGCCCGGCATCGCCAGCGAGAACGGCGCGATCGGCGCGTCGAAGCGCTCGCCGTCGTCGGCGACCATCTGGTAGCTGCCCTGCATGACGCCGACGGGCGTCTCGAGCACCGCGCCGCTCGAGTAGCGGAAGCCCTGGCCGGGCTTCAGGTGCGGCTGCTCGCCGACCACGCCCTCGCCGCGCACTTCCTGCACCTTGCCGTTGGCATCGGTGATGATCCAGTGCCGCGTCATCAGCCGCGCCGCGACCTCGCCCTCGTTGCGGATCGTGATCGTGTAGGCGAACACGAAGCGCCGCTCGCGCGGGTCGGACTGGTCCTCGACGTAGGTGGTCGCGACATCGACGACGATGCGGTGCGCGGGGTCGGGCATCGGGTTACTTGATGCGCACGGCCAGCACGTCGCAGGGCGCGGCGTGCAGCACGGTGTCCTCGGTCAGGTTCACGAGTATCGAGAGCCCGTGGCGCTCGCGCCCGCCGAGCACGACGAGGTCGGCCTGCATTTCGGTCGCGACGCGCACGATCTCGGCCTTGATGTTGCCGGCCTCGACGCGGCACTCGGCGGCGCCGAGCCCGAGCTCGCCGGCGAGCGCGCGCAGCCGCTCGCCGGCGCGCTTGACGAGCTCCTCCTCGATCTCGACGGTCGGCAGCAGCGTCTCGCCGAGCGGCTCGACCGGGACGTACTCGACGACGTGCAGCAGCCGGACCTCGGCACCGCAGGCGGCGGCGACCGCGCGGGCGCGGGCGCCGATGATCCGGCTGTCGTCGCTCAGGTCGACGACCAGCAGGATGCGACGGTACAGGCCGTTGGCCGCAGAGGATGCGCTCATCGGGCAGCTCCCAGTCGATGCGGCGATTATAGCGGCGAAGGCGTGGCCGCGAGGTGGGCGAATTCCGCCGGCGTCAGCGTCTCGGCGCGCCGGCCGGGGTCGATGCCGGCGGCGTCGAAGCCGGCCGGCGCGACGTGCGCGGCGAGCGCGTTGCGCAGCGTCTTGCGGCGCTGGCCGAAGGCGGCGGCGACGACCGCGGCGAAGCGCGCCGGATCGGCGATCGCGAACGGCGGCTCGCGGTGCGGCCGCAGGCGCACGACCGAGGACTCGACGCGCGGCGGCGGCCGGAACGCCCCGGGACCGACGTCGAACAGCCGCTCGACCGCGCAGTGCACCGCGAGCATCACCGTGAGCCGGCCGTAGGCGCGCGTCGAGGGCACCGCCGCCATCCGCGCCACGACCTCCTTCTGCAGCATGAAGTGCATGTCGGCGATCGCGGCGTGCGCCTCGAGCAGGTGAAAGAGGAGCGGCGTCGAGATGTTGTACGGCAGGTTGCCGCACAGCCGCAGCGGCGGGCCCGGGCCTGCGAGCGCGGCGAAGTCGAACTCGAGCGCATTGGCCTCGTGGACCACGAGCTCGCCGTGGCCGCGGGCGCGCGCAACCAGCTGCGGGATCACGTCGCGGTCGAGTTCGACGACCTCGAGGCGGCCGGCGCGGTCGAGCAGCGGCAACGTCAGCGCGCCGAGGCCCGGGCCGATCTCGACGAGCCGCTCGCCGGGTCGCGGGTCGATCGCGGCGACGATGCGCGCGATCACCGACGGGTCGTGCAGGAAGTGCTGCCCGAAGCGCTTGCGCGGCCGGTGCGCCGCCGCGGCGCGGCGGGCGCCGGTCGTCACGCGCGCACGCAGCCGAGCGCGAGCTCGAGCGCCGCGATCAGGCTGCCGGGGTCGGCGCGCCCGGTGCCGGCGAGGTCGAGCGCGGTGCCGTGGTCGACCGAGGTCCGCAGGATCGGCAGGCCGAGCGTCACGTTGACCGCGTGCCCGAAGCCCGCGTACTTCAGCACCGGCAGTCCCTGGTCGTGGTACATCGCGAGCACCGCGTCGGCGTCGGTGAGCTGGCGCGGCGTGAAGGCGGTGTCGGCCGGCAGCGGGCCGCGCGCGACGATGCCCTCGGCGGCAGCCCGGGCGATGGCCGGCGCGATGACCTCGATCTCCTCGCGGCCGAGGTGCCCGGACTCGCCGGCGTGCGGGTTGAGGCCGAGCACGAGGATCCGCGGGCGCACCAGTCCGAAGCGCTCGCGCAGCCCCGCGGCGAGCACCCTGAGCGTCGCGACCAGATCGTCGAGCCGCAGCGCGTCCGGCACCGCGCGCAGCGGCAGGTGCGTGGTCGCGAGCGCGACGCGCAGCTTGCCGGCCACCAGCAGCATCACCGGTCGCGGCGTGCCGGTGAGCTCGGCGAGGAACTCGGTGTGGCCGCTGAACGGCACGCCGGCCTCGTTGATGGTGCTCTTCTGGACCGGCGCGGTGACCATCGCCGCGTAGCGACCGTCGCGGCAGCCGGCGACGGCGCTGCGCAAGAGATCGAGCACGTAGTGGCCGTTGGCCGGGTCGAGCCGCCCGGCGACGACCGGGGCCGGGGCACGGTGCGCGAGGATCTGCAGGCGCCCGCGCACGTGCGGCCCGGCCACCTCGACGGTCTCGAGGTCGATCTTGAGCCCGAGCTCGGCGCGCCGCGCGGCCATCAGCCGCGGGTCGGCCGCAACCAGCAGCCGGCACGGCCAGTCGCGCTCGGCGAGGGCGAGGCACAGGTCCGGCCCGATGCCGGCCGGCTCGCCCGAGGTGACGATGATCGTGCGGGCGTCGGCGGCCTGGCCCGTCACGCCGCGCTCAGCTGCGGTAGTCGACGAAGGCCTCATCGCGCATGCGGCGCAGCCACAGCTCGGTTTCCTCGTCGAACTTGCTGGCGCGGATCTGCTCGAAGGCCCGCCGCTTGCGCTCGTCGGTGCTCATGTCCTGCGTGCGGTGGCCGAGCACCTGCAGGATGTGCCAGCCGTACTGGGTGCGGAAGGGCTGGCTGATCTCGTTGTCGGCGAGCTTGTTGAGCATCTGCTCGAACTCGGGCACGAAGGTGCCGGCGCTGGTCCAGCCGAGATCGCCCCCCTCGGAACCCGAGCCCGGGTCCTCCGACACGGCCTTGGCGATCGCGCCGAAGTCCTCGGCGCCGCTCGCAATCCGGTCGCGGATCGTCTGCAGCCGGCCGCGCACGGTCTCGTCGTCCTGCAGCTCGTTGGGCTTCATCAGGATGTGGCGCGCGTGGACCTGCGCGACGATCAGCGGCTGGTCGTCGCTCTTGACGTTGTTGAGCTTGATGATGTGGAAGCCCGACGGCGTGCGCACCGGACGCGACACCTCGCCCGGCTTCATCTTCACGACGACCTCGGCCATGAACGTCGGCAGTTCCGTGCCCTTGCGCCAGCCGATCACGCCGCGCTCGAGGGCCGACTGGGCCTGCGAGTAGGTGACCGCGAGCTCGCCGAAGTCCTCGCCCTTCACGGCCCGCTCGTAGACCTCCTCCGCGCGCTTCTCGACCTGCTCGAGCTGGCCGGGCGAGGCCGCCTCCGGCAGCGACAGCAGGATGTGCGCGACCTCGTAGGAGGCGCTGCCGGTCTTGTCGGCGGCGGCCTTGGCGATGAACTGGTCGATCTCGCGCGGGCTGACGTAGATGTGCGAGTAGACGTCGCGCTGGCGCAGCATCGACAGCGTCATCTCGCGCCGGAGCTGCTCGCGGTACTCGGCGTAGACGATGCCTTCGCCGGCGAGCGCGTCCGGCAGCTGCGCGAACTCGATGTGGTTCTGCTGCGCGACCTCGCGCAGCGCGTTGTTGAGCGCCTCGTCGTTGATCCTGAGTCCGAGCTTCTGCGCTCGCTGCAGCTGGATCTCCTGCAGCACCAGGCGCTCGGTGATCTGCTGGCGCAGCACCGACGGGGCAGGCAGCGGCGTACCCTGGTCGCGCAGCCGGCGCGTGACGACCTGGACCTGAGCGTCGATCTGACTTTGCAGCACGACGCCGTCGTTGACGATCACGGCGATGCGGTCGAGCAGGTCGCCGCGGCCGCCGATTTCGCGGGTCTGGGCGTGCGCGACCGAGCCGAGCCCGACCAGCAGCGCAATTGTCAGGAAACGACGCATGGATGACCTATTCTGACCCGGCTGCGCCGGGGGTCGCGGAGTATCCCCGAATCGAGCGCTCGAGGAAAGCGCCCGCCCGTTCTCCGACACTCGACAGCCCGTTCAGTTCCAGCTGCAGGGACACCGAGGTCACGCGGGTTCCGGTCTGGCTGTTCACGTAGCGGCGGCCGACGAGGCGCAGCCGCCAGCAGCACGCCTGGTACTCGAAGCCCGCGAAGGAATCGAGCGCCGCGTGATCGCGCAGCGAGTAGACGTGCCGCAGGTACAGGTTCCAGGCGTCCGCAACCGGCCAGGCGAAGGAGCCCTCGACCTGCTCGAGGAGTCCGCGGCGGAACCGGTAGCCGACGTTGGCGACCTCGTTGCCCGCCGGCTGGTACTGGACGCGCACCTCGCTCAGAGCCGAGTCGCGCTCGTGCGGGTTCCACTCCTCGCCGACCTGCACGTTCCAGTGGCGGTACGCGGTGACGTCGAGCTGGCCGACCAGGTCGGAGGTGTTGCCGGAGAGCGCGGGCTCGTTCGGCAGGGTCACCTTCGGCGGCGTGAAGTAGTAGATCTGCCCTAGCGTCGCGCTCAGCAACTGGCGTCCCGACTCGGTGTCGACGAGGCGCGTCGTCGCCCCCATCGCCACCTGGTTCGCGTCCGCGATCCGGTCGCCGCCGACGTAGCGCTGGCTGCGAAAAAGCTGGATCCAGTTGAGGTCGGGTAGCCCGGTGTCGAATACCGGCAGCGCCGTCTGGTCGCGATAGGGGACGTAGCTGTAGACGATGCGCGGCTCGAGCGTCTGCACGCGGCTGCCGGCGTCGCGCTCGAGATTGAAGCCGGCGTCGACCGTGGCGATCGGTGCCGAGACCGAGGGCGAGCTGTCGGCGCCGGCGGTGTTGCGCAGCGAGTAGCCGATCGCCTGGTAGCCGATGGCGGGCACGAGGTACGCGGCGGGGCCGCGCCACGCGAGGCTCGCCATCGGCGCGATCGCGTAGCGCGCGCCCTCGATGCCGGTGTCGCGCACGAAGTCGACCGCCTCGGCGCCGATCTCGAAGCCGAGACCGTTGCCCTCGTTCCAGTGGCCGCGCAGCTGCACCTGCGGCGCGCGCGTGTACGGACGCTCGGCGGCGGCGACCGTCTGGTCGATCGTCTGGAACTGCTCGACGAGCCCGGTCGCGCGCCAGTGATCGTCCAGGTACGTCAGTCGCGCGACGCGCTGCAGGTAGGTCACGCTGGTGCCTTCCGGGCCGAGTCCGAAGTCCGAGAAGTAGTTGCTGTCGCTCGCGTAGGCGAGGTTGGTGTCGAAGCGCAGCCGGTCGCCCAGGTTGCTGCGCTCGGTGAAGCGCACGTAGCTGCGGTCGCGCTGGGCGCTCGCATCGGACGGTACCCAGTCGCTCTTGAACTCGCCGCGCGACGACTCGCTCAGGTAGCGGAACTCCGTGCCGAGCGTCCCGCCGCGCTTGGAGTAATAGCCCGGCGTCAGCGTCGCGTCGTAGTTCGGGGCGATGTTCCAGTAATAGGGAAACCCGAGCTCGAAACCGTTCTGGCTCGAGGTGCCGAGCGCGGGGAACAGGAAGCCGGACTTGCGCGCGTCGCCGACCGGGAACGAGACGATCGGCAGGTACAGGATCGGCACGCCCTTGAAGTCGAGCTCGACGTTGCGGCCGACGCCCTGCTGCGCCGCCTGGTCGATGTCGATGCGCTTGGCGCGCAGCAGCCAGTCCTGATGGCCCGCCGGGCAGGCCGTGTACTCGACGTGCGCGAGTTCGAGCTTGCCGTCGGGCGCAAGCTCGATCGAGTCGGCGCGGCCGCGTGCCGGCCGTGCCGGCAGCTCGAACTCCGCGCGCACGAAGTGCCCGCCACCGTCGGCGTTCCAGGTCGCCGACTCGCCCGACAGGCGCATGTCCGGTGCGCGGTAGGTCACGTCGCCGCTCACGTCGAAGGCGCGCGTCGACGCATCGTAATTCGCATCGTTGGCGATCAGCGTGCGGTTGCCCTGGTGGACCTCGACGGGTCCTTGCAGGTGCGCCTGGCCCTCGCGCGTCACCTCGGCGCCGCGCGTCGTGACCTCGACCTTGTTCTGGTCGGCGGCGGCGGAAGGCGCCGCGGGAGTCGGCGTCGTGGTGGCCGTCGTCGGCGTCGCTTCGGCGGGTGCAACGGGCGCCGGGCAGCGGTCGGCGGCGCGCGCGGCGCCCGCCGCGAGCCACGCGACCGCGACCGAGGCGAGGACGGTGCGGCGGTCGTGGCGGGGCGGGGACGGGGGCAACGTGCGGCCTTGTGCTCGAGCGGGCGACAAGCCGCGGCGGCCGCGGCGGGCGCGCGCATTATAATCCGGCGCTCATGCGCCAAGACACCGCCCGACCCGACCCGCGCCTCGCGCTGCTGGCACGCTGGCTCGAGCACGATCTCGACTTGGCCGGCGTCGACGTCGCGCCGGCCTCCGCGGACGCGAGCTTTCGCCGCTATTTCAGGGTGCGTCACGGAGCGCGCACGCTGATCGCGATGGACGCGCCGCCCGGCCGCGAGGACCTGGGTCCGTTCGTCGCGGTGGCGCGCGCGCTGCGCGCCCTCGGCGTCACCGTCCCGCAGATCCTCGAGGAGGACCGCGCGCAGGGGTTCCTGCTGATGACCGACCTCGGCTCGACGCACTACCTGGCCGCGTTCGCCGCCGGCGCCGACGTCGAGCGGCTGTACCGCGATGCGACCACGGCGCTGCTGCGGATCCAGACCCACGGCCTCGCCGCGGCGGCGACGCTGCCGGCCTACGACGCGGCGGTCCTCGACCGGGAGCTGCAGCTCTTCCCCGAGTGGTTGCTGGGCCGGCACCTCGGCACGCCCCCGGCGGCCGCCGAGCAGGCGCTGATCGGGCGGGTCTCGGCGCGCCTCGCGGCGAGTGCGCGCGAGCAACCGCAGGTGTTCGTGCACCGCGACTACCACTCGCGCAACCTCATGGTGCTGCCGGCCGGCAACCCCGGCATCCTCGACTTCCAGGACGCGCTGCGCGGCGCGCTGACCTACGACCTCGTGTCGCTGTTCAAGGACTGCTACATCGTCTGGCCGCGACCGCGCGTGCTCGGCTGGGTCGAGGACTTCCGCCGCCGCGCGCTCGCCGAGGGCATCGCGATCCCGGGCAGCGGCGCCGACTTCGTGCGCTGGTTCGACCTGATGGGGCTGCAGCGCCACCTGAAGGTGCTCGGCACCTTCGCGCGACTCTGGTATCGCGACGGGAAG
>Ga0335069_10013443_pt1 | contig 11490 bp, 10 predicted proteins | sample Lox_Sample_11_FD_206714 | JGI IMG/M metagenome (GOLD analysis project Ga0335069, IMG submission 206714) | Soil microbial communities from Loxahatchee National Wildlife Refuge, Florida, United States - Lox_Sample_1.1 | ecosystem: Environmental > Terrestrial > Soil > Wetlands | place: USA... | reverse complement strand
CTAGGACAGCGCGGGCTGCACTCGACGCGTGGCGCGTAAAGGCGCGCGCGAACATGCAGAGGTTGGTTATGGCTCTCTCATCGCAAAGGGTCAGCCAAGCTTGATTCAAATTCCCTGTTCGGGTCGGTCCATTCCCTGATATGAACTCCAACCTGCCGTTGAATTCCCTGTTACGTTGACTAGGGATTTTCCGAAGAACACGCGGCAGATTGGGCTCTTTTCCGCAGCTGAAATGCCTCTTTTGGCACGAAATCGAAAAAATTCCCTGTACATTCCCTGTTTAACAGGGAATCTTTATGGGCCGACTGGTTCGGCACGGTCGAATTCGGGGATCTCGCGCGAAAGCGGTTTTGGGGATATGGCGCGGAAATTGGGCGACTCGTGATGTTGGTGGAACGAGCGTTCGATGGCCGGATTCCATCGCGGGCGCAAACCTGCGAAAAACGCAGACTGAATGATTTCGCCCGTCGCCCGTACAATCCTGCTTTGGGTTCATGCCTGCGCCGGCGCGATCTGGATAGCTGCCGCGGCAAGCTTCGTGATCGCCGCGCTCGCCACTGCGGAAGAGGCGGATACAAGCACGATTCGGCGTGCCGGCTCGGCCATCAATAGGATTGGCCTGTTCGCGATGGTCGCGGTCGTGCTGACGGGAATCATCAACACTTTCGTTGCGGGCGAGATGCGGAATTTCGCCTTTTCGCAAAGCTTCGTTGTTGTGCTCGCGCTCAAGATCGTTGCGCTCGCCGCGATGATCGTGATTCTCAATCGATGCGTTCGCGCTCACAGAATCATAGCCGCTGAAGCGGACGCTGAAATTTCCGGGAGGAACGCGATCGCAAAAGCACGGACGCAGCTGATCGTCGGAAATTCTCTCGTCGCGGCAATCGGTGGGCTGGCGATGATACTTGGACTATGGTTGCTGGGAACTTGAGCAGTATCTGATTCGAATGATCGCTCCCGCATCACTAAAGGTCGGCTCCTTCACCGTTGCCTTTCTCACGGACGGGCTGTGGTGGAATGACGGCGGATGCATGCTTGGCGTGGTGCCGCGCGAACTGTGGAAACGCGAGCATCCGCCCGACGAACAAAACCGTATCCGGCTGAACTTGACCTGCCCGCTAATCATCCGCGGTCGCGATGCAATTCTGGTCGATTGTGGAATCGGGAATCGGCTGTCATCGGTCGAACGGAAGATTTTCGATCACGGCGAAGGATGGCTGCCCGACCACATACGCGCGCTCGGGATGGCGCCCGGCGATATTACGCATGTGATGCTTTCGCATCTTCATTTCGATCACTGCGGCGGACTGGTTCGCCGGCGCGAATCGGGAGTTTTGGAAGCTGCGTTCCCGAAAGCGCGCCTGTTCGTGCAACGCGGCGAGCTCGACACCGCACGCGATCCCAAAAACGAGCGACTGCACGCTGCGTATCGACATATGCAGGACGTGCTGGGACCGAACGCGTCGAAGTTCGAGGCTATCGAGGGCGTCGTCGAAGTCATTGCGGGCGTTACCGCCGCTTTGACCGGCGGCCATACGTATGATCATCAGGTCGTCGTCGTTCGCGACGGCTCGGAAGGATTCGCACATCTGGCGGATATCGTACCGACGCGATCGCACATGCGCGGGCCGTGGAATCAGGCGTACGATCTCGACGCGCTTCGCACGATGGACGAGAAGGCTCGCTATCTGCGCGAAGCGGCAGAGAACGGGTATTGGCTTTCCTTCGCCCACGACGATTCTGTGTACGCGGCTCGCATCAAAAGCGATCGCGGCAAGTTCGTAATCGATCGGGCTGTCCCGGTCGACCCTGATTTCAGCAAGCAGACCTGATTCGCAATCGAAGGGCGCGCCGGCGCGCTACGCGGTGTCGCTGCCGGCGCTCGTCGGGAAATTCTTCGTTTCTTGCAGCGATCGCCAAACAGATCTCCGTGGACTTCGTTTTGCATACCCTGTCTGTTGCTGCGCATTGCGGACGATAGCGGTGCGCGCAGGATAGGTTTGAATGCTCAATCACGATGCATCTGAATTTACGACGCGCAGCATACGTCGGACAGTAGCTGGAGAACGCAGGATCGAAGCGTTTGCGAAAGCTTTCGTGAACTGACTTACTTGTTGACGCTTATACAGTCAGTTATACTGCCGCTCAGAATGTGCTTGGTCGAAGCACAGCCGGAAAGCTTCAACTCTCAGTCTTCGGATCATCATCCCGCGGCCCGCAAACGTCCGTTAACCAAGGAGTGCGACGGTGCCCGAAATCACCAATTTTGCCCGAGTAATTAAGGAAGATCGCGCTGCGCGCGAATCCAAGCAATGGAGCGGGACTCTGCTCGATTACCTGGATCTCGTGAAAAATGATCCGACGTTCACGCGCCTGGCTCATGCGCGCATCTACGACATGATCATCGGCACCGGCATTCGCAATATCCAAGACACCGATGATTCGCGCACCAAGCGTCTTTACAAGGACGAGCCGGTAAAAGTTTACAATTTCTTTGCCGACGAGTTCTTCGGTATCGAGCGCACGGTCGCGCAAATCGTCCGCTATTTCCATTCCGCCTCGCTCAAAGGCGAGGAGAGTCGGCAGGTCCTGTACCTGATGGGGCCGGTCGGGTCAGGAAAGAGTTCGCTTGTCGAGCGCGTCCAGCGGGGACTCGAACAACTGTCTCCGGTGTATGCGATCGAAGGGTGCCCGATGAACGAGGAGCCGTTGCATCTCATCCCGCGCCATCTCCGTCGCGAATTCGAGAAGATGCTGGGCGTGCATATCGAAGGCGATCTGTGCCCGGTATGCCGCTATCGCCTGAAGTCCGAATTCCAGAATCGCTACGAGGAATTCCCGATCATCACCAGGAATTTCTCCAAGCGTAATCGCGTCGGTGTCGGCGTGGTTCCACCTGTTGATCCGAACAATCAGGACACGAGCGTACTGATCGGCTCGGAAGACATCTCCAAACTCGACCAGTATTCCGAAGGCGACCCGCGCGTGCTCGAACTCAACGGCGCGCTGAACGTCGGAAACCGCGGGATGGTCGAGTTCATCGAGGTTTTCAAGAACGAAACCGAGTATCTGCACGCGATGATCACCGCGACGCAGGAGAAGGTCATTCCGGCGCCCGGACGTCACGGGATGGTCTACGTCGATACGTGCATCCTGGCGCACTCGAATGAAGCCGAATGGCAGAAATTCAAGGCGGACCACACCAACGAAGCGATCCTCGACCGTATCGTCGTGGTCAAGGTCCCGTACAATCTGCGCCTCTCCGAAGAAGTAAAAATTTATCAGAAGATCATTCGCAACTCGGATTTCCGCGCGCACGTCGCGCCGCATACGCTCGAACTCGCCTCGATGTTCGCGATTCTGTCGCGCCTTGAACCGACTTCGAAATGCGACCTGATGACGAAGCTTCGCCTTTACAACGGCGAGGAAGTCGTCGAGAAGGGGCGCACCAAGAAGATCGATGTTCAGGAATTGAAGGACGACACCAAACGCGAGGGTATGTCGGGAATCTCTACGCGCTTCATCATGAAGGCGCTCGACAACGCGCTGTCGGACAATGTCGCCGGCAACTGCATCAATCCGATCAACGTCCGCGAGGCGCTGATCCAGATGACCAAGGAGGCCGACCTCCCCGACGATACGCGAAAGCAGTATCTCGAATTCCTGCAGGATACCCTGCACAAGGAATATCTGGAGATGCTCGAGAAGGAGATCACGCGCGCGTTTGTCTACTCGTATCAGGAGCAGGCAGAATCGCTGTTCCAGAACTATCTCGATCACGCCGAGGCCTACGTCAACAAGACCAAGGTTCGTGATCGCAACACCAAGGAAGAATTGTCTCCCGACGAGGGATTCCTCAAATCAATCGAGGAGCAAATCGCGATTATCGGATCCGCAGCCGACGGCTTCCGTCAGGAAGTGATCGCGTATCTGTGGGCGTCGTCGCGACGCGGCGAGAAAATAAGCTATCGCAGTTACGAGCCGCTCAAAGAGGCGATCGAGAAAAAGCTGATGACCTCGGTTCGCGACATTTCGCGCATCATCACCAAGGCGCGCACGCGTGACGAGGATCAGAGCGACAAGTACAACGCGATGGTCAAGAACCTGCTGGAAAACGGATACTGCGAATCGTGCGTCGATGTCGTGCTGAAATACGCCGCGAACAATCTGTGGAAGGATTGACGGCGCGAGATATGGCTGAAGTTGTTCAATTGGGTTCGAGAGTCTTGGCTGAACAGCGGGCTGCCCGCGAGGCGTGGCTGCAAGACAGGATGCGCTCAGGTCGTGCGATCTGCGCCGCTTGGGAGGTACGACTAACCGAGTGGCAGGGAGAAGTGCCACTGGACGGCGAAGTTTGGGCTCATCTGCGGGAGTGGCAGCGTGAGCGGAACGAACGGTCCAGCGAAACTCTGTCATTCTGAGCGGAGCGAAGAATCTCAGACCACTCGATTTCGATTGGAATGAGATTCTCCACTCCGCAGACTGCGCTCGGAATCACGGAGAAGTGACGAGCGATAGAGTACCGCCGTGCGAGCAGCGGGCAAGAGAAGCCGAACCTACTACGTGTACCTTATGACCAATCGCTCCGGCACGCTGTACACGGGCGTAAGCAGCGATTTGACGAGGCGAGTCTACGAACACGCAAACGGGGTCACGGGAGGGTTTACGAGCCGGTACCGAATTGGCAGGCTCGTTTACTTCGAGCAAACCGAAGACATCCGCGCGGCCATCACGCGCGAGAAACAAATTAAGGGCTGGGTCCGCGCGAAGAAGCTCGCCTTGGTCAGACAGATGAACCCAACTTGGAAAGACCTAACTGAGGACTGGAATCGCTGAGGAATCGAACGCGAGTGGAATGGGATTCTTCGCTCCGCAGACTACGCTCAGAATGACAAGGTATGAAGAAATTTCTGTCATTCTGAGCGAAGCGAAGAATCTCAGACCGCGCAATTTCGATCGGAATTGGAACCGGCGAGAAAGAGTGTGCCGCGAAGACATTGACGGCAGTGCAAACTCGGGCAACGCAATTGGAAGAATGCAAACGATGGTTTGACCTTGCTGCCGCTCGCGACGAGCTGGACCGCGCGCTCGGCGCGCGGCGTGAGACGCTTGCCGACTGGCAGCGTATCGCGCTGGACTGGAATCCGGTCGCCAGCCCGATGCCCCGATGGGTCGAGAGTCGTCTGCTCGCCTGGGCTGACGGAAATGTCGCCGCCCAAGAATCAATCGATGGCCGAAAACGGTCCGCAACCTGAGGCTTCCCGGGGAGTATAATCCGGGAAGGGAGCACGCATGGCCACCGACACCATATTCCGTGAATTCCGCCCTTCGGACGCTGAGCGCTCCGATCGCTCCGCCGGGGACAGGCTGCGTCATCGGCAGAAGGTCCGCGAGTCCATCCGCGAAAATATCGCTGACATAATCGCCGAGGAATCCATCATCGGCAAAGACAAGGACCGCGTCATCAAGGTCCCCATACGCGGCATCAAGGAGTATCGGTTCGTGTACGGCGAGAATGCCGGCGGCGCGGGCCAGGGCAATGGCAATACCCAACCGGGCCAGGTGGTGGGAAAAGCCGGTGAGCAGGAGGGACCGGGCGACGATAGAGCGGGAGACCGTCCAGGCGTCGATTACTACGAAACCGATGTCACGCTGGACGAGTTGATCGAAATCATGTTCGAGGATTTGGAGCTTCCGAACCTCGAACGCAAGGCGCTTCGCGAGGTGATTTCCGATCAGGCAATCAAGCGTAAAGGCTATCGCCATGTCGGAATCCGCGTGCGGCTTGACAAGCGACGAACCGCGCGCCAGCGCGTGATGCGCAAGCTCGCGACCGAGCGTTCACGCAGCACGCAAATGCCCGCGATATCAGATGCGGCGGCGGAAATCGCGGAGTTCGACGAAAACGACTCCCTCGAACAGTTCTATCCGACACCGACTCCGGCCGCGCCGGGCGTTCGCAAACGCCGCTTCCCGTTCCATCAGGACGACCTTCGCTACAAGCACATCGAATCCGACATTCGCGAGGAATCCAACGCGGTCGTGATCTGCATCATGGATACGTCGGGCTCGATGGACACGATGAAGAAATATCTCGCGCGCAGCTTCTTCTTCCTGCTCTATCAGTTCATTTCCACGCGGTATCAAAACGTCGAGATCGTTTTCATCGCGCACCATACGGAGGCTAACGAAGTCACCGAGGAGGAGTTCTTCCACAAGGGAGAATCGGGAGGGACGTTCATCTCGTCGGGATACCAGAAGGCGCTCGACATAGTCGCCGAGCGATACCATCCGTCGCTTTGGAACGTGTATGCCTTCCACTGCTCGGACGGCGACAACTTCGATTCCGACAATCCCGCCGCGATCAAAGCCGCGGAAGAACTATCCGAAATCTGCAATCTATTCGGATACGGCGAGATCAAACCGCTCGGCTCGCGATATTACGAATCGTCGATGCTCAACGTTTTCCGCCGAATCCAGCATCCCCACTTCCATACCGTTCTTATCGAGCGCAAGGAGGACATCTGGCCTTCGTTTAAGGCATTCCTGGCGAAGGAACACACCGAGGAATGACCGCGCACCCACGACCGCGAATCGGAGCCGGCCTTCGATGGCAAATTACGAAATCAGTGAACTAATCGACTGGGACAAGCGCATCCGCGAGAAGGCCGCCGAGTTCGGCCTCAGATGCTGCCCGCAGGAATTCGAGATTTGCGACCATTACTCGATGCTTGGGTACATGGCGTATTCCGGGATGCCGTCGCACTATCCGCACTGGTCGTATGGCAAGGCATACGAAAAGCTGAAGACGCTTTACGATCACGGCGTCAGCGGATTGCCGTACGAGATGGTGATCAACTCGAATCCCGCGATCGCCTACCTGATGCGCGACAATACTCTTTTGCTGCAAATCCTGACGATCGCGCATGTCTACGGCCATAACGATTTCTCGACCAACAATTTCACGTTCAAATCGACGCGGCCCGAGCTGACCGTGGAGAAATTCAAGGCCCATGCGATCCGCGTGCGCCGGTATGCTGAAGATCCGTCGATCGGAATCGAGAAGATCGAACGGATCCTCGATGCGGCCCATGCCCTGCAATACAACTGCCGGCGCAACCTCGCGATGCGCAAAATCGGCGAGAAGGAGCAGGTCGAGCGAGCGATGGACGCGGCGCAGCCGCGTCGCGATCCGTTCCAGAAGATTCACGCTCGCGCCGAGTGGAAGGAGCCCGAGCTTCGCAAGATTCCGCTCGAACCCGACGAAGATGTCCTGCTCTTCATCCGCGATCACAATCCCTATCTCGCGGAATGGGAACGCGATCTGCTGACCATCGTCGACGAGGAGGCGAAGTTCTTCATCCCGATGATGGAAACCAAGATCATGAACGAGGGATGGGCGAGCTACTGGCACAAGCGGATCCTCGAGTCGCTCAACCTGAGCCAGGGTCTCCATCTCGAGTTCGTAGTCCGTCACAACCAGGTCGTGCGCCCGATTCCCGGCCAGCTCAACCCGTATCATCTCGGGTTGCGCATCTGGGACGACATCTACCGGCGCTGGAGCAAACCAACCAAAGAGGAGATCGAGCGCGACGGCAAGCCCGATCGCTCGCCGGACCACAAGATTTTCGAGGTGCGCGAAGTCGAGCGCGATACGTCGTTCATCCGCCGCTATTTGACCGAAGACCTGATGCGCGAGATGGACCTGTTCGAGTATCAGCAGCGCGGCGACGAGTACGTCGTGAGCAAAGTCTCCGACAACGAAGGATGGAAAACCGTCAAGGAGACCATCATTAAAAACGTCGGGATGGGATGGGTGCCCGTCATCAAGGTTGAAGACGCCGATTTCGGCCAGAATCGGACGCTTTACCTGAAGCATTTTCACGACGGACGCGACCTTCAGCTCGAATACGCCGACAAGACCCTCGCCTATTTGCAGCGATTGTGGGGACGCGAAGTCGTCCTCGAAACGACGCTTGACGGCAAACGCTCGCTTCTGTGCTGCAATGATCGCGGATTTTCCGTCCGTACGCTGAAATAGCCGGGGCCCTGCGCCCCAATCGGGGCGGGTTTCGGGCCATCGAAGGCTCGTTGATTTACTTTCGGCGGTCGGATACGGTCGATTTCGGAAACGCTGCGGTTCGGTGCGTGGACAAGGAGGGCGCGGCTGATGGACTGGCCGAAGTGCCAGAAATGCAATAACGGCTCCCTGATTCCGCTATCGGATTATGGTCAGGAGGGCGCCTCGGTGTTGTTCAAAGCCTGGGTGTGCACCAATCCGGAATGCGGCTTCAGTCTCAGGGTGGACAAGGGCGAAGTCACCTACGGGCGACGAATCGAAACCAAGCACTAGTGTTTTTTGGTAGTATCGAAAGGGCGGCCTTGCCTGAGGCCGCCTTTTTTGTTTGAGGATTCAGATCGGTTTGCACAAATGAGTCGAGGAAATCTTACGAAATTTGTCGTTGCTGCAATCCCGGGCGCGTTCGCCGCTATCCTTGTGTTGTGCGGCGCGGCGTCGGATTGGGAGGCCGAGCCGGTGGCGACCCCGTCGGCGCTCGGACACGCGATCAAACTCGACGAGCACGCCAGCGGCCAGAAGATCACTCTCAAGAAGGGCGAGTATGTAATCGTCTCGCTGCCCGCCAATCGCACCACCGGATATTCATGGAATATCGCGAAACATTCCGAGCCTTCCGTGCTGAAACCCGTAGATAGCGCCTACGAGGTTCCGGCCAACGCCAAGCCCGGCCAGGGCGGACGCCAGGTCTACACTTTCGAGGCGCACAATCCGGGCGACGACGAGATTTATCTTGTCTATATGCGTCAGTGGGAGGATGCCGATCCCGCGCGCAAATTCACGCTGTTCGTTACGGTAAAGTAGAATCGGTTCGCCGTTGCACCCCAGACAGCGGCAGGTCGCATATTTCGGGCGAAACTCGCCCCTCCGGAGGTGAAGAGATGATCGCCACCGCTCCGTTCGGCAAAACAGGCCATCAGAGCTCGCGCGTGATTTTCGGCGCCGCGGCGCTCTGGGGGATGAAGCAGGACAAGGCCGACAAGCTTCTAGAAACCCTCCTTGAATTCGGCATCAACCATATCGATACCGCCGCCTCGTACGGCGACTCCGAACTGCGTGTCGGCCCATGGATGCGCGAGCATCGCAGCCGCTTCTTCCTCGCCACCAAGACGGGCGACCGCACGTATGAGGCGGCGAAGGAGAGCCTTCATCGCTCGCTGGAAAGACTGCGCGTCGATCACGTCGATTTGATCCAGCTTCACAACCTGGTTGACGAATCGGAATGGAATACCGCCGTCGGCCCCGGCGGCGCGGTCGAAGCGCTGATCGACGCTCGGTCGCAGGGACTCGTGCGATTTATCGGCGTGACCGGACATGGGACGCGCGTCGCTGCGATGCATCGCAGGAGCCTCGACCGATTCCCCTTCGATTCCGTGCTGTTCCCGTACAACTTCACGATGCTCTCGATTCCGGAGTATCGGGCCGATGTCGAGGCGCTGATCGCGACGTGTCGCGAGCGAGGAGTTGCGATTCAGACGATCAAGTCGGTCGCGCGCCGTCGATGGGAGGGCGAGGGCCAGCCTCGGCGAAGCTGGTACGAGCCGATACGCGATCGCGACGCGATCCGCCGCGCCGCGCATTTCGTGCTGAGCAGGCCGGGGCTGTTCCTGAATACGTCGAGCGACGCGACGCTCCTGCGCGACGTCCTGGAGGTCGCGAGCGAGCAGCCTCGCGAACCGTCCCAGGCCGAGATGGAAGCCGACGTCGCCCGCCTCGATATGCGCCCGCTGTTCATCCCCGGGTTGATGGATACGATTTGATTGCTCGCCGACGAATTACTCCCATTACGCCAATCGTGCCTGCCCTTCCCGTCATCTTGAGCGGAGCGAGTCGGCGAGCGGAGTCGAAAGATAAACGCAAAGCGAATGGTGTCAGGGACCATGAAATTCAAAGAGATAATCACTCGACTTACCGGCATAAGCTGCCCTGTATTTGGCGTCTCTTGGAACCCTCCGGAGGCTGATGTCGGCGTGGCTAAAGAGAGTGATTGCTTTTCTTGAGGACCGGCGTGTCCTCTACGCGCCTTCGGAGATGGAAGTTCCGCACCATTGCGTCATGTCTGTCCAGGAAATCAGGAGAGCCCTGACTAAGGAGCTCGGCAAATTGGATCACGAGAAGGAACTGGCGCAGTCACTACGGGCGATGCGTGCCGCGTGCAGGAAGTTCCTGAACCTTGTCGACGGAACACACGGCGAGGTGATTCGTCTCGGAGCTTCGCCCGGCCATTGGGCGAGCTGGTGCTTCAATGGTGCTCTTGGAGAACTCCGCGGAACCTTCGGAGTGCAGGTTGCGCGGATTGCAGCCGAATACGGTCTAGACGTTGAGGACGACCTCGCTGCGATCCTGCCCGCGAAGGACGAGGACTAATCCGGATGGCCTCACGGACGAGCGCTTCGCGTTTATCTTTCGACTGCGCTCGCCGACTCGCTCCGCTTAAGATGACGAATGAGGGAACGCAGCGGATGGAAACGCTTTCCCGTCGGTGAGAAAATCGATTTTCGTCATTCCGAACGGAGTCTTCGCAGTGAGGAATCCCGGATCCGCGGCGTTGGCCTACAGCGAGAGCCTGTTAATTCGAGATTTCTCGGAAGCCGGGATTCCTCGCTTCGGCAGCCTGCGCTCGGAATGACGGGCTTTAGACTCGGCGGCTCAGTTTTTCACTGCCGCTCAAGATGGCGAAAAAAGGGGTGAGTTGGGGAGAGGCGACAAAACAAAAAAGGGCGGAGCATTGCTGCTCCGCCCTTGGAGATTTCCCGGCCGCGTCCTACTCTCCCGTGACGCCTACGGTCACAGTACCATCGGCCCTGAGGGGCTTAACTGCCGTGTTCGGGATGGGAACGGGTGTTACACCCTCGGAATGACGACCGGAAACTTTGCCGGATGCTTTCGCATCCGGACTTGATTTCCGACATCTGAACGTAGGGTCTTCTTTCTGGGAATGCCTGAGAGCCACGGCATGCAATTCCGGCTGCCCTCGAAGCCCTCGAAGCTAGCGATAAACTCTTCGAGGTTCGGGGCCACGCTTTTGGAAAAGCGTTAGTGGTCAAGCCGCACGGCCTATTAGTACCGGTCAGCTCCACGCCTTACAGCGCTTCCACGTCCGGCCTATCAACCTCCTTGTCTAAGAGGGGCCTTTAGGATCTCGCGATCGGGATACCAAATCTTGGAGTGGGCTTCCCGCTTATATGCTTTCAGCGGTTATCCCGTCCGGACATGGCTACCCGGCAATGCGGCTGGCGCCACAACCGGTCCACCAGAGGTCCGTCCGTCCCGGTCCTCTCGTACTAAGGACAGCACTCCTCAAGTATCCTACGCCCACGGCGGATAGGGACCGAACTGTCTCACGACGTTCTGAACCCAGCTCGCGTGCCACTTTAATCGGCGAACAGCCGAACCCTTGGGAGCTACTCCAC
>Ga0335069_10013442_pt1 | contig 11491 bp, 9 predicted proteins | sample Lox_Sample_11_FD_206714 | JGI IMG/M metagenome (GOLD analysis project Ga0335069, IMG submission 206714) | Soil microbial communities from Loxahatchee National Wildlife Refuge, Florida, United States - Lox_Sample_1.1 | ecosystem: Environmental > Terrestrial > Soil > Wetlands | place: USA: Florida... | reverse complement strand
CTCTGGCGGCAGTCGGCTTGAGCCGACTTGGGGCGACTCAGCCGGGGAATTTCATTCCCCGGCGTTCGCTGCGGCGCGCCCGTTCCGGGTTCATCGACGCTCTCTCGCAGAAAAAGGTTTGAGGGCTTTGGGTCTCGCATGCTTGCTGCACCAATTGAGACCCCATCGGCGCAACCGCTAGAAGCTGGGTGGAATGTTCTGATTGAGACGAAAGAAGTTCGTAGGGTCGTAGATGTTTTTGAGCGCCGCCAATCGGTCGTAGTTGGCGCCGTAGGCGGCGCGCACCTGCATCTGACCGTCCTCGCCGAGATAGTTCACGTAGGCGCCACCGTCGGAAAATGGCTCCATGCCGCTCGCAGTGTCGCGGGCCCAGCGGATGTGCGCCGCCGAGTCGGCGGCGTCCTCCCACACCGAGAAGATGCCGATGGAGTAGTGGTCGGTGCGCACGCCGAACGCCGTTGCCGCGGGCGCGACGCGCGTGACGGCGCCGTGCAGGTGTTCGATCAGCACCGACGAGTAGGGCGACGGCATCCCGGCGGCCGGCGCGATGAGGGCGTCAATCGCCGCGTCGCTGAGGTCACGCACGAAGCTCGCCTTCCAGTAGTTCCGCCGCCCGGCCGGCGCGCTCGGATCGAGCATGCTCTGCAGCGCCACATACGGCGTCGGCGCAATCGTGTCGACCAGCGGTGCACCGAGGCGCCGCAGCGGCGCGATCAAGCGCTTGCCCTCATCGAGTACGCCGCAATGACAGACGATGGCGCCGACCGCAGGCGTGCCGTCAGGGGTGGCCAACAACGCGCCCATGATCGTCAGCTCATCGGGGGCGACGGCGGTGCAGTCGCGGTATGCACGCAGGACATCACGCGCGCGAGACATCGGGTAGAGAATCAGTCCAGCCAACACCGTGGCGATCGGATGCAGGCGATACTCGAAGGAGGTAACGATGCCGAAGTTTCCGCCGCCGCCGCGCAGCCCCCAGAACAGGTCGGCATGCTCGCCGGCGCTGGCGACCAGCAGCCGGCCATCCGCCGTGACCACGTCCGCAGACAGCAGGTTGTCGCAGGCGAGGCCGCAGCGGCCCATCAGCCAGCCGAGCCCGCCGCCCAGGGTGAGCCCGGCGATCCCCGTCGAAGACACCTCGCCGCCGGTGGTGGCGAGTCCGAGGGCCTGCGTCTCGCGGTCGAAGTCGCCCCAGGTGCAGCCGGCCGCCGCCCGCGCGGTGCGCTGCGCCGCGTCGACGCGCACCCCGCGCAATTGCGACAAGTCAATGACCAGGCCGCCATCGCAGACGGCGTGCCCGGCAACGTTGTGTCCGCCGCCGCGGACGGCGACGCGGAGGCTGTGGGTGCGGGCGAACTCGACGGCCGTCATGACGTCGGCGACGCCACTGCAGCGCGCGATCGCGGCGGGGCGGCGGTCGATCATGCCGTTCCACACCCGGCGGGCGCGCTCGTACTCGGCGTGATCAGGTTGCAGGAGCGGCCCGCGCAATCGCGTGCGCAAGCCGTCGATGATGGCGTCATCCGGTGTGGGATGCGTCGTCACGGTGTCCGGGCGATCCGTCATGAACACTCCTTCGACAGCCACCTCATATGCTCGTGCGCTGCCAGCGACAAGCCTCTGGTACCCGTGGGATGCACTCTGGTACGATCCGCGCCGCCATCGACGGGGGGAGAAGCGAGATGCCAGCAACGGTCGAAAGTTCCGGCGCTCCACACTCGGGTTCCGGCGCAACCATCGCTGCGGTGGCTGCTCCGCTCGAGTCGTTCGTGGAGCGCTGGGGCCGCCGCGCCGTTACTCTGCCGCTGTATACGGCCTTGTGCGTCCTGATGATCGCGCTGCTACCGGTGTGGCTCGTTGGTGCGTTGGTTGTCGATGTGGTGCGCCGCCGGCAATGGGCCACGCTGCGCTGCATGGCCTTCTTCACGTGGTACTTGTGCTGCGAGGTCGCCGGGGTCGTCGCCAGTGGCGTGTTCTGGCTGACGCGCCCGCTGTGGGCCGGCGCGGACGAGCAACGCTACCTCGACCGGCACTGGGCGTTGCAGCATTGGTGGGCGCGCACCTTGTTCCGTGGCGCCGCACGCATCTTCCGCCTGCGGACCGAGGTCGAGGGCGACGACCAAATCGGCGACGGGCCCATCCTGTTGTTCATTCGGCACGCCAGCGTCGGGGACACCCTGCTGCCCGCGGTGATCCTTTCCAGCCGGCACGGCTTCACGCTGCGCTACGTGCTCAAGCGCGAGCTGTTGTGGGACCCGTGTCTGGACATCGTGGGCAACCGTTTGCCGAACTACTTCGTGCGGCGCGGCTCGGGTGAGAGCGACCGTGAGATCGCCGCGGTGCAGCGACTCACCGGCGGGCTCGGGCGGAAGCAGGGCGTGCTGATCTATCCGGAGGGCACGCGGTTCACGGCGCAGAAGCGCGCGCACATTCTGGCGCGGCTCGCCGAGATTGGTCACACCGATCTCGCGGCGCGGGCGCAGGCCCTGCGGCATGTGTTGCCGCCGCGACTCGGCGGGCCGCTCGGCTTGTTGGCGGCCAACCCGGGGGCGGATGTCGTCTTCTGTGCCCACGTCGGCTTCGACGGGGCCGGGAGCTTCAAGGATCTGGCGAACGGTGCGTTGGTGGGGCAGACGATCCGCGTCTGCTTCTGGCGCGTACCCGCGGCCGACATCCCACCGGACCGCGCCGCGCAGACCGAGTGGCTGTATGAGCACTGGGCGCGCATCGACGCCTGGGTCGGGCGCTTCCGCTGATCCCACGAGCGGCTCTACGGGATCCTCGCACCAGCTCACCAATGGTGAGGCGTGCGGCCCCTTGCCCAACGGCACCGAGCGCGCGACAATGCGCCCATGTCGTCATCTCCGCGGCGCGCGCCGAAGCCGGCAACCATGGCTGACATCGAGGCGCTCCCCGAGGCCATCGTTGGCGAGATCATCGACGGCGTGTTGTACACGCATCCGCGGCCCCGCCCCCTGCATGCATATGTCGAAGTCGCTCTTGCCAGTGACCTGGATGGCCCGTTTCAGAAGGGACGCGGTGGCCCGGGTGGCTGGTGGATCTTGGTTGAGCCCGGCATCGAGCTGCCGGACGCTCCCGAGGTCGTGCCGGATCTTGCCGGCTGGCGTCGGGAACGGCTGCCGGCGCTCCCAGGCGACCGCTCAATCGACGTAGTACCCGATTGGATCTGCGAAATCCTGTCGCCCTCGACGCGGGGCTACGATCAGCGGATCAAGCGCCCGTTTTACGCCCGTGTCGGTGTTCCCTACCTCTGGTGCATCGACGTCGAAGCGCAGGTCCTTTCCGTCAACAGACTGGAACGCGGTGGTTGGTTGGAGATCGCCGTACATGGTGATGCGGATGTCGTCCGCGCCGAGCCATTCACGGCCGTCGAGCTGTCGATCGGGGAGTGGTGGGCAGGCGCAGTACCCCTGGTCTGAACGTCTGTCTGCTTCCGTTACGGCCGCCGGCCGCCGAAGACGGCGAGCTCGAAGGCTTTGAAGTAGCAATCGACATCGGCGAAGCCGCAGGCGCGTAGCCACTCGCATTGCGCCTCGACCGGGACCAGGATGTTGGCCGCCTTGTCGGGACGATGGTGATACGCGTCGGCGACCGCACCGCGCGTCTTGGCGCCGTCCTGCGTGCGCTGAAAGGCGTGGATCGAGTCGATCATCATGTTGTCGGAGATGCCCTCGATCCAGACGCTGTGCGAGGCAACGTGCTCGACATTGACGAACATCCCGCCCGGGGCGAGCAGCGCGAAGATCTCGGCATACAGAGCACGCTTGCGCTCGTTGGGTAGGTGATGAATGGCGTAGCCCGAGACGACCACGTCGAATGGGGCATCGTCGGCCACGGCGCGGCGCCAGTCCGCCGTCGCCAGATCGGTGGCGACGAAACGCGGCGGCGGCGCATGCCCGCCCAGGTCGCGGCGCGCCGCCTCCATCATCGGTTCCGAGAAGTCGACGAGCGTGGCGCGCGCGCTCGGGTACTGCGACAGGACGGCACGAGCGACGGCGCCGCCGCCGCAGCCGAGGTCGGCGAAGCGTCGCACCGGCGTGCCGCGCGCCTGAATGACCCGCAGCATCACTTCGAGCTGCTCGGCGCCGAACGGAATGCCGCCGCGCACACCGTCGAGAAACGTGCGCACCAACGCCGTGTTCTTCCAGACTTCGTCTTGCCGTTGCACACGTCCTCCCCGGTTGTGGTCGCCGACGCGAGTCAATCAGGCCGCCCGCGGCGCGGTCAAGCCCGCTGTTCGCACGGGTGTTGAAGCGCGGGTCAGCGCGAGTCGTCGGGCACGCGCGCGGCGCGCAAGGCGTCGCGCACCCGGTCGAGATCGGTGAAATCGGGGAGGACGTGACTCGCCCCATGCTCACGCAGCGCCGCCGCCCGACGATCCAGCGCCACACCGAGAAACGGCAATCCGAGGAGCGCCGCGGTACGGACGTCCCACACGGCGTCGCCGACGCACACGGTGCGGGTGAAGCTGTGGCCGTAGTGCTGACGGGCACGCGTCGCGGCGATGCGAACGATGTCCGGGCGCCCGGGGGCATCGTCGGCGAACGCCCCCGGGAGCCGCGCCGCGTCGATGCCGGCCTTCTCGAGCTTGAACAGGGCGGAGGCACGCCAGGCACCGCTCGCCAACGCCAGCACCCACTCACCCTCCGCCTGCAGGGTGCGTACGGCAAGGCCGGCGCCGGGCACCTCGGCGAAGGCAGCCGGCGCGTCGCGAAACGCCGCATCGAGGAGACTGACGAAGTGACGCCGCACCCGCGCGCTCTCGTCGGCGGAGGGCAACCGCCCCAGCTGCCGTTCGAAGATCTGACCCAAGATGCCGGCATCCGTTACCTGCGTGTAGTCGGTCCAGTGCGAGCCGATGCCCGTCAGACCTGCAACGTCGGCGACGGCGCGCACGAAACACGCCGCATCGACGTCGCTGGTGTGCGTCAGTGTGCCGTCGATGTCGAAGATCACCAGGTGCATGGGCGACGATCCGCGTGGAGCGAAGGCTGACACGACGTCCACGGCGTGGCAACCGCTGGCCGCCCTGAAACCGGGGGCGTCGGGTCGACATCGAGAGACCGATGACAGCCGCAGCCCGGCACCTCGTTGCGATTGGCGCTACGCCGTTGCAAGGCGGCCTGCCGCTGGTCTACGAAGGCGCAGACATGGCTACGGTTTCCCCTTCTCGACGTGTGTGCGTGGCCGCCGTGGTGGCTGTGCTCGCCCTTGCTGCGCGCGCCATGGCCGGCGTCGGTCTGCCGGCCCCTGAGATCACCGCCGACACCTGGCTCAACGCGCCACCGCAACGCCGCGCCGATTTGCAGGGCAAGGTCACGCTCGTCGAGTTCTGGACCTTCGGGTGTTACAACTGCCGCAACGTCGAACCGCACGTGAAGGAGTGGCACGCCAAGTACGCCGCGCGTGGCCTCGTGGTCATCGGCGTCCATACCCCGGAGACCGCCTACGAGCGCGACGTCGAGAACGTCAAGCGCTACGTTGCTGAACAGCAACTGGCGTATCCGGTGGCCATCGACACCAACTCCGGCACCTGGGAACGCTACGGCAACCGTGCCTGGCCGGCGTGGTACGTCATCGACAAGCACGGCATCATCCGACACGTGCACGTCGGCGAGGGCGCTTATGCCGAGACCGCGCACGAGATCGAAGCACTCCTCGACGAGCGCTGAGGCTGGCGATCCAGCCACCGCACCACACTGAAACCACCGGCAGGCGATCGCATCCAACCAGCACGTCACGGGAAGGAGCGATGCATGATGACTGGGGCGACTATGATGGGAAGACGCCCGTACCGGGCTCTACCGTACTCACCTCGGCGTCCCAGGTGTGCGTCCGCAGGTTCGATCGTCGATGCAGGCGAGGCATGAGTACGTCAATCAACTGGCAGCATCTGGGCGACCGGCCGCCGGCCGCGCTCACCGACGCGCGGCTCCAACTGCACTGGGCCGCGCAGCTGGTGTCGGCGGTGGGCACGACGCTGCTGCCACCGGCCCCCGACGATAGCCACACCAATCTCGAGTGGCTCGCCGAATCGCAACGCCTCGCCGGCCGGCTCACGGCAGACGCGCCGCGTTGCCGCGCCGCGTTGCGACCGGACGACTTGCGGCTGGGTATACTCGACGAGCGCGACCGGACGGTTGCAGAGCACGAGTTACACGGTCGGACGTTCAGTCAAGGGATGGTGTGGCTGGAGCAGGAGATCGCCGCATTCACGGCGCGGCCGTTGCCGAAGCCGCTGCGCCGTCGTCAGGTCGAGCTGCCGCCGCATGCAGTCGGCAGTGGCGCGCCGTTCTCGACTCGTGATGCCGCGACCTTCGCCGAGCTCGGACGATGGTACGCCAACGCCAACCAAGTGCTGCGGCGCCTGGTTGCAACGCTGCCCAACGCCTCCGAGGTGCGCTGCTGGCCGCATCACTTCGACATCGCGACGCTGGTGACCGAGCGCCCGGGCCGCGCAGCCGAGCCGGCGCGAACGATCGGCATCGGGCTGAGCCCGGGAGACGCCAGCTACGCCGAGCCGTACTGGTATGTCAGTCCGTTCCCGTATCCGGAGACGCCGCGTTTGCCGGTACTGGACGGCGGCGGGGCGTGGCATCGGACGGATTGGTTGGGTGCGGTGCTCACCGGGTCGACGATCGTTGCCGCCGACGCCGCCGAAGCGCAGGCCGCGCTCGTGCAGGCGTTCCTGGGCTCCGCCATCGATGCCTGTCGAGACCTGTTGATGACCTGAGTCGAGACAACGGGGAGACGACACATGACGTCGAGAACCAAGCAGACAGCGGTGCAGTCGAGTGGGCGAGTGGAGACCGCCGAGCACGCGCGCCTGGCGGAAGACACCCGCCGGGAACGCAGCTGGAAACGCTGGGGACCGTACCTGAGCGAACGCCAGTGGGGCACGGTGCGTGAGGACTACAGTCCCCACGGCAACGCTTGGGAGTATCTCTCCCACGACGCGGCGCGCAGCCGCGCCTACCGCTGGGGTGAAGACGGCCTCGCCGGCATCAGCGACGATCAACAGCGCTTGTGCCTCGCCGTGGCACTGTGGAACGGCCGCGATCCGATCCTCAAGGAGCGGTTGTTCGGTCTGACCAACGGCGAAGGCAACCACGGCGAGGATGTGAAGGAGTACTACTATTACCTCGATGCGACCCCGACGCACTCCTATCTGAAGATGCTCTACAAGTACCCGCAGCGCGAGTTCCCTTATGCGCGACTGGTAGAGGAGAACCGACGCCGCGGCAAGGACCAGCCGGAGTTCGAGCTGCTCGATACCGGTGTCTTCGACGACGATCGTTACTTCGACGTGTTCGTCGAGTACGCCAAGGCCGCGCCCGACGACGTGCGAATGCTCGTCACCGTGCACAATCGCGGGCCGGAGGAAGCCCTCCTGCACGTGCTGCCGCAGCTCTGGTTTCGGAACACCTGGTCATGGAACGGCACAGGCACGAAGCCGCAGCTACGCGCGGAAGGATACGGTGCCATAGTGGCGCGCCATCCCGACCTCGAGACCTACTTCCTCTATGCCGAGGGCCAGCCGCCGCTGCTCTTCTGCGACAACGAGACGAACGGGGCGCGTTTGTTCGGTGTGAACGGCACGCTCGCCTATTTCAAGGATGCTTTCCATGACGCCGTCGTTCGCGGTCACGCGGCCGCGGTCAACCCTGAGCGGACGGGCACCAAGGCCGCGGCGCACTACGAGCTCCGCGTGCCGGCCGGTGGCGCGGCGCAGGTGCGAGTGCGTCTGACCAACGAGCCGTCGGCGACGCCGTTTGGCGACTACGACGCCGTCGTCGAGGAGCGGCGGCGCGACGCCGATGCGTTCTACGCTGTCGTGCAACAGGACCTCACCGATTCCGACGCGCGCAGCGTGCAGCGCCAGGTGTTCGCGAGCATGATCTGGAGCAAGCAGTTCTACTACTACGACGTGCCGGAATGGTTGCGCGGCGATCCGTTACAACCGCCGCCTCCGTCCGAACGGCGGCGCGGGCGCAACAGCGAATGGCGGCACCTGAACAATGCCGACATCATCTCGATGCCGGACAAGTGGGAGTATCCTTGGTACGCCGCCTGGGATCTGGCGTTCCACTGCATTCCGCTGGCGCTCATCGACGCCGAGTTCGCCAAGTCGCAGCTCGTGCTGCTGACCTGCGAGTGGTACATGCATCCCAACGGCCAGTTGCCGGCGTACGAGTGGGCCTTCGGTGACGTCAACCCGCCGGTGCACGCCTGGGCCACCTGGCGGGTCTTCGAGATCGACCGCCAGCGGCGCGGCGACGCCGGCGATCTCGCTTTCCTCGAGCGCGTCTTCCACAAGCTCATGCTCAACTTCACCTGGTGGGTGAACCGCAAGGACGCCGAAGGCCGCAACATCTTCCAGGGCGGCTTCCTGGGGTTGGACAACATCGGCGTGTTCGACCGCAGCGCGCCATTGCCGACGGGCGGCTACATCAACCAGTCCGACGGCACCTCCTGGATGGCGATGTACAGCTTGAACCTCATGCGCATCGCCATCGAGCTGGCACTGCACAACCCGGTCTACGAGAGCATCGCCACCAAGTTCTTCGAGCACTTCCTGCACATCGCCGAGGCGATGAGCAACATGGCTGATGAGGGCATCGGGTTGTGGGACGAGCAAGACGAGTTCTTCTACGACGTGCTGAACCTGCCGGACGGGAGCCGCATCCCGTTGCGCCTGCGCTCGATGGTCGGACTGATCCCGTTGTTTGCGGTCGAAACGCTGCAGCCCGAGATCCTCGAGCGGCTGCCGGACTTCCGGATGCGCCTGGAGTGGTTCCTCAACTACCGGCCGGATCTGGCGCGTCTGGTGTCTCGCTGGCAGGACCCGGGGCGCGGCGAAACCCGCCTGCTGTCGCTGCTGCGCGGGCATCGCATGAAGTGTCTGCTCAAGCGGATGCTGGACGAGACCGAGTTCCTGTCCGACTACGGCGTGCGGGCGTTGTCACGCGCGCACCGCGGCGCGCCCTACACCCTGGCGCACGACGGCCGATCGTTCAGCGTCTCCTACCAACCTGGCGAATCGACGTCCGGGGTGTTTGGCGGCAACTCCAATTGGCGCGGGCCGATCTGGTTTCCGGTGAACTATCTGCTGATCGAGTCGTTGCAGAAGTTCCACGAGTACTATGGCGACGACTTCAAGGTCGAGTATCCGACGGGCTCCAACCACTTCATCAGCGTCGGCGCCGTCGCCGACGAGCTGTCGCGCCGGCTGGCGCGGATCTTCCTGCCCGACGCGAGCGGGCGGCGGCCGGTCTTTCGGCAGTACGAGAAGCTGGCGACCGATCCACACTTCCGCGACTACATCCTCTTCCACGAGTACTTCGACGGTGACAGCGGCCGCGGCGTCGGGGCCTCGCATCAGACCGGCTGGACGGGACTGGTGGCCAAGCTGCTGCAACCGCGACGGGCGCAGGCGTGAACCGCGGCGCGCGCGGCGGCTCGCCGGGGGACGAAGGGGCGTGAAACAACCGCGGCGGATCGGGCATCTCACCGGCGTCCATGAACGCCCTCGCTCTGACGTCGACCGGTGGTGACCGCCTCTTGGCGGCGTGCGTGCTCTCATTGGCGGCGATCCTGGCTGCGGCCGGCGTGCATTGGGGCCTGCGGCGGCTCGGCCGTCGGTTGCCACGCTGGCTGGCGCGGCGCTCCGGGTCGCCGGTTCGGCCGGGGATGTCGCTCCCGGGGGAGGGCGCGCTGGAGCTCGCGCTCCTGGTGCCCAAAATCGCTCTCTGGCTGGCAACCGCGACGTACGTGAGCGACCAGTTCGCCATCCTGCAGTGGGTGCGGTCGATGCTGACCCACGCCGTGGTGATGAGCGTCACGTCGCCCTTGTTCACGATCAACACGCGCGGCTACTCGGCGCTCGAGGTGCTCGAGCTGCCGGCGATCCTCGCGGTCGTCTGGGTAGCGGTCGGCGGCTTCACCCGCATCCTCAAGTCGAGCGTCCTGCGCGCGACCGGTATGGAGCGCGGCGTGCAGGAAACCGTCGCCCTGCTGACCCGCTACACGCTGATCTTCCTCGGCTCGATCGTCGTCCTGCAGGTCTGGGGGATCGACGCCAGCTCACTCGCCTTCGTGGCGAGCGTCCTCGGCGTCGGCATCGGCTTCGGGCTCCAACACATCGCCAACAACTTCGTCAGCGGGCTGGTGGTCAGCGTCGAGCGGCCCATTCAGCCCGGGGACTTCGTGAAGGTGGGCGAGTGGACCGGGACGGTGGAGCACGTCGGGCCGCGACACACCGAGGTCCGAACCCTCGACAACATCAGCATCCTGGTTCCCAACTCACGGTTTCTCGAGACCGAGGTCGTCAATTGGACGCACGGCGACCCGGTGTGTCGCCTGCACGTGCCGGTCGGCGTCGCCTACGGTTCAGACGTGGCGCGGGTGCGGGCGGCGCTGCTCGAAGCGGCGGACGGCCATACCGACGTGCTGCGCGATCCACGGCCGCGGGTCGAGTTCCGCAGCTTCGGCGACAGCGCGTTGCAGTTCGAGTTGGAGGTGTGGACCCGCGATCCGCACATTCAGTTTCGCCTGATCAGCGATCTGAACTATCGGATCGAGGCGAACCTGCGTCGTTACCGGATTCAGGTGCCGTTCCCGCAACGCGACCTGCACCTCCGCTCACCCCAGCTCGACCAAATCCTCTCGGCATGGAGCCGGCGTACGTTCAGCGACGCCGAGCTGCAGGCGGCGCGGCAGCGCGACGCCACGCCCGCGCCGCTGCCGCCACGGATTGAGGATGATGGCGCCCCGCGCCGCTGGAGCGATGCCGAGGTCGAGGCGCTCGTAACCCGCATGCGCGGCGTGGACGGCGTGCCGATCAGCGACCGCCGGCACCTGCTGACGGTGTATCGGCAGTGCTTCGTCGGCCGCGAAGCGGTCGACTGGATGGCGCGCACCTTGGGCCTGACGCGTCGCGAGGCCGTCGATCTCGGCCAGGACCTCGTGGATCGCGGCGTCATCCGCCATGTGCTCGACGAGCACGGCTTCACCGACCAAGGCTTCTTCTATCGCTTCCACGCGGACGAGCAGGCGATGTATCCGGACGATGAGCGGCCGCGCGCCGTGGCTGCGTGCTGAGGCGCGGCGCACGCGAGTCGGTCCCTGGGCGCGTCGACGGGTTGGTGCAGTCAACGCCGGGGTGTCGGGACCAAGGTATGTCTGGGACCGTGTCGGCGCGCCACCGTGCATGAATTCGTCATCTCTCGACGTGGGTGTGGCGTGCAGGTATAGACACCAGCATATCCATGGAGCAGCAACGCCTGGATCCGCCGCTTCCGCCTGCGCGCGCAACCGCCGCGAGCGGACCGCCGGTGCCCGACGACGAAGCGGGGCGGCTCGAAGCGCTCTACGGATACGGCATCCTCGACACCCTTCCGGAGGAAGCCTTCGACGACCTCGCCAAGACGGCGGCGCGCCTCTGCGGGACGCCGATTGCCTTGGTCAGCCT
>Ga0335069_10013440_pt1 | contig 11493 bp, 13 predicted proteins | sample Lox_Sample_11_FD_206714 | JGI IMG/M metagenome (GOLD analysis project Ga0335069, IMG submission 206714) | Soil microbial communities from Loxahatchee National Wildlife Refuge, Florida, United States - Lox_Sample_1.1 | ecosystem: Environmental > Terrestrial > Soil > Wetlands | place: USA... | reverse complement strand
GACCGGGCTCGCCGCCGGCACGCGCCTCCTGATCGCGCCCGCCGACGCGGCCGTCACGCGCGCCAACGTCGCCAAGGTCGTCAACACCAGTGACCCGTCGCTCTCGCTGCTGACGCGGAAGCCGCTCGGCCAGTTGAACCACGGTGGCGGCGTGCAGGTCGCGGCCGGAAGCCCCGAGCTGGCGACGCTCCAGCACTGGGTCGACCTGGTGACGAGCGGCCAGTGCGGCGCCGTTGCACCGCCGCCCGGCGGCGGCGACCAGGGCGCGCAGCTCTACGCCGACAACTGCGCCTCGTGCCACGGCGCCGACGCGCGCGGCACCACCGGCAAGCCCGCTGTCCTCTGCAACCGCAACGTCCACGACTCGGTGCGCTCGGGCCGCAACTCGGACACCGGGCAGGTCCTGATGCCGCCGTTCCCCATCCTCACCGACGCCGACATCGAGCTGATCCAGGCGTACCTCGACGGCCTCTGCCCGGCGGCTACGGCCAGCGGCGCCGATCTCTTCGTCGGCAACTGCGGCACCTGCCATGCGCCCGACGCGAGCGGCGGCAAGGGCCCCGACATCCACTGCGCGCGCGTCATCGGCGACACCGTCCGCAACGGCGTCATCGGGGTCTTCGGCCCGATGCCGGCGCTGATGCGTCTCACCGACCCGGAGATCGCCGAGATCCAGGACCACCTCGACAGCCTCTGCCCGCTCGGCACGGCGACCGGCGCCAAGCTGTGGACCAGCAACTGCGCCGGCTGCCACGGCGACGCGGGCCAGGGCGACGGCAACCGCCGGCCCGACATCCGCTGCACGGTGCCGAGCCGCGTCTCGAACGCGGTCCGCAAGGGCCGCGGCACGAGCGTCGCCGTGATGCCGAGCTGGGGCACGTCGTCGCTCACCGACGCCGAGCTGGCGAGCGTCCGCGCGTTCCTGAGCCCGGGCTGCGCGAACACGGGCCAGGCGCTCTTCACCGGCAACTGCTCCACCTGCCATGGCGCGACCGGAACCGGCGGGCAGAACGCGAACGGCCTCGCCGGCCCGAACATCCGCTGCCGGTCGCAGACGCAGATCTCGACGGCGATCGCGAGCGGGTTCGGCGGGATGCCGGCGCTGCCGGACCTGACCGGCGCCTCGGCCACCGCCGTCGTCGACTATCTCCGGCAGGGCTGTCTGGTCACCGGGCCGCTCGCGGCGCACTGAGGTCGAACGTCCCCCTCCACTGCCGCAAGGGTTGACGGCCGGGCGGCGATCGGTGGAATCGTTTTCGATACGGGAGGGCTCGACATGCTCTGGCGCACGCTTCCGCTCCTGGAGACCACCGTCTTCGTCCTCGTCGGCATGGTCTGGCGCGCCTGGCTTCAGGCGCGGCGCACCGGTCGCACCGGGATCATGCTGTTCCGCGGCGGCGTCGTGCAGGCGCTGCGCGAGAGCGGCCTCGTGGTGCTGCTGCTGGCCTTCCTCGGGCAGGGCGTGGCCGTGCTCGCCGGCTGGATCGACGCGGCGCCCGCCTCCTGGGCGATCGCCGGCACGGTGCTGGTCGCCGTCGGGACCGCGCTCATGGCGATGGCGCAGCTCGACATGGGCGCGTCGTGGCGCGTCGGCATCGACGAGACGTCGAAGCCGGGCCTGGTGACCACGCGCTGGTACGCGTTCTGCCGGAACCCGATCTACCTGTTCATGTTCCTCGTGTTCGGCGGCCTGGCGCTCCAGCTTCCGACGACGCTCTCCGCGGTGCTGTTCGTCGGGATGTGCGTCGGCGTCGCGTGGCAGGTGCGGCACGAGGAGGCGTTCCTCGAGCGGACGTACGGCGAGGAGTTCCGCGCCTACGCGCGACGGGTCGGGCGCTTCGTGCCGTGGCTCGGGCGTCTCGACGGCGGCGCGTCGTCGGCGCGCGCGTAGGCCGCGCTCACGAGCCGCCGCCGATCGCGTACCGGATGCTCACCTCCGCCGACACCGTGACCTCGCCGGCGGCGACCGGCGTCTCCTGCGCCTCGGCGGTCATCGCGCGCATCTTGAGCGCGCCGTCGAACCGCGGGCGCGGAACGACGATCGAGCCCTGGCTGATCGCGATCAGCTTCGTCTGCGTCACGCCGGCCGCGTCGGCGATCACCTTGGCCTTGTGGATCGCGTCGGCGACGGCCTTCCTGGTGGCCTCGTCGCGCGCCTGCACGGCGGTGGGCTCGTCGAGGTCGAAGGTGATCCCGCCGGCCGTGTTCGCGCCCGCCTTGATCCCCGCGTCCAGCACCTTGCCGACGTCGGCGATCTTGCGGATCGTGACGCGGACGGTGTTGGTCACCTGGTAGCCGGTGAGGACCGGCGGCTTTCCCTGCTGCTGCGGACGATAGTCGTACTGCGGCGAGATCGAATAGCCGCTGGTCTGCACGTCCTTCTCGGCGACGCCCGCGCCACGGGCGGCGGCGATCACGCGGTCGGCGAGCGCGGCGTTCTCGGCCGCGGCCTTCGCGGAGTCCGGTCCCTGGGTCTGGACGCCGAGCGTGACGACGCCGATGTCGGGCTGCACGCGCACTTCGCCGCTGCCCTGGACCGTGATGCCTGCCGTATCGTCGGCGCGGCCGCTCGCGACGGCGAGCAGCAGCGCGATCATCGTCCCTGCGATCCGCTTCATGCCGATCCTCCTTGTGCCCGGCGGAGAGTACGTCCACGGTCGCCGTCCGCCAAGCTGGTGCGACCTGCCGGCGCACGCTACATCATGCGTCGTGGCCCTGCTGACGCCCCTCGACGCCGATCAACGCGCGACATTCCTGGTCGTTGCGCTGCCGCAGAAGAGCCTCCGGAAGCTCGTCGGACGGCTCGGGACGGCGGAGAAGGGGGTGCGGGTCGAGTCGATGTCGGTCTGGGACCTGGCGTGGTCCCTCGTCGACTTCTATGAGAGCGACGCCGAGGTGTCGTCGCTCGTCGACAAGACGCTGGTGAAGGAGGTCGGCGATTCGCCGCTCGCGTCCGCGGTCGCCGCCGAGGGCGGGGCGACGGCGATCGTCGAGCTGCTGCTCCGTTCCCGCGACCCCGCGCGCGATCTCGCTTGGGCGCTGCTGCGCTGGAGCGGCGAGGGCGCGGGGAAGCAAGCCGCCGAGCTGGTCGAGACCATCATCGCCGAGTACGACGCCGCCGACGAGCGCGCGAAGGCCGAGGCGGAGGCCCCGCCGGCCGAGCCCGAGCCGCAGCCGGTCGAGGACGACACCGCCAGGACGCTCGAGAAGGAGGCGGCGCGCGCGCGCAGCGCCGAGGAGCGCGTACGGAAGCGGCTCGGCGGCGTGAAGGACCGCGTCGTCGAGCTGGAGAAGGGGATCGCGGCGGCACGGCGCGAGCTGCGGGAGTCCGAGGAGGCGCGGCAGCGGGTCGTCGCGGAGCGGGATCGCCTCGCGGAGGAAAGGGAGGCGCTGCGAGCGCGGGTGCAGTCGGGGACGGCCGCCGAGGTTACGCGGCTCACCGAGGAGCTGGAGGCGCTCCGGCGGCGGGCGCGCGGCCTAGAAGCCGACGTCGAGGAGGCCCGCGAGGCGGAGGCGGCGCTGACCGCCAAGGTGCGCACCCTCGAAGAGCAGCGGCCGGCGCGTCCGGCGACGCCCGTGGGCGAAGAGGAGCGCGCGCCGGTCCCCGCCACCTGGAGCCTCCCGATCTTCACCGACGAGTTCTACGACTCGATCAAACGCTGGGACCGGAAGATCGTGCGGATCGCGTTCGAGAAGATCTACCGCCTGGCCGAGGACTGGCGGCACCCGAGCCTGCGGGCGATTCCCCTGGAGGGCCTCCCAGGCATCCACCGCATCAGGATCGCAAGCGACGTCCGCCTGATGTACCGGCCGCTCGAAGGGGGGCGGGTGGAGATCCTGTCGCTCATCGACCGGGAGGACCTCCAGCGCTACATCCGCCAGGCGAAAGGCGGGTGACCGGCCCGTAACCCCGGCGCGAACCCCGTGTTGGCCGGGTCATGAAGAAGCTCCTCTTGGCGGTCGGGGTGCTGCTGGCGGTGGGCCTTGCGTCCCCGGGCCGCGCCAGCGCGCAGGTGTTCTTCGGCTTCCGCGTCCCGGGGGTCAGCATCGCCGTGGGAGTTCCGCCGGTCGTAGTCCCGCCGGTGGTGCCGTACTACGCTCCGAGCTACTACCCCGCGCCCTATGCGGCGCCCGTCTACTACGGCGCTCCGTACTACTACCCCTACTCCTACCCCTACTCCTCGTTCACGGTGGGGTTCGGGCCCTCCTACTACCACCACGGGGGCTACTATCACGGCTACGGACACGGGTACGGGCACGGCGGCTACGGGCACGGCGGTTACGGGTACGCCCGCTACGGGCGCCGCTGGCGCTAGCCGGCCCGTGGACTTGGCGTCACCGCCGCGCGAGACTCCGCGCCGGTGACGCCGACGGCTCCGGTCCTCTACTTCGCGTACGGCTCCAACATGCAGACCGCGACGTTCTCCGGACGTCGCGGCATCCCCTTCCGGCGCGCCCGTCCGGCGCGCGCCGACGGCTGGCGGCTGGTGCTCGACAAGCCGCCGCTGGTCTCGATCGGCGAGGGCTTCGCGAGCATCGTCCCCGACCCTGCGGCGATGGTGATGGGCGTCGTCTACGAGATCACCCTCGCCGACCTCGAGCACGTGGACCTCACCGAAGGGGTGCTGATCGACAACTATCGCCGCGTCGAGATCCTGGTCACGCCGCTCGACGCCCCGGACGAGGTGCTCCACGTCCAGACCCTCACGTCCGAACGGCGGGATTTCGCGCTGCGGCCGTCGGATCGCTACCTGGGGCTGATCGTGGCCGGCGCCGAGGAGCACGGGCTGCCGGCCGACTGGATCGCCTTCCTGCGCACGATCCCGACCCGCCCCGAGTCCGCCGCGTCGAAGAGCTTCCGCCCCCTCCTCGACGACGTCATGCGGCGCCGTCGCGACGACGAGCGCTAGGTTCCGGTCGCCCGCAGCACCGCCGACGCCGCCGGACACGTCACGGTGAACGTCGACCCGACGCCGAGCGTGCTCTCGACCGCCACGGTGCCGCCCAGCAGGTCGACGAGCCGCCGCACGATGTGCAACCCGAGGCCGACGCCGCCGAACCGTCGCGTCGAGGAGCCGTCGCCCTGCCGGAACATCTCGAAGATCACCGGGAGCTGCTCGGGCGCGATGCCGATGCCGGTGTCGCGGACGACGACGGTGAGCGTGCCCATCGCCCACGTCGCCGCGACCGTCACGGCGCCGCTGGTGGTGAACTTGAGCGCGTTGCCCACCAGGTTCTTGACGACGGTCTTGAGCTTCGCGCGGTCGGTGACGAGCGGCCGGGTGACGCCCGCGCAGTCCCACGTGAGCGTGACCCCGCTCTGCACCAGCGGCTCGACCTCGTGGCGCAGCTCGCCCATCAGCTCGGACACGTCGACGACGTCGCGCGCGGCCACGTCGCGTCCGGTCTCGAGACGGCCGAGGTCGAGGGTGGCGTTCACCAGGTCCAGCAGCTCGAAGGCGCTCCGCTTGACGCGGAGAAGCGTCATCTGCTGCTCCGCCGTCAGCTCGCCGTACGCGCCCTCGACCAGGATGTCGGTGTACCCCGTGATGACGTTGAGCGGCGTGCGCAGCTCGTGCGACATCGTCGCCACGAACTCCGACTTGAGGCGGCTCGCGGCCTGGAGGTCGCTGATGAGCCGCGCGTTCTCGAGCGCGAGCGCGGTTGCGTGCGCGATGCCGGTCGCGAGCCGGCGCTGCTTGGCGGAGAAGGGGCCGGTGCGCGTGCGGTAGCCGTGGATCTGGGTGCCCATGACGTGATCGCCGCAGCTGATGGGCGCGCACAGCGCGGACGCGGCGGCCACGCGGCGCTTCAGCTCGTCGGGCACCAACGGGCTCCCGGCGACGTCCTCGACCTCGGTCAGCTCGCCGCGGCGCACGACGCCGATGAGCGGCACGGTCTCCATCGGGATGGGCACGTTGTCGAGTTCGGTACGCAGATCCTCCTGCGCCCCCACGGCAGCCACCAGCCGCGTGGTCTTCTCCTCCGGGTCCCGGAGGAAGGTGGCGCTGAAGTCGCAGCCGAGCGCCTCGACGGCCAGCCGGTTCACGCGCTCCAGCATGTCCGGGCGCCCGAGGTGCGCGCTCAACGTCTCGCCGACGGCGACCAGCGCCGCCGCGCTCTCCGCCTCTTCCTCCGCGCGTCGTTTCGAGGCCGCGAGCTGGTCCTCCGTCCGCTTGCGCGCGATGCGGCTCTGCTCGAGCGCGTACGCCAGGTAGATCGAGCCGAGCAGCACGAGCGACCCGGCCGCGATCGGGAACCCGAGGCCGGCGAGCGTGCCGCGGACGAGGAGCATCGAGGCCAACCCGCACGTGCCCGTCACGACCACCGTGACGACCTGCGGCCACACGCCCCACGGCATCACCACCGCGCCGAGCATGCTGGTGACGATCGAGAGCACCGACGTCGACTCGGTGTTGTGTGAGAGCACGTCGGAGTAGACGCCGGTCGAGAAGTCGAAGCACAGGACCGCGAGGGTCACGGCGACCGAGCGCTCGAACGACGCCGGCCCGCGGAGCTGGTAGACCCCGGTCAGCGTCGCCGCGATCTGCGCCGCCGCCACCAGGTAGAGCGTCCCGAGCAGCGCGCGGTTCACGAAGAAGTCCACCACGCCGAACAGGACCACAGCCGTCAGCATCAGCCACAGCGACGCCCGCGCGCGTTCGACGAGGACTGCCGCGGTCTCCTCGCGGAGGCTCGGGGCGGGCGGCGGGGTCTCGGGCGGCGGCATTTTCTTGACGATCCGGCGACGGCAGCGAGGCGGCCCGACCGCGCCGAGACGGTCGATAGCGGCCCCAAGGGGCGTCAAGCAACCCCTGTGCCGGATGGCGGGCGGCGTGGCTAGGCTGCCGAGCGTCGCGTGCCGCGGAGCCCCGCGACCACGAGCCGGACGAGATCGTCCAGCCGGCGGCGGAGCTGTCGCGCGGTGGGCGGCGCGTCGGTCCCGAGGCTGAGCCCGTGCGCGCTCCCCATCAGCAGCTCCGCCGCGGCTTCGGGCGTGAGGCCCGCGCGGGTGGGGGTCAGCTCGCCGCGCGCGGCGGCGTCGGCGATGGTGCGGGCGAGGATGCGCTCGTAGGCGCGGTCGGCCTGCTGGAAGAGGTCGGCGCAGACGCGGCTCTTGGAGTCGAGCAGCTCGCCCGCGTGCGGCGAGCCGGCGAGCAGGTCGTGGAAGTAGCCGAATTTGGCCTCGAGGATGGCGCGGAGCCGCGTGCCGACGTCGCCGGGCGCAGCCGCGGCGGCCGTGGCGCTCGCCAGCACGCGGTCGATCGTGGTCTGCGCGAGCGCGCGGAAGATCTCCTCCTTGGTCTTGAAGTAGAGGTAGACCGTCCCCTTGGCGATGTCGGCCGCGCGCGCCACTTCCTCGATCGAGGTGCGCCGGTAGCCGTAGCGGCTGAACAGCGTGAACCCCGCCGCCAGGATCGCCGCCCGCTTGTCCTCCGCCGCCTTCGGCCGCCGCGTCGCCATGCCCACCAGTATGGACGAATGACCGATTGCATTCAATTGGTCATCTGGTACACTCCGCTGCCTCTCGGGAGGTGTGCCATGGCGAACGTCCTGATCACCGGCTGCTCGAGCGGGTTCGGGCTGCTGACCGCGCTCCACTTCGCCCGTCAGGGCGACCACGTCATCGCGACGCTCCGCTCGCCCGCCACGGCCGACGCGCTCCACGGCGCGATCGCCGCCGAGCGGCTGCCGATCACCGTGTCGAGGCTCGACGTCCGCGACCCCGCGTCGGTCGCCGCGGCGGTGCGCGACGCCGGCCCGATCGACGTGCTCGTGAACAACGCCGGCGTCGAGCTGCGCTCGTCGATCGAGGACGCCTCGGACGAGGACGTGCAGTGGCAGTTCGACACCAACGTCTTCGGCCTGCTGCGCGTCGTGCGCGCGGTGCTCCCCGGCATGCGCGAGCGGCGTCGCGGCGTCATCGTGAACGTGTCGTCGATCGCCGGGCTGGTCAGCCGGCCGTACGGCGGGCTCTACGCCGCGACCAAGCACGCGGTCGAGGCCATCACCGAGGCGCTGCACTTCGAGGTGACGCCCTTCGGCATCCGCGTCGTCTCGATCGAGCCCGGGCAGTACGGCACGCGGCTCCTCGACAACGCCGTCCCCGGCACACACTTCACGACGGCGTCGCCGTACTGGGAGCGGTCGGAGAAGTTCGACGTGGCGCTCGCCCGGCTCCGGCCCGGCGGGAAGCCGTCGGACCCGCAGGAGGTGGCGCAGCTGATCTGGGATGCCGTCCATACGACCGAGCCCAGGCTCCGCTATCTCGCGGGCCAGGACGCGGTCATGATCGCGACGGCGAAGAAGCAGCTCGAGTTCGAGGCGTTCGAGCAGTCGATGCGCCAGGCGCTCGACTGGTGGGACTGACGGAGGCGACGACGATGGCGATCTCGAAAGCGGTGCTCATCACCGGGTGCTCCACCGGCATCGGCCGCGCGACGGCCGAGCACTTCGCGAGCAAGGGCTGGACGGTCTACGCGACCGCGCGGAAGCCGGAGACGCTCGGCGACCTGGCCGCCAAGGGCTGTCGCACGCTCGCGCTCGACGTCTGCGACGAGGCCTCCGCGCGCGCGGCCGTCGCGGCAGTCGAGCGCGAGCACGGCGCCGTCGGCGTGCTGGTGAACAACGCCGGCTATGGACAGGAGGGACCCGTCGAGGACATCCCGATGGCCGACGTCCACCGGCAGTTCGAGACCAACGTCTTCGGCCTGGTGCGGCTCTGCCAGCTCGTGCTGCCCGGCATGCGGCGGCAGGGCTGGGGCAAGATCGTCAACGTCAGCTCGATGGGCGGACGCCTGACGCTCCCGGGCGGCGGCTTCTACCACGCCACCAAGTACGCCGTGGAGGCGATCAGCGACGCGCTCCGCTTCGAGGTGCGCGGCTTCGGCGTCGACGTGATCGTCGTGCAGCCGGGGCCGATCAAGACGCGCTTCGGTGACACCGCGGTCGACAGCTTCGCGGCGAAGGCGAACAGCGCGTCGCCGTACGCGGCGTTCTACGCCGTGCTCCAGCAGCGCATCCGCGAGACCTACGAGGGGTCGATGGCGATGTTCGCGGCGGAGCCGGTCGCCGTGGCGCGCGTGATCGAGAAGGCGGTCACGGCCGGGAAGCCGCGCACGCGCTACGTGGTCACCGTGGCCGCGCACGTGCTGATGGCGCTCCGGCGCTGGCTCCCCGACCGCGCCTTCGACGCGTTCCTCGCGACCCAGTTCCCGGTGCCGAAGGCGAGCTGATCGGTGCTGTCCTAGTTAGGACACCCGGGCGAGGAGATTAGGACACCCACCCACGATCCCGGAGCGGTGGGAGACAGTCCGATCCTGGCACCACTCCGGGGCATGCGCGTGCTATGTCCCGGGGAAAGCGAGTGTGCTAGCGACGCGTTCTCGTGGGCCGCGTCGATGGAACCCTTTTGGGCGGACGATGGGAGGCTGGAGCGGACCGGCTTGCCAGCGAAGGACCCGCCGTCAACTTGGGTATCGGACATCCCGACGGAGGGCACGGTCCGCTCGAACCGTCCGTTGGGATACTCGACACCGGAGCTGCATTCTGCGCCGTCGACATCGCACTCCTTGGTCGTCTTGGAGTGCGCCCGACTGGCAACACCAGAAGGGTGACCGTCGTCGATCACGAACCCGTCGACAAGCCCACGTTCAAAGTCTCCCTGTACCTTCTCGGCCCAGGGAACGTTCTGACCCTGACAAGTGTGGAGGTTGTGGGTGTCGACTTGGTGAAGGGCCAACAGATTCCTACGTTTGCTCCGATCGCGCTTGTGGGGCGTGACGTCCTCAGGACGTTCACGTTCTCATACGACGGCAAGAGCGGGGTCTATTCACTCCGCCGCGTCTAGGACCGCAGGCTACCCTGCGCTAGATTCGAGAATAGAGCGTGCTCGCACTTTGGACCGCAGACGAGCGTGACCTCGGCCGTCGGATTGCCATCCCCAACCATTCGCCGGATTTCCACAAGACGCCATCCGGTCGGTGGAGTGAGCACCCACTGCCCCTGCGCGTTCTTCTCAATTCCAAGCCGACCCTCGGAAATGCTGCCGCTGTGAGTCTCGCAGAGTACCCGTATCGCCATAAAGAGGAGTCGATCCGGCTCCGCATGTCCACGGCGGACAAGCAGGCGCTCATGGAGGCGGCGGCCCGGGACGGGCTGACGCTCTCGGCGTGGCTGCGGCAGCTCGCGCTGCGCGCGGCGGGGGCACTTCCGGGGCGCCGCTAGGCGGTCTCGCCTCCTCACGGCGGATGTACGTGAGCCAGCGCAGCAGCCACCCAGGGATGACGCCCGTGTGTGAAACCATGGTCAGCCTCCGCGACGACGCGGCCCGATGCGCGTGTCGCCTTGCGGAAGCGGATTCGAGTGCTAGGGTCGACCTTGCTAGAGATCCGACCCCCATTCGGGCCACCCGATCCGCAGCGCCCCGGGCATGGGGTCGCTGTGGACTCGGGGTGGGTGGAAGTTGCTCGACACCAAAAGCGGGGGGGCGGACGGTGAGTCCCGTGGAACAGAACGACGCCATCATCCTGTTGATGGTCGGGGACGTTGCGGAACGCCTCCGAACCACGCCGCGCGCGGTCTACGACATGGTGCAGGCCGGCCTACTGCCGGCGGTGCGCGTGGGGCGGTTCGTCCGGTTCCAGCCCCGATCGCTCTCGCAGTGGATCGAGCAGGGGGGCGCTCGCTACGGGCAACCCCGTCCCGCGCGAAATTAGGACACCCGCGTCCCCGAATTAGGACACGCGTGGCCTAGCTAGGACAGCACCAGCTGATCCGCCGGGTGGACCGCGCGACGTCGCCCGCGCTATGACCGGCGCCGGCGCGCATCCGGCGCGCCGCGGAGGAAACGACGATGGCGAAGTTCACGCGGGAGGAGTTGGAGCAGGCCTTCCAGACCTACTGGCGCACCGGCGCGGTCGGCGAGGACTGGAACGCGTGGTGCGATCTCTTCACCGAGGACGCGCTCTACGTCGAGCACATGTACGGCAACATGCGCGGGCGGGAGGCGATCAGAGCGTGGATCGTGCCGATCATGGAGAAGTACGGCGAGATCTACACCGCCTACGAGTGGCACGTCGTCGACCCCGACAGCGGCCGCATGATCGTCTACATGCAGAACCGCCGCGATCATCCGGGCGGGAAGGGGACGATCGACTTCCCGGGCATCACGATCCTCGAGTACGCCGGCAACGGGAAGCTCAAGCTCGAGGAGGACTTCTACTCGATCCGCGGGCGGGACGTCGCGATGCAGGCCTACACGACGGCGTGCAAGGAGATCGACCCCGACCACCCGAAGAAGAAGACGCGCTGGGACTGGGGGCGGGGGCCGGCGTGGACGCGCGGGGCGCGGTCGTACGCGGAGCGTCGGCCGGTGCGCTAGCGTCGCGCAGGGCCTGGGGGCTCGAGCGGTCTTCGTGACCGCGTGCCCGAGCGCTCGCGGGGCGGGCGTGGAGCCCGCCCCGCGAACGAGTGTCATCAGAGCGTGAGCTG
>Ga0335069_10013439_pt1 | contig 11493 bp, 10 predicted proteins | sample Lox_Sample_11_FD_206714 | JGI IMG/M metagenome (GOLD analysis project Ga0335069, IMG submission 206714) | Soil microbial communities from Loxahatchee National Wildlife Refuge, Florida, United States - Lox_Sample_1.1 | ecosystem: Environmental > Terrestrial > Soil > Wetlands | place: USA... | reverse complement strand
TTTATCACACAGGAGGTCAAGAAATATGCATCTGCGTTCATCATCAGTTCTTATCCGTTTTTATCTCGATGAAGAATTAATGTTTTGATCGTTGCAGAATTTGATATACGTACTTCAATAACGGAGGTGTAGCCATGAAAGTACTAGATCACATAATAAACAAGATGACGGTGGTGGTGGCATGCATGGCAGTCGCATTGGGTGTCATGGCCATGGCGTCCACAGCACCGGCAGCGGACTGGCCCACGAAAGACATCACGCTCGTCGTGCCCTACGCTGCGGGCGGAGGGTACGATCTCGTCGCACGGGCGTCGGCGCCCTTCATTGCCAAGCACCTGGGTAAGAAGTTCACCGTCGTCGTAAAGAATGTTCCGGGCGCAGGCGGCAAGATCGGCCTCATTGAAATGGTAAGATCAAAGCCTGACGGCCACACGATTGCAGTGGTCGACCCGGCAGACATAGCCGTGTTGGAAGTGGCGGGCCAGATGAAAGAGATAGAGATTACGAAACTCTCCTGGCTCGGCCGCCTGGACAGGCTGCCCGACCTCATGGTCGTGGGCGTGAAGAGCGGCTACAAGACGCCCGCAGATATGAAAGGCAAGCCGGTCCGCTTCGCGGGCATCGGCGCCGGGGTTACCTTCAGGACCGCGGTCATCGCCAAGGCGATCGGCTGTGATCCGCGCTTCATCAGCTACGACGGCACAAGCCCCGCTTCCATCGCCACCATGCAGGGCGACATTGACTCCTTTGTCGTGAACTGGGTCAGCTCCATGCGCATGGTGCGGGCCAACGAGGGAAAACTGTTGCCTTTCTTCGTTGCCGCATCGGAAAGGGTTGCCGACATCAAGAATGTGCCCTGTGCCAAAGATTATGGCCTCACCCTCGAGGAGTCCGTACTGGGCTATTCCCACATCCTGGTAGGACCCCCGAACCTGCCGCAGGATATAAGAAAGGCATGGGAAGAGACGCTGAGCGCTGTCTTCAAGGACCCCGAGTGGGCGGCCCAGATGAACAAGGCGGGCTACCCTCCGTCAGGGCTCATAGGCGAGAAGATGGTCTCGGCGGTGAAGGCCACGCTTGATTCAACGCAGAAGTTCAAGGATACGATCGCGCACCTGGGCATCAAGTAGGCCGCCGCATCTCGATATCTGCCCCCAGCAGCGCGACGGTGGCGAGACCGATGAAGAGGCCGTGCTCCACGACGCCCGGCATACGCTCAAGTTCCCGCGCCAGGCTTTCAGGATTGGGGATAGCACCGAAGCTGCAGTCAAGGATGTGATGGCCCTCATCGGTCACAAAGGGCTCTCCGGTGCGCGTCCTGCGCAGCACAGCGGGAGCGCCCAGTGCAGCGATACGCCTGATCAGCAGCGCTTCGGCAAAGGGCACTATCTCCACCGGCAGGGGAAACTTCCCCAGCACCGGAACCCGCTTTGCAGAGTCTGCGATGATCACTACCGTGCGGGATGCGGACGCCACGATCTTCTCCCGCAGCAGCGCGCCGCCGCCGCCCTTTATCAGGTGCAGGCGCGGGTCTATTTCATCGGCTCCGTCTATGGTCACGTCAACCGCAGGAGACTCTTCAAACGTGGTAAGGGGAATACCTACCTTGAGAGCCAGGTCCCGCGATGATACGGACGTGGGAATGCCGCGGATCTTCAGGCCCTCGCGCACGCGTTCGCCGAGAAAGCGTATCGCATGGGCAGCGGTGGAGCCTGTTCCCAGCCCTACGATATGACCATCCCTGACAAAGGCGAGACTTCTCCTTGCAGCTTCCTGCTTTTCTTGATCAATACTGCGCTCATTCATATTTCCCATAGCAAATTCCTTTCTTTGCTGTGAAGGGCCGCGCATCTTCACTTCTTCAGTCGCATCAATTCCCCATGCCTGAAGCAATCCGTGATGTGATCATTCACCATGCCGACTGCCTGCATGAAAGCATAGCAGATTGTCGAGCCGACGAATTTGAATCCTCTCTTGCCGAGGTCCTTGCTCATCGCATCTGATTCGGCTGTGGTGGCCGGAATCGCATCCGGCGTTCCCCATTCATTCTGTTTCGTCGCACCCGCGGTGAAACGCCAGATGTATGAATCGAAGGTTCCCCACTCGTCGCGAACCTTGAGGCACGTGCGGGCATTGACGATGGCCGATTCTATTTTCAACCGGTTCCGGATGATGCCTTCGTTGTGCAGCAACTCTTCAACCTTCTTTCGGTCGTACAACACAATCTTTGCAGGATCGAACCCGTCGAAGGCTCGCCGGTAGTTCTCTCTTTTTCGGAGCACCGTGAGCCAGCTCAATCCCGCCTGCGCCCCTTCCAGGATCAGGAATTCAAAGAGCCTCGCATCATCGTGCACAGGAACGCCCCATTCCCCGTCGTGATACTGTTTAAGCAGCTCGTCATGAGCTGCCCATGGACACCTGCTCTTCATCCTCTTCCCTCAACAACGGCCAATGAGACGTTACCCCCACGACCTTCTTCCCGTCGGCATCAGGAAGACCAGGGGAATGATGCACGAGAGTGCAAGCCCGAAGCAAATAAAGATCACACCGAATCCAGACCGCGGGTCAGCACTCAGGTGGAGAACAAACGTGATCAGCGAAATACCGAGAGCCCCTCCGACGGTCCTGAACATGCCCCTGAGTCCCACGATGGTGGCAACCTTCCCGGGCAGCAACTCGATACACGCATTGTTCGCCGCCGGATTGGCGATACCCGCGCCGATGCCGCAAAAGAGTATCAGGAATGCAAGCACTTCCGCAACACCAAAGCCCGATTCCCTTACACCCATTGCAATGAGGTTCGGTGCGAGAAGGATCGTTGCACATGAGACCGTGACAAGCCCCACGATAAGAGGCCGGCGGTACCCCCAGCGCTTCAGCAGAAAGCTGGTCGCGACCGAGGCCAGGATAACACCGACAGACCTCGGCGTCAGGATCACGCCGCTCGCCAGCGCGGAGAGCCCATGCACAGACATGGCGTACAGCGGCACCGTGGCGAAGAGTCCGAAGAATCCAGCGCCCATGATCATGTTTACCAGGTTTGCCGCGAGGAATGGTTTCGACTTCAGCAGCACCGGCTCCAGGATCGGCTCGTCTTGCGTCTTCTCCTGCCTGAGGAAGAGGAGTGCGAGGAAAAGACTCACGAACAAGAGGGCCCCGGCAATGAAGAGCGACCGGGCAGCAAGGCTTTCCCCGATCAGGTTAAGGCCGAACATGAGGAAGAGTATCGCGCCGCTGAAATAGGAGGCGCCTGCCGCGTCAATGCTCGGCCGCAACGTCTGCTTCGAACCTTTGAGGAGCAGCATGATCGAAGCGATAAGCCCCAGGCCTATCGGCAGGTTGATGTAGAAGACGTAGCGCCAGGTGTAGCGGCTCACAATCCAGCCCCCAAGATTCGGACCAATGATGCTTCCCATGTTGAAGATGCTCGACAGCAGACCAATGACCCGCTCCCTGTTTTCCGGAAAATGATCTGTGGCGATACCCGACGCTGTGGGCAGAAAGCTCGCGCCTCCGACACCCTGCAGAAACCTGAAGACTATGAGCGTGTAGATATTTGGAGCGAGGCCGCAGACAAGCGAACTGGCGGTGAAGAGGATGAGGGATACTACAAAGACTCTCTTGCGTCCGAAGCTGTCGCTCAGATTTCCCGCGAGGGGCATGGCCGTCGTGACACCTATGTAGTATATGGAAATGGTCCATCCGGCCCAGAGGAGATTGGTGCCCAGTTCCTTGATGAGATGGGGAAAGGCCACGGCTACGACCGTGCTGTCGATGGCGTACATCAGCAGCCCCAGTGAAGCTGTTGCAAAAACGAGATAGCGGCGCATTGCGGGACGATCCGCCTGGAGTCTACTCGATTGCCCGACAGGGGTCAACACAAATGCACGATGGAGGGGCTTGCACATTTTCCCCCGTTGGTATAGTATCTGCACCACTGCACGCAGCATCGAGTCGAGGAGGACACATGAACACTGCTATCGAGTTTGTGAAAGCCAATCGCGTTTTTCATATAGCCACGGTTGATGGCGTCAAGGCAAGAGTCCGGCCCTTCAGTTTCATCATGAAGAGAAACAATGCGCTCTATTTGTGCACGAACAAAACCAAAGACGTATACAAGCAGCTTTTCCAGAACCCTGACATTGAAATCTCCTGCATGGGGACCGACGGCACATGGCTGAGGATAAGAGGGAAGATCGCTTTCGACGAGAGCCGCGATGCAAAGGCACAGGTCTTCGTCGAGAACCCTGATCTCCTCAAAAGATACCCGAAGGGCGCGGACGACGGAATCTTTGTGACCTTCTATTTCACCGATGCGGTGGCGACGCTCTACTCGTTTACCGAAGCACCTAAGGTGGTGCCCCTCTTTTAATACGTGAACAAACCGGCAGCACTGGTACAGCAGTCAACGGCTAGAGGGTCCGAAGTGTCGCCCGACGCGCAGGAGGGGACCTGCCGCACGGGTTGTTCCGGAGCCGGTTCAAACCGCGCTACCTCGCGGGACACTTGAGGCAGCAGCGGCGGTGCCGCCAGTGTTTCCCTGAGGTCCCAGACAACATCAAACTTCCTCAAGTATATCTTGGTTTCCTCCGGCAGCCGGCATCCCCACTCGTGCCCGCATGTCCTTGCCGACTTTTCAACCCTTCCGGAACCGCAATTGTAGGCCGCAGCGAGATACTTGCCCGCAGCCCTGCCGTCTTTGCGCAGGGCCGACAGCCGGTTTCCGGAGAGATCCGCCAGGTCCGAGTCGAATAGCAGCAGGGAAGCCTTGGCCGCGTTGACGTGGTCGGTGCACCCGGCCACGAAATCTCTGCTGAGGCCTGCGCGGGGATACTTGTTGCAGAGTCGCCTGTACGTGTCCGGCACGATCTGAAAGAGGCCCATTGCCCCTGCGGGCGACCTGCTGTAAGCGTACGCGTTTACCGTGTTCGCGCCGACGATGGTGAGCACTTCGTGCACCAGGTTTATTCTTTCAGCTGCGCTGCTGCAGTTGTTGAACCTCAGCGGATCGATGTGCTCGATAATCGAGAGCAGCAGTGCCACCTGGCCCGCCGTGGCCTCGTCATCCAGCCCGTCCAGCGCGCTCAGTGTCACTTTCCTGCTCGCCAGGTCTCTACGCGCAAGATCAATCTGGCGCTCCAGGTACTCGAGCCCTGCTTTGCGCACTTGCCATGTGTCGATCTCCGGCGTGTAAGCCGTGTAGACCACTTCCCTGAAACCTTTCTTGCCTGCCCGTACTGTTGTGCGCAATGCCAGGACCGCCATGTTCTCAGGATACATCACCTCGAACTTTGAGCCAACGCCATTCGCCTTCAGTTTTGTCACTTCAAAACCGTGGGTCACGCAGCCCTTGTCCGTGATGCGCACCTCCCTGATACGCCGTTCCTTCAAGTCTTCGACGGCAAGGAGAAAATTGGGCTTCATCACCCGCTCCCGCACGAGCTTTTCTCTCTTTCTGTGCTTCCTGTCCAGGTAGGTCACCCTCTTTTCCTCTGTTGTTACCGAGAAGCCTGCCACCTTATCCTTCAGGAATTCCTGACCCCGCCTGATGTCGTCACGAATATCGAAGGTAATCGCCTGGCCGGCCTTGCCTTTGGACTTGAAGATCACACTGCTTTCAGACTGGATGCTTGTTTCAAGAAAGGCTTGCCTGCTGGGGTCCACATCCGCAGTGTCGCTGAAGAAAAGAAAAAATGCGGCAAAGAGTGCGGGGGAAAGTATCGTCACCCTGTTCATCGCGCCCCTGGATGAAAGACGTCTCGCACGGTGCTCCACCGTTGATCTAGTTCTCGGATTTTTTCGGGAATAGATAAGAGGAACGCTCAGAAGCACGCGGCTCAGAAACACTCTCACATGAACAACTCTTCCCGCCAGCATAATGCCCGCTTAAGCATCTCACAAATCCTGCCGTGTCTCAAGCAAAAAGCAACCGGCCCCGAGCAAAAGCCTGCGCGCGCGCCGAACACAGTGCTATCAAGTTTTTGGTTGTTCCGTCCGATAAGGAATTGAACTCGATAAGGGCAAACCACCCGAAAGGGTGGGACGCAAAGCCACTGGCCTACTTCCGCAGTTACGGATACGGTCGCAGGGCTGCCGGGTGATGCAGATGGCTGCTTCACGATACTTCTGCCGGCAGTACCTGCTGCATCTCTCGGCGCCTGATATTATGGGAGGTACCGGGATGCAACAATCAACAGCCCAAGTAAAAGCCGATAGCACCGTTTGGGAAGAAGTGGAGTCTCTGGACACGTTACCAGCCGCGATCACGCGGACGGTTCCTGAAGCGCCTGCCGATTCCCCTGAAGATACCGAAGAGCCGGTCGGCCTGTCGGAAGCCGAAGAAGCATTCGGGGAGGATGAACTCTTCCAGGATGACCAGGATGGGTATGACGATGTTGCTGATCATCTTAAGCAGTATATGCGCGAGGCGGCCAAGACGCCGCTCCTCACGCAAGAAAGAGAAAGAGAGATAGCCCGGAGTATCGAAGAGGCGAAAAAAGAGCTGGAGGGGTTTGGCCTCTCCCCTTCGGCTGCACAGGAGCTCTTGCGTATTCTTTCAAGGACTGCTGCGGACAATAATCGATTGCACGGCGCAGGGTGCTGCGAAGGAAAAACAGGGCATACGGCAGCAGAGCTGAAGCATCGCATGGAAGGTATCAAGAGCGCTCATGAACGCTATCTCGCAGCAAGGAACGAACTCATCAATGCAAACCTCAGGCTTGTTATGACAATCGCAAAAAAGTACACGAACCGGGGCCTTTCCTTCCCCGACCTTGTCCAGGAAGGGAACGTGGGGCTGATGAAAGCTGTGGTGAAATTCGACTGTAGGATGGGCTACCGGTTCAGCACCTATGCGGTGTGGTGGATAAAACAGACCATCAGAAGAGCGCTCAAAGAACAGACACGAACGATCTATGTCCCAACCCATGTCCAGGAAGTGGCAGAGAGAGTCGCTCGCTGTTCTCAGCAACTCTCGCAGCGTCTCGGAAGGGATGCCTTACCCCACGAGATCGCCGAGGGCATGGACCTCGCTGTTGACAAGGTCAGAGAAGTCCTCCATATCGCCCACGAGCCTGTGTCGCTGCATGCCCCGGCAGGCGATGAGGGCCGCAATCTCGTTGAGTTCATAGAGGATAAGAGCACAGGCGGCCCGCAGGACCCGATGCTGTCTAATGATTTCGCCAAGGAAGTAGAGGAGGCACTCTCACGTCTCAGCGAGAGGGAAGAAAAGCTGATCCGGATGAGGTTCGGTATCGGCGACAAAACTGCCCACACCCTTGAAGAACTCTCGGAGACATTCGGCCTCAGCAGAGAGAGGGTGCGGCAAATAGAGGCAAAGGCCCTGAAGAAGCTGAAATCGTACGCCCAATCACTAAACCCTGACGTAGCAAGAACCATGCATGTCTATTACGCACGGTGAAGGGGTAATGTCAAGCAGGGCAAACACAGGGAGGATGACCTAGGTGAGAATACTGGTTGTGGAAGACGAACGTATTACCGCCATGGATATCTGCCAGATGGTGCGGGGAATAGGCCATACGCCGATCGGGCCTGTGGACACAGGCCAGCGAGCACTTACCATGGCCCTGTCGGAGCACCCTGACCTTATCCTTATGGACATTATCCTGAGGGGGGCTATTGACGGGATTGAGGCGGCCGAAACCATACGGCGCCAGTACCCCTGCCCTGTGATTTTTGTCACCGCCCATTCAGATCAATCCACACTCGATCGGGCCAAGGCCACCGAACCGTCCGGGTACATCCTGAAACCGATCCATGAGCGGGAACTCCATACAACCATCGAGATGGCTCTTCACCGACATAATCTAGAGAAACAGCTGAGAGAATCGGAAGAGCGGTATCGCCGGGTTGTAGAATCTTCTCCAAGCGCCATCTTTGTCGATTGCCGGGACCATCTGGTTTTTGCCAACCCGGCGGCCGCCCGCTTGCTCGGCGCGGTGGAGCCCGACCTGCTCTGCAACCGGCCGTTCTTAGACTTCGTGCATGCGGACTCGAAGGAGATGGTGCAGGGACATATAGGGTCGTTGTTGCAGGGCTCCCGGACGTTCCTGTTGCAAAACGTCGACCTGGTTGGCTTGAACGGGGCCTTGCTCCACGCCGACATCACCGGAATCGCCTTCGACTATGAGGGCGAGCCCGCTGTGCAACTGGTAGTCCGGGACATTACCGAGACAAGGCAAAAGACTGCGCAGCTCGAACACATAGCAAATCACGACGTGCTGACCGGATTGCCCAATCGCATTATGATGCGTGACAGGCTCAGCCACGCGTTGGCCCATGCGCGCCGCTACAACAGTCAAACGACCGTTGCGTTTCTTGACCTCGACAATTTCAAGATAATCAACGACAGCCTGGGGCATGAACAGGGGGATGTTTTCCTCAAGACCGTGGCCGACAGGCTGTGTAGCTGCGTGCGGGAGGTCGACACAGTCGCGCGTTTTGGAGGCGACGAATTCGTTATCGTGCTTTTCGACCAGCCCGGGGATCATGATGCCCTTATGAGACTGCTCGAGAGGATTCAGGAATGCGTCCGACAGCCCGTGACCCTCGCCGGCCAGGAGTACAGCGTCTCCTGCAGCATCGGATTTGCCCTGTACCCCTGCGATGGCCTGGACGCGGAAACGCTGTTGCGCAACGCCGACGGAGCAATGTACCGGGCCAAAGACAAGGGGCGCGACACTATCCAGCCCTACACGGAAGAGCTGCACATTCGCATCACTGAACGTTTCAAATTGCACAACAACTTGCGCCGGGCGCTGGAGCGTGACGAATTTGTGGTGCATTACCAGCCACAGGCCGATCTTCGCGACAGGAACATCATTGGAGTGGAAGCACTGGTACGCTGGAGGCATCCGGATCAGGGCCTGATAGGTCCCGGGAAATTCATAGAGGCCGCCGAGGAGACGGGACTGATCACGCAGATAGGCGAATTCGTATTGCGTAGCGCCTGCAGACAAGGTAAGGCGTGGCAGGATATGGGACTACCGCCCCTCAGAATTGCAGTAAACCTGTCGTCCCGCCAGTTCTGGCAGGCTGGTTTGCTCGAGATGATCGAAGGATCGTTGCGTGATTCCGGCTTTAATCCTGATTTCCTTGAACTCGAACTGACAGAGAGTCTTATTCTGAAGGACGTCGATGACGCCGTGAGAATGATGCAATCTTTGCGTACCATAGGGGTCCAACTCGCAATCGATGACTTCGGCACCGGTTATTCCAGCCTGGCCTATCTCAAGCGCTTCCCGATTGGCCGACTCAAAGTTGCGCAAGCGTTCCTGCGCGACATACCCGCTGACCAGGACAGCGTTGCCATCGCTCGTGCTGTGATCTCCCTGGGCAACAGCCTGAAGCTCAAAGTAATAGCGGAGGGCGTGGAAACCCAGCAGCAACTGCGGTTTCTGGAGGCCGCGGGTTGCCACGAGATACAGGGATATCTGCTCAGCAAGCCGCTGCCACAAGATGAGGTTACCGAAACGATCAGGCTGCACACGCAGCACATAGAGGTGGAGCGCAGTCGGGCGGCCCTTACCGGAATCGCCGCTCAACAGGCGAACCGATTTCACCAATCACGGACGGTTACGTAGCGTCCCCACCAGGCGATAGTACCAGTACCATTCCTACCCCCCCCGGTGCCCTTGTCTGTTCCCGGTGCGGCTGAGGTATGGATGAGGTCTTCCGACCCTCTTCTTGAACTGTGCCACCAGAAGCAATAACTCGAATTGATTCCGGTAAGCCACCCAATTAGTGATAGGTAGCTATGCCGTTGGTGCAATGACCTCCTGCGTAGGCCCCGTTAGCATTGCAATCACAACTGGCGTATACCCCTGCCTGGCAATCGGTTAAACCGTCACCGGCGGTGCATGATGAGCCGTACGTTGCGCTATACCCGTAGACGCAGCCCCAGACGGCCAGATGTCCGTCTGTGCACCCGCTGACCGCCTGTGACCCGGTGTTGGAGCAGCCATAGCACGTGCCACCCGCCCGCATCTCCCCACTGAGGTCAACAGCCTCAGGAGGTTTGTAGGTGCACCGCAGGGCTGCGGGGATGCTTTCAGCATCGTAGGGAGGACACGTCCGCGGGTGCTCCCTGTGTTCACGGGTACCTTCAGATTCGCATGCCGCCAGTCCGTGCTGTCCGAGGAACTCGATAAATACGCAGAGATCCTCCACCGCCTGTTCCGGGACATCCAACGCATAACGCTGAAGGGCGCTTACGATAGCGCTGATTGTGTGCTCTCCGTCCAGAAGTTTCCAGACGTAAACACCGGTCGGGTTCAGACCAAAGCCCCGGCCAGTATCAGGATTGAAGAGAATGGCCCAGTCGTCAAACTCCTCACGCAGGACAACGAAAGGATTCTGTATGGGTCTTTCTCCGCTCCTCATGGTGGAATTTTCCATCCGCCTCAGGCTGCAATGTGTGTGCCAGGTAAGTGGAAACCCATCGGCCTAGTTCCCACGACCGCCGACGCCGCACGTGGTGCATCGTAGGGCACTACCGCCGTTTTGGCACAGGGTGCCGCCATCCGCGCAGGTCTGGCTAAACGCCTGCGGGCAATTTCCGGCCCAGCACGCGTTGGCCCAGCCCGGCGAATTTCCCGTGCAGAGGCAGCCGTAACCGGCCGAAGTTCCAGTCTGACAATTGTAGGTGGGGGACGGCCCGCTCCAGCAGCTTTTACCGGCACCGCCCCCATCTTGGCAGTTATCAGAGTCATGTGACCCACCCAGGCAATCACCGTGCGCTACCTGTCCTCCTCCGAAATCGACGAGCGCAGGAGTTTCGTAGGGGAATCGCACTGGCCCGGTTACCGCGTCGTGTCGGCAAAGAGGACGGGGTGATGGAGATGCTCTGTCATCATCCTCCCGTTTCTCTTCATGTACCGTCAGGCCGTGGTTGACCAGCCCCTTAAGGAACGTCACCAGGCGCTCACCCGCCTCGGAAGGTACCCCCGAGGCATCGTGGCACAAGGCCGCGAGCAGATCACCAACCGAGTGCCTTCCATCCAGGAGCTTCCACAGATAGACGCCGGTAGGATTCAGGCCGAAACCGCGACCGCTGTCGGGATTGAAGAGCACAGCCCAGTCATCGAATTCCTCACGGAGCACGACATGAGGATTGCGTACGGGTCGGTCACCATCGTTCACAGCGCTACTCTCCCCTTTGCCCAGGTTGCAACAGGCATGCCAGGAGGCGGAAAGGCTCTATCACGCCTTGCGCATCGAGCGCAGGCATGGTGCTCGCGCGCCCTCAAGCGCCTTTATGGCCTGCAGAGCAGCCGGGTGCGTGTGGGAACGCACGCGAAGTCGGCACCCGGATCGCCTGGTTCGCTTGTTGACAACACGGGAGTTGCGGGTCTAGTATGAGACGGTTTTCCTTCACCATAATGATTGAGCAGCATCAGTGATGACAGGCACGATAGAGACCGAGTATGGACGTCACGTGGTCGAGGTCTGTTCTCTTTCCGTCCCCGACGCCCT
>Ga0335069_10013434_pt1 | contig 11497 bp, 10 predicted proteins | sample Lox_Sample_11_FD_206714 | JGI IMG/M metagenome (GOLD analysis project Ga0335069, IMG submission 206714) | Soil microbial communities from Loxahatchee National Wildlife Refuge, Florida, United States - Lox_Sample_1.1 | ecosystem: Environmental > Terrestrial > Soil > Wetlands | place: USA... | reverse complement strand
TTATCAACGAGAAGCCGAGGAAGATCCTCGGATACCGGAGTGCGCTTGAGGTGAGTCTCAAGGCAGGAATTATTAAAAATACGAGTGTCCTAATTCAGGGATGAATTTAGGGACTGCGAGTTGCCACGATTATACAAAAGCGTATTGAAGACCCTCCGACTAAGGAAGACTTCTGGATGATCATCGGATTTCTTTATCGGCATGGACTCCTTTCCACTATCGAACTTAGCAAGATTGCATATACCGATCGGAGCTCGGCCGAGCGATGGATCAATGGAAGAAATGCTCCCGCTAGTCTCAGTCGACATGCAATCCTGCAGACAATAGCAGGGAATTTGCATGCTCTCGGGGAAAGCATCATTCCATAAGCAAGATCTAAGAGGAGACCACACGGTCTCCTCTTTAGTTTTCTGTATTCATAACGTCCACGATGCTTAAAAATGGCTTAACCCCGCAAGAAAAGTTCCAGACCTGTAATCTCTGAGCAACCCCTCACCTGTGGACAACATCGTCCGTAAGGTCGCGCATCGGTTTTCGTGACGTGAATAATAGCTTTTGGCTCGGTCTACGAGACATTAGAACCCACACTGCTAACACCTGAACAATCAGAACCGGGTGTTTCCCAAATCATGCTACACTTTTCCCATGGGTCTGGGGCACATCTGGCAGCAAATAATTGGCTTCGTCGCAGGAGTGTTGATGATAATTGTGCCCTCATTGCAATCCCCATCACCAATTACACCGATCTCCTCCTCAGCGCCGGTTATAGCTACTACTAAGTCACCTAGTCAAACGACCGCAAGCACCACAGGCAATCAAGTACTGGTACAGTCGCCTGTGGCTAGGAACATATATGCTGCTACCACAACTACTACTATTATTACTATTCCAACAAACGTTACGAGTGATTATCAAACAGCAGTGAACAATAATCCTCAACCGGATCAATACTATCCAGTTATTGAACTATCACGCTGCACGAAAGACGATACTGTTCGCTATGAGCTTGATTATAGTTTCGGGCATGTTGGGTATACTACTTTTTACGATGCGCGGGGTATTAAGACAGGAAATATTCAGTTTTCTGATACGGGGATGCCATCTCAATCTGGCGTTACCGATCTGACAGGTTACCTATGCCAACCATTTGCAGGTAATAAAGAAGGGTATTCACCAATTGCGACGACCACTCGAGCTTCGGAATATACTATTATTCCTCCCGCAATAAAAGATTCCCTGGAAAAGTACGCGGAGCAAGCGAACATAGCCTCCGATATTGAAATTATCCAATCTATTCCGGAAACGTGGGCAAATTCCTGTATGGGGATCATAGACGAATCAGGTCCAAGCGAATGTATTTCAGGAACGGTGCATGGATTCGACGTACTATTTTATTCGAAAGGAACTGAAGCTTACGGAAGCATTTACGGAGCACACGTCAGTCAAGATGGTAACAATATTGGGGACGAGGGTGTGGTAGGTGAAATTGGTACCGAAGGTCAATTCCAATTGTACTAACGAGTGTAAGGCTGGGTATGACAATTACCATTCCAGAATAAAATATTCTGGTTCAAACGGCGTCCACTGTCCGCGCAGAAGTCTTAATGGAGAGTCTGATATACTTTCCGCATGGAAGAATTTGGCAACATAATCGATTTGGGCAAGAGAAGGCTCGAGAAACTCAATGGGGGGAAACGAGATGCAATAGCCGTCACTCCTGAAGGTGATATCCGGTATCCCGATCAGATAGTGAAAATAACCGAAGCCGAAGCGTTCGACGTGGCTCGAGAAGTAGTCGGGAAATTTTCCGACAAGAAGATGCTTCTCGGAGATTCTAAATCCCATCACGCTGAATTCGATGTCTATGGACAGAAGGATCCACATGCGCCGCAACTTCAGGAGCTTATGGAACAATCGCTCGAAAGCCAACGTGCCTTTGCTGTCGCGAATACCACCGAAGGCCTCGTGAGGATACTCGAAATGCACAAAAACAATCCTGCGCATTATAACGATACCATGATACTCGCGACGTCAGAAGAACTCATCAGGCGATTTACGCCGAAGGCACTTTGAATCCCAGTCAACAAGACCCGCTTGTGGAAGGCTGTCGGCGTGAGAAGATTAGCGGGACGCTTGTATGGCAACGACACTCGAAGGAATTGATTACATCCGCGGACGACTCGCTGCCGGAGACACGCGAGAGCAGATCACCGCGGCACTTGTCACGGGCGGATGGCATCCCGATGATATTACGGAGGCATTCGCAGCCGTCGACCAAGTACCACATGCTCCGACGAATGGAGTAACTCCACTCGCATCGCAAGAAGTAACACGAATAGTTCCAGCACAGGAGACTCTCAACGAGACGCCCCGTGAGACACCAGTGGTGACTCAAATAAAACCTATAGAACCTGTCGAGACGGCACCGACACCAATGATCACATCAATGCCTTCAAGTACCGAAATGTCGAAGACGACACCCGTCGATCTCAATCTTGACCTTGGCGGGTCCAAACCTCCCGCTGCGCGAATGCATTCACTGCGATGGATGCTGTGGGGCATCGTCGTTCTCATCATTCTCGGCCTCCTCGCAGTCGGTGACTACGCGCTTGCCTCGGGCAAACTCAATTCCATTGTTCAAAGTATAGAAGCGCATGCGCAACACTATCTGCCATTTCTTTCTCTTTCGCATCCGCCGTACGATGAAACGGCAGTCTTGAGCGGTGCGGCCCGCGGCTTGTTGCAGATACAGACAAGCGCGTGGGATGTGAGCATGCATCTCTTCACCGAAGCGCGCAGTGCGGATGCAAAGCCTATCCCATTATCCACCAGTACGACCACGGAGATCGACGCGTTACGTCTTATTACCGCTATCGTGCCATCGGACTTTGATGCGACGCTCGATGTGAGCGGTGCATCCCAAAAGATAGGGACGAGTACCAACGCGCGCGCCACGGTATCCTTCGACCTCACCTCAGAAGATCTCACCGCGAGCCTCGCTGCACAATTCGAGAAAGTGGGTGATAATTTCTACGGCATCATCACGAAGATCCCGGGACTCTTCGGTGATATTTCTGCTATCAAAAATCAGTGGGTGGCCGTGACGCCACAAGATGAGAAAACATTCGGTGGCCAGCTTGCTACCTTCAGCATGACAACGCCGTTGCAACTCAATACGACCCAACAAAAAGCCCAACAAGATCTCGAGAAACTTCTCGGTATCGAGGAAAAAGATCACGTCCTCTCTTCCTCCGCGCCGAAGTTGGTTTCTCTCAACGGTCAGAGCCTCTATGAATATGATCTTTCACCCAACGCTGCGGCGGTGCCCACCTTCTATAGTGACGCGATGCAAGCATTTGCGAGTGATGCTTCGAGTACGATTCATTTTGACCAAGCCGCACTCTCATATTTGCAAAGCGCCGACGGCATGCAGCTTACCCAATATCTCGCGTCGAACCTCACCATCAGCATTTGGGCTGACCAGAGTGGTATACCGCACAAGTTTGAACTCTCACTGCGTGTCGTGCCGACCGATGATGTTGCCAAACTTACCGGAAAACAGGTGCGACTCGTGACCGACCTCACCCTGAGCGACATCAACCAGCCAATTTCTATCACCGCACCCACGTCGACCATCTCGGCCGATGCGGCCTACCAAATGGTTACCGGGAAGACACTTGAACAATCCCTGCAAGAAGAGCGCGACAATGAACGCATCGATAATCTCTCCAGTATTCAATTCATGCTCAGCGACTATCACGCTGCCAACCATAACTATCCAGTCTCACTTACAGTTCTTCAGTCATACTCCTCAACGACCATTCCGCAGGATCCGCTCGACAAAACTGATTATTTCTACACCGCATCCAATGCGTCATATACACTTGGTGCCGACCTCGAAGCGACCAGCAGTGTCGATGTGCAATTCGATCAAGGAAAACTCTTACCGGCGAGCTGCTCGGGAGCGAACAATGGAAGATTCTGCTACCAAGTGAAGCCGATACCGACAAAGACGACGCTCAAGGTTCCGATTCAAATAGTCACCAAATAGTCACGAAGATGAATAAAAAAGAAGCACCTCGGGCCGAAGTCCGGGGTGCCACGCACGAGTCATTTCATATTGGCTTCTTGCCGAAGTAACTCTTCCAGATCAACAAGTGCAAAAGCTATTGCGTCGGTGAATTCTCTGGGACGAGAGAAAAACGATGTATGCGAACCGTGAAGTATGACGAACATATCAACGATTTCCCTGGCAGATCGAAGTAACTCCACTGGGAACAGTCGATCCTGATAGGTCGTCACAATGGCGATCTTATGGCTGTCCTTTTTCACCTCACGAAGTGTCCGACGCATATCACTCCACATAATCGCCCAAACTTCTCGGGCAGTCCTAGTCCAACTACGTGCCATAACCGTCCCTCCTGATACTGGCGCAAACGGAGGCGGATCGCCTTCGTCGTTGAAAAAGCCCTGCTTCACATCGCGGAGCCATCGCCAGATGAAAGGTTGGAAAGACCATCCCACCAAGCCCGCCGGATTCTGGAGTACCACATTGCGCACCATCTTGGGATAATAGTACGCTGTGAGCAACGCCCAGATCGCACCTTCCGACCGTCCGATCAGATCGGCTCGCTTGATGCCGAGCTCATTCATAACGGCAACGAGCGTCTCCATTTTCTGGAGCTCAATCTTGTGCCCGCGCCACGTACTCTTTACTGGAAGTGGTAGACCATGCGGTGCATCGAAAGCAATTACTTTGCGCCCGCGAGCTACGAGTTGTTCGATGTGGTGCCCCCAGGATTCTGGGACCTCGATCCATCCTGGGCAAACGATGACGGGTACCCATGAGGTCAAGTTTTCCGGGGTGATTTCTACGAAATCAACGGGGCATCCAATAATTCTGATTGATCGCTCCCGTTTCGCAAAAGCGCCCATGGCGCAACTCCTTTTCTGTTTGCAGGGGAGATTTCAAAGGACAGGCTCTTTAAGAGCAACTACGCCCGAACTAACCGAGTTGTACTCTCATACTTATGAGACGACTTGTCAATCAAAAAGCAAACCCCGGGCCAAATGGTCCGGGGTGTAAGTTGTGGAGAAGGAACTATGGGATGGTTCAATTTGTGTTGATCAGAAGGCCGTAAACACAAGCAGCTGCGGCGACAACTGTAATGGCGATGAGAATCCGGTTACCCCAAAGGCGTGTTTTCGCATAAGTCACATGACCGATGATGTTGCTGACGTTACAGCCCAGCGTTTCATGAAGGAACTCCTCCGTCGAGCGAATCGTCTGACCACAACCGTGGCGACAAACCGTCAGATCTGTGTTGTCTAGAAACGTCCCAGACAGCAACGCATTACCATCAGCGTCATAATCAGCTGACGCCCCTGTCTTAATAGTAGACGAGAAGTGTCGATGCATTTCGACTCCTGTCGATACAAACAAGCGAGACAAGTCTCACGCTCGATGCAGAGTATATTATTAGTCCCCACTTATCAATAATCTTCAAAATCTCGCTCTTAAGCCACAATCAGAGCATTATTCATCTGCATCTCAAGAAAGTCAGTGTATAGTATCGCCATGAAGAAGCCTGGCGTTGAGGGGAAATATGTAAGGACTCGCGACGGGCATCAAATGTATTACGAAACCGCGATCGTCGATCCAAACGCACCCGTCGTTGTGCTCGTGCATGGGATCGGCGGGGATGTGGATGGATGGGAATATGTGCGGAATGTTTTAAATAGAGAAGGGATGTCGACGGTGGCACTTGATGTCCGTGGGCATGGATACTCGGCGCATCCGCGACCTGCGAAGTACTACCAAATGGAATTGCTGGTGAAGGATATTGTGCACGTGATCGATGCGGAAGGTCTCAAGCGTGTGATACTCGTCGGTCACAGTGGGGGAGCGATACTCGCACTCAACTTCGCACTCGCGCATCACGAGCGATTGGATGGGCTCGTCTTACTTGCCGGCTCTTACAAAGCTCCTGCATATATGCGCTCACGATTCACGAAGTTCCTCGCCCAGACAATCATCTCGCTCGGCGCATTCGTGAGCCATCCGCACCTCGGGGAGTGGCACTCGACATATCCGAAGGGGAAGCACCACAAAGAATACGAGCTGTGGGGGCTCGCGCGCACCATCATGCGCAATTCACTGCGTAGCTATCTTCTCGTCAGTCGTGAGCTTATGAGCATCGACCTCGAACATCGGCTCGCGGAGATCACAGTACCGACGCTCTTGCTTGTCGGCGAGAAGGACAGCATCTATCCGCTTGTGATATCACAACAGATGCATAAAAAGATTCCGAACTCGAGACTAGAAGTCGTCCCTGGTGCTAATCACGTGCTCATACTCAACAACATCGAAGAGACTGCGGGGCACATCATTGATTTTGTTCGGTCCCACACGTGAACGTATCTACGCAGCGAACCTAATTGTGACCACTGTGAAAATATGCTTAAATCGAGGGCATTCGGCACATGAAAGTCCTCATCGCGTCTGACACGTATTATCCCCATGTGAATGGGGCTTCCTACTTCACCCAACGGCTGGCGACCGCGCTCGTCGAGCGCGGTCATGAGGTCGCGGTCATCGCGCCATCACTCACGATACACAATGATGTGCTGATGCGCGGCAATGCGCACATGTTTGGCGTGCGGTCGTTTCCCATACTCATCGTACCGAAGTTCCGCTTCGTGTTGCCGTGGATCATCAATCGCCGCATCGAGCAAGTCATACGCGAGTTTAAGCCCGACATCGTGCACATCCAAATGCACTTTCCGGTGAGTCGTGCTGTGTTGAAGGCCGCACAACGGCTCGATATCCCCGTCGTCGCGACTAATCACTTCATGCCGGACAATCTCACGCATTATTTGCATCTGCCGGGTTCGATAACAAGAGCGATCAATGCCGCCATGTGGTGGGATGCAGCGCGCGTCTTAGACAAAGCACAGGCGATCTCAGCGCCGACACAGACAAGCGTCGAGATCATGCAGCCACAACTCGTGACAAAGATGCAGGTCATCAGTAATGGCATCAATCTCACACGATTCAATCCAAAGAACGACCCCGCGCTGGCGCGCAAGCAATACAAACTTCCCGATGTGCCAATTCTGCTTTTTGTCGGCAGACTCGATCGTGAGAAGAACGTCGATCTGGTACTGCGTGCCGCACAAACAGCGCTCAAAGAAACTGACTTCCATTTCGTCATCGCTGGTCATGGTGCCGAAGGCGCCAAGCTCAAACGACTCGCGGCCAAACTCGGTATGGAGGAGAAGGTGACATTCGCGGGGTTCGTACCCGATGAATTACTGCCGAGTCTGTATGCTGCATCCGACGCCTTCGTCATTGCTGGCATCGCGGAACTCCAATGCATCGTCGCTATGGAAGCGATGGCGAGCGGCCTGCCGGTACTTGCCGCGCGCGCGGTCGCACTTCCGGAGCTCGTGCATCAAGGGGAGAATGGCTATCTCTTCGAACCGGGCGACGTGAAGGAACTGTCACGTCGCATCATCGAGATTTTTAATGATGCTCCACTGCGCAAACGTATGGGCGCCAAAAGCCTTGAGATAATCGCACACCACGACATCGATGTCGTCATGGAACGATTCGAGCAGTTTTATCGCGAGGCGATAGAAGCAACAGCTACCCGGTAGCGTATACTAGGCCAATGGCGCGGATGTACGACAAAGCATATTTCGGCGATAGCATCGTCCCTGTTGCGGATGCGCATCTGAGCGTCGCGAGCTCGGCTGTCTTGTATGGCCTCAGTGTGTACACGGTTTTCCCGGTGTGCGTCACGGCCGGAGGTCTCGCGGCGTTTCGCCTACGCGACCATTACCAACGATTGCTGAACTCTGCCCGTATCATTGGTATCGACACCTTCGAGCCCGTCTGGAATTATGAAAAATTCGAATCAGCCGTCAGAGATCTTGTCCGTGCACTCATGCCGACCGAAGATGTCTTTGTCCGCGCGACCGTGCATGTGAGCGAGCCTCTTGCCGGGACCCGCTCTCGCGGACTTGGCGTCACGGTGAGTATGTTCGTCTATGAAGCGAAGCCAATAATCCCGCAAGATGGCGCGCGTCTCAAGACGAGTGTCTGGCGACGTATTCCCGACTATGCCATTCCGTCGCGTGCGAAAGTTAATGGTGCGTACGTCAATTCGGTCCTCGGTAAGCAAGATGCGCTCGACAGCGGCTACGACGATTGCATCTTTCTCGATGTCTCGGGACATGTCTGCGAACTCTCGGCTGCAAATATATTCATCGTGCGCGATGGCACGCTCATCACACCGGACATGACGAGTGACATCCTCGAAGGCATCAACAGGAAGACGATACTCGAAGTCGCATCTCGTCTTGGCATTCCGACACTCGAGCGTTCTATTGATCTCACCGAGTTGTACGTCGCCGACGAGGTCTTCGCGTGCGGCACGTCAGCGTTCGTGGCATCGGTCAAAGAGATCGACGCTCGTACCATCGGCCTAGGCACAATGGGGAACATCACCGAGCGATTGCGCACAGCGCATACAGCGATTTTGCATGGCACCGATCCACTATACGCACACTACCTCACCGTCATCTAACGCCATCGCCCTGGTGTTAGAATGATCTCGTTATGGAGAAATTGGCGGAACGGATCGGCGACAAGATGGTTGAGTATTGGCGCTTGCTTGGTCCCGGGCTCGTTGCCGGTGCCGCCGACGACGATCCATCAGGCATTGCGACCTACAGTCAAGCCGGCGCCACCTACGGGCTCCAGCTCATCTGGATGTCACTCTTCACATTGCCGATGGCTATAGTCGTGCAAGAAATGTGTGCGCGCATCGGGCTCGTGACTGGTCGCGGTCTTGGCGAAAATATTCGGCACACGTTTCCACTCCCTGCACTCTATGTGTGCATGGTGTTACTCTTTGCTGCCAACACCTTCAATATTGCCGCCGACATTTCAGCGATGGCAGCCGGAGTGCAGCTCCTCCTCCCCAAGATGAGCTCGATACTCATCATTCTCATCTTCGCCGCTCTGTGCCTAGGGCTCCAAATATTTCTCTCATACCCGCTCTACTCGCGCTACCTCAAGGTGCTCGCATTAGTGTTACTCTCCTACATCGCGACTGGCTTCATCGTCCACATGGACTGGGGCAACATCTTGTGGCGTACGCTCATACCGTCGATAACCTTCTCTAAGGATGAAATATTCCTCGTCTGTGCGATCCTCGGTACGACTATCTCGCCGTATCTTTTCTTCTGGCAGACATCACAAGAGGTAGAAGAGGAGGAAGAAGTCGGGAAGACAACCCTGCGCGCACGCCGCGGCTCGAGCAATCGTGAGATCTGGAATATGCGAATCGACGTTGTCTCTGGCATGTTCGTCTCCGAACTTGTGATGTTTTTCATCATCGCGGTTTGCGCCTCGACCCTCTTCACACACGGCATAACCGGCATCCAGACCGCCTCCGACGCCGCTGCAGCACTGCGACCGCTTGCAGGGGATTGGGCGTATCTACTCTTTGCACTCGGCATTATCGGTACCGGCCTCCTTTCCATTCCCGTGCTTGCGGGCTCATCGGCCTACGCAATCGCCGAAGCATTTCACTGGCACGAAGGACTTTCGAAGAAAATGCATCAAGCCGAAGGTTTCTACAGTGTCATCATCATCTCCATGCTTGTCGCCATTGGCATTGATCTTATCGGCATCGACCCAATAAAAGCACTCATCTGGTCGGCGGTCGGCAACGGCATCGTGGCACCCGTCATCCTTTTCTTCATCATGCGCATTGCCGGTGACAAAAAGATAATGCAACATCGTGCTAACAAGCCCGCGACCTCCATCGCCGGTTGGCTCATCACGGGGATCATGGCGATAGCGGGTGTCGCTGCTGTTGTGTCACTTTTCGTATGAGGACAGTAGAGCAGATATATGAGCACTATCGTTTGCCGAACGGTTTGCGTTTGCACCAACTTCGGGTCGCCTCTGTTGCGAAGATGATATGCGGATCGTTCGCTGGAGTTCTTGATATCGAAGACATTGTCCGCGCATGTCTCTTCCACGATATGGGGAATATTCTCAAGATGGATACCGACAAGTTTGTAGGGTCGCTCTGGGGTCCAGAACCAAAAGCGTATTGGGAACGGGTAAAGGAAGAATACATCAAGAAATATGGTCCGAGCGAAGAGGAGGAATTCAATCAAGGTATACAAACTGCACATGAGATCGAACAACAGATCTTCGAACGACTGAGTATCAAGCCCGAAAGCATCACTGATGAATCCATTGCACCGATTATTGAGGAGCTGAAGGGGTATGAGGTCGAATAATTCTTCAATAATTCCGGCTCCCATGCTAGTATCTATTTCGCCATTCAAGTGGATGGCGAGAAGATAAGCCGACGTAGCTCAGCTGGTAGAGCAACTCCATGGTGGGCCGCAAGCCCTGCCCATCGTATCGGTGACGATACAATGAATCCCGAATAACGGTTAACGGCCTGCACAGGCTAAGACCGTAGCGCAATCATATGCGCTCGAACGACTGACAAGGGTCTCCACGGATTTCAATGTGTGGAGAAAGATACAGTCTAGCCTTCCGATAGTGCAATATGAAACGGAAGTGTAAGCGAAGGAGTAGGTCCCCGGTTCAAATCCGGGCGTCGGCTCAAGAATCAAACACAAGTCCATTTTTCCAATTTTGGAGCGGCTTGAGCGAAGCTCAAGCCATGGATTTAACGCAATTCCGCGCGCTTCGCGCGATTGGAGGGCGAGGTTCAATCCGAAGATTTTTTGGAGGGAGGATTTTTTGGAGGGGAGGTCGAAGTTTTTTGCTATTTCGTCCAGCATTGAAGCGTCCCGAATCCAATTTCGGGCAGGTTCAATCCACGCGGAGGGGGTTCGTTCAAGACGGGCTATTTGCTCCTCGACAGACTTCTTTTCCGACATGAGCGTACGCCGCCGCTCAAGGTAATCGTCTCGCTCTATGTCTTGTGCAACATAGACATCGGTAAGTCTGGCGAGGTTGCGGGATAGCTCCGCTACCTCCTCCCGCAACCCTTGGACGGCCGCCGACGCCGTTTGTTTGGCGTCTACGGCCTCTTTGTCGAGCATGGCGAGCAAAGGGGCTACCCAGTCTTTAGGCATGGCGTAGTCGGCCACAAGAGCCGACAACTGCCGATCCAGTATCTCGCTCCGCACGGGTGCTTCATGGCACTTGTGCGTCTTGTTTTTGCGGGTGCAACGGTAATAAACGTAGTGGTGGACGTTGCCGTTCTTCTGGTGTTTCTCCCGCGTCTCGGCGGTAATGCCCATACCGCAACCGCCGCACCGCAGGAGGCCGCAATACGGGGCGGGGTCGTTCTCAATGTTCGGCACGCACCCTCGGCCTCTAAGGACGGCGTTCGCACTGTCGCGCAAGTCTTTCGTTATGATCGGCTCATGCTTGCCTTCGTACACCTCACCGCAGTAGCGGAAGTGCCCGTAGTAAAAAGGATTTTGCAGAATG
>Ga0335069_10013433_pt1 | contig 11497 bp, 10 predicted proteins | sample Lox_Sample_11_FD_206714 | JGI IMG/M metagenome (GOLD analysis project Ga0335069, IMG submission 206714) | Soil microbial communities from Loxahatchee National Wildlife Refuge, Florida, United States - Lox_Sample_1.1 | ecosystem: Environmental > Terrestrial > Soil > Wetlands | place: USA... | reverse complement strand
GGCGCATCTCGGCGGTAAGGCTCGGCGGCACGCGCGTCGCCTTCTCCCAGTCGCGGCGGGTGACGCGGATCAGGCTCGCCTCGAAGGAGTCGTGCGGGAGGCCGTCCTCGTAGCCGCGCAGCTCGTCGAGCAGCCGCCCGACCTCGGGATCGACGAGGCGCTCGTGGGCGATCCGCCCGATCGTCGCGAGCTGCTCGGCACGCGCCTCCGAGCCCGCCGGCGGCATCTTCGTCTTCTGGTCCCAGGCGAGCAGGCCGCCCGCGTGCTGGAGGTCGTTCAGCTCGGCCATGCGGAGGCGGAGCGCGTCGAAGGCGGCGGGCGTGCTCACTCCGAGACCCTAGCGCCGCCTGCGCACCCAGGACAGCGAGAACTCCCGGCTTCCCGTGAGCCCGGACGGCCGCAGGATCAGCACGAGCGCCATGAGCGCGCCGAGCAGCACGAGCCTCGAGCCCTCGGGCAGCGTGAGCCGGAAGCCGATGTGCACCGTGTTCTCCGCGTCGCCGAGGAACGAGTCCACGCCGCTGACGAGGAGCGCGCCGACCACCGCGCCCCAGAGGCTGCCGACGCCGCCGACCACGAGCATCGCGAGCGTGACGAAGGTGAGCTCGAGATAGACCTGGTCGGTGGTGATGCTGCCGAGCTCGTGGACGAGCAGGCCGCCGCCGAACGCCGCGAGGGCGCCGCTGAGGGTGAACGCGACGAGCCGCTGGCGGTAGACGTCGATCCCGCTCGCCTGCGCCGCGGCGGGATCCTCGCGGGTCGCGCGGAGCTGGCGGCCGAACCGGCTCCGCTGGTACGCGTACGCGGCGGCGACGCTGATCAGGCAGCCGACCATCAGCGCCCAGATCGACATCCCCGGGACCGAGTTGAGCGCCTGGGCGGCGGGACCGATCTTCTCCCAGTTCCGGAACAGGTTGTAGGTGATCCCGAGCACCGCGAACGTGGCGATGCCCGCGGGCAGGCCGGAGAGCCGCATCAGCACGAGGCCGACGAGCAGCGCGTAGGCGCCGCCGACGAGCGCGGCGAGCACGAGCGAGACCGGCGTGCCGACGTGGGTGTGCCGGAGGATCGGGAAGAGGCCCGGCAGCACGAAGCTCTTCTGCTCGGCGCCGATCGTGAGGATCCCAGAGAGGAACGCCCCGACCGTGACGAAGCTCATCTGGCCGAACGAGATCACGCCCGAGTTGCCGATGAACACGTACAGCGAGACGACGATCGCGGTGCTCACGAGCGCGCTCTCGAACTCCAGCTGGTGCGCCGCGCTGACGGTGGTGCCGAGCGCCGCGACCGCCGCGATCAGGATCATCGGCCCCGCGAGCTGCACGACGGCCTTCATACCCGCTCCACCGCGCGGCGGCGGGGCGCGAAGAGTCCGGCGGGCCGCAGCACGAGCACGACGATCACGAGGCCGTAGATCACCGACGGCAGGTAGACGCTGCTGCTCGTCGGCAGCCGGGCGCCGACGAACGAGTTGGCGAAGCCGATCGCGAAGCCGCCGAGCGCGGCGCTCGACAGGCGGTCGAGCCCGCCGACGACGACTCCGATCAGCGCGAAGAGCGTGATCGAGACGCCGTAGTCCGGAGTCACGAGCGGGTCCTGGACCGTGAGCAGCACGGCGACCGCAGCCGCGAGGACTCCCGAGACCAGGAACGAGAAGCTGATCACCCGGTTCGCCCGCACGCCCAGGATCCGGGCGGTGCGGAAGTCGGCGGCAGCGGCGCGCATCTGCAGCCCGATCGTCGTCCTGTTGAGCAGCAGCGTCGTCGCGGCGAGGAGCCCGGCCCCGACGACCAGGGCGACGATCGAGATCCAGCGGATGTTCAGCGAGCCGACCTTGATCGCGCCGTTCAGGCCTCCGAGCGTCCCCACCGTCCTCCCGCGCGAGCCGAACTTGAGCAGGTAGACGTTCTGGAGCATGAAGCTGATCGCGAAGGTGGCCACGAGCATCGTGGCCGGCGACGCGCCGCGGAGCGGGCGGAAGGCGACGCGCTCCATCACGAGGGACAGCGCGACGACGACCGCGACGCACGCGAGGATCGCAACCACGGCCGACTGCCCGCTCAGGATCGCGAGCGTGTACCCGCCGGCGGTGATCAGCTCGCCGTACGCGAGGTTGATCAGCCGCATGATCCCGAAGACGAGGCCGATCCCCAGCGCGACGAGGCCGTACAGGGCGCCGAGCGCGACCGCGTCGATCAGCTGCTGAAGGAGCGTCATGAGAGGTACGCGGCGGCGAGCCGCTCCGTGTCGGCGGCGTCCGCGGGGCCGAGGGTGAGCCGGAGCTCGCTGTTCGCCATCACGTGCGTCCGGTCGGCGAAGGCGACGGTGAGCCGGGCGCGCTGCTCGACGAGGAGGATCGTCACGCCGCGGTCGCGGATCAGGCCTAGCGCCTCGAACACGGCCTCGACCACCGTCGGCGCGAGACCGAGCGAGGGCTCGTCGAGGAGGAGCACCTCGGGGCGCGCGAGCAGGGCGCGGGCGATCGCGAGCTGCTGCTGCTGCCCGCCGGAGAGCGCGCCCGCGTGACGGCTCCGGTAGTCGTCGAGCACCGGAAAGAGGCTCCGGATCCACGCGAGATCCTCGTCGAGCCCCTCGCGCGAGCGGCGCGCCGCAAGGCCGAGACGGAGGTTCTCGTCGACGGTGAGCGCCGCGAAAATGTGGCGGCCCTCCGGCACGAGCGCGACACCGAGCCGCGCGATCGTCTCCGGCGCGAGGCCGAGCAGCGGCCGCCCGTCGAGCGTGACTTCGCCGCCGGCGGCCGGGACGAGGCCCATGATCGCGTGCAGTGTCGTCGACTTTCCGGCTCCGTTCGGGCCGATCAGCCCGACGATCTCGCCGCGGCCGACCTCGAAGCCGATCCCGCGCACCGCGGGCACGGTGCCGTAGCGCACCTCGAGGTCGGAGACCCTGAGAACGGCGCGCTCAGGCACTCCCGGGAGCTCCGAGATAGGCGGTCGCGACCTCGGTGTTCGCCCGGATCTCGGCGGGCGTCCCCTCGGCGAGCGTGCGGCCCTGGTCGAGCACCTGGATCCGGTCGCAGACCTCCATGATCAGCGGCACGTTGTGGTCGATCAGGAGCACGCCCGCGTCGAACTGGTCGCGGACTGCGAGCACCACGGCCGCGAAGTCGGGGATCTCCGCCTCGTGCAGGCCGGCGGCCGGCTCGTCCATCAGCACGAAGCGCGGCTTCGTCGCGAGCGCGCGGGCGACGCCGAGCTTGCGCTCGTCGCCGTGCGGAAGCACGGACGCGGGCTCCTCGGCGCGGTCGGAGAGCCCGAGCAGCGCGAGCAGCTCGCCCGCCCGGGCCCGCGCCTCTCCCCCGCGCGCGCCGACGCCGAGCGCGGCCACCTCGACGTTCTCGCGCACCGTGAGCGCCCGGAACAGGTGGCCGTGCTGGAACGTCCGTGCGAGCCCGCTGCGGCCGAGGCGATACGGCGTCCAGCCCGTGACGTCGCGGCTCTCGAGCTCGACGCTGCCGCGGGTCGGCGTGTCGAAGCCCGTGAGGACGTTCACGAGCGTCGTCTTTCCGGCGCCGTTCGGCCCGATCAGCCCGACCACCTCGTGCCGCTCGAGCTGGAGGTCGACGTCCTCCAACGCCAGGACGCCGTCGAACGCGCGCGAGACGCCGATCGCCCGGAGTGATCCGGGCGATCGGGTCTGCGTCCTGCCGGTCGGTTCCAACTCCCTCCGCTAGTGGATGTTGGGCACCGAGCTGGCCCGGACGACGGCAACCAGGCGTCCGGCGTTGTTGTTGACCTTGATCACGCGGTACGTCCGCCCCGTCACGCTGTGGAACTGCGGCGAGAAGGTGACCAGGCCCGAGATCGTGGGCTGGTTGTGGTACCGCTCCATGATCGCGGCCAGCGTCGCGCCGTTCGTCGAGCCCTTCGCGATCCGGATCGCAGTCGCGATGCCGTCGATCGCGGCGGCGCCGGTGACGAAGCCCCCGGTCTGGGCCGGCTGGCCCTGGGCCTTCATCGTGGCCTCCATCTGCTTGACCGCCTTGCTCGGGTCGTCGCCCCAGACCGAGGCGTAGGTGACGTAGTAGAAGTTCGTCACCTTCGGGCTCTTCGTCCACCAGTACGCGCCGTCACCGGCCCACGAGTTGATGATCGGCGTGTTGTTGTTGAGGCTCCGGAGTCCCGCCACGAACGCCGGCTGGTCGCCGCCGAACGACGTGCAGAAGGCGATGTTGGCCGGGTGCTTCGCGTTCACGCGGGTGACGACGTTCCCGATCGTCTTGTCGCCCTGGGTGAACGACTCCTGCGACAGGATCTTGCCGCCGAGCTGCTGGAAGCGGAGCGTGTAGGCCTTGCAGACGTCCTTGAAGTAGCGGAGCAGGTTGTCGGTCACGACGACGCTCGACCGCCAGCCGTTCTTGAACGCGTACTGCGCCATCGCGGAGCCCTCGTCCTGCGCCGCGTTGCCGTAGCTGAACGCGAGCTTGCCCGGGGCGCCGAAGCGCGAGGGCCCCATCTCGTCCGTGCCGATGCACGGCGCGATCGTCAGCAGTTTGGCGTTGAGGAACTCCTGGATCGCCGGCGTCGCGTAGTCGACGTCGCAGGTGACCCAGCCGATCACGGCACCGTTCGAGATCTGCGTCAGCGCGGCCTGCTTCGTCTTCTGCGGGTCGAGCTGGTCGTTGATCACCTTCAGCTGCAGAGGCCGGCCGAGGACGCCGCCCTTCGCGTTGATCTTCTTGATCTCGATTTGCGCGGCCTGGACCGCGGGCGCGTCGAAGGGCGCCATGTTCTTGGTCAGGTCGACCGCCGCGCCGATCACGATCGGCGGGCCGGCGAACTTCTGCGCATGGGTCTTGGTCGCGGCGCCTGCGACCGCGGCGATGCCCACGCCCAGCACCACCACGGCGCCGAGAGCGATCCACCTCGCTCGTCCTCTCATCTCGTTCCCTCCTGTGTCGTGATTACAGAACGCCGAGCCGGTCTGGTCAAACGTGCGCACCCTCCTTGCCCGCCTGCCATGCCCGTGTGAACGCCTCGCGGCCGCGCCGGGCCAGCTCCTGCGCGGGAAGGCGCCACAGCGAGCCTTCGTAGTCGTTACCGAAGGTGCCGTCGTCGGAGAAGATCTCGAGGTCGTACGGCCCGCGCCAGCCGGCCTCGTCGAGCGCGGCGAGGATCCCCGGCAGGTCGGCGACGCCGTCGCCGGGCAGCACGCGGTCGCACCACCCACGTGTCGGCTCGCGCCAGTCGCTGACGTGCACGCCGGTGAGGCGCCCCGCGTGCGCGCGGATCTCGTCGAGGAGCGCGGCGGAGTTCCAGAGGTTCCAGACGTCGAACATGATCCCGAGGCCCGCGTCGCCGACCTCCTCCAGCAGCTCGGCCGCCTCGCCGATCGTGGTCGGGATCGTCCACTGCTCCGCGCCGATGCGCTGGATCGGCTCGAGCCCGACGCGAACGCCCGCAGCCTGCGCTTCGCGGCCGATCCGGCGCAGCCCGTCGACCACGATCCGGCGCGCCTCGTCCGCGGCGAGGGCGCCCTGGGGGCCGGTGAGGCAGACGACGCTCTGCGGCTCGAACGGCGCCAGCCGGCGAATCGACGCGCACACTGCCTCGACCCGCTCGCGCGGGTCGACGGGCCCGTCCATCAGCGGCAGCGGGAGGATCGAGGGGATCGCCGGAATGCAGTTCGTGACCTCGAGCCCGCTGTCGCCGACCAGCGCGAGGCTCGCGGCGTCATCGCCCTGCGGAAGCTTCATCTCCCAGATCCCGATCCCGCCGGCGCCCGCGGCCGCATAGGCCTCGACGTCCTCGGCGAAGCTCGCGTGCAGCGTCGAGACCTGGGAGATCGAGAAGGCGGGCTCAGAGTTCCTAGGCACGGAAATGGGGCATCACGTCGCGGGCGAAGAGCTCCTGCGCCTTGATCGCCTGCCAGTGCTCGGCGCCGCCGGCGTTGACCGTGATCGCGATCTCGGTCACGCCCTCGCACACCTTCAGCACGTCCTCGATCCGTGCGATCACGTCGGCCGGCGTCCCGACCCAGACGATGTCGCCCTCGATCATCTGGTCGTACGGGGTCGCAGCGAGCTCCTCCATGATCCCCGCGGCGTAGAAGCCGTACCCGGCGGCGCGGAGGTCGTCGGCCGGCGGCGGCTCGTGCTCGGTCAGCGGCGACGCGTTCCCGGCGAGGAAGCCCTTCATCCACTCCTCCGCCTCGCGGCGCGCCGTGTCGCGGTCCTCGTCGAGGTAGCACGCGTGGATCCAGACGATGTCCGGAGTCGTGCCGTGCTCGGCGCAGCGGGTGCGGTAGAGGTCGAGCTGGTCCTTGAGCGCGGCGTACGGGAGGAGCGGCGGCACGACGACCGCCCAGCCGCGCTCCGCGGCGAGCTCGTACGTGCGGTCCGAGGTGCCGCCGAGGAAGACACGGAACTTCCGTGTCGGCCGCGGCACGATCCCGGTGTCCTGCACCTTGAAGTACTTGCCGTCGAACGAGAACGAGTCCTGGTCGAGGGCGGTGAAGAGCAGTTCGACGGCCTCCTCGTAGCGCTCGCGCGAGTCGGGGTCGAGCGGGATCCCGGCCTTCGTCGGCATCCAGCCGTGGCCGCGGCCGACGCCGAACTCGTAGCGGCCCTCCAGGAGGATGTCGGTGACCGCGATCTGGTGCGCCAGCACGATCGGGTTGTGGAACGGCAGGACGTGGAGCAGGGTGCGGAAGTTGATCCGCCTGGTGCGTTGCGCCGCGGCGGCGAAGAACGCGGTCGGGTTGGCCGAGATGGAGAACTTCGGAAAGAAGAAGTGCTCGATGATCGCGTAGGCGTCGTAACCGAGCCGGTCCGCGTTCACGACCTGCTCGAGCGCCTCCGCGTACATCGTCTCCGGCGATTTCCCGGGCCAGCTCTGGATCTCCGAGTAGATGCTGAACTTCACAGCGCCTCCGTTCTCCGTCTCGCCGCACGGTCGAGGGCGCAATCCTCTCAGCTGTTTGACATCTGATCAAGACCGTGGGAAGTTGCGCGCGAGAATCGCCCTCATGAGCTCGCACCACACCCGGGAATCCAGCGTCCAGTCGCGCCACCGAACGATGGCAGAGGCCGCGCTGGCCGAGTTGCGAGAGGCGATCGTCCTCGGTGAGATCGTCCCGGGGACGCCGCTTCGGCTGGAGGATCTCGCGAGCTCGCTCGGGATGAGCATCTCTCCGATCCGGGAGGCCGTGCGGCAGCTGGAGGCGCTCGGGCTCGCCGAGCACGTCCCCCACCACGGCGCCAAGGTGACCGCGCTCGATGTGGACGAGCTGCGCGACCTCTTCGAGGTGCGGCTCGCGCTCGAGACCATGGCGGTGCGCCGGGCGGCGGAGCGGTTCGACGAGGACGATCGCAGCCTCGCCTCGGAGCTGCTCGAAGAGTGCGCGGACGCCCGCGGCCGGGGAGACGTCCGCCGCGCGATGCGGGCGCACACGGATTTCCACTTCGCACTCTACGAGGCCGCCGGCTCACCGTGGCTCGTGCGGCTGATCCGGCCCGCTTGGGAGAGCTGCGAGCGCTACAGGGCCGCGCTCCTCGCCCAGCACGGCAGCCTCCAGGACCGGCACGCGGCCCTCGACCGCGCGCTCCTCGACGCCTGCTCGAAACACGACCCCGAGGAAGCGGCGCAGGCGCTCTCCGACCACCTCGAGCTGTTCGGCGACTTCTACTCGCACGAGCTCGGCGGGCGCGGGATCTTCGAGCCCTAGCGGCGGAGGAGGCTCTTCACCTTCCCGATCGCCTTCTCCGGCAGCGGCGGCTCGAGCAGCTCGTGTGCGACGAGGGTTCCGGAGCCCGCGCCGAGGCCGGGGCCGGGATGCGTCGAGGCGCCGATGTGGTACAGCCCCTCGACCGGCGTGCGGTGGCCGGGCTGCTGGGGAAACGGGCGCCAGAGGAAGTTCTGGTCGAGCGAGAGGGCGCCCGAGTAGGGGTCGCCGCCGGCGAGGTTGACGTTGGCCGTCTCGAGATCGGCCGGGGAGAGGACGACCCGCTTCAGGATCGACGACTCGAGGTTCGGCGCGTGGCGCGCGAGCCGCTCGACGATGCGGTCGGCGTAGCGCTCGCGCAGCGACTCCGTCCAGGCGCCGTCGCCCGAGTCGAGCACTCCCGCGGCGTCGCCCTTCACGTGCCTCGGGAGCTCCTGGAGCTGGATCCAGAGGATCCACCTGCCGTCCGGGGCCCGGCTCTCGTCCATCGTCATCGGCTGGCCGCAGACGATCGTGGCCTCGACCGGCAGCAGCCCGCGCTCCGCCTCGTTGACGGCACGCGAGACCCCGTCGAGGCCCGGCGTGACGTGGAGAATCGCGGTCTTGCCGAGCCGCTCGTCGCCGTCCCAGCGCGGTGGCTCCGAGAGCGCGAGGTGGATCTGCATCTCGCCGCGGCCGTAGCGGTAGCGGCGCCCGGCGGCGGCGAGCTCGGCCGGAGGGTCTTCGAGCAGGCGGCCGTACAGCTGCGTCGGGGTGACGTTGCAGATCACGGCGCGCTCCGCGGTGACCGTCTCGCCGTTCGCGAGCCGTACTCCGACGGCGCGCCCGGTCGTCACGAGCACGCGCTCGACGTCGGTGCCGGTCTCGCAGACGCCGCCGAAGTCCCGGATCAGCTTCACGAGCGCGTCGGCCAGGCGCGCGCCGCCGCCTCGGGGGATCGGCATCCCGCCCTCCTGCGTCGCGACAGCGATCACCTGCGCCATGAACCCTGACGAGGCGGCGTCGGGCCCGAGCCCGGTGTGCAGCACCCACGGCGCGAGCAGTCCGTGAGCGCGCTCGGAGTCGAACGTCTCCGTGACCCAGTCGCGGCACGAGACGAGCAGTCCGCCCGTGAACTCGAGCAGGCCGCGGCGGCCGAGGCGGCGGTACGCCTTGAGGGCTAGCCGGGCGCCCGCGGCGGACCAGAGCTCGGTGCCGAGCAGGCCGAACGAGAGGTCCGCGTTCGCGAGGAAGGAGCCGGCCGTCGCCTTCCACGCCTCGCCGTCGCCCGCGGCGTAGCTCTCGAGCTCGGCGGCGTTCGCGTCGGTCGAGCGGAGCAGGAACGCCGCCGAGCCGTCGGGGTAGAGCGACCCGGTCGGGAAGTCGGTGTTGAGGTACTCCAGCCCGCGGGCGGCGAGGTCGTCTCCCAGCTCGGCGTGTGCGGCGCCGCCGACCCAGAGCGGGTGCCAGGCGCTGAAGACGTCGTGGTGGAAGCCCGGCTCGGTCAGCTCGGCCGTCTTGACGGCGCCGCCGAGGTAGTCGTTGCGCTCGAGCACGCAGACGCGCCACCCGGCCCTCGCGAGGATCGCGCCCGCCGCGAGCGAGTTGATGCCGCTGCCGACGATCACTGCGTCGTAGTCGGCCATGCTCACCCTCCTTCCGCGACGAGCATCCGGAACTCGTCGTCGCTGACGAGCCCGTGCTTCTCGGCGCCGAGGCGCTTGACCGACGCGAGCAGGTCGGCCCTGCGCTCCTCCGGCACGTCGAGCCCGAGCTCGTCCGCCTTGATCCTGATCGAGTCGAGGCCGCTCTTCTTGCCGAGCACGATCCCCCGCTCGGTGGCGACGAGCTGCGACGAGTACGGCTCGATCGACGGCGGATCGTGGAACTGGCTCGCGACGGCGCCGCTCTCCCGCCGAAAGAGCGTCTCGCCGGTGACCGGCTTCCACGGCGCGAGCGTATAGCCCGAGAGCTCGCGCACCCGCTCCGAGACCGTGCGGATGCGGTCGAGGCGGAGGTTCGACTCGACACCGTAGAGCGCTCGAAGAGCGAGTGCGATCTCGCCGAGGTCGGCGTTGCCGGCCCGCTCGCCCATCCCGTTGATCGTCCCCTGCACCCAGGTCGCGCCGGCGCGGACGGCTGCGACGGCCGAGGCGGTGGCGACGCCGAAGTCGTTATGACCGTGGAAGTGGACCGGGACGTCGGGCCCGACCCACTCGACGGTGCGGCCGACGAGCTCGGCGACGGCCTCGGGCGAGGCGATCCCGAGGGTGTCGACGACGACGACCTCCTTCGCGCCCGCCTCGACCGCCCCGCGGTAGACCTGCTCGTAGAAGCCGAGCTCGGCGCGGGTGGAGTCGACGCCGAAGAACGCGGCGTGGATCCCGTGCTCGTCCGCGAAGCGCATCGCGTCGGTGATGCGCCCGAGCATCGTCTCGCGGCTGACGCCGATCGCGTCGAGCTTGAGGTCGGAGATCGGCGACTCGATCACCGAGGCCCGCACTCCGAGCTCGACGAGCGCCTCGAGGTCGGCGGGGACGGCGCGCGAGAAGCCCCAGACCTCCGCGCGCAGGCCGGCGGCGGTGATGAGCTCGACGGCGCGCCGGTCGTCGTCGGAGACGCGCGGGAAGCCCGCCTCGATCCGGTCGATTCCGAGCTCGTCGAGCGCACGCGCGATCTCGAGCTTCTGGTCGGGATCGAGCACGACCCCCACGGTCTGCTCGCCGTCGCGGAGCGTGGTGTCGTAGAGGCCGACCGAGCCGCCGAGCCGGAACGGGTCGTTGAGCGCGCCGGTCCAGATCAGGTCGCTCATCGGAAGTCGTCCGGGAAGCGGCAGAGCTTCTCCGGCCCGTCCGCGGTGATGAGGTAGTTGTCCTCGAGCCGGAGGCCGCCGCCGCCCTCCCAGTAGATCCCGGGCTCGATCGCGAGCACCATCCCCTCCTCGATCGTGCCGCCGCCGGCCTGGTGCGCGTACGGCGGCTCGTGGGCGCGCGCGCCGACGCCGTGGCAGATCGGATGCGACGGCTGGCCGGGGTAGCCCGCCTCGGCGATCCCGTCGCGGATCAGGCGGTCGAGCTCGGCGAGGCTCGCACCGGGGCGGCAGTGCGCGACCGCCGCGTCGTACACGCCCAGGAGCTGGTCGAGCAGGAGGTCGTACTCGGGCGTCAGCTCCCCCGGGCAGAGGTTCTTGGTGTGGTCGCACCAGTAGCCGTCGGCGCAGACCCAGATCTCGAAGAGGGTCGGCTCGTGCTCCTGGATCGGACGGTGCCCGGTCGGCGTGAACGTGCGGATCCCGGCGCCGGACCAGACGAGCGAGAAGCCGTGCGCGAGCTCGACCTTGCCCTCGAAGCCGGTGCCCTCGCGGTGGACGTATCCGTTCCAGAGCGCGCCGGCCTCGCTCTCGCGCATTCCGGGTCGCAGGTGCGCCGCGACGTGCTCCATCGCGCCCGCGGCGATCTCGTTGGCGAGGCGCATGCGCTCGATCTCCTGCGCGGTCTTGATCGAGCGGGCCGCGTTGAGCACGGGCATCGCGTCAGCCGCGCCGGGGAACCCATCGAACCACGCCTTGGTGAAGGTGGTGGGCTCTCCGACCATCTGGTCTGCTGCCTGGGTGCCGAGCGAGAGCTCCAGGCCGACGCGCGCAAAGGGGGCAGCTGCCTCGCGGGCGAGCTCGAGGGTTCGCGCGGTCGGCGGGCGGGGGTCGTTCTCGTCGTAGCCGGTGAGAAACCGGACGTCTTGTGTCCAGGCGTTGCGCTCCGCGGCGTCGGCGGAGACCTCGAGGCAGATCAGCGTCGGGTCGCCCTCGCGCGGGAACACGACCGCGTCGTACCCCTTC
>Ga0335069_10013431_pt1 | contig 11497 bp, 11 predicted proteins | sample Lox_Sample_11_FD_206714 | JGI IMG/M metagenome (GOLD analysis project Ga0335069, IMG submission 206714) | Soil microbial communities from Loxahatchee National Wildlife Refuge, Florida, United States - Lox_Sample_1.1 | ecosystem: Environmental > Terrestrial > Soil > Wetlands | place: USA... | reverse complement strand
TACGCTGCACCAGAGCATTGGGCACCTCGGTATCTTTGTCTCGTCCAAGGTGGCGACGAAGGAGCACGAGGAATTCGCTCAGACGATGGACCTGATCGATGTCTTGCCGCCTGGCCTCTATGAAGCGACTTTTGAACGCAAGAGCGCCGACACGCTCAACCCCGATCTGACGACCGGCGAGTGGGTCATGCGCTGCGAGGAGAGGACCATAGACGACATCCGGGCGCTCGGTGGCAACGATGCAGCGGACGATCGGTGCTTTGCTGCCGCCGCAGAGCTTTCGCGCATCAATCTCGCCCTTTACCGCGCCTTCGCCCAGCCCTTCGTGCGTGCTCTGACAAATCCGCCACTGGCGGAGTGGATGCAAAAGCTTCACCCACTGCGAATTCCATATCAATTTTTCTCGGATGCGAACCCGATGATGGCGATGCTCAAGCCGATGACGGACTGGGTACGCGAGCACCGCAGCGCCGTTTCGCAGGACAACTCCTTCATTGTCTGGCAAGAAAACGTCTCGAAGCAGATCATAGCTGCCCTGAACGCCTGGCGCGACTGGCGGGACGGCTTTGCAGAACAAGCTTTCTTCGCGATTTATGGCTCGCCCGCGCTGCAGGTCGCGCTGGGCATAGATCCGGCAAGCAAACAACGCCTGCGCAGGCCAGCCAAAGACTCATGGCACGAAGCTCTGTTGCGCACACGGATCGCCGAGTTGAAAACGCGGATGTCGGCCGGAGGCTTGTATGCAGCAACAATCCGAGCCCTAATTTACATTGGCAAGCACCGCGGAGCCGTTGACGAGCGCGGCTTTGAAATGGTGCGCCGGATTCGACAGGATCCGACCGCGCTCGAGATCGTGCGGCAGCTTCGCCGCGATACGAACATGGCGCCGACCTTGACGCTCGATGAGTTCAAGGCCCTTATGCGCGAGCAGTCTTATCTGTTGTTGATCGATCAGGAAGCCGCCCTTGCGGCGATTCCTGCGATGCTGCCCGAGAACGCGGCAATGCGCCAGCAGGCGCTCGATGCTGTCAGGCACGTGCTCAGCGCATGTGGGCCGCTCCGTGATGACGATCAGATACGCCTGGCGCGAATGAAGCGATTGTTCGGCCTAGACAATGCGGCCGCGGGCTTGGAAAACGTCGTGTCCCTGTCGGCGGCAAAACCGGAAATTCAAACTAAGGCTTCGTAGCCTTTCCCCTTCTTCGAGGCTCCGTCGCTTTCCTTCAGTAATAGCTTCCCTCAGTAATAACTGGAGATCAGAGTGCCCGCGCCGAGTCCGTCAGTAGCGCCTTTCGGTCGCGGGTGAGACTCGGGGATTTTCTTCGGCAAGTCTGCGGGGACACGCTTATAGGGGATGCTGTCGAGGAAATGCCGGATCAGATTTAGCCGAGCGCGTCGCTTGTCGTCCGCTGGAACGATGTACCAGGGCGCGTCCGGGGTGTGGGTGGCCTGGATCATGCGTTGGTAAGCCGCGGTGTAGTCCCACCATCGCCGGATCGCCTCCACGTCCATTGGGCTCAGCTTCCAGTGTTTAACCGGGTCGTCGATCCTGGCCTCAAATCGGCGCCGCTGCTCATGCTGACTGATATCGAGAAAGTATTTGCGCAAGAGGATGCCGTTTTGCACGACAATCTCGCGCTCGATCGCGGGAGTTACTAAGAGAAACCGCTCGGTCTCCTCTTCCGTACAAAAGCCCATCACGCGCTCGACCCCAGCTCTATTATACCACGAGCGATCGAACAGGATGATCTCGCCCGCCGCCGGAAAATGCGCAATGTACCGCTGCGGATAGACTTGCGTCTTCTCACGATTGGACGGCGCGGGTAGCGCCACATGGCGATACACGCGTGGACTGGTCCGAGCAGTGATCCGGCTGATCACGCCGCCTTTGCCTGCCGTGTCACGGCCTTCGAAGATCACGATAATGCGCGCGCCGGTGGTTTGAACCCAGGCCTGCAAACGGGTCAGCTCGATTTGCAGTTTCGCGAGCTCCTTCTCGAACTCCTTGCGCTTCATCTTGCCGCCGGAGGCCTGCGCCGCCGCTGCATCGTGCTCCAGTGGCCGATCATTGCTCATCACGCAATGCCCCTCGCCATAATCCAAAAATCAGAGCCTGCCCCGCTTGACTCAGCCGCTGAAAATCACCCTGCGGAAGCGATATAAAGCGACCCCGAAATAGACACTGCCGATAACGAACGTCGCCAAAATTTCCGTCCAGACGATATGAAAATCCGCTCCACGAAAGAGCACGTCTTGTGCAAAAACCACGAAATGCGGCGTCGGGCTGATGAGCCTCATGAGGTACTGCATCCAAATCGGCATGCTTTCCATCGGCGTCGTACTGCCAGAAAGCAGCATCATCACCAGCAATACCGGGATCGACAGCAGACCGAATTGAGCCATCGTGGAAGCGATAGTGCCCAAAGCAATGCCGAGCGACGCCACCGTGAACACATAAACGCACGCGCCGCCGAGGAAAAGCAGGCGGGATCCGGCAACCGGCACCTGTAGCCACCACTCGACGACCAGCCAAAGCGACAGCACCGCCGCAAGCACAATGACAATGCCGTTGGCTAGGATCTTTGAAAGCATGATCTCGGAGGGAACAACAGGCATCACAAGCAGATGCTCGACCGTGCCCTGCTCGCGCTCGCGAATGAGCGCAGCGCCGGTGAGGATCACGGTAATCATGGTGAGGTTGCTGATGATCTGCATCACCGAGGTGAACCAACTCGACTTTAAATTCGGGTTGAATTGTACCCGCACGCTCGCCTTCGCCGGCAAACTCGTCAGCCCCTCACGGCCGGAGACGAAGGCTGTGACATAGCCGATGATGACATTCTGGATGTAGGTCATACCGTTGAAGGCCTGGGCGACCGCGGTGGCGTCGATATCGATCTGAGCAGAGGTTTGCCGCCCGGCGAGAATGTCCGCCTCAAACTTTGGCGGAATCTCAATGATGAAAAGAAAACGTTGCGAATCCATCATCGCATCGATGTCCGCTGCTGCAATCTGTACCGCCGGCTGAAACGTTGGCGGCGTAAGGCCATCGGCGATGCGGCGTGACAGATCAGAATGATCTTCGTCGACGATTCCAATTGAAAGGTTGGTCGCTTCGGTCGAGGCGCCGGTGGCTGCGGCATAGATTGCGATGCTAAAGGCATACGCGACCAGGGCCAGCATGATCGGGTCGGAACGAATGCTGCGCAGCTCCTTGATCATCAACCGGTAGATGTTGGCGAGGTGCAACCGCAGCTTGGCGTACCAATGACCGCTAGGCCGCTCGGCCGTCACAGCGTGTGGCGCCGACTGTTCTCGCAAATCGGTCGCTTGGCTCGACGCCGCCATGTCAGCTCTCCTGCTTCCGCAGCACGATGTGAGCGGCTGCGAGATAACCCACCGCGAACACCGCAAGCATGAGGGCATTGAACCATAGATCAGAAAAGCCGAGACTTTTGGTGAAGGTGCCCACGCTGATTGGCTGGAACCAGGCCGCCGGAAAACCGAGCCCGATCGCCCTTCCGGCGCCGGTGAGCGAGGACACGGGCACAAGCAGACCTGAAAAGTTCACGGTCGGGATGATGGAAATAACCGTGGTGGCAAAGACCGCCGCCACCTGGGTCTTGGTGAAGGTCGAGACGAGCTGCCCGAAGCCGCAAGTCGAGAACACGTAGAGCAGCGCGCCGAGCGCCAGCGCTGCGAAAGAGCCCTTGACCGGCACATGGAAGACGAAAAACGCCAGCAGCACCAAGAGGACGAATGTCAGCATGCCGACGACGACATAAGGAAACTGCTTGCCAGAGAGGAATTCGAATTTGCTGATCGGCGTCGAGCGAAAATTGGCGATCGAGCCGGTCTCAACCTCACGGACGACGGCGATGGTCGCCATGATCGCCGGGATCATGATCAACATCATCACAATGACCGTCGGAACCATGGCAAAGACGCTCTTGAAAGCCTGGTTGTAGCGGAAGCGGTTTTCGAGATTGAGATTGCCAAGATAGGCATTGGCTGGAGCGTTCGGGCCAAAGCGCTCCAGAACCAAATCCTGCACATAGCGCAACAGCAAGCCATTGACGTAGCCTTTGATCGTCTCTCCTCGGAACGGCATGGCGCCGTCGATCCAGATTCCGAACTCCGGCGGATGCAAGTTCTCGAGATCGCGGCCGAAGCCGGATGGAATCTCAACGACGACGGCGAGCTCACCGCTCTGCATGCGTCGCTCCATTTCCTCCGTGGAGCTGATTGGGGGCTGTTCGGAGAAATAACGGGAGCCCGAGAAGCTTTCGAGCAGTCTGCGGCTTTCCGGCGTCCGGTCCTGATCGAAGGCCGCATATTTCAGGTTCTCGACGTCGAACGTGATGCCATAACCGCAGGCCAGCATCAGAATGACAGGACCAAGGAACGCGAATGAAAGGCGGATAGGATCGCGCAACAGCTCCATTGTTTCGCGCCGGGCATAGGCCCACAGCCGACGCGGATCGAACCGCCTGGAAGCGCGCGATGGAGCGGGTTTGGCTTCTTGCGCCGCCGGCGGTTGCTCGACCGCTGGCACCGACGCCTGCGGCGCCGGCGACTGCTCGACCGCCGGTACCGACGCTTGCGACGTCGCTGGCGCCTTCTTTTTTTCGCCCGCTGCGGCTGCTTCCTCCAGATAGGAGATGAAGGCGTCCTCCAAGGTCGCGCTGCCGCGCTCCTTGACCAGGTCTTTCGGGGCACCGACGGCGAGCACCCGTCCCTGGTGCATTAGCGAGATGCGGTCACACCGTTCGGCTTCGTTCATGAAATGGGTCGACAGGAAGATAGTGACTCCGTCCTCCCGCGAAAGATCAATCAGCGTGCGCCAGAACTGATCCCGCGCGACCGGGTCGACGCCGGAGGTTGGTTCGTCGAGGATGAGCATCGGCGGCCGATGCAGCACGGCGACCGCCAGCTGCAGTCTCTGCTTCACGCCGAGCGGCAGGCTTTCCGGCTTTGCATCGGCGACCGCTTTCAGATCGTACCGGTCGAGCAGTTCTTTGATGCGACTTTCGATCTCGTTGGGAGGCAGATGGTAAAGGTGCGCATGGAGCTCGAGATTCTGCCGCACTGTCAGCTCGCTGTAGAGCGAGAACGCCTGCGACATGTAGCCGACGTTCTGGCGCGCCTCCATGTCGTCAGCCGCCATCGGCTTGCCGAACAGCTTGGCCGAGCCTTCGGTGACGGGCAGCAGGCCCGTCATCATTTTCATGGTCGTGGTTTTGCCGCAGCCATTCGAGCCGAGGAAGCCGAAGATCTCGCCGCGTCCGATGCGAAAGCTCACATGGTCGACGGCGACGAAATCGCCGAACCGGCGCGTCAGGCCTTCCGACTCGATCGCCGGTGTCTTGTCCTCGCTTTCGGTGCGCGGGCGCACGATGACGTCCTGATGCTGGCCGCGCTTTTCAGGTGGAAGGAGCGCAATGAAGGCATCATCGAGCGTGGTCTTTTTCGCCTCAGCGAGGATGTCTTTCGGCGCACCCTGAGCGATGACTTTGCCGTCGTCCATTCCGGCAAGCCAGTCGAACCGGCTCGCCTCATCCATATAGGCGGTTGCGACGATCACGCTCATCAAAGGACGGCGGGCGCGGATCGAATCGATCAGCTCCCAGAACTGGCGCCGCGACAGCGGATCGACGCCGGTCGTCGGCTCGTCAAGAATGAGCAGATCAGGATCATGCATCAGCGAGCAGCACAGGCTGACCTTTTGCTTCATGCCGCCCGACAGCTTGCCGCAGGGCCGGTCCGGAAACGGATCGAGCCCCGTCGCCTTGAGAAGCTCGTCGATACGGGCGTGCCGCTCGGCGGCGCCTTGGCCAAATAGGCGGCCGAAGAAGTCGATGTTGTCGAAGACACTGAGCGTCGGATAGAGGTTTCGGCCAAGGCCCTGCGGCATGTAGGCGATGCGCGCGTAACTCGCTCGGCGATGGTGCTCATCCGCCATGTCGCCGTTGAGCGCCATGACCTTCCCCGACTGGATTTTGCGGACACCGGCGATCAGCGCAAGCAATGTGGACTTGCCGACGCCGTCAGGCCCGATCAAGCCGGCCATGCATTGGGCTGGAATATCCAGGGTCAGGTCGTTGAGCGCGAACGTCTTGCCATAGCGGTGGGTTACGCGCTCGATCCTTGCGACGAAATCATTCGTCATTGTGGCAGCTTCACTGCAAGTTCGTCAGGCCAGGGGATTTTCGGATCGGTACGCACGAAACCCAAGCCGCGCACGCCGGTCTTTACCAAACGATAGAATTTGTTCAGCACCGCCGGGTCGGCCTGGAGCTTGACGCGAAACATCAGCTTCTCACGCTCCTCCGCGGTCTCTACGCTCTTGGGCGTGAACTGCGCATCGGTCGCCACGAAGCTGATTGTGTTGGGAAAGACATATTGCGGAATCGGATCCAGAATTGTCCTCGCCTCGTCGCCCAGCGTGAGCTGACCTGCGGCATTCGCCGGAAGGTAGATCGTCATGTACACGTCTTTGAGATCGAGAATGGTCAGGACCCGCTGTCCGGCGGCGATCACCTCGCCGGCGCGGGCCAACCGGTACTGGACGCGTCCGGTTCGTGGCGATACCAGTACCAGGTCGGTCAGAATGGACTGCAGGCGCTCGACATCGGCGACCGCCGCCTTGATCGCCGATTCAGCCTGGTCACGCTGGGCATTGGCAGCCACATAGGCGGCGTCCGCCGATTCAAACCGGTCGCGACGCTGGTCCAGCACCTGCTGGGTTACAAAACCTTTATCTATGAGTTGCTTACCGCGGTCGTAGTCCGTTCGCGTGAAATCCAGATCGCTCTTTCGCTGCGCGATATTCGCTTCAGCCTCCGCAAGCGACTGTTTGGCCTTGAGCACCTGCGCCTGTGCGCCGCGCAGTTGCGCCTCGGTTTCCGGCGAGGAAATCGTGCCGACCACCTGTCCGGCGGTTACCTCATCGCCTTCGTCCACCGTCAAAGTCGCGAGCCGGCCCGGATATTTGGCCGCCACGTCAACTTGCGTGGCTTCGATGCGGCCGTTGGTCTTGACGATGCCGTCGGGCATATCGCGGCCGCGCAAGCGATCGATCAGAGTGCCCACTGCCGTTTTAGCGCGATCGATCGGGTTTTGCGGCGCGGTTTGGGCTTGCCCCGCACTGACCCATAGCGAACCGAATGCAGCGATGCATAAAATAATGACGACGGCAGAGCCCGGAAAACGAGAGATCGGCAGGTGTTCGGACGTCCGCCGCCTCGTACCGTCAGAGGACAAAGTCTCGGCCGACATAGCCATTTCTCCTGTGATCTGCGTGGCACAACAGGGCACGATAAGCTGACGCGTTCCGTCCTAGATGGCCTCCAAGACCGCGAGCCGCACGTGTTACGCTATCCATCGTTCACGGCATTGAGGTGGATCAAATCATCATTCGACCCTGCCCAAGCCGCTAGCCGACGATATGATACCCCGCATCGACATAGACCGTTTCGCCGGTGATGAGTTTGGCGTAATCCGTTGCCAAGACAGCGGTCGCCATGCCGACGTCCTCGATCCCGACCTTCGCTCCGGCGCAAGCTTGGCAGCACGTTCGATCAGAGCGTCGAAATGATCGATCCGAGCCGATCGAAAGCGGCCGTTGTCTAGCGCTGCGCTCTCGCAGTTCCTGCTTTACACCCACAGATACGCGCCGGTCCTTTGATTTGGATCAATGGACCTCACCTTCACAGCCACTAATCGTCCAAAGCGGATCTCGTGTGATCACAAAAACATCACGACTGACGCATCAACTGGCGCGCAGAAAATGTCCGCCGTTATTTTGATTTACATCAATGCCATGTACCCTCTTTGCTTTTGAAATTGTTTGACTTGCCTAACGTTTTCGAAAATCCGATCACACGGGAGAGACCGTCATGGCTGAACGCATCGATCAATTTTGCGAAAATCTTCGCGTCAAGCTTACTGGCATAGACAACAACATGAAGGCCATAAAGGCGAAGATTGAGAACAACGCGCAAGCTGCTGAGCAGGATGCCCGCAGCCAGCTCGATAGCGTAAAAAAACGCATCGAGCAGGAGCGCCCCAAAGTGGCCGCTGCCCAGGCCAGCGTCAAAAAATGGCTGGAAGAGGCAAAGGCGACGACCGACAAGAAGATCGCCGAGTGGAAGGCCAATAACGAGAAAGCTAGATTGCAGAGCTGGGCCGCACTTGCTGAAAGCTACGCCACTGCGGCCGCGGCCGTTGCAATGGCTGCTGTCGATGAGGCTCAGCAAGCATCGCTTGAAGCTTGGCTGGCCCGTAAGGACGCTGACAGCGCGAAAGGAACGAAAGCTGCCTGAAGGACGCGCGCTGCAAGAATAGCTGCGGGCGCCACGTAAAAGGAGCTAGCTATGACGTTAGGCGATGTCCAGTTACAAGTCCTGGCGTTCGGGATTTGTGTGGGCATCGCCGTCATTGCGCGGCTATGCCTGCGACCGTTTTAAGAGTTGCGCTGCCTCGCGTCATGTCCATGACACTCGCCATAGCCTTGACGTGGCCGGCTATGTTTTAGTGTTCGGCGCCTGCCCGGTCGTTGGTGGCTTCCAAATTGCAGACTCCAGACTGGGGCCACCCTAGGCCCGAGGGAAGCAGCAGGACTAGAACTTGATCGAGTGTCCGTAATGATCAATGCAATGCCTCCAACGGCCACCTGGCGGCGCGCAAATTTCTGGCTGTGCGAGCTGCCATTCAGCCTCGTTCTGATCCTGACAGTGTTCGGCGTTGCTTACACGACCTTCTCGCAGCGGCCGATTACCGGCTACTGGGAGGCGCTGTTGCCTTTCATTGTGCTGGTGTGCATCGGGGCTGGCTGGCACGACGCGGCCGACAATGCCGCGCGCTGGCGTCTAGTGATGTCGCAAGTACTGCACTGGCTCGCCTTCCTCATCGTCATAAATATGTTGCTGTTGCCGACGGTGCAGAGAAACTTCAGCACGAACGCGACCGGACTTGCGATCTTCACCCTGTTGTCACTCGGCACGTTCACTGCGGGCGTGCAGCTGTTTTCGTGGCAGGTCTGCCTGCTCGGGCTGATTATGGCCGTCGGCATTCCGACGATTGCGTGGGTCGAAAACTCCGCGCTCTTTTTCTTGTTGATCACAGCCGGCGTTCTTGGACTCGTCGCCGTATTCTGGTGGCACTGGCGAGCGCGGCCTGAGCATTTGGATTCTGTGCGGTAAACTTTGCAGCTCAAACATAGTTTTGAAACCGGTCTTGCAGTGACCCAGCCAAACCTTCCCCATCAAGTGCTTGATCGCGTCATGATGCAGCGGTGCATCGAGCTCGCGATGCGAGCGGCGGATGGCGGCGAATATCCTTACGCTGCCATCGTTTGCAAGGCAGGTGAAATTGTTTGTGAAGCGATCAATTCAGTGCGCCGCGATCACGATGTCACGCACCACGCGGAATCGCTGGCGATATCGATGGCATTTCGTAAGCTAGATCGGGTCAGCCTTGAAGGCTGCACGATCTATTCCAATGCAGAGCCTTGTGCATTCTGCTCTTATGCCATGCGCGAGAGCCGCATCGGGCGCGTCGTCTACGGTATACCCGCCCCGTTAACGGGAGGAATGTCACGGTGGAACATTCTTGCTGATACCGGATTGTCGGATCAGCTTCCCGAAGTGTTCGCCCCGCCGCCGGAAATCGTTCCCGGCTTCATGTGCCACGAAATCGAAACTGCGATCGCACGCCGTTTTCCGCTTGCGTACGATTTTATTCGGCTGCGGAAAATCTTCGGTAGCCCTCTCCCGTCCAACGTACTATCGCCAATAGAGAGGCGGAAAAATGATACTGTCATCGATCGAATAAGATCGTTCTTGCGGCGGCGTTTCTTCGACTATTTCGGTCGGATATAGATCTTTAGGCGCATCTTTCCGGCCGGAAATGGCTTCCCCATTCGGCCGCAGCGTTTACATGCCTAACGTTGATCTAGATCAACGACAAAGTCGCCAATGCCGGCGCATTTTGCATGATGGCAATTCCCTTTGGGAGCCTAGCTATGTCAAAGCCTGATTTCGATTTCAAGCTCACGCATGATGCTGACATTCAGGTCGAACTCGACGGAAAGTTACTAAGCATTTCCGCCAAGACCAACAAAGGAAAGTGGGTGAGGCTTGAGGGTGACGTTCAAACGTTCGAGAAGCTTCACGACGAGCTCCGAAAGCAGTTAGAGACGCTCTAGTAGCCTTCGAGCACGTCCGGCTCGGCAGATGGCAGAGAAACTTTATGGCAGCGGATGCTATCGTCTCCCGTGAGCTGAAGTCCCTTCATGAGGAGCTTGCGGCGTCCCAGCGGGAGCGCGCCCCAGCGCCCCCGCCGCCCCCGCCTCCCAGTTCGCCAACGGCGAATCCAGATCTTGCCGACGATACCGTGCAGGAACGAGAGCTGCGGGAGCAAATGCGTGAGCTCGCGAATGAAGCCACAAAGTTCTTTGAGGACGCCGAAAAAAATATCGTAGCACATCCCGCGGAAAGCGTCATCGGTGCCCTGCTGCTTGGAATATTGATCGGCCGTTTTTTGGGCCGCCGCTAGGAGCCACTATGATCGACAATCTGCTGCGTGACCTCCAAGTCCTCCGAAAAGCCGACTTCCTGATCGGCAGGATATGGTTCGGCGTCATTGCACGCCAGTTTGCCCTCTTCGCATTCGCTGGGCTGATCGCCGTTTTCGGCCTCGGCATGGCAAATGTGGCGGGCTTCTATGCTCTCCAATCTTCCGTTAGCGTCGTCTGGGCGGCGGCGATAATCGCGATCGTTGATTTCATCATCGCGATCATCGTTCTGCTGCTGGCGGCCACGCGCCGGCCAGGCCCTGAAATTGAACTTGCCCTCGACGTCCGCAAAATGGCGATTGAAGCCATTCAGACCGACGCGCGCGATCTCAAACTTACGATCGATAGCTTCGGGCAAGGAATCCGCGACGCGAAGGCAAGCGTCGTGGGACTCGTTCAGAATCCCCTGGACATCGCAGCGCAAAAGGTCCTGATCCCCGCTGCTTTATCGGTCCTGAGAGGTCTGCGCTCAAAGAAGGAGCACGCCTAACGTGGCAGAGCTTGAGGGCGACTAGGCTAGAAATCGGCGCCTTGGACCTCGTGAGGGCCTGACCGGAGAAGCGCTCTGCAAGTGGCCTGGCGGAGGGAGTGGGATTCGAACCCACGATACGGTTTCCCGTATACACGCTTTCCAAGCGTGCGCCTTCAGCCACTCGGCCATCCCTCCGGGAAAGGGCACAGGCCATATCACGGCCGGCCCCGGATTTACAACCCGACTGACAGAGCGACTTACAACCCGACTTGCACCCGCGCCGGCGGGCACTATCCGACCGGCCGCGGAACCTTGAGCTTCCTCAGACGTTATTTCTGCGGAGTTGAGGAGGCTGTGCAGGAGGAACGTTATGGGACGTGGTCTGTTGCTTTGGCTCCTCGGCATCCCATTGCCGATCATTCTTTTGATCTGGTTATTTGGCGGTTTGC
>Ga0335069_10013429_pt1 | contig 11498 bp, 7 predicted proteins | sample Lox_Sample_11_FD_206714 | JGI IMG/M metagenome (GOLD analysis project Ga0335069, IMG submission 206714) | Soil microbial communities from Loxahatchee National Wildlife Refuge, Florida, United States - Lox_Sample_1.1 | ecosystem: Environmental > Terrestrial > Soil > Wetlands | place: USA: Florida... | reverse complement strand
TCAGGGCGTAGGGCTGCGCCCCCATGTCCGCGAACAGGTTCACCGTCGCCTGCTGCATGGTGCGGTCGGCCGTGCTGCCGTCGAGTCCCCACGCCCACTGCACGGTGCCCGCACCGAACACCAGGGCTCCGCTGGGAGCGCGGTACAGGGACATCCGGTGCGTCGCCGTGCCGGGGCTCTTGGTGCTGCTGCCGTAGTCGGTGAAGACCTCCGCGCTCGTGGTCGTGGTCGAGGAGAGGTCGAACAGGCCTGCCGGACGGAACCCGTTGTCGGGCTCGGTGTCCCACTCGTAGCCGAGGGTCCCCGCGCCGGGGGCGAGGGTCTGGGTCTGCCCGGACGGCAGGCTCGCCACGGCGGTGTTGCGCCAGAACCGGAGCTTGGAGTACTGCGAGGGCACCTTGATGTCCGTGGTGCCCGAGTTGACCACGAACAGCTGACCCGTCAGCGCGTTCTGCGGTCGGCCACCGTCGGCGGGTGGGCTGAACCTCGGGTCCTCCCAGGTCCCGGTCCAGGTCGGCGGATCCTGAGGGTCGACGACGCCGTCGTAGTGCGTCTCCTTGTAGCAGACCAGCGTCCGGTTGGCGGTGCCGGTGCCGTCGATGCTCGGCTCCAACCGGGTCTTCCAGAACACCTCGTTCCCGCTGAAGAAGGCGAGGTTCAGACCCTTGTCCCGAGCCGCCTCGACGTTGGCGCGCTGCGTACCGGACCAGTACTCGTCGTGCCCCGTGGACATGAAGATCTTGTGGTTGTTGAGCAGGGACCCGCCCGTCGACGTCCCGACGTCGATGCCGCTGGTGTAGGAGACGTCGTACCCGTTCGACTCGAGGAACCGGATCATGTCGTACTCGGCGTACATGACCCAGCTGCGCCCGCCGGAGTCGTCGTCCGCCGAGTGGAACGGCCGGTTGTAGGACACCTTGGACGCGCCCTTGTAGGCCGCCGGGCTGCCCGACGGGCAATTCACCGTGCAGGAGTACAGGCTGTTCCCGCCGTACGTGTTGTACGCCTGCCAGGTCTCGTCAGAGGTCTGGAAGAGCACGTCGGAATGACTGGCGTCGTTGCGCACGACGAAGACGATGTGGCTCGACCCACCGGTGTCATCGCGCACCACGTGCGCCAGGTACACCCCGGACACCGCGGTGGAGGGGACGGTCCAGGACGCCGACACCGCCCAGTTGCCGCAGTCGATGAGACCCGTTCCCGTCGGGCCGTTCTGGCAGGCCGGCTGGGTCTGCGGCAGGGTCGCCGACGGCTTCAACCCCGAGGCCAGCTTGCGAGCACCGTTCCCCTGGTAGTAGCCGAGCCGCAGGATGTCGAAGTGGTACGACTTCGCCGGAGTGTTGATCTTGAACTGGACCGTGTCGCCGGGTTGCACGCTCATCGACGTCGCGAATCCCTGGATCGACTGGTCGCCCGAGCCGTTGATCTGCCAGTCGCTCGTCGGGTCGCCGGCCTGGGTGTTCTCGCAGGCGATCACGCTGACCACGGGCGGCCCGCACGGGCCGGCCGCTGACGCCGCCGAAGCGGTCAGCAGGGGGGCGAGCCCGGCGGCCACCAGCCCCACCACGGCGCCGAGTGCGACGCGACGGAGCCGGCGATGCCTCGCGGACGTGCGACGGCTCCGGCGGAGGAAAAGAACGTCGGTCATCGCGAGGTCCCCTCAGGCTGAACTCAGGCTCAGGCTGAGTAGACGAGCCGGCAGGCATGGCCGGTGATACGGCCCGTGCAATCCGAGCCGTGGGCGCCGAATAGCACACAATGGGCGATGCCGGCATCATGCGGTGCTAATCCATCAGGACGATCCGCGACGCCGTGGGGTCGTGGTTCCGGACGGCATCCCGATGCCCTCGGTGGGAACCCGGCGCGGTGGCGGTACGTCAGCCTCTCGTGGACGGAGTCCGGCTAGCCCTCAACATCATCTGGCTCGTGCTGCACGGCTGGCTCCTCGCGCTGGCCTACCTCGTGGCCGGAGCCGTGGCCTGCCTGCTCATCGTGACCATTCCGTTCGGCATCGCGTCCTTCCGACTGGCGACGTTCGCCGCCTGGCCGTTCGGCCGCACCACTGTGCGGGCACCGGGCGCGGGCGTACCCTCGGCGCTGGGCAACCTGCTGTGGTTCGTGTTCGCCGGCTGGTGGCTCGCGCTGCTTCATGTGGTCGCAGGCATCGCCTACTGCCTGACGATCATTGGGATCCCGTTCGGTGTCGCCCTGTTCAAGCTGGCGCTGGTGGGCCTGTTCCCGCTCGGCAAGCGGGTGGTCCGGACCGATCGGCCGGGGACCTGGTTCGAGGCCAGGTCGACGATCGACCAGTCGTCGGTGCGGTGACTCCCGCGGCAGCGAGCGGAACCACATCCGGGTCGTGGAGGTATCGCCCTCGGCCCGACATCGCAGCCTGACATGCGCGATCCCTGGCCCGGTGCCTCCGGCGACCGGACCTCGGCACGTCACGTGCGGTGACCATACGATGGGTCTGTCGCCCCGGGAACACCATCGGGGAGGGTCGGAATGCGCCGATCTGGCGCCGTCCGGACGGGAGCGGAAGGCCATGTCGAACCAGCCGAACGACCAGGGTGGCAACCAGATCCCCGACTACGGCACGGCCCCGGAACGCGCCTCGGGACAATACCCCGGTCAGTCCGACCACCCCGGTGAGCCGGCCGGCCCCGGCTCCGGCCCGGCCTACCCTTCGTATCCCGCACAAGCGATGCAGTACGCGTATCCCGAGGCGAGCCAGACCGTCCTCGCCTTCGTCCTCGGCGTCATCGGCCTCGTCGTGATCCAGCTGGTAGCGCCATTCGCCTGGGTCATCAGCAATCGCGAGCTCCGGGGCATCGACGCCGGCCGTCGCGACCCGTCGAACCGCGGCCTCGCCGTCGCCGGCAAGGTCATGGGCATCATCGGGACGGTCCTTCTGGCGATCGGCGTCGTCGTCCTCGTTCTTGCGATCATCCTCGTCGTCGCGGCGTCCACCTCGTCGAGCTCCTAGCGGCCGCCTCGCGGTCGACCACAGGTCGTCTGCTAGGACCTCCGGCCCAGCGCCAACACCTCAGCGAGGCCGTCGCGCATGCAGTCGACCAGAACCCTCGGGTCGTGGACGACGGAGCCATCGATCGTCAGCCCGAAGCAGCAGGTGCCGGCATAGGACACCATGGCCGCCATCACCGCGACACCGGGCAGCGGCCCGAAGGGGTAGGTCCGCTCCACCTTCGCCCCGGCCATGTACGTCTCGTAGGGGGCGCCCGGGAAGTTCGACGCGGACAGGTCGGCGGCGCCGGCGATCCGGGAAACCGCGGCACCGACCACGGACGGCATCCGATTCAGCACCGGCGCGAGCAGGGAGAAGGTGTCCAGAGCCGGCTCCACCCGCAGCGACAGCACGATGCCGCGGAGCGTTGCGATCCGCTCCTGCGGGTCCTCGACGCCGACGGGCGCGGCGAACATCGCACCTGCCCACTTGTTGCCGCCCATCGGGTCGTCGGACTTGCGGAGGCTGACCGGCATCGCCATCGGCATTTCATCCAGCTCGACGCCGTGCCGCCGGTGATAGCGCCGCATCCCCCCCAGCAGGGCGGCGATGTAGGCATCGTTGACCGAGCCCCCGGCCTCCCTCGCCGCGTCCTTGAGGTCGGCCAGCTGACAGTCCAGCACGTCGAACCGCCAGGACGTGGCCGTTCGGCCGCGGAACAGCGGTGAGCCCGGGACCGGCGGCGGCGCCCCGGTGCGACGCAGCGACCCCGCGAACTGGAGGGCGCTTGCGGCCGCGGAGGCCGGATGGGTCACCGCCCTCGCTCCTGACGACAGCAGCCTCCCGGCCACCGAGGGAAGCGTCCAGACCTGCCCGGCCAGCTCATCGATCGCCAGCGACCGCGCGTCCACCTCGGATTCGCCCCGGCGTGGTGGAGCGACCGGCTTGACCGGCGTGTGCTCCCGTCGACGGCTCTGGACCAGCGACAGCAGCTGCACTCCGCCTATGCCGTCGGTCAGCGAATGGTGCAGCTTGAGGAAGTAGGCGGCCTTGCCGTGCGGCAGGCCCTCGACCAAGGTGCCCTCCCACAGCGGACGCGTACGGTCGAACGGCACCATCGCGGCACCCTGGGCGAACGTCAGGAGCTGCGCCATGCGTCCCGGCGCCGGCAGGCGCACGCGCCGCAGGTGGTAGTCCAGGTCGAAGGTGGGGTCGAGAACCCAGGCCGGTGGACCGACCGGTAGGGCGGGTTCCAGCACGCGTTTGCGCATCCTCGGCACGAGCTTGGTCGCCCACTCGTGGGCCGCGTGCAGCCGACCCCAATCCGGCACGGTGTCCAGCAGCATCAACAACGAAATCGTGGACGACTGGCGCGGGTGCCGCTCGCTGCGCCACATCAAGGTTTCCAGCTCGTTCATCCGGTCGCCGGTACCCCACCGCGTGGCCAGCGACCAGGCCTGCTCGTTCGCCACGACCACGTCGGACGCGGGCGGCGCGGCGTGGTCCTCCCGTTTCGTGGTCACCATGCCTCCATCGGATCGCGGGCCGGAGTCACCCTGGGTGTGCCGTGGGTCATCGCGCAGGCACCTTCTCCGGCCAGTCCTCCAGGGTGTCGACGAACAACTGCCGCACCTCGGCGATCCGCTGGTCCAGGTCGGCGACCGTCCAGTCGGTGGTGGGGATCGGATCCAGCACCGCCACGTCGACGGTCCCCGGATTGATGATCACTGAGCGTCGCCAGGCCAGCTCACCGGTATTGCGCAACACGATCGGGACGATCGGGACGCCGGCCTGGAGGGCGATGTGGAAAGCACCCTTCTTGAACCGGCCCACCCTCGGCGTCGGCATGCGCGTGCCCTCGGGGAGGATGAGAACCGAGAGGCCGTCCCGCAGCTTCTGCACAACTCCGTCCAGGGTCTGACGTGCCTTCGTCGCATCGGATCGGTCGATCCACGCCGGGTCGAGCACGACGCCGACGGCCAGCATCCGCGGGTCGAAGCGCGCCTCCCTCTTGGCCACGGCGGTGAAGTCACGCCGTAGCAACGCGCCGAGGACCGGCGCGTCCAGGCTGCTCTGGTGGTTGGCGATGAAGACCGCGGGGCGGGCCTTCCAGAGATTCGCCTCGCCCACGACGTCGAGCTTCACCCCCGCGAGGGTCAGGCCTACGTCGCTGGCAAGTTCGATGCCTGCGTTGACACCACGGCGGCGGTCGCCGGTGAGCAGGCCGTATGCCGCGCCTGCGGTGAACCCGATGTTGGCACCCACCACCGCGCCGACGGTGCCCAGGTAGGCGCGCGGCCCCGGCGACCTCGGTTCACGCAGGATCACGACCGGCCATCCGTACTCCTCGGCCGCCCTGCGTAGCACCGGCTGCGGGTTCAGCGCGTACGGCCGGCCGACCGAGCCGAGGAACGCGATGTCCTCCTGCCCGTTGGCGTAGCCGTAGCTCTGCGTGAGGTCGATGCCGTGGGCACGGGCGAAGGCCCGCACCGCACTGGCCTTGAGCCCACCCCACAGCATGCCGGTGGTGCTGCGCCCGGTGAGGATGCCGCCCTCCTCCTCCAGTTCCGTGCACACCACGTGCCGAATGCCCAGATCGCGGGCCACCGGCTCGATCTGCGGGCGGGTCGCCGAGGACGCGACGGCCACGGTGTGGCCCCTGCGGAGATGGGCTCGGACCATGTCCCGGGCCTCGGGCCGGATCGTCCCGGCGATCTTCTGGACGAACAACCGCTCGCCGACGTCGGCCAGCTCGTCCACCGTTCGGCCCTTGAGACTCGCGAAGCTGATCTCACCGATGGCCTGCGGGTTGCCTCCGAGGACGCTGCCGTCCACGGCCGCCACGATGGTCCGGGCCAGTTCGAGGGCGCCGACCTCGCCCTTGCGGATCCGGTCCTGGTAGATGGTGTTGGCGGTGTAGCCCTGCACCAACGTCCCGTCGAGGTCGAAGAACGCCCCGATCGCCGGACCGGCGGGTCCTGTCTTGATCGCCGCGATGACCTCGCCAGCCGTGAGACTCATCCTTGACCACGGCGTGCCAACTCGGCGATCGCGTTCACCCTGCGCACCTCGATGCTGATCTCGTCACGGAACTCTCGCCGGCGCTTGGCCAGCTGGGGCGCGCCGGGTGTGACAAGATCTCGGTACCGCGCCAACCGCACTGCCGGCTTGAACAGCTCCAGCGACACCGATTCCTCGCTGGCCACCCGCTTCTGCAACGCCCACTGGAGGCCGACCCGCAGGCATTCCTCGAGGAAGCGCGGCTCGTCGAACGGCTCGTCCTCCTCCCAAGCGGCCAGGCAGTCCGCCACCACATGGTAGGCGTCCAGGAAGGGCCGCAACACCAGATGCGCGACCAGCGGCTCGCCGTGCTCCAGCCACCGCCTGGCGTCGGTCGGGGTGAACTCGTGCAGCCCGTGGGCCACGCCCGGGTCGATGATCGCGAGCTCGGCCGCCATCTCCGCCGCGAACTCACGTCGCGACGAGAAGAAGAAGTCGAACTTGAGCACGTCGCGCAGCCGAAGAGTCTCCTTGGCGGCCGTGTGCAGCCCGTCCTCGCCGCCCTCCATCGCGGCCAGGAGCCCGAGCTCCCCGATCGCCCGGTCGACGAGCATGTGGATCGCCGTGTTGCGGTAGAAGGCGGCGACGAGGTACTGGTCGGGCCCGATCCTCCAGATCGTCTCGTTGCCGCCGTCATAGCTGGTCAAGACCCCGGTATGGACCAGGTCGTCGAGGGTGCGCCGGATGGTGGCCCGGTCGGTCAGGTTCGCCGCGCCCGCCACCAGCCGCTCCCGCTGCTCGATGTACCGAGCGAGCGGGGTCACGGTGGCCAACACCTCGTCCAGGCTCAAGGCGCGGTCGGCGGCGAGCAGCGCCAAGCAGACGACGGCGGTCGCGGTCACCGGCGTGGCTCGGTTGATGCGATGACAGGTCTCCAGCGCGACCCGCTCGACCACGTGCGACCCGGACGGGTCGTCGGCGCGCAGCTCGGCCAGCCTGTCCCGCAGCGGCATCGGCTGACCGAACTCCAGGTACGCCCGCCCGAGCCGCTCCCCCTGCGATCGCCCGTAGGTCCACAGCCAGTGCAGGTCCTCCGGTCGCTTCCTGCCGCCATGGGCCTCGTTGGTCATGAGCTGGACCTCGTGCAACTGCTCATAGACGATCGAGACCGGGACGATGAGCGCTTCGGCGGTGGTCGCCGTGTCGAGCGCGTCGATCACGTAGCGCAGGATGCCGTAGACGGGCGGGCGGAGCTTCCCGGTGCGCGTTCGGCCGCCCTCGATCGACCAGCTGAGGTTGCTCCTGTTGCGGATCAGCTGGGCGATGTACCACCGCAACGCCAACCGGTACACCGGGACGTCGGCGGTCGACCGCCGCACGTAGACGAACCCGGACCGGCGGAGGAGATGGTTGAGCGGGAACACACTGAGGTTGGCGCCGGCCAGCAGGAACGGTGGCGTGATGCCGTTCCGGGCGACCGCGACCGGCACGGCGATCCCGTCGAGGTAGGAGCGATGGGAGAACAGGAACAACAACGACTGCTTGCGATCGAGGGCACGCAGCCGCCGCACCTGTTCCGGGTCGAGCACCAGGTCGTGGGCCCGTGACAGCCAGTCACTGAACCGTGCCCAGCCCCTCATGGCGCGATCGGACAGCGTTGCGCCCATCTCCCGGAGGTACCTCGCGGCCTCGACACGCACGTCGGCCGGGTCGCGGTCGAGCGAGCCGGCGAGTTCGGTGAGTCGCGCGGCGAAGTCGTCGTCGGAGAGCAGCTGTGCGACCTCCGGTGCGTCGCTGGGCAACGGGATCACCGGCTCGTCCACCACACCCGCGCGCTGCAACGTCCGGCGCGCTCCGATGCGGTCCAGGGAACTCACGATCCTGGCGTGCCCGGTGATGCCTGCGTTCATCGCCACCTCGTCGGTCCGTGCGATCACTGTACGACCAGTCTTTCTGGGGTCGAAGGGCGCGGTCAACGTCCTCAGCGCACCTCATCAGCGCGGTCGATCTGATTCAGGCGCGCTCGACAGGGGCAGTGACGGACGTCGCCGAACTGGACGCCGATGAGTCCGCCCGTACAGGCTGACGGGCCGGTCGGCAGAAGGCACTCCCTGTCCTCCGGCGGCGAACTGGAGAGGCCGATCGCCGATGTCCTGGCCGACGTCCCCGCCGCTCGCCACCATGGTCATCCGGCCGGGGAGGGTGGGCCCAGTCCGTCGAGCGCCTCCTCGGCGAGCCGTCGGCCGAGATCGATCATCTCGTCGGCGCGGTGGAAGTCCATCGTCCGGCAGGCGTTCTTGGGGATGCTGATCAACACGTCCGGTGGGTAGGCCGCGAGGCAATAGCGGGTCAGGGCTGTCTGGGACGCCTCGAGCGACAGGCTGAGCGTCTCGAACATCCGCACCGTCGGGACGGCGGGGCCTTCGGCGGCGCCCGTCGCAGGCACGGGTTCCTGCGGGGGACGCCGGGGAATCATCGCGCGTGCCGCGGCCCTGGCGCTCGCCGCGAACGTCCCGGGACGTTCCGTGAAACACGCCCGGCGATCGACCGTGGCCGCGATCCCTTCGTCTGCGACCGGAACACCCGGCCCGCTGCCGCGTCCGTGAAGAGACACGGCCACGACCATGTCGGCCCCCGCGGCCGCCGTGGCCACGACGGGAACGGGATCGAGGACGCCGCCGTCGACGAGGAGTCGACCCTGGACGACAGCGGGGGTGATGAAGCCGGGAATGGAGATGGACGCGCGGATGGCACCGGCGAGCGATCCCTCGTCGAGCCAGACCTCCCGGCCTGCCAGCAGATCGACGGCCACCGCCGTGAACCGGATGTGGAGATCCTCGATCTGCCGATCGCCGATGAGCTCCACGACGTGATTCACCACCCGCTCCGCATGGATGACCCCTCTCGAGCTCAACGAGGGGTCGAGCTGCCGCAGCACGTCGCGGCCGGACAGGCCGCGCACCCAGTCGGTGTAGGCGGCGAGCTCACCGGCGGCGAAGGCGCCGCCGACGAGCGCCCCCATCGACGATCCGGCCACGCTGACGATCTCGTACCCGCGCTGCTCGAGTTCATTGATGACACCGATATGCGCGTAACCACGCGCTCCACCGCTTCCCAGCGCCACAGCGATGCGTACCACCACAGCAGGATGGACCAGCGGGCACCCGTCAGCGCCGCGGAAGGAACACTGCTATCCGGCGTCGTCAGGTCCGGTGGCTGTGTGTCGTGCCCGCTGGCCTGAGGTGTCGCGTCACCAGGCCTGCGTCGCGGGCAGATCCAACGCGACGAGCCGCGCCGCCTCGTCGTCCGAGATGCCGAGCAGGCGCAGGACGGCGCGGGCCAACTCGTCGACGGCGCCCTGCTCTACCTGGTCCGGGTGACGCAGGTGCAACCTCAGGAGGCCCAACAGACCGCCGGCGACGGCGCTGAGCGCCACCTCTGCGTGAAAGACGGTGAACCGCCCCGCTGCCTGGCCCGCTCGGATGTCGCGTAGGGCGCGGGGCGTCAGCCCCACCGGCTGGTCGAGCACGTCGAGGCCGGCCCCGACCAGGAAGCGGGACAGGTCGGGATGCGTCCAGCCGAGGCGGCCGGTGATCCGCACGGAGACCGCGAAGACCTCCGCGGGATCGTCGATGCCCGCGGTGGCCCGATCGATCATGGCCCCCCAACGCTCGAGGACCTCCTGCGACGCGGTCTGGAACAGCTGCTCCTTGCTCTCGAAGTGGTTGTAGAACGAGCCGAACCCGATGTCCGCGGAGTCGGTGATCTCCTGGATGCTCGCCCGCTCCCCCCGCCCCTCGGCGATCAGCCGGACCGCGGCGTCGACGAGTGCCTGCCGGGTGCGGGCCTTGCGGCGGTCCAGGCGGGACGGCCGCGGGACGTCCGTCGTTGCCGGCTCTGTCATGCCTACCCCTTCAGTGGCGCTCGCCCGCACCCTACGTGCTGACTAGGGTCACCGCAGTCCGGCGACTCCCTCCGGCCGTCGCCGTCGGACCATGCGATCTTCTCTCACACCCCGTGTCCCGGCCGCCTTGTCGGCCCCGGCCCTCGTTGACGATGAATGGATGCGCTATTGATAGCGTATCACAGAAGTGATCGTCCGTCCCCCACATGTACGGAGGACAGCGCGAGGACAACTCATGATCAGAGCCGACACGCCGGTCGGCGAGGTTCCCGTCGCATAGATCGTCCCGGCCGACCCCGACCGGTTCGACGAGGCCGAGCTCATGACCTGCTCGCGGCGCTCTGTCTCCGGCCCTGGGCCGCGAGCCTCCCGGTCAGCCCGCCATGCAGGCCTCCGCCGACCACGTCGGCATCGACTCTCCGCTACCAGATGATCGGCGAAGCCAACTCGCGGCGGCCTCCGGAATCCTCGCCGGCCTCGCACCCTTCGGCGTCGCCGCTGCCACTGGGGGTGGCGGCCCTCTCGTCGGCGTCCTGGTCATGCACGGTCGCGCCTGCGACGGCGTCAAGGAGATGGCACCGACGCTCGTGATCCTCCTGGTCAGGATCGTCAACGTGGTGGTCGCCCGCCGCCCGGTGATGGCGACGGGGAACATCACGCGGGACGGATCTGGTCGTCCGAGCAGCCGTTTTCGTCCGCGGTCGCGTCCCGCGTCAGCCGGACGCCACCCTGAACGACCCGATCGCTACGGCCTGCCGGGTAACGAGCGCACGAGGCGCGGCCTGAGCGTGGCCGGGACCACCGTCCCCGCGTTACGGCAGGTAGGCCCTGCTGGCCGCTCGAGCCGACCACGACGTGCCTGGGTCGGCGGGTAGACCTGGCCGGCGGGTAGACCTGGCCGGCGGGCCGACCGGCCGGCGGGCCGACGTCGGCGCTGGCCCGATCGCTGAACGCCGTTACGGTCCGCCGAGGATCCTACGGGCGACGTTCGGCCGTTGCGAGGCACCCGGAGCGCTGGAGCTGATCCACAACCCGTCCGGCGCGGGATCGATGATGCCCTCCTCCAGCCAGGTGTACCGATCCTTGAGTACTCCCTTGGACAGGCGCGTATCGGCGGCGTCGGTGTTGGTCCAGAGCGCGTCGAACAGCCGCGCGACGCGCAGCCGCGACTGCCGGCAGAACATGTCCGCCAGCTCGTACGCCTCCGCGCCGTTCGTCCCGCCGGCCCGGAGCATCTCGGCCCGGACAACGGCGGCCGACATCGCGAAGAGCTCTGCGCCGATGTCGACGACACGACCTAGGAAGCCCTGCTTGAACTCCAGCCGGCCCTGCCACCGGGCCATCCCGTAGAAGGTGGAGCGGGCCAGCTTGCGCGAGGACCGCTCGACGAACCGCAGGTGCACAGCCAGGGGGCCGAACTCCCGGTAGGAGGTGGGCACGGAGCCCGGTCCCGCGGCGAGCTGGGGCAGCCACTTGCCGTAGAACCCGCCGGCCCGGACGGCGGCCTGCGCCTTCCCGCGGGCGTCCACCGTCGGGTCGATGATGTCGCCGGCGGCGCTGAGGTGGGCGTCGACCGCCTCGCGGGCGATCGACAAGTGCATGATCTCGGTGGAACCCTCGAAGACCCGG
>Ga0335069_10013428_pt1 | contig 11498 bp, 10 predicted proteins | sample Lox_Sample_11_FD_206714 | JGI IMG/M metagenome (GOLD analysis project Ga0335069, IMG submission 206714) | Soil microbial communities from Loxahatchee National Wildlife Refuge, Florida, United States - Lox_Sample_1.1 | ecosystem: Environmental > Terrestrial > Soil > Wetlands | place: USA... | reverse complement strand
GCCGCCGCCTTGGAGATGAAGACGACGGTCTTCACGCCGCTCAGGTGGCGGAGCTTCTGGCCGACGGCGTACTCCTGCGCCGGGGTCGCGGTCGACGCGAGGAAGACCTTGACCTGCAGCTCCTTCTTCACGTGATTCGACCACGACAGCACCCACGTGCCGAGCGCGATGAAGAGGCCGAGCAGGAACATCCCGATCAGCACCGTGATCGTCGCCGCGAACGTCGTCGACAGGTTCATGCTGATCGAGGACCACGCCTCGGAGAACAACAACCGGATCCTGCTCATTCGGAGGTGTACCCCCCACGCCGCTCGTCGCGCGAGACGCGGCCGTCCTCGAGCGCGATCACGCGCTTGCGCATCTTGTCGACCATCTCGCGGTCGTGCGTCACCATCAGGATGGTCGTGCCGGCGCGGTTGATCCGGTAGAGCAGCTGCATGATCCCGACGGAGGTGTCGGGGTCGAGGTTGCCGGTCGGCTCGTCGCAGACGAGCAGCGGCGGATGGTTGACGACGGCGCGCGCGATCGAGACGCGCTGCTGCTCGCCGCCCGACAGCTCGTCGGGGAGGGAGTTCATCTTGTGCGCGAGGCCGACCATGTTCATCACCTCGGGCACCTTGCGGCGGATCGACGCGCGGCTCTCGCCCTGCACCTTCAGCGCGTACGCGACGTTCTCCGCGGCGGTGCGGCTCGGCAGCAGCTTGAAGTCCTGGAACACACAGCCGACGTTGCGGCGCAGCAGCGGCACCTTGTTGCCCTTCAGCCGCGTCAGGTCGCGCCCGCCGACGATGATCTTGCCCTCGGTCGCCTCGAACTCCTTGAGCAGGAGCTTGATCAGCGTCGACTTGCCCGAGCCGGAGGCGCCGACGATGAAGACGAACTCGCCCTTCTCGATCACGAACGAGACGTCGCGGAGCGCGGTCACGTCGGGCTCGTAGATCTTCGTCACGCCCTCGAACACGATCATCGCGCCGACGCCGGGAACCGCCTGCAACGACGGCGTCCGCTCCGGCTCCCCGTCTGCACGTTCGGGAATCACTGGAGCGATTTCTGTCTCGAGGTCTGTCACGTCGTCCTGGAACCGGTGCTGCGAAGTCGTTTCGGCGGGCGGCCGGGCCCGCGCCGGTCAGTTGGCGAAGCCTAAGTCTAGCCGACCGTTCGGCGAGCTATTCCCCGTTTCCTGCCGCCTTGAGCAGATACGCACGAATGAAGCCGTCCAGCTCGCCGTCGAGCACGGCCTGGGTGTTCCCCATCTCGTAGTCCGTGCGGTGGTCCTTGACCAGCTGGTACGGGTGGAGGACGTAGCTGCGGACGGCGTTTCCGCCGAATCCCATGTTCACCCCGCCCCGCTCGCGCGCCAGCTCCGCCTCGCGCTCCTCCTCCGCGCGTTCCGCCAGCCGGGATCGGAGGATCTTCATGGCCGTGTCCTTGTTCGACGACTGGCTGCGCTCGTTCTGGACGGCGACGACGATGCCGGACGGCATGTGCGTGATGCGGACGGCCGAGTCGGTCTTGTTCACGTGCTGGCCGCCGGCGCCGGAGGAGCGGTACGTGTCGATGCGGATGTCGTCGTCGTCGATCTCGACCGGTGCGTCGTCGGCGAGCAGCGGCGCGACGATCACCTGCGCGAAGCTCGTGTGGCGGCGGTGCGCCGAGTCGAACGGGCTCAGGCGGACGAGCCGGTGCTTGCCGCGCTCGGCCTTGAGGATCCCGTATGCATTGTCGCCCTTCACCGTGAACGTCGCGGACTTGATCCCGTACTCCTCCCCCGGGCTCGTCTCGAGCAGCTCGGTCTTGAAGCCGCGGTCGTCGGCCCAGCGGAGGTACATGCGGAGGACGATCTCCGCCCAGTCCTGCGCGTCGGTGCCCCCGGCGTCCGCCTGGATGGTGACGACCGCGTCGCCGCCGTCGTACTCGCCGGAGAAGAGCGCGTCCTCCTGGAGCCGCTCCAGCTCGCGCCGCAGCGGCACGATCGACGCGGCGACGTCGTCGGCGAGATCGGGGTCGAGCGCGAGCAGCTCCTTCGCGTCGTCGTACTCCCGCACGAGCCGGTCGTAGCGCTCGATCCGCTTCGTCAGCCGCGCATGCTCGGCCGACACCGCCGCGGCGTGCTGCTGGTCGTCCCAGAATCCGGGCTGTCCGAGCTCTCCTTCGAGCTCCGCGAGACGCGACCTCAGGCGATCGGGGTCAAAGGTAACCACGGACCCAGTCGAGCTGGGCCCCGATCTCTTCGAGCTGCTCCTGAAGCGAGAGTTCGCGTTCGTCCGCCATACCGCGGGTCATGGTACCGGCGCCTGCCGGCCGCAACGCAAGGGCCGGAGGCTAACGCAGGCGCAGCCGCGTTAGCCGGAGGCCGAACTCACTCGAGCGGGGATGGCGAAGCCACCACCGATCGAGCGGGGCAGGCAAATCGCCACAAAACCCGCCCTGAGTGGAGAGCCAGAGGCCGCGCGGAGGCGCGACCGCGCTCGCGCCGGAGCGCACGCCACGACACGCCACCCGTGGCCAAGCCCGTCGCAGAAGCGCAGCTTCTGCGACGGCTCAGGCGCCGTGGCACTTCTTGAACTTCTTGCCGCTCCCGCACCAGCACGGGTCGTTGCGGCCGATCTTCTCGTGCTCGCTCACGTGCACCGTCTGGACGGCAGCGGGCGCGGCGGTGGCTCCGCCGCCTGCGCCCACGGCGAGCGTGCTCGCCCCCGCGCCGAGCGCGGCGTCGATCACCTCGGCGCCCGCCGACGTCTGGTGCTCGTAGCGGAGATTCCCGTTGCCGCCCGGCGCCGGCTGCGGCGCGAACTCCGGCGGAGTGGCGCCCTCCTCGGCCGGCGCGAGCTCGGCGTGGAAGAGGTGCAGGACGACCTCGGCGCGAATCGAGCGGCCCAGCTCGGTGAACATGCGCTCGCCCTCGGCGGTGTACTCGACGAGCGGGTCCTTCTGGGCCATCGCCCGGAGGTGCACGCCCTCGCGGAGGTACTCCATGTTGTCGAGGTGCTCGCGCCAGCGGACGTCGACGACCTGGAGGATGACGAAGCGCTCGAGCTCGCGCATCAGCTCCGCGCCGAACTCCTCCTCCTTCGCCTTGTACTCGTCGCGCGCGTCGGTCTGGAACTCCTCGACGAGCGCGTCGCGCGTGATCTCGCCGAGGTCCTCGCGCAGCTCGTCCGCGGTGATCTCCGTCTGGTAGAGCGCGGCCATCGCGTTCGTCAGCGCCTCGAGGTCCCACTCCTCCGCGTACTCCTCCTGCGTGAACTGGTGCACGGTGTCCTCGACCACCTCGTCGATCCACAGCCCGACCTGCTCGGACATGTCCTGGCCCTCGAGCACGTCGCGCCGCTGCTCGTAGATCCGTCCGCGATGCCGGTTGAGGACGTCGTCGTACTTGAGGACGTTCTTGCGCATGACGAAGTTCTGCTCCTCGACCTTCTTCTGCGCACCCTCGATCTGCCGGCTGAGGATCTTCGCCTCCATCGGCTGGTCGTCCGGGATCTTGAAGCGCTCCATGATCCCCTTGATCCGGTCGCCGGCGAACAGGCGGACGAGGTCGTCCTCGCCGGAGAGGTAGAAGCGCGTCTCGCCGGGGTCGCCCTGGCGGCCCGAGCGGCCACGGAGCTGGTTGTCGATCCGGCGCGACTCGTGCCGCTCGGTGCCGAGCACGTAGAGGCCGCCGAGCTCGGTCACGCCCTCGCCGAGCTTGATGTCGACGCCGCGGCCCGCCATGTTCGTCGCGATCGTGACCGCGCCCGGCTGGCCCGCGTCCTTGATGATCTCCGCCTCGCGCGCGTGCTCCTTCGCGTTCAGCACGTTGTGCGCGACGCCCTGCCGCGCGAGCAGCGCCGACAGGTACTCCGACGTCTCGACGGCGATCGTGCCGACGAGCACCGGCTGGCCCTTCTCGCTGCGCTCCTTGATGTCGCGCGCGACCGCCTGGAACTTGCCCTCCTTCGACTTGAAGACGAGATCCTGCTCGTCGGCGCGCGCGACCGGCACGTTCGTCGGGATCTCGACGACGCTGAGGTTGTAGATCTCGACGAACTCCTTCTCCTCCGTCTTCGCCGTACCGGTCATGCCGCCGAGCTTCTCGTAGAGGCGGAAGTAGTTCTGGAGCGTGATCGTCGCGAGCGTCTGGTGCTCCTCCTGGATGCGGACGCCCTCCTTCGCCTCGACCGCCTGGTGCAGGCCCTCGCTCCAGCGGCGGCCCTCCATGACCCGGCCGGTGAACTCGTCGACGATCTTCACCTCGCCGTCCTGGACGACGTAGTCGACGTCGCGGTGATACAGCGACTGCGCCTTCAGCGCCTGGGAGAGGTGGTTGACGACCTGCGCGTTCCGCGGGTCGTAGAGGTTCTCGATCCGCAGGGCGCGCTCGACCTTCTCGACGCCCTGCTGCGTCGGCGCGACCGTCTTGTGCTTCTCGTCGAACTCGTAGTCGGCGCCTGCGTCCTCGGCCGCGCCCTTCGGGTCGCCGGGATGCGACTCGAACGCGACCAGCTGCGGCGCGATGCGCGCGAAGTCGTAGTAGAGCTGCGCGGCGGTCTCCGGCTCGCCGGAGATGATCAGCGGCGTGCGCGCCTCGTCGATCAGGATGGAGTCGACCTCGTCGACGATGGCGAAGTGGTGGCCGCGCTGGACGATCCCCTCGAGCTGGACCGCCATGTTGTCGCGGAGGTAGTCGAAGCCGAACTCGGAGTTCGTCCCGTACGTGACGTCGCTCTGGTAGGCCTCGCGGCGCGGCTCGAACGGCATCATGTTCTCGATGAACGCGGTGCGCATCCCGAGTGCTTCGAAGACGGGGCGCGTCCACTCGCGGTCGCGCTGCGCGAGGTAGTCGTTGGTGGTGACGAGGTGCGTGCCGTTGCCGGCGATCGCGTTGAGATAGAGCGCCTGCGTCGCGACGAACGTCTTGCCCTCGCCGGTCTTCATCTCGGCGATGTCGCCCTCGTGGAGGACGATTCCGCCCATCAGCTGGACGTCGAAGAGGCGGACGTCCATCGTCCGCTTGAACGCCTCGCGGACGGACGCGAACGCCTCGAAGAGGAGCTCGTCGAGCGTCTCGCCGTTCGCGAACCGCTCCCGGAACTCGACCGTCTTCGCGGCGAGCTGTTCGTCCGACAGAGCCTCGTACTCGGCCTCGAGCGTGCCGATGTACGCCGCCTGCTGGGCGAGCCGCTTGAGCCGCCGGCCCTCGCCGACGCGGAGGACCTTCTCGAAGGAGCCGAGCTGCTGGGCCATGGCAAAAGGGTAGCGGTAGGAGCCCGGGCGCTCGGACCTCCCGGACGGATCCCGGGCGAGCGGGGTCGGATCGGAAGCGCTATGGAATGAGGTCCCGGAGCAGATCGCGTGCCGAGGTGCTGTAGCCGGCGACGTGACCGGCGAGCACCTCGGCCGCGATCTCTTGCTCGAACGCCAGCAGTCTGTACTCGATGTCGCGGGGCGCTCCGGAGCCGCCGCCGTACACGGGACGAAATTCGAGAAACGAAGGCTGGATGTATGCGCGCAGGCGACCGACAGCTCTCATCTCGTCGGGTGCCTGGCCCTTGAAGCTCGGTCGTGGTCCGCCCGAGCGGTACGGGTTGGCGGCTGTGATCAGCACGGCGGCTGCGTTGTTGCTCGCGTGGCGGTTGAGCGTTATCGGCTCGCGCGTTGCCGAGACGAATGCCTCGTCTTCTATGCCGCTGTCGGAGGCGTTGAACTTGGAAATCATCCACGCGTAGACCTGCCACGCATGAACGATCTCGTCGTTGAAGTACGCACGGAGCTGCGACTGGATCTCGATGCTCGCCAACGACCATTCATCAGCGACCCGCGACGACGGTCTCACTGGGCGCTTTGCCCAGACCGCCTCGCCCCCGGTCAGAGCGTGGGCACTCGCCGCTGCAATGTCGGCGACGATGACGGACTTCACTTGGTACGCCTTTTGCCGGTCGTCCCACTGGCGCGTGAAGGCGGGCAGCAACCAAGCGGTCAGCGCGATGCCGACCAGAGTCACGACCAACGACGTCGGTATCCGGCCGAGAATCGACCGCTTCTTCTTCGCGTCAGCCCCTGTCTTGTCGGGCTCGGCGGCCTCGCCCATCCGCCGAGGCTAATACCGCCCTTCACGACTTACTAGAGCATCACGACGCCTGCCCCGTTCTCAGAGCGCGGACGCTCGGACCTCCCAGAGGTCGCCGTCGAGCCGGTCCGCGCGGACGGTGTACTCGGCCCCTTCGCGGGCTCCCCGCTCCTCCAGCGCCGGGAAGGAGCCGAAGGTCCGGCTGTCGTCGATCGACAGCGTGGTGCCGTCGACGGTGTGCGTGACCTCGACCGTGTCGCCGCCGGGCCCGTCCCGGAGCTCGACCACCTCGATCCGCCGCGCCTGTATCGCCCAGAGCGTCTCGCCGCGCCGGATCGCCCGTGCCCGGTACGGCGGCGTCAGCTCCTGCTCGACCGCGGCGGCCAGCGGCTCGAGGGAGCCGTCCGGCCCCTGCTCGACGAGCAGCGTCCCGTCGGGGAGCGCGACGAAGGTCGCCTCGTCGCCGTCGATGTCCGCGGCATCGGCCGTGACGGTCGCGTCCCACGCCCGGGGACGGTGCAGACCGTGGATCCCGGTCTCGAGCGTCGGCGGCCGCGGGTCGACCGGCTCCGGCTGGGGATCCAGTTGCAGTCCCGCCTCGCGGGCCATTCGCTCGTGCAGCGGCTCGCGCCGGCGGAAGAGGCCCACGCCTACTCGGCGGCCTCGAGCGGCGCGGTCTCCGAGGCAGCGGCCTCGGCCGCCTCTTCGAGCAGCGCGTGCTTGTCGACCGCCTTACGGCGGGAGGCGCGCTTGTCGCGTTCGTCCTTGATCTGGCGGAGGAGCTTGTCGGTCAGCTCGTCGATCGACGCCTTCATGTCCGGGGACGACTCGCGCGCGCGCAGCGTGTGTCCCTTGAGCCAGACCGTCGCCTCGGCCACCTGGTTCGCGGCGATCGACGGATTGCGCTCGACGGCCAGCTCGACCTCGACGCGAACGGGGTCGCTCAGCTGCTTGTCGAGCTTCGCGAGCTTGCGCTCGGCGTAGCTCCGGATGGAGTCGCTCACCTCGAGGTTCTTGCCCTTGACCTGAAGCTGCATGTCCTGCCTCCTCGATCGGACGTCCTATCCTTGTTGTAACACCATTCCAGGGTCCCGGACGGCCCGCGCGAAGGTGACCACGTCGATCGTCCTCGCGCCCACCACCCTGAGGGCGGACGCGGCGGCCGAGACGGTGGCGCCGGTGGTGTAGACGTCGTCGACGAGGAGCACCCGGGTGGGCGACCGTGCCGTTCCGCGGAAGGCCCGGGCGACGTTCCTGCGCCGCTCGGCGAGCTCGAGGCCGCGCTGGCGGCGGGAGGCTCCCGTCCGTTCGAGCAGCGGCGCGCAGGGCAGCCGCCAGTGCGCGGCCAGCGCCTCGGCGAGCCGCTCCGCGGGATGGTGGCCGCGCTCCAGCCGGCGGCCGGAGTCGGGCGGGACGAAGGTGACCGTGACGGCGCCGGGACACGGCACGATCTCCGCGACGAGAGCGGCGGCATCGGCGGCGAGTCCGCGCAGGCCGTGCTCCTTCCAGCCCGCCACGATCCGGCGGACCGCCGCGTCGTACGCCACCGCCCCCCGCGCCGACGCGAACGCGAGCCGGCGGCCGGCGCACTCGCGGCAGCGGCGGACCGGCCACGCCGTCGGCGCGCCGCAGCGGCCGCAGAGCGGCGGGCCGATCCGCGGCAGCCGCGCGAGGCAGTCGCCGCAGAGCTGCGTCCCGCCCGCGCCGCAGACGACGCAGCGGCGGGGCAGCAGCAGGTCGAGCACCGCTTCGACGGTACCGCGAGATTCGTCACGGAAGGCCGGAGCCTTCTACGCAGCCGCTTCCGCCTCGCGCAGGATCGCCTCGAACTGGGCGAACGCCGCGCGCCACGTGTCCGTCGCGCGGAGGTCGAGCCCGAACGGCTCGAGCAGCGCCGCCGGCGACGCGGATCCGCCCGCGGCGAGGAAGTCGAGATAGCGCGGCACGAACGCCTCCGGATCCTCGTGGTAGCGGCCGTACAGCAGCAGCGCGACGAGATGCGCGAAGGAGTACGCGTACGTGTAGAAGCGGACGTGGATGAAGTGCGGGATGTACGACCAGCCGAGCCGGTAGCCGTCCGGCAGGTCGAGCGAGTCGCCGTAGTACAGCCGGTTCTCCTCGACCCAGAGCTCCGACAGCCGCTCCGGGGTGAGCGTCCGCCCCTCCGCGCGCAGTGCGTACGCACGCTGCTCGAAGCGCGCGAGCACGACCTGGCGGAAGATCGCCGCCATCGCCTGCTCGAGCCGGTCGATCACGAGTGCCCGCCGGGTCTGCGGATCCGACTCGAGCTCGAGCAGATAGTCGCCGGCGATCAGCTGCGCAAACGTCGACGGCACCTCCGCCACCGCGAGCCCGGTCCGGTGCGAGCGGTACGCCTGCCGCTCGAGCGCGAGCGCGCCGTGCGTGGCATGGCCGAACTCGTGCGCGAGCGTGACGACGTCGCGGAACCGCCCCGTGTAGTTGAGCAGGACGAGCGGCAGGATCTCTTTCGAGACGGTCGTGCAGTACGCGCCGCTCGCCTTGCCGGCGCGCGGCGACGCGTCGACGTGGCCGGCGTCGAGGCACTCGCGGAAGATCTCGGCCAGCCGGGGCGAGAATCCGGCGAACGCGCCGTCGACGATCTCGACCGCCTCCGTCCACGGAAAGTCCCGGCCCTCCCCCACCGGCGCGTACTGGTCGGCGAGCTCGAGCCGGTCGAGCCCGAGCAGCCCCGCCTTCGCGGTGAACCACCGGCGGCCGAGCGCGTAGCTCTCCTGCGTCGCGGCGATCATCGCGTCCACCGTGGCCGCGTCGAGCTCGTTGCGCATGTTCGTCGGCTGCATCGGATCGTCGAAGCCGCGGACGCGATCGAGGCCGAGGCGGTCGCCGACGAGCGCGTCGTAGCAGGCGGCGAGCACCTCCGTGCGCGGCTCGAGCGCGACGTACAGCGCCTCCAGCGCGCCCTTTCGCAGCTCGCGCTCGGGCCGGTACATGTACGAGAGGATCGTGTTCACGGAGTGTGGCTCGACGCCGTCGCCGCCGTCGAACGGGATCTCGAGCGTGGCGATCTGACGGTCGTGCAGCGTCGACCAGGACGAGACCGCCGGCGTGCGTGCGTTCAGCGCCTGCTCCTCCGGCTCGCTCAGCACGTAGGGCTTCTCGTCGCGCAGCGTGCGGAGCTTGTGCGCGAAGCCCGCGAGCTCCGGCGACGCGAGCAGTGCCTCGGCCGGTTCGTCGTCGAGCGCGATCCACTCGAGCTCGACGAAAACGAGCTGGTTCTCGATGTCGGCGCCGCGCTCGCGCGCGAACGTCGCGAGATCGTTCGCCTCCACGTCGGACGCGTCCATGTTCACGCGCGAGCTGCCGTAGACGAACAGACGCGCGGCGTCCTGCTCGAGCAGGTCGCACTCGTCGAGGAGCTGCCGCAGCCCGGCCGCGTCGAGTCCGGCGATCCGGCCGCGGTACCGGTCGGCGAACGCGGTCGCCCGCTCCACGAGCTCCGTCCACTCCGCGCGCGCCTCGTCCGCGCCGGCGCAGAGCTCGGCCAGGTTCCAGCGCACGTTCTCGACGTCTTGCGTGACCCCGGACATCGACGAGGAATCTAGTCCAGTTCGTAGGTGTCGCGTGCGGGGAGCCCGTCGAGGGCACGCAGGCGGTTGTCGGCGTCCAGCAGCTGGCCCGCATCGCCGATGTCGCGCCAGTCGCCCTCGAAGACGTACCCGTAGACCGGCGCGCGGGGAACGAGCCACGCGACGAACCGGCCAGGCTGGTCGGGCGAGTTGCCCTCGCCGAGGTACCGGTGGACGAGTGGGACGTGTGCGCGATGGAAGAGATACGTCGCCGTTGCCACGAGCGTCGACCGCGGCTCGGCGGGCTTCTCCTCGAACGACTCGATCCGCTCTCCGTCGCCGAGCGCGACGATCCCGTACTTCGCGGCGAGATCGAGGTCGCCGACGTCGTGGAGCGCGACCGCGCTCGCCTCACCCTTGCCGCGCCACCAGTCGACGTAGCCGGCGAGGCTGAAGTCGAACAGGTTGTCGCCCGCGACGACGAGCAGGTCCTCGCCGTCCAGGTGCGCACGCTCGACGACGAAGGCGATGTCGCCGACGGCGCCGAGCCTGTCGTCCTCGCTGGCCGTGCCGTCGTCGTGCACGACGACGCCGTCGCGGCCCGCGGCCCAGTCGGCGAACGCACCCGCGAACTTCCGGTTCGTCACGACGTGGACGGCGTCGATCTCCTCCACCTCGCCGATCCGGTCGAGGATGTGATCGACCATCGGCCGTCCGCCGACGGTGAGCAGCGGCTTCGCGACCGTGAGCGTGAGCGGATAGAGGCGGGTCGCGTAGCCCGCGGCGAGGATGATCGCCTTCATCCGGCGAGCGACTCGGCGTACGGCGCGCGGTGGACTCCGCGCTCCGTGACGATCGCTGCGACGAGCGCGGCCGGCGTCACGTCGAAGGCGGGATTGCGCGCCGGGAACCGGGCGGTCACCTCGGCCGGATCGCGCTCCTCGATGGGGATGTCGGCTCCGGTCTGCGTCGCGAGATCGACCGTGGAGGTCGGCGCGACGACGTAGAGCGGGATCCCGTGATGGGCCGCGAGCACGGCGAGGGAGTATGTCCCGATCTTGTTCGCCGTGTCGCCGTTCGCGGCGATCCGGTCCGCGCCGGTGACGACCAGGTCGATCTCCCCGGCCGCCATCAGCGAGCCCGCGGCGGAGTCGGCGATCACGGCGTGCGGGATCCCGACGGTCTCGAGCTCCCACGCGGTGAGGCGTGCGCCCTGCAGCAGCGGCCGCGTCTCGCCGACGAGGACGCGCTCGAGCAGCCCGCGCTCCCACGCCGCGCGGAGCGCGCCGACCGCGGAGCCGTACCCGCCGGTGGCGAGACCGCCCGCGTTGCAGTGCGTGAGCGCGCGCGTGCCCGGGGCGAACAGCTCCGCGGCGTGCGCGGACATGCGGCGGCAGCGTTCGACCTCGTCGCGGTGGAGCGCACGCGCCCGCTCCGGGGTCGGATCGTCGTGCATCTGCGCGAGCGCCCACGGCAGGTTCACCGCGGTAGGCCGCGAGTCGGCGAGCACCCGCTCGGCCGCGTCCATGTCCTCTCCACGCAGCGCCGCGAGCGCGAGCCCGTACGCGGCCGCGACCCCGATCGCGGGCGCACCGCGGACGGCCATCGTGCGGATGGCGTCGGCCACGTCCGCGGCGCAGCCGCAGGCGAGCTCGGTTTCCTCGTCGGGCAGCTTCCGCTGGTCGAGCAGCACGACCCGCGGCGGATCGTCCTCGAGCCGGACGATCCGCTCCGGCTCGAGCGATGCGCCGCTCATGTCGAAGAAGGCCACGTCCGGTGCCAGGCACCGGACGTGGCTCGAACGGACCCGCGGCGGCTCAAACAGCGCCGTTCGCGGATGATGTTCATGGCCGAAACGGCCGCGTCCGGTGGCAGGGACCGGACGCGGGGCGAAGGGGCAG
>Ga0335069_10013427_pt1 | contig 11498 bp, 8 predicted proteins | sample Lox_Sample_11_FD_206714 | JGI IMG/M metagenome (GOLD analysis project Ga0335069, IMG submission 206714) | Soil microbial communities from Loxahatchee National Wildlife Refuge, Florida, United States - Lox_Sample_1.1 | ecosystem: Environmental > Terrestrial > Soil > Wetlands | place: USA: Florida... | reverse complement strand
GCCGGTGATGAGCCGTGCGATCAGCAGCAGCAGCAGCGGCACGACGAGCAGGAAGTAGCGCACCTCGAACAGCTCGCGGTCGAACGCCGCGACGATCAGGAGCAGCACGACGGGGACGAAGGCGGCGACGGCGAGGATCATGGTCTGGCGCGATCCGCCGCGCCCGAGCAGGAGCAGCGAGAGCAGCAGCAGCAGCGGCCACATCGCGGCGAGCAGCGTGGTCGTCGCGTCCGGCTGGTAGCCCCAGATCGCCCAGGCCATGTTCGAGACGACCGCGTAGAAGGACAGCGCGTCGTACGTCCCGCTCGGCGAGCCCGCGGCGGCGTGCGTCGACTGGAACTGGTGGTGGGCGAACACCGTGAGCGGCACGAGCTGCATGACCAGCACCGCGAGCGAGTAGGCGAACCCCATGACCAGCGGCCTGACGGGCTCGCCGCTGTGCCGGCGGTGCACGATCACCGCGACGAAGATCAGCTGCTGCACGCCGATCAGGAGCAGCCCGAAGTAGTGCGACCACAGCAGCGCCGCCGTCGCGAGGATGTAGGCCGCCCAGTTCAACAGCGTCCCGTTGCGGATCGCGCGCAGCTGGGTGAGCAGCGCCAGCAGCCCGAAAAGCGTCACGAACGCGTACATGCGGACCTCTTGCGAGTACCACACGAGCAGCGGGGAGACCGCGGCGAACGCGGCCGCGATCAGGCCGGTGCGCCGGTCGTAGAGCTCGCGCCCCAGCTCGTAGAGCACCGGGATCACGAGCGTGCCGGCGATCAGCGACGGCAGCCGGACCGCGAACTCGCTGTGGCCGAACGCGCGGATCGTCAGCCACAGCGCCAGGTGGTGCAGCGGCGGATGGCGGTCCCCGTAGTAGAGGTTGCTGAACATGCCGTGCAGCGACAGGCGCGCCTGGTGGATGCTGATCGCCTCGTCGAGCCAGATCCCCCGCGGCACGAGCAGGCGCACCCCCAGCCCCGCGAGCGTCAGCCCGCCGAGGATGAGCAGCGCGGTCCGGCGGCTGGTGTCCGGCTCGCCGCGCCGCGGAAGGCGCCCGCGCGGGCCGAAGAGCTCAGCCTCGTGTGCACCGCGCAGGCGGCGCACCAGTGGGCGGATCGACCTCTTCTCCGGGGACTCCATCGTGCGCACAGGACTGCTGCCTCTCGCCGCGACTGATGGCTCGGTCAACCATAACCCAGGCCGCGCGCCGCGGGGAGGACCTGATCCGGGCGTCGCTCACAGACCTCCGGGACGGTCCAGCTCCGGTTCGCGCGCGAGCGCGCGCAGCTCGAGCCGGTGCTCGGCCGCGATCACGTGCACGACCGCATTGATCAGCGCCAGGTGCGTGAAGGCCTGCGGGAAGTTGCCGAGGTGGCGGCCCGTCCGCGGGTCGAGCTGCTCGGCGTACAGCGCCAGCGGGCTCGCAGCGGACAGCAGCTTCTCGCACAGGGCCCGCGCGCGCGCCAGCTCGCCGATCTCGACCAGCGCCGAGACCAGCCAGAACGAGCAGATCGTGAACGTGCCCTCCTCGCCGGTGAAGCCGTCGTCGGTCTCGTCGACGCGGTAGCGCAGCACGAGGCCGTCCTCCGAGAGCTCGTCGGCGATCGCGAGCACCGTGTCGCGGATGCGCCGGTCGTCCGCGGGCAGGAAGCGCACGAGCCCCATCAGCAGCACGGAGGCGTCGAGCGCCGTCGTCTCGTAGTGCTGGACGAACACGCCCCGCGCGTCGACGCCGTTGGCGCACACGTCCTCGTGGATCTCGGCGGCGGCCGCCTCCCAGCGCGCCGCGGTCGACTCGTCGCCGCGGATGCGCGCCAGCCGGGCGCCCCGGTCGGCGGCGACCCAGCACATGAGCTTCGAGGAGGTGAAATGCCGCGGGGCGCCGCGCACCTCCCAGATCCCGCGGTCGGGCTCGCGCCAGTGCTCAAGCGCGGCCTCGACCTGGCGCTTGATGATCGGCCACAGTCGGTCGGGAAGCTGGTCGCGTGAGCGCGTGTGCAGGTAGATCGAGTCCAGCACCGCGCCCCACACGTCGTGCTGGCGCTGGTCGTAGGCGCCGTTGCCGATCCGCACCGGTCGCGCGTCCTCGTAGCCGGAGAGGTGGTCGAGCTCCTGCTCCTCGAGCCTGCTCTCGCCGTCGATCCCGTACATGATCTGCAGGCGGCCCGCCTCGGCGGCCTCGACGACGTCGGCGACGAAGTAGAAGAAGTCGTTTGCCTCGTCGTCGAAGCCGAGCGTGTAGAGCGCCCAGAGCATGAAGGTCGAGTCGCGGATCCAGGTGTAGCGGTAGTCCCAGTTGCGATCGCCGCCCGGCGTCTCGGGCAGCGAGGTGGTGGCCGCCGCGATCATCGCCCCCGTCGGCGCGTAGGTGAGGCCCTTGAGCGTCAGCGCGCTGCGCTGCAGGTACGCGCGCCACGGGTGATCGGGAAAGCTGCCGTGCTTGAGCCACTCCTGCCAGTAGCGCCCGGTGCGCGCCAGCCAGGCCGCGGCCTCGTCGTAGCTGGCCGGCAGCGGGCGCTCGGTCCAGCCGAGCGCGACGAACGCGACCTCACCCTCGCGCAGAGTCGTCCGCGCGCGCGCACGGGGACCCTCGAACCCGAGCCGCAGGTCGGTCGCCAGGCGCAGCTCCACGTCCATGCCCTCCGACCGCGCGAGCGCCTCCTCGTAGCCGGACCCCGCGTAGGCCCAGTCTGCCGCGAGCCCTCCGTAGTCGAACGCCGGCTCGCACTCGAGCTTCATGTCGACCGACCCCTGCACGCACTCGACCAGGCGCAGCAGCACGTGGTCGGCGTCGTGGTCGGTGGGCGAGCGCCGGTGTTCGGGCGAGCGCTCTGAGCGGTGGCTCCATGGGCCGATGCTGAGCGCGTCGCGCACGATCGCCCAGCCGGTGCGCGTCTCCCAGCTGGTCTCCAGGACCATCGTTCCGGGGATGTAGCGCCTGGCCGCGGGGACGCTCACCCCGGCGGGAGCCAGGCGAAAGCCGCCGGCGTCGCGGTCGAGGATCGCTGCGAAGACGCTCGGCGAGTCCATCCGCGGAAGGCACAGCCACTCGACGTTCCCGCTGGGCGCGACCAGCGCCGTCGTCTGGCAGTCCGACAGGAACGCGTAGTCGCCGATCGGCGGGAACGCGCTGGCGTGGTTCGGGTGGTCCTGAGCCCCCTGCATGCCTCCTCCTGTTGGCTGTGGCCGTCGGGGCGAGCCTATGCCACCAGGTATGTTGCGAGCACGAAGTGGAACGTCCGGCAGACCTGACCTCGATCGACGCGATCGCCTCGGCGCTCGAGCCGGTCACCCCGGCGCTCGGGCGGCTGAGCTCGCCGGACGGGGCGCTCACGCTGATGCTCAGCGATATCGCCGGCGCCGGCGCGCTCGAGTCGGAGCTCGGCGCCGAGCGCTGGGAGCAGCTGCTGCGCGACCATCACATGCTCGTCGAGCGCGTGCTCGCGCTGCACGACGGGCAGGTGGTGCGGTTCGAGCGCGACGGCTTCCTGGCCACCTTCAACAGCGCCCATGGCGCCCTGCACGCGGCGATCGAGCTGCAGCGCACCTTCAGCGCCGCGGACGGCGATCGCGACGTGACGCTGCGCATCGGTCTGCACTCCGGGTTCGTGATCGCGCGCCCCGAGGAGCTCCTGGGCCGCAACGTGGTCCTCGCCGCACGGATCGCGGCGCAGGCGCAGGGCGGGGAGATTCTCGTCTCCGGCGCGCTGAAGCAGTACACCGAGACCGATCCGCGCTTTGCGTTCGAGTCCCGCGGCGAGCATCACTTCAAGGGGCTCGTCGGCGAGTACCCCGTGTACCTGGTGCGCTGGCGCTCGCCGGGCGCGCGAGCTTGACTGAACTCCCTGCGACGTTAAGCTCGCACACGGGCAGCCCCTGAGGGGAATCAAGGAATGGCACTGAGAGGCGACGAGCTGCAGCGCGGCTCGGAGATCGCGGGCTACCGGATCGACGAGTTGGTCGGCCGCGGCGGCATGGGGGTCGTGTATCGCGCACGAAACGTCGCGCTGAACAGGATCTACGCCCTGAAGGTCCTCGCCCCGGAGCTGGCCCAGGACGAGCAGTTCCGCGAGCGCTTCAAGCGCGAGACCCGGATCGCCGCCTCGCTGCACCACCCGAACATCGTCGGCATCCACAACGCCGGCGAGCACGACGGCCTGCTGTTCTTCGTGATGGACTACGTGACCGGCACCGACCTGCACGAGGTCCTCGTGCGGGAGGGCGCGCTCGACCCGGGCCGCGCGGTCGAGCTGCTCGAGCAGTGCGCCTCCGCGCTCGACGCCGCGCACAGCCGCGGCCTCGTGCACCGCGACGTCAAGCCCGCGAACATCCTGATCACGATCAAGGACGGCGAGGAGCACGCCTACCTCACCGACTTCGGGCTCGCGAAGAAGTTCGACACCGCCTCGGCGATGACCGCGAAGGGGCTCATGGTCGGGACCGTCGACTACATGGCCCCCGAGCAGATCACGGGCAGCCGGACCGACGCGCGGACCGACATCTACGGCCTCGGCTGCGTGTTCTTCCAGATGCTCGCCGGGAAGGTCCCCTACGAGCGCGAGAACTCGGTCGCGACGCTCTTCGCCCACGTCCATGAGCCTCCGCCCCCGCTCGACGGCGAGATCACCGATGCCTACCCCGCCTTCGCGCCGGTGCTCGACAAGGCGATGGCCAAGGACCCCGCGGAGCGCTACTACTCGGCCGGGGACTTCGCGCGCGACGCGGCCGCGGCGCTGAAGGGCATGCGCTCCAGCTCCCCGCCGACGATCGTCGGAACCGGCGAGGCGACGCCGCTGCCGCGCGCCGCCATGGAGCAGGAAGACGAAGCGCAGGCCACCGTCATGCCTGCCGACCCGCAGGCCACGGCCGCGGGGGCCGACGCGGACGCGACCGTCCCGCCCACCCCACCGGCGGGGGCCGGGGCCGCGCCGCCCGCCGATGCGGGCGCGACCGCGCCGCCGGCCGAGCCACGCGTGACGGTGCCGCCGGCCGACCCGCCGGGGCCGATGGAGACGCGGCTCAGCGACCCGGAGCCCGACGCGGCGATGGAGACGAAGTTCAGCGACCCGGCTCCGGCGCCGGCCGCGGGGGCCGCGGGGGTCGCGGGGGTCGCGGCCTCGCAGGTCCACGGCGATCCGGGCGCGCCGCGTGAGGTGCCGCCCTCAGGTCCCCCCGGCGGCGGAGACGGCGCCAAGGCCGGCGGATCGCGCCGGCGCGGCCCGCTCCTCGGGCTCGTCGCGGCAGCCGTGGTGGCGGCCGCGGCCATCATCGCCGTCGTCGTCATCAGCTCCGGCGGCTCGTCGAAGCCGGCCGGGACGCCCTTCGAGGCGGCCGCGCAGCCGGTGCCGACGAACCGCGTCACCGGCAGCGGCACGGCGACGGTGCGGCTCAACGGCGATGTCGCGGCGGTGAGCGTCGACGCCAAGGGCCTGCTCAACGGATCGCCGCACGCGATGCACATCCACGCCGGTGGCCAGGGCGAGTGCCCGCCCGCGTCGGCGGCGCGCCTGCACAACGGCCACCTGGCGATCAGCACCACCAACGGGATCAAGTTCTACGGGCCGCCGCAGGCGGCGCTGACCTCGAGCGGCGACACGAGCACGAAGAGCATCGTCGCCTTCCAGCGCTTCCCCACGTCGGGGAACATCCGCTACTCGCGCACGATCACGATCCCACCCGGCGTCGCGGCGGCGATCCGCGCCGACAACGCGATCATCGTGGTGCACGGCATCGACTACAACCACAACGGCGTCTACGACGACGTCCTCGACCGCAGCGAGCTCAACCGCAGCCTGCCCGGCGAGGCGACCGCTCCCGCGCTGTGCGGCCGGCTGGTGGCGACCAAGACCTCGACGGCATCGAGCGGGCGCTCCGCGCGGGTCACCTACGCCGTCGTGCTGCACCCCTTCGTCGCCCCCGCCGCGGCGCCGCAGAGCGGGTTCGCCCTGCTCTGCCACCTGCTCGGGATCAGCACGACAGCGGCCGTCGAAGCACCGTCGGGCGGCAGCCGGAACGCCTGACGACAGCCGCGGCCGCCGGCGGTCAGCGGGAGACGACGATCGTCGCCGTCATCCACGGATGCAGCGAGCAGAAGTAGTGGATCGTCCCGGGTGCCGTGAGGCGGATCGAGAACCTGGCGCCGGGGGGCATCCTCGGCGAGGAGGTGAACCGGGGCCCGCTCACGTACGTCACGTTGTGCGGGGAGCTGTCGTTGTTCGTCCACATGACCCGCTGCCCGACCCTGGCGCCCGCGTTGACCGGGGTGAAGTCCAGGCTCTTCATCACGACGCGCACCGTGGGCCCGGGCGGGGCCGCCGGGTGAGGCCCGGAGCCCGAGCTCGAGCCGCACCCGGACGCGATGAGCCCGACAGCCAGCAGCGGCGTGAGGGCTGCGCGCCCCAGGTTCGGCATCACGCTTCCTCGATGGCGGCCGGTCAGCCCGCCCGGTCCCCGTTCGCGAGACCCGCCGCCCGCGCGAGCGACCGGGCGTACTCGACGCTCGTGCGCGGGCGCTCGGCGGGCTCCTTGCGCAGCGCGGCCTGCAGCGCCTGCATGAACGCCGGCGGGATGTCCCGCCTGCGCGCCGACGGGTCGGGCGGCTCGTCCTGCAGGTGTGCCCACAGCACGTTCATGCCCTCGCGGTGCGCGAACGGCGGCCTGCCGCACACGCACTCGTAGACGACGCACCCGAGCGCGTAGGTGTCGGTCGCACCGGTCACGGGCTCGCCGCGGATCTGCTCCGGCGCCATGTAGTCGATCGTGCCCAGCGCCTGACCCGGCCGGGTGAGGACGGTGCCCTGGCTGTCCTTCGCCAGCCCGAAGTCGGTGATGTGCGCGTTCCCGTCGCGGTCGATCAGGATGTTCGCGGGCTTGACGTCACGGTGCACCATCCCGGCCTCCCAGAGCGCCTGGAGGCCGTCGGCCACGTGCGTGCAGATCCTCACGATGCTCTCCAGATCGAGGCGCCGCTCCTGCTGGAGGCGCTCGTCGAGCGTGGTGCCGTCGATCAGCTGCGCCGCCAGGTAGAGGACCCCCTCGTGCTCACCGGTATCGCGCACCGGGACCACATGCGGGTTGCGAACGGTCTGCGCGATCCGCGCCTCGCGCCGAAAGCGCCGCCTGAAGGTCTCATCGCGCGCCAGATCCTCGTTGACGAGCTTCAGCGCGACCGCGGTGCCGTCGCCGGCGGTCGCACGGTAGACCTTCCCCATTCCGCCCACGGCGACGAGCGAGTCGATGCGATACTCACCCATGAGGGTCCCGACGCGGGCGTCGGCCGCAGGGCTTTTCGGCTTATGGAGCATTGTCCCTCGCAGCGTGAGCATAGGTCATCGGCGCACGCCGCAGGACGGCCTGCTCCCGGCCTGCGCCCGCGGCCCGCGAGGTCCTGATGCGTGCGGCGGTCGGACTGTGCCCGTCCTGCGGCCTGTCCCCGCGCGACGGGGACCGGTACTGCTCGCGCTGCGGCGCCGAGCTGCCCGTCGGGCGACCGCGGGAGCGCCGGATCCTCGCGACGATCCTGTTCTGCGATCTGGTGGGCTCCACCGCGATGGGCGAGCGGCTGGACCCGGAGGCGCTGCGCAGCGTGCAGCAGGCCTACTTCGCGACCGTCTCGGCGGCGCTGCGCCGCCATGGAGGCGAGGTCGAGAAGTTCATCGGCGACGCCGTCATGTGCGTGTTCGGCGTTCCTCGTGCGCGCGAGGACGACGCCCTGCGCGGGTGTCGTGCGGCGCTCGAGATCGGGCGCTCGCTGGAGCGACTCAACGAGCGCCTGCGGCCCGAATGGGGCGTCGAGCTCCATGTGCGCATCGGCCTCAACACCGGTGAGGTCGTGGCCGGCGACGCGCGGCGCGGGCAGGCGCTCGTGACCGGCGATGCGGTGAACACCGCCGCGCGCCTCGAGCAGGCCGCCGGGGCCGACGAGGTGCTGATCGGCACGCTGACCCGCAGGCTGGCCGGGCGGTCGCTCCGGACCATCGACGTCCCGCCCGTCGCGGCGCGCGGCAAGGCCGAGCCGGTCGAAGCCTGGGAGCTGATCGGCGTCGGCCCGCGGCGCCGGCCATCCGGCGTCGCGTCCGCGCTCGTGGGGCGCACGCGGGAGCTCGGCGAGCTGCTGGCGCTGGCGCGGGCCGGACAGCCCGGCGCGCTGCGGATGCTCGTCGGCGAGCCCGGCATCGGGAAGTCCAGGCTGGCCGCCGAGGTCGCTGCACATGCCCGCGCGGCGGCCGTGATCCAGTGCCCGGCCCACGGCGAGGGCGCCGCGCTGTGGCCGCTGCGGGCGCTCGCCGAGGCCGCCGAGAGCGCCCGCGTGCCCGGCACCGAGGCGCTGCGGCGCGCCGCGGCGCTCGACGGCGACGGGCCGCCCGACCTCGCCGCCACCGGCGCGGCCCTGGTCGACCTCGTGCGTGCCTGGTCGGCCGGCGGGTCGTTCGTCCTGATCGTCGAGGACGCGCACTGGGCGCAGCGGCAGCTGATCGAGGCGCTCAGCGCCATCGACGGGGAGCCGGGGCTCGCGACGCTCGTGCTGCTCACCGAGCGCGCCGGCGGCGTCGCCGACCACCCGCGGCTGGTCGGGCGCGTGCTGGAGCTGGCGCCGCTGAGTGGCGCCCACGCGGACGCCCTGCTCGCAGGCTGCGGGGTCGGTGACGCCGCGCGGCGCAGCGTCCTGCGGCGCGCCGGGGCCGGCAACCCGCTGTTCCTCGAGCAGCTCGCCGCCGAGCCGCGCGACGAGCTGCCCGTCAGCCTGCGCGCGCTGCTCGGCGCCCGCCTCGACGAGCTCGACGACGCCGAACGCGACGTCGTCGACGCGGCAGCGATCGTCGGGCGCGAGTTCTGGCTGGAGGCGCTGCGCCTGCTCACGCCCGAGAGCGACGTCGCCGACGTGGGCGCCGCGGTCAAGAGTCTCATCGCGAAGGACCTCATCGTCCGCGGCCGCGCCGAGGCTCCCGGCGAGTCCCCCCGCGGGCTCACCGCCGTCTTCACCTTCGACGAGGCCTACAGCTTCCGCCACGCGCTGATGCACGACGTCGCCTATGTCGCGGCGCCGAAGGCGCGGCGCGCGACCGGCCACGAGCTGATGGCGGACCTGCTCGACGGCCGCGCCGAGGTCCCGGCCGCGCTCGTCGCCTGGCACCTGGAGCGCGCCGCCGACCTGCGCCGCGAGCTGCGCGGCGACTCGCGGCCGCTCGCGCAGCGCGCGGTGCGCAAGCTCGAGCAGGCGGGGCTCGGCGCGCACGCGGCCGGCGACGACGAGGCCGCGCGGCGGCTGCTGGAGCGGGCGGCGCGGCGCACGGCCGCGCTGTGAGGGCAAGCGCACGGGGAGCGGCTCACGCGAGCGCGATGCCGCCGGCCTGCGCCAGGGTGAGGTGGTCGAGCGCCGTGCCGGACGCCTCGCGCAGCCGCAGGCGGTCGACCAGCGGCGCGTGCCGCCCGCCGGCGAGCCCGTCCGCGATCAGCGCGGCGCCGTGGGCCGCGCCGCGCCCCCCGGGCCGCACGGGCGCGACGTGCGCAAGGCGCCGCCCGAGCGCGCCCGCCAATCCGGGGGTGCGGGCCATGCGACCGGTCAGCAGGATCTCGCGCGGCCGGGGGACCACCGCCGTCAGGGCGAGCACCGCCTTTGCGGCGGCCTCCTCGTAGGCCAGCCGGCGATCGGCCGCCGCCGGATCGCCCTGGGCCGGCTCGAGCTCGTCGCCGGCGGCCAGCAGACCGCCGGAGAACAGCGTCGCCTTGCGCAGGCGCGGCGCGAGCAGGTAGGCGACCTCGCCGTCGAGCGCCCCGCACGCGCGCGCGCCGGCGGGGCCCGAGGTGCCCCCGAGCCCGTCGACGATCTGCCCTGCGTCCACCGCGATCGCGGCCGTGAAGGCACCCCCCAGGTCGAGGAGGATGAAGGAGGTCTGCTCATACCCGACGCCCAGCCGTGTCGCCTGGTCCTCGATCGCGGAGGCGACCGCCGCGACCTTGTCGGCCGTCCCGAGGTCGATGCGGTTGTGCTTGCGCCGGCCGGGGACGGTCGGCAGATGGATCACCCCGGGGCCGAAGACGAGCGGCAGGCCGCCGGCAACCAGCGCGCGGATCAGCCCGCGCAGCCCGACGACGCCCTGGTCGCGGCCGCGTTCGTCCGCCCGCACGAGCACGATCAGCGACAGCGCGGCGTCGTCGAGCTGCGCGCCGGGCACGAGCGGCAGGCCGTAGCCCGCCGGCCCGAGGACCAGGTCGAACGGCCCATGCGAGCGCAGCGTGCCGACCAGCTCCTGCGCCTCGGCGGCGAGGTCGCGTGTCGCGTACGAGCGCTCGAGCACCGGCACGCCGTCGTCCATGACGCAGACGTCCAGCGAGACGGTCCCCGGATCGATCCCGGCCACCCGCGGCGACACCGGATCACCCGAGCGCCAGCGCGATGTCGTAGACGCCGTCGAGGTCGAGCAGCTGCCCCGGCGCCTCGAACAGGCGCCGCACGCACGCCCGCTGGAGCTTCATCTTCGGTCCTCCGACGGCCAGCGCGCCGAGCGCGAGCTTCCCCGCGCGCGGGGCGAGGTCGTCCCCCGGCGCCACACCCTCCACGCCGACCGGCTCGGTCGCGCTGATGTCGACGATCACCTCGATCGACGCGATCCCCTCCCACGCCTCGCGAGCGAGCACGCGCAGCCCCGCGGGCGCGCTGCACAGCACCACCCGCGCGCCGTCGAGCGCCTCCCGCAGGGCCGGCGAGCTCAGCGGCTCGATCACTGGCAGGCCCAGCTGCTCGGCGATCGTGAGCCCCGTCGCCCGGCGGTACGGGCCGGCTCCGAAGAGGTCGGACGGCAGGCCGCAGATCGCGACGTCGGCGCCCTCACGCCGCAGGAGCTCTGCGGCGCGCAGGCCCACCGGGCCTGCGCCGACGACCACGGCGCGCGCGCCGGACAGCGAGACCGCCGAGCGCACCCGCGTGATCGCGGCGCAGGCCGTTGTGTTGCACCCGTTGGAGTCGTGCATCACCGACAGCCGGAACGGGTCGAAGAACACGTCGAGCGTCGCGCGCAGCAGCGCCTCGCCGTCGCGCACGCGCGAGCCGCCGATCCAGATCGCCGTGTTGACGAGGCCCGTCGGCCCGCGCGGGAACATGGCCGACTGCACGAGGCCCGGGATGTCGTCCACGCCGACGCCGCCATAGGGCAGGAGCACGTCGACGTCGGAGTCGATCGCCGCGATCGCGTCGAACGGGCTGGGGTGCGGATCGCTGTCGAACTGCAGCAGGACCTTCCTCATCGCGACTCCCTCCTGGCCGGCGTGGCGCGCCGCGGGCGGCCGCCCGGGCGCCGCGGCTCCTCGAAGCTCATGTACCCCCAGTCGAGCGGGCGCTCCTGCTGGTAGGCCTTGCGCAGCCCCTGCGCGATCGTCGCCTTCATGAGCTCCTTCCCGAGATAGAACGCGTGGCCCGGGTCGTCGACGTCGAGCTGGTCGAAGACCTCGTACATGTCGGCGCCGCGGACGAACCGCTCGGCGTTGAAGGCGTACAGGTGATCGCCCGTCGC
>Ga0335069_10013425_pt1 | contig 11498 bp, 7 predicted proteins | sample Lox_Sample_11_FD_206714 | JGI IMG/M metagenome (GOLD analysis project Ga0335069, IMG submission 206714) | Soil microbial communities from Loxahatchee National Wildlife Refuge, Florida, United States - Lox_Sample_1.1 | ecosystem: Environmental > Terrestrial > Soil > Wetlands | place: USA: Florida... | reverse complement strand
CTGGAGCCCAAGACGCGCATCGGATCGCCCTACGTTATCGCCGGCATGAACAAAGCCCGGGATAAAGGCCGGAGACGCGTCTGCGGTTGGGAAGCCAACGGCGGTTTCCTCACCGGCAGCGATATCGAACGCGAAGGCCGCGTTCTGAAGGCGCTCGCCACCCGCGATGCGGTCTTGCCCCTGCTCTGCGTGCTGTTCGCTGCCCGCGAGCGCGGCCGTACGCTGCCCGAGTTGTTCGCGGGCCTTCCCCAGCGCTTCAGCCACGCCGCGCTGCTGCCCGATTTCCCGCAGCAACTCGGCAGGCGCATGGTACAGCGCTTCACTCCCGTTCCCGGTACGGATCCCGCTCCCATCCGTGCCGAGCTTCAGAGCCTCATTCCCGCCGACCTGTCGCTGGGATCCATCGCTGCCATGGACTTCACCGATGGCGTGCGCATCACGTTCACCACCGGCGACATCCTGCACTTCCGCCCGTCCGGCAACGCCGACGAGCTGCGGGTCTATGCCGTGGCCGATACCGAAGCTCGCGCCGCCGAGCTCGCCGCGCGCAGTGTTGCCGGGCCCGATGGCATCCTGCGGTCGATCGCGGGAGCGGTGCGGTAAATTCGAGATAGTGCCTGACATCCAGGTGATCGATGAACGCGAGAAGCAGTCGGCCGCGCTGACCTCGCTCCTAGCGGCGATTGCGCTCACAACGTTCAAGATCGTGGTGGGCATCCTCACCGGCAGCTTGGGAATCCTGGCCGAAGCCGCGCACTCCGGGCTCGACCTTGTCGCCGCCGCTATGACCTGGCTCGCCGTCCGTATCTCCGGCCGCCCGCCCGACAGCGAGCACCTCTACGGCCACGGCAAAGTGGAGAACCTCTCGGCGCTTGCCGAGACTTTGCTCCTGCTCCTGACCTGCGCCTGGATCGTCTGGGAAGCCGTCCGGCGCCTCCAATACCATAGGGTGGATGTCGAGGTGACCATCTGGTCGTTCGTCGTCATGATCACCTCCATCGCCATCGACGTGTCGCGTTCACGAGTACTGGCGCGCACCGCGAAGAAGTACAATAGCCAGGCCCTGGAGGCTGACGCCCTGCATTTCCAGACGGACATCTGGAGTTCCTCGGTAGTAATCCTCGGGCTGATCTGCGTCAAGACCGGCGAGTGGTTTCCCGCGCTTGCCTGGCTGCGCGAAGCCGATGCGATCGCCGCTCTGGGCGTGTGCGCCCTGGTTATCTGGGTGAGCTGGCAGCTCGGCCGCCGCACCATCGACGCACTGGTGGACACCGCGCCCGCAGGCATGGAGGAGCGCATCCTCGCCGCGGTGCAGGCTGTACCCGGAGTACAGAACTGCCACGCCATTCGCGTCCGCTATTCCGGGCCAGTGGCCTTCATCGATCTCCACGTGCTGGTGGACGGCAATCAGACTTTATTCGAAGCGCACGCCCTCACCGAAACTATCGAGGGCGTGATCCGTCAAATCGTGCCCGGCGCCGACGTGACCGTGCATCCTGAACCGTATTAACCTTTGGCAAGTGTCCTTGCACGGGCAAGCGGAGTGTTGTTTACTGCAAGTGTGAGTTCCAAACTTGCGGTTGGCTTATTGATCGTCGCTGCGTGCGCAGCGCAGCAGAACTGGGAAATCGGTGGCGGCCTCGGCTACGGTGTCTACCACAACGGGAGCATCATCTCGTCGGGCGGCACCGCCGATGCCGGCATCCGCAATCGCTTCGTGGTGACGGGCTACGCTCTGGAAGACCTCTTCGAGCACTTCTCCGGCGAGGTCCGGTACGTCTACCACGATGGCGATTCATTCCTCACGTCCGGCTCGACCACCGGTACCGTGCAGGCGCAGTCACACTCCATCACCTACGACGTCCTGATCCACTTCAAGCCGCGCGAGAGCCGATTCCGCCCGTACGTGGCCGGAGGGCTTGGCGGCAAGTACTACGATACGACCGGCCCCACGCCGGTGCCGCAGCCCCTGCCCAAGATCGCAGGGCTCACCAGCCTGAGCCAGTGGAAGCCCGTGTTCGACTTCGGTGGCGGCGTGCGCTTCCGGATTCAGCAGCACGTCACGCTGCGGGGCGATCTGCGCGACTACATTACGGCGTTCCCGGACAAGCTCTTCAGCCCGGTCGCCAACGCCACGGCGCGCGGCATCTTCCACCAGGTCACTCCGATGTTCGGCATCGGCATCAATTTCTAAAGGCGCTATTGCCGCGTGCTCTTCTTCTGGTAATCCGGATAACTCGGCCGGGTGCCGTAGTTCACGGGATTTTTCTTTAGCTGCTCCATCGCCACATCGACGGCCTTCTCAAGCTGCGGATCGTGGCCTTCGCGTACAAGTTTCGGATTCATCTCCACCTCGTGATCAGGTGAGACGCCGTGGTTCTCCACGTCCCAGGCCCCTTCCAAGTTGTAGAAGGCGAGGTTGGGCGTGCCGACATTCCCGCCGTCGATCAAGTCGCCCGGGCCGGTGTAGTGGCCCACCAGGCCGCCCCAGGTTCGCATCCCGACCAGCGGACCCAATCCCGACTTGCGGAACAGCCACGGCATGGCATCGCCGCCGGAACCGGCCATTTCATTGACGATCATCACTTTCGGTCCGAAGATGCCTTCCATGGGAACCGTGATGTCCTGGCCCTCCCGCATGGTGAAGCGCCCCATCAGCGGCCTGCGCAGATAATCGATCACGTAGTCTGCGATGGAGCCGCCGCCGTTGAAGCGTTCATCGATGATCACGGCCTCCTTACTCACCTGGCTGAAGAAATAGCGGTTGAAATTGGAGTAGCCGCCGCCGGCGGTATTGGGCAGGTAGACATATCCCACGCGGCCCCCGGTCAGTTGATCCACCTTGCGCCGGTTGTCTTCGATCCATGCGAGGTTGCGCAGGCCGGTCTCGCTGGCTACCGGGACTACGGTCACCTGGCGCGCGTTGGCACCCGAGGGATCCGTGCCTACACGGATCACGATGGACTTGCCCGCGGTCTCCTCGAAGAAGCTGTAGAGGTTCGCCGGCGGACGAACGTCCCGACCCTGCACCGAAATCAGGTACTCGCCCGCCACCACGTTGACGCCAGGCTGTGTGAGCGGCGCTTTCAGGCTGGGGTTCCAGTTCTCGCCGTTGTACACCTTGGCGAAGCGGTAGCGGCCGTTTTCGACCGTATAATCGGCGCCGAGCAGGCCGCACTGGGTGCGTTTGACTTCGGGCCTGTCGCCTCCGCCGACGAACATGTGTCCCACGGTCATTTCGCCGAGCATCTCCTCAAACAGGTAGTTGAGATCGTCGCGGCTCGAAATATTGGCCAGGTACGGCTCGTACTTCTTCTCGATGGTTTCGCGGTTGAGCCCGTGGAGGCCGGGATCGTAGAAGAAGTCCCGTTCATCGCGCCAGACCTGGTGATACATGTGCTCCCATTCGGCCCGCGGATCCACCCAGGCTTCCATGGTGTCCAGCTTGAGCGGGCCCCCCTGACCATTAGCGGGCGGCGTGGGCGGCTGCTTCCCGGCCGCGCTGATGAAGTACTGCTGTCCCTGGCGACAGAGCATCTTCTCCCCGTTCGCCGACACGGTGCAGCCGTTGATGCCGTCGCGAATCTTCTCCGTCTTGCGGGTCTTCAGGTCGAACATCTGCAGCGCGAGACCCTCGCCGGGCCCGGGCTGCATCGAGTCCACCATCGGTGCTTCCATCAGAAACAGGATGCCCGTCTTGCCTGCCGCCATGGACACGTAGTTGCGCGCGGGAATGGGCAGCGCGAGAATCCGCTGGCCGATGTTGTCGAGATCGATCTTGACCGCTACCTCCTTCTTCGCGGCATCTTCGGGCTTCTTGGTGGTATCCGGGGGAGGCGGTTCTTCATCGCTTTCCGGCGCCAGCGGCGAGGGAAGGTCCTTGGCCAGGACTACCACGTACACGCTGCGGGTCAACGGCCGCTGGATACTCGACATGTCGAGCCAGCCAGAGCTCAATGCCGCATCGGTGCTGGCGGTGAAGTACAGGTACTTGCCTTCCTTGTCGAACACCGCGTTGGCGGCATCGCTCATGCCGTCCGTGATCTGGAACGTCTTATCCTGCTCCACCGAGTACACGAACACCGCGTGCAGATGGCTCTTGAGCTTTTTGGTGTAGGCGATCCATTTGCTGTCCGGCGACCATGCGGGATTCAGCGCCTGCGGTCCGGCGTAGGTGTCGGTGTCGATGCGCACCGGAGTGCGCTTTTCCAGGTCGATGTAGCACACATTCAGCCGGTGATCGGTGTAGGCGATCTTCTTGCCATCCGGCGACCACTGCGGCGAGTGGGGAAAGACCGGCGGCGTTCCGAGGCCGATCTTGCGCACCTCGCCGAGGCCGTTCTGATCGCGAATCTCCAACTGGTATTCGCCGGAGGCATCGGAGAAGTACGCGATCGACTTGCCGTCCGGCGACCACGCCGGGTCGCGCTCCTCGGCGGCAACCGTGTTCGTGAGGTTGCGAATATCGCCCTTTTCCGCGGGCACCGTGAAGATCTCGCCGTGAGCCACGAACAGGGCGCGTGCGCCGGTCGGCGAAACACCGGCGGCGCGAATCTCGTTGGGCGTGAACTTGCGGAAGTGCGGCCGGATCTCGGTGATGTCGCCGGTCAGACGCACGTCCACCGCGCGCGTCTTGCGCGATTTCAGATCGTAAACGTGGAGCGCGCCGAACTGTTCGTAGACTATGGCGTCCGGACCGGCGGATGCGGACTTGAAGTCCAGGCCGTCGTTCTTCACCACCTCGGTGACCTGCTTCGATTTCGTGTCGTAAGCGAACAGGGACACGGGGCCGTTGCGGTCGGACAGAAAGTAGACCGTATCGCCGACCCACATCGGATTCGAGTCGTTGGAGTTGTTGCGCGGGATCTTGACGATGCCGGAATCGGAAAGGGTGGCGATCCAGATCGGCGTGGTCTGCCCGCCGCGATACCGCTTCCAGGCGCGCTGCCACTGGTCGGTGGGCACGTATGCGAGTTTCGCGCCGTCGGGCGAGTAGGAGCCGGTCACCGCGCGGTCGAGAGGCACCTGGGTTTCGAAGCCGCCTTCGACGGGAACCGTGAACAACCGGCTGAAATTCGAGTAGCTGGTGCGGCCCGAGGTGAAGAGCACCTGCCTGCCGTCGGGCGTCCATCCCACCGCACGATCGGGCGCCGGGTGATAGGTGAGCCGCCTGGGCGTGCCGCCGGAGGCCGGGATCACGAAGACGTCCACGTTGCCGTCGTACTCGCCGGTGAAGGCGATCTGGCTTCCATCGGGCGAGAAAATCGGATCCGTCTCCACGCCCGGTCCTGTCGTGAGCCGGACGGCCTCGCCGCCTTCGCGGCTGACGCTCCACAGGTCGTTGGCAAAGCTGAAGACAATCTGTGTCCGGCTGATGGTGGGATGCCGGAGTAGCAGCGGCTTGTCGTTTGCAGGGGCGCACCATAGAGCGGGCGCCGCGGAGACGAGCAGGACGAGAGTGAGCGGCTTCATCGGCGGTTTTCTCCTCCGCCGATTATAGTCCCTGGCGCACTACGAGCACCGTGCCTTCGTGCGCTCTGAGCGGCACCTGGAGCGCCGGCGCGGCTGACAGGGTCGGCGCGCCGGCACACGAGGCGAGAGTGAGGCAGATCATCAGAACGTCAGGCGCGCCGACAACTGCAACTGCCGGGGACCCCAGAGCAGGTTACTGGTGGAAGTCGGGGCCAGGTAGGTGGCGTTGGGGCTGAAGCACGCGTTGGTGTGGCCCGCGCAAACGCCGGAACCGGGCGCCGAATAGGCGAACGCGGTGTTGTTCACGCCGGACACGTTCGTATGGTTGAACAGGTTGAAGGCCTCGCCGATGAGCGCCAGCTTCAGACGCTCGGTGAACGAGAACTGGCGCCCGATGCGGAAGTCCACGTTGTGGAAGCCGGGGGCGGTGTTGGCGTTGCGGGGCAGCCAGCCGGCGCGGCCCTGCGTCGGGCCGGCGTAGCTGACGCCGCCGGTGACGCCGCCATCGAGCGGGCTGGGAGCGCCGGTGATGTAGGGGGTCACGGGCTGGCCGGTGGACATGGTCACGATGGTAGAGAACGCCCAGCCATCGAGGATCATGCGGGCCGCGTGGTTGGAGACGCCGCGCGCGGAGGGCATCCAGACGGCGTTGGCCACGAAGCGCTGGCGCTGATCGAGATCGGAGAGCGCGTACTCGAGCTTGCGATTCCGGGGATCGATGGGGTAATCGGTGCCGTTGAAGGTGCCGCCGGAACCGGCCACCTGGGCGCCGTCCACTGCCTTGCTCAACGTGTAATTGATGGTGAACTCGAGGCCGTGGCGCATGGGGTGACGCAGGGTAACGACCATAGAGTTGTACCAGGAATTGACGTCGCTGTAGCCGACGAAGATGCCGCCGGTAGCGGTGTCGATGCGGGCGGTGTAGAAGGGCACGGTATAGGTCTGCGTAGTCTGGCCGGCCGAATTCAGGATGTCATAGCTCTTGGTGGTGGTCGAAGGAGCCAAGTTGGCATCGACAAAGATCGGCAGGTGCAGGCCGCGAGTCACGACATACGCGACCGAAGCGCTGAAGGACCCGGGCAGTTGGCGCTCGAAGGTCACCTGGCCCTGGTGGGTTCGCGGATTGACCCAATCGGGCACTTGGCCGCGAGTGAGCTGCGTGGCCGACGGCGGGGTGAAGGTGACTACCTGCGGAGTCAGCGCGCCGGCGAAAGGCGCGGCCATCGGCGGGCCTGGCGGCGTCCAGATGACGTTGGGGAACGTCAATGTGGGGCACGCCGTGACGCCGGAGGGCGTGCAGGTGAAGGTCTGCTGATAGACGCCGTTCTCCACGCGGGTGGCGTAGTAGGTGCTGTTGGTGCTCTTGGCGTAGAAAATGCCGTAGCCCGCGCGGAGCACGGTTTTGGGCGTCAATTGCAGGGCAGCGCCGAAGCGAGGCGCGAACTGATCCTTGGGGATGTTGATGGTGGAGGTGTAGTAGGTGGTGAGCGGCGTCAGCGTGTTGGGCTGCGGCGGCTGCGGGATGGTGGTGACGTCGTAACGCAATCCCATGTTGAGGGTCAGCTTGGAACTCGCCTTCCAGTTGTCTTCGAAGAACGCGGCGTAATCGTTGTTGTAGAAGTCGTCCTTGCCGACGTGGGTGATGGGATCGTTGACCTGCGTAAAGGTGCTGTAGTGCTTGCCGGTCAGACCGTCGCCGATGTTGATGCCGTAGGCGTCGAGCACCCAGTTGTTGAAGGCGGCCTGCGCGGTGCCGCTATAGCTGTACTGGCCGGTGCCGTTGTACAGGTTGATCATGACTTCGTGGATGATGTTGAAGTCCACGCCGGCCTTCATGGTGTGGCGGCCATGCAGCTTGGACAGCGTATCGGAGATCTGCACGCGGTGCTCGTCGGGTTCGGCGGTGCGCGGCAGGGCGTAGTTTTCGCCGTAAAACATGAGGTTGGAGCTGCCGCCGGAGCCGCCGACGTTGATGTAGGGCGCGGGCGCGTTGGAGCCGGCCACTTCCAGGTCACGGCCCCACTGGAAGCGGAGATTGTTGACCGCGGAACTGGAGATGGTGGAATCCCAGTTGGCGACGAAGATGCGCTCGTGGAAGACGTAGCTTCCGTTGGTGGTCACCGAGCCGTTGTTGTATGAAGGCGAGGTTTGGTAGGCATTGGGCGCGCGATAGTTCATGAAATCGAACGCGGCGCTCACGTGGTTATTCGAGGTTACCTGGTAATCCAGCCGGCCGAAACCGACGTCCTGATTGGTGGCGCGCGGGAAGGTGCCCTGCTGGCCGAAGAGGAAGGCATTGGCCGCGGCGCACTGCGAGGAAGTCACCTGGGACGGACACGGGAGGGCCGAGACGGTAGAACTATAGACGTTGCTGGTATAGGTGACGGGGTTGACTTTGCGCGAGCCATCGTAGGTGAAGAAGAAGAACAGCTTGTCCTTGACGATGGGGCCGCCGCCGCTGCCGCCGAACTGCTGCCACTGGTGGATGGGCTGGCTATAGGTGCCGCGCGACTTGGGGTAGGAATCGAGCGCGTTCCAGGTCGGGTAGCGCAGGTAGTAGAAGAGGTCGCCGTGGAAATCGTTGGTGCCGGACTTGGTGACGGCGTTGACGACGCCGCCGGCGGCCTGGCCGAGCTCGGCGCTGAAATTGCTGGCGCTCACCTGGTATTCCTTGATGGAGTCCATGCTGTAGACGTAGGCGCCGCTATTGGCCCGCCCGCGGGCTTCGGAGAAGAACGCCTGGTTGTTGTTGGCGCCATCGACGGTGTTCGAATTGTAGAGACCGGAGATGCCGCGGTAGGAAACCAGGCCGCTGGTGCCGTCGGTGGTGACGTTGGGAGTGAGCAGCACGAAGCTGTCCCAGCGGCGGCCGGCGATGGGGAGGTTGCCCACGGCGTGTTCGCTCACGACCTGCGATACCTCGGTCTTTTCGGCGTCCACGACGGGCGCCTCGGTGGTCACGGTAACTTGCTGCTGAGCGGCTTGAACGGCCAGCGAAAGATTGATCTCCAGAATCTGGCCGACCTGGAGGGTGAGGTCCTTGCGCAGAACAGCCGCGAACCCGGTCTTGCTCACCTGAACCTCGTAGTGGCCCGGAGGCAGGAACGCTGCGCTGTAAATGCCGGCGTCGCTGGTTTGGGTCTTTCTTTCGATCCGGGTGTCGGTGTTACGAATGGTGAGGTCGGCGCCGGGCACTACGGCTCCGGTCGCGTCGGTCACCGTGCCGGTGATCGTAGCCGATCCGGCGAGCTGGGCGTGTGCGAAATTCGGGAAGAACAAACTACTTAAGAGCAGCCCCGTGGTCAACAAGGACGCGGCGGCATGCCGTCGAAAAGCGGTCGTTCGAAGCATGCAATATTTCTCCTATCGTGAGAGGATAGCACCTTGAGCGGTGAAAATTGAGTTACGATGATGGCTATTTTTGGCCGTAGTACGCTCCAGGGCCGTGTTTGCGGAAGTGGTGCTTGTCGCGCTGGGCTTCGTGGATGGGGGTGGCGTTCGGGTTGATGGTGACGGTTTCCCAGGCCATGGCCGCGATCTCTTCGACGATCACCGCCATCTGGGCGGCTTTGGCCACAGTGGCGCCCCAGGTAAAGGGCGCGTGGCCGGACACCAGGCATCCGGGGCAGGCCAGCGGGTCCAGGTTGCCGAGGCGGCGGATGATCGCGGCGCCGGTGTTGCCTTCGTAGTCGCCTTCGATCTCTTCGGGGGTAAGGGGCCCTGTGACGGGGATGGGGCCGTGGAAGTAGTCGGCGTGGGTGGTGCCGAAACAGGGGATCTCGCGCTGCGCCTGCGCCCAGGCGGTCGCATGGCGGGAGTGGGTGTGGACGACACCGCCGATCGACGGGTAGGCGCGATAGAGGGCGACGTGGGTGGGAAGGTCGCTCGAGGGGCGGAGCTTGCCTTCGACGAGGTTGCCTTGAAGATCCGTGATCACCATGTCGGCGGCGGTCATGTTTTCATACGGCACGCCGCTGGGTTTGATCACGCAGAGGCCGGTGGCGCGGTCGACGGCGCTGGCGTTGCCGAAGGTGTAGATGACCAGGCCGCGGCGGACCAGCTCGAGGTTGGCCTCCAGGACTTCGGCGCGCACGGCTTCAAGCATGTTTGGCTCCTCGGGAGGCGGCGGCGATGCGGCGAAGCTCGGGCAGCTCCTGCCCTTCGCCGAAGGCAAAGTATAGCGTTCGGTAGAGGTGAAAAAGCCGGGCGGAAGTTTCGGACTCGGCGGGCCGCGGGTCGATTACGTTGAAGCCGGGGCAGAGGCGGTCCTGTGCTTCTTCGATGGTGCGGAAGGCGCCGGCGGCCATGAACGCGAAGATAGCAGAACCGAGGCTGGTCACTTCGCCTTTAGGAACGAGGATGGGCTTGCCCATCACGTTGGCGTAGACCTGGTTGAGCACGGCGTTCTTCTGCGGGATGCCGCCGCCGTTGATGATGCGGTGGACGGGGACGCCATGCTCCTCCATGCGCTCGAGGATGACGCGGGTGTGGAAGGCGGTGCCTTCGATGGCGGCGAAGAGCTCGTCCTGCGCGGTGGTGGTGAGGCGCCAGCCGAGCGTGATGCCGCTGAGCTCGGGGTTCACCAGGACGGTGCGGTCGCCATTGTCCCAGGTAAGGCGGAGGAGGCCGGTCTCGCCGGCGCGGTAGTGTTCCAGGCCCCTGGAAAGCTCGGCCACGGTGGTGCCGGCGCGGCGGGCGATGGCGTCGAAGATATCGCCGGTGGCGGAGAGGCCGGCCTCGATGCCGGTGTACTGCGGATGGATGGAGCCCTGCACCACGCCGCACACTCCGGGGATCAGGGTGGGCTTGTCGCTGATGGCCATGATGCAGGTGGAGGTGCCGACGACGTTGACGACGTCGCCCATGCGGACGCCGGCGCCGATGGCGTCCCAGTGGGCGTCGAAGGCGCCGACGGGAATGGGAATGCCGGCGCGGAGGCCGAGCTTTTCGGCCCACTCGGGAGTGAGATGGCCGGCAATCTTGTCGCTGGTCTCGTAGCGGCCGTCGAGCTGAGTGCGGACTCCGGCGAGAGCGGGATCGACGGTGGCGAGGAACGAGTCGGGCGGGAGGCCGCCGAGCGCGGCGTTCCACATCCACTTGTGGCCCATGGCGCAGATGCTGCGGGACACCTGCGAGGGATCGGAGATGCCGCAGAGGACGGCGGCGACCATGTCGCAGTGCTCGAGCGCGGTGGCAAAGCGGGGGCGCTTGTCGGGGTTGTTGCGGAGCCAGTGGAGCAGCTTGGAGAAGCCCCACTCGCTGGAGTAGACGCCGCCGCACCAGTCGATGGCCGGGAGTTTGGCGGTGTGCGCAGCTTCGGTGATCTGAGACGCCTCACGCCAGGCCCGGTGGTCGCACCAGAGGTAGTAGTCGTCGAGGGGCTGAAGCCGCGCGTCGACCGGGACGACGCTGGAACCGGTGGTATCGAGCGCGATGGCCTCGATGGCCTGGCCGTCGATGCCGGCGTTTTCGATGGCGCGGCGGGTGGCCAGAGCGAGCGCGGCCATGTGGTCGGCGTGGGATTGGGTGGCGTGGTCGGGATCCTCTTTCTTGCGGTGGAGGGGGTAGTCGGCCTGGGCTGCGCCCAAGCGGCCGCGGGTACTGTCAAAGATAGAGACCCGGACGTTTAGGGTTCCGAAATCGACTCCGGCTACAACGCTCATAAAAAGTTGCTCCGCAACTGGACAGGCTCAAGCCTGTCCCACATTCAGGGTCCTCCAGCCGAGGTAGCGGGACGTGGCTTCGTGGACGGCGCCGGCGACTTGCGAGAGATTCGCGGCGACATGGTGCTCGAAGCCGTGCTCGCAAATCATGCGCAGGAGTTTTTGCAGGCGCGGGATCCTGACAACACCGGCGCCGCCGAAGGTGTCGAGGGGATCGTCGGTGAACTCGCCCTCACCCACGTAGCCGTCGATGGAGCCTTCGCGGTCGTTGGTGGAGAAGCGGGCGTAGCTCATGGGGCCGGGCTTGACGAGACCGACGCAGGTGCCGTAGGTGTTTTCGCGGCCCACGGTGCCGGCGATGAT
>Ga0335069_10013424_pt1 | contig 11499 bp, 14 predicted proteins | sample Lox_Sample_11_FD_206714 | JGI IMG/M metagenome (GOLD analysis project Ga0335069, IMG submission 206714) | Soil microbial communities from Loxahatchee National Wildlife Refuge, Florida, United States - Lox_Sample_1.1 | ecosystem: Environmental > Terrestrial > Soil > Wetlands | place: USA... | reverse complement strand
TGTCGACGCGGATTCCGGGCCCGCCCGGGAAGACGAGTTTCGAAACCGTCCCCGCGGCGGGCGCGAAGTTGTTACGGGGATCTTCGGCGTTGATCCGGCACTCGATCGCGTGGCCTCGCGAGGCGAGGTCGCGCTGGACGTAGCCGAGCTGCTCGCCCGAGGCGATGCGAATCTGCTCCTTGACGAGATCGATGTTGTAGACCATCTCGGTGACGGGATGCTCGACCTGAATTCGCGTGTTCATCTCCATGAAGTACGCGTCGTCGCCCGCGACGAGAAACTCGATCGTCCCCGCGTTCGTGTACCCGACCCCGCGCGACGCGCGCAGCGCCATCTCGTGGAGCTTGTTGCGCGTCCGGTCGTTGAGATTCGGGGCGGGCGTCTCTTCGATGAGCTTCTGATGCGCGGGTTTCTGAATCGAGCAGTCGCGCTCGCCGAGGTGAACGATGGTTCCGAACTCGTCGCCGAGCACTTGCACCTCGACGTGGCGCGGCGAGCGAATCAGCCGCTCGGCGTAAACGCGCCCGTCCTTGAAGCTCGCCTCGGCTTCCGCGGTCGCTCCCGCGAAAGCCCGCGGCAACTCGCTCGCGTCGTTGACGACGCGCATGCCGCGCCCGCCGCCGCCGGCCGTCGCTTTGAGCAGGAGCGGATAGCCAATCTTCTTCGCCGCGTCGCGCGCCTCTTCGACCGAGCCGAGCACTTCGCTGCCCGGCGTCGTCGGCACGCCGGCCTCGCGGACGACGCGCTTCGCCGATGCCTTGTCGCCCATGAGCGCGATGACGCTCGGCTTCGGCCCGATGAACGTGAGCCCGTGATCGGTGCAGATCTCGGCAAAGCGCGAGTTCTCCGCCAAGAAGCCGTAGCCGGGATGGATCGCATCGCAGTTGGTGACGAGCGCGGTCGAGATGATGTTCGGAATGTTGAGATACGAGCGGCCCGCCGGACCCGGACCGACGCAGAAGGCTTCGTCGGCCTGGCGCACGTGCAGCGAGTCGCGGTCCGCCTCGGAGAAGATCGCGACCGTGCGAACGCCGAGCTCTTGGCAGGCCCGGTTGATACGGAGCGCGATCTCGCCACGATTGGCGATCAATACCTTGCGAAAGATGTCAGCCGCTCCGTGCGATCAGAAAGAGGGGTTGGCCGTACTCGACCGGCGTTCCGTCGGCGACGGGCATCGAGACGAGGCGGCCTGCGCCCATGCTGTGCACCGGCGTGCGAATGCCGAGCGCCTCGATGTAACCCAGCTCGCGGTCGGGCTCGACGAGATCGTCGACGATCGGCGCGGGACGGCTCAGATGAAAGATTCCGACGAGATCGGCTTTGACCGAGTCGACCCGCGCGGCCGTCGCACCAGCCGTCGCCGGTTCGGCCGCCGCGCGCTCGCGACGATTCGCGGGGATGCCGGCCACCTCGATCTCGTCGCCCTCGCGAGCGATTCGCACGCGCACCGCGTCGGTCTCCGCGAGAAACTGCGCGAGCGCACGTACGCGTTCGGCCGCGTCGAGCGATCGTTCTTCCGGCATGGTCGTTACGAGTTCGCGCTCGACGGCGACGACCCCCGCGAGCTCCGACGAATCCAACGCGTCGCGCAGCGGTTCGAAGCGAGCGTCTACCTCGGCCAAGGGAACGAGCACGAAAGCGCGCTCGCGCAGACGCGGATGCGGAACCTGTAAGCCGTCTTCGTCGACGCGCAGGTCGTCGTAGAGCAGCAGATCGAGGTCTACGACGCGCGGCCCCCAGCGTTCGCCCGGCACTCTCCCCATCGCCCGCTCGATCGTCTGCAGCCGCTCGAGCAACGCGCGCGGCGTCAGCCGCGTCTCCACGACGGCGACGGCGTTGACGAACGCGGGTTGATCGCGCACTCCCCACGGCTGAGTTTGAAAGAGCGACGATCGCGCGACGACCGCTCCCGCGCCGCCGAGCGCGGCGATCGCGCCTTCGACCGTCGCGATTCGATCGCCGAGATTCGCGCCGATGCCGACGTAGGCGCGATGCGCCGTCACGAACGCGCCGTGTAGGCCGGATTGCCGCGCGCGAGCGTTATCGAAGGCGTCGCGCCCCCGAGGATGCCCGGCTTGCCGATCGTGATCTCGGCGGCGGCGACGCGCCGATCCTCGAAGACGATCTCGAGCAGCGAGGCCGCGAGCCGTTCGAGCAGCGCGTGCGACTCGGTCCCGACCGCGCGCACGATCCTTTCGTGAAGCGCCGCGTAATCGAGCGTCTGCGAGAGATCGTCGCTGCGCGCGGCGGCGCTCAGGTCAATCTCGACGCTGAGGTCTATCGCAAACGGCTGGCGCCGCTCGCGTTCGCCTGCGTCGGCGCCGTGGCGCCCGTACGCACTGATGCCGCGCAGCGTTATTCTGTCCATCGTTGCGGCCTCCAACCGCGCACGACCGCGTCCGCCACCGCGATCGCGTCGCGCGCCGCGGCGACGTCGTGAACGCGAACGACGTCGATGCCGGCGCGAACGGCGAGCGCGGTCGTCGCAACCGTGCCGTAGACGCGATCGGCCGGCTCCCGCCCGGTGAGCTTGCCGATCGTGGACTTGCGCGAGGCTCCGATCATCGTCGGAAATCCGAGCGCGACGAGGCGCTCGAGCGATCCGAGCACCTCGAGGTTCTGATCGGCCGTCTTTCCGAAGCCGATGCCGGGATCCAGGACGATGCGCTCGCGCGCGATGCCGCGCTGCATCGCGCGACGCGCGCACTCGTCGAGATAGCGCAGCACCTCGTCCATCACCGGGACGTCGTACCGCGTCGTCGCCTGGTTGTGCATCGCGACGACGGGCATCGAGAGCTCGGCGGCGACGTCGAGCAGTTCGTCCGAAGCGCCCCAGACGGAGTTGACGGCGTCCGCGCCCGCGGCGCGCGCGGCGCGCGCCACCTCGGGCTTATACGTGTCCACCGAGATCGGCGCGTTCGGAAGCTGCGAACGAATCGCCGCGATGACCGGCGCGATCCGCGCGATCTCGACGGCGGCGGCGATCGGGCGATGACCGGGGCGCGTCGACTCGCCGCCGACGTCCAAGACGTCGGCGCCCGCCTGCCATTGCGCTATCGCGTGGCGCGCCGCCTCGGCGGGCGTCTCGATTCCGTCGCCCGAGAACGAGTCGGGCGTCACGTTGACGATCGCCATGACGTAGGTGCGAGCGCCCCACGTCAGACCATCGAAAGCACGTACCATTCGCGCAATCCCGCGACGACGAACGTGGAGCCGGTGACGACGACGACGTCGTCTATCTCGGCCGTCCGCCTCGCGACCGTCACCGCCTCGATCGGATCGCGGACCGCGCGCCCCCACGTGCGCAGCGACTGCGCCATCGCCGCGAGACGCTCGGGCGCAATCGCTCGCCGCCCTCTCGCTTCGAACGAGGTGAAGGTGAACGTCGAAGGGAGCGAGGCGAGCGCCTCCACGATTCGCAGCGCGTCCTTGCTCTCTCCGATCGCGACGACGTAGTGGACGCGGCGCCCGGGAAAGCTCTCGCGCAGCGACGCGACGAGCGATTCGGCCTTCTCCGCGTTGTGCGCGATGTCGAAGACGACGACGGGATTTCGCGAGACGAGCTCCATGCGTCCGGGGATCGTCAACTGCGCGAAGCCGCGGGCGATCGCCTCGAGACTCGGCCGCAGCGCCGCACCGAGTTGGTCGAGCACCGCGACTGCCGTCGCCGCGTTCGCCCGCTGAAAGACCCCCAAGACCCCAAGCCGGAGCGAGAAAGCTCCGCGCGCGCACTCGACGTGCAGCACCTGCTCGCCGAAACGCTCGCTCTCGCCGGCGCGGACGCGCACGCTCTCGGCGACGCGCACGACGGGCGCGCCGACCTCGGCCGCGTAGCGCTCGATCACCGCGCTCGCAGCCGGCGGAACCGCAGCGACCACGAGCGGCACGCCGGCCTTCGCGATTCCCGCCTTCTCGAGCGCGATCTCCTCGATCGTATCGCCGAGCACGTCGGTGTGATCGAAGCCGACCGAGGTGATCGCCGCGACCTGCGGCTCGACGACGTTGGTTCCGTCGAGGCGGCCGCCGAGGCCGACCTCGATGACGGCTACATCCACGCGCTCCTGCGCGAAGTAGAGAAACGCCAGCGCGAGCAAGGTTTCGTAATAGGTGGGGCGTCCGAATCGGGCCGTCGTCCGTTCGATGGCGGGAGTCATCGCGTCGAGCACCGCCGCGAAGCGATCGGGCGCGATCGCGGCGCCGTCGATGCGGGCGCGCTCGGTCATCGAACGAAGATGCGGCTTCGTGTGGAGCCCCGTCTTGCGGCCGGCGGCGCGCAGCGCGGCGGCGATCATCGTCGCGGTCGAGCCTTTACCGCTCGTTCCGCCGACGTGAATCGTCGGATAGGCGAGATGCGGATCGCCGAGCTCGCTCAGGAAGGCGCGGATCCGGTCGAGCTTGTACGAAGTGCGCCGCGAGACGACTTCGTCGATCGTGCCGAGCAGATAGGCCTCGGCCTGCTCGTACGTCGCGATTGGGTTCATCCGTCGGCGACTCGATCGGCGAGCAGCTCGAGGGCGTGCGGGAGCACCGGCAGAATCACGTCGAGCGACTCCGCGACGGCCCGCGGGCTTCCCGGCAGGTTGACGATCAGCGTGCGATCGCGGACGCCGGCCATCGCGCGCGAGAGCATCGCGCTCTTGACGTGCGCGATCGACGCGGCGCGAATCGCTTCTGCAATGCCGGGCACTTCGTAATCCACGACCGCCGCCGTCGCCTGCGGCGTCCGGTCGCGCGGGCCGAGGCCGGTGCCGCCGCTCGTGATGACGAGATCGGCCGCTCTGGAGTCGGCGAGATCGATCAACTCGGCTTGAAGCGCGGCCGGATCGTCGGGGAGCACGCGCTCGCGTACGATCTCGTAGACGCCGCCGAGCAGCTCTTTCATCACCGGAATGCACGCGTCGGCGCGGCGTCCGGCCGCGGCGCGATCCGAGAGAACGATCAGCGCGGCCTTAAAGCTCACGCGCCACGCGCGCGGTCGAACGGGCCGCTCTTTCCGCCGCGTTTGCTGACGAGGCGCACCGCTTCTACGGTGATGGATTTGTCGAGCGCTTTCGACATGTCGTAGATCGTCAGCGCCGCGATCGCGGCCGCGACCATCGCCTCCATCTCGACGCCGGTGCGCGCGCTCGTTCGCGCCTCGGCTTCGACGCAGAGCGCGCCGTCGCGCTGCCAATCGAACCGGACGTCTACGCTGCTCAGCGGTATCTGGTGCGCGAGCGGAATCAATAGCGCCGTCTGCTTCGCGGCCGCGATGCCGGCAATCTGCGCGGCCACGAACGCATCGCCTTTCGGCAGCGTTGCCGCCTGCAAGGCCTTGCGCGCGGCGGGACTCATGCGCACGAGCGCTTGCGCGCGAGCCGAGCGCGCCGTCACCTTCTTGGCGGAGACGTCGACCATCGCGACGCTGCCGTCGCGCGCGACGTGGGTCGGTCTCACCGGGGCGCGCTCTGGAACCGGGCCCAGATCAGGCAGAGCAGCGCGAGAGTCCACAGGACGACGAGGTGCGTGACGTGATGGGGATGCGCCGTTCCCGACTCGGTGAATAGGTTGAGTCTCCCCATCCCGTACAGGATGCCGGCGACGAAGAAGACGACGGCCAAGACGATCGCGACGACTCTCATGTGATCAGCCCCTTTCGAGCGAGGAACAAACAGATTGCGCCGACGACGACGCAATACCATCCGAACGGCCGCAGATCGTTCGACCGGAAGTAACGCGTCAGAAAGGCGACCGAGAGATAGGCGGCGACGCCGGCCAGGATGCCGCCGAGTATCGCCTGCACCAAGACGACGTGCGCGCCGGGCGCAAAAAGCTTCGGCACCTCGAGCAAACCGGCCGCGAGAATGACCGGCGTCGCGAGCAAAAACGAGAATCGCGCCGCGTCCTCGTGGTCGAGGTCGCAGAGCAGGCCGGCCACCATCGAGATGCCCGAGCGCGAAATCCCAGGGAGCAGCGCGAAGGCCTGGGCGACGCCGATCGCGAGGCTGGCCGGATAACTCAGCGCTTCGATCGGCTCGGAACCGCGGCCGGTCGCACGTTCCTGACGGCGGCGCAACGCCTCGCCCGCGAACATCACGAGGCCGTTGACGAAGAGAAAGGCCGCGGCCGGCGCCGGCGAGCCGAAGAGCCGCCTGACCGGCGCTTCGAAGATCAACCCGAGTATTCCGACGGGAATCGTCGCGACGACCAGCCGCCACCCGAGCCGCTCGTCGGCGCTATCGCCAAGCTTGCCGCGGACGACGCTCGCGACGAGCGCGCGCGCGATCGCATACCATTGCGCGCGATAGAAGATCAGGAGCGCGAGCGCGGTGCCGAGATGGAGCACGACGACGAAGGCGAGAAACGACGGGCTCGACCGGTTCACGTTCTGCCAGTGCAGGACCGCGGGAACCAAGATCGTGTGGCCGAGGCTCGAGACCGGAAAGAGCTCGCTGACGCCCTGCAATACGGCGAGCGCGAGCGCTTGCGCGAGCGTCACGGTCTCACCACGCGACGAACTTCACGCTAAAATTATACGCGCTTGCAACGGGTTTGCAATCGTGCAAGGCGGGCGAGTAGCGCGCGTCGCGCGCCATCGAGACGGCGACGAGATCGAGCGACGAGTCCCCGCTGCTCTGCTTCACGCTCGCATCGGTCACTTGACCCGTGGCGTCGATCGCCACGTTCACGACGGTGGTGCCGCTCGCTCCCGAGGCGCGAGCATCCACGGCAATCTGCGGCGGGGGCGGCGTCTCGAGGACCGCCGCATCGGCGTTTGCCCGAACGCACCCGTTCGCGGTTGCGGCGGGCTGCGGCGTTGCCGTCGGCGCCGGGCTCTCCGCGGAACTTCCGCTCGATGCCGGCCCGGGGCCGGTGCTCGCAATGGGTTTTGCCGAACTGACGACGCGGGGCGACGGCGTTCGTTTCGGGCGCGGCGGCGGTGTGGGCACCTTCGTCACGGCGATCGTCGCCGGGCGATGCTCGATCGAGACGACCTCGGCTTGATTCTCAGGCGTCGGCTGCGGCGGGTGGAGAATGAACGCGACGATGAGATGGACGAGCAGCGAGAGCGCAAACGCAATAAGGAGCAGACGCGGAGCGCGTTTCATGGCTCATTGCGCGCGGCGGGGCCGGTACGCCTAATCGGGCTGGAAGTCGACGCGGAAGAGATAGTCACCCGTCGTCGGCTGGCAGTCCACGAGTTTCGGCGCGTACGTCGATTCGCGCGCCGCGCGCAGGGCTGCCTGATCGATCGACATGTTGCTCGAGGTCTTGTAAATCTTCGCGTTGACGAGGTTGCCGCTCGGGCCGACCGTCACTTCGACCTGGACGGTGACTTCGCCGAGCCCGAGATCTTTTGCCGACTCGGGATACTCGGCTTGCGCGGCGTTCGTCACCGTCGCGTCGACGTTCGGATTCGGGCACGCCGGTTTCGGAGTTCCGGCCGCCGGCGCCGCGGTGCCTTCGCCTGCGGGCTTGCCTTCCTCGCTGCCGGTCTTTGGCTGCGCGTGGGTGTCCTCGACCGTTCCCGACGCCGCGTGGCTGTGCTGCTGCACGAGATTGACCTTCAACTTCGGTTGCTCGACGGGCTGTTTCGGCGGCGGCGTCGCCTGCGGATTCGGCGTCGGCGTCGGCGGGGGCGTCGGCGTGGGCGGCGGCGGGGTCGGAATGCGCACCTTGATCTTGCGCGTCTGCGAGATCTTCTCGACCTCTTGCTCTTCGTGGTGCTGCGCGAAGTTCGGCATGACCGAACCGATCACCAAGTGCACGATCAACGAGATCACGAAGGCCACGCCGATAAAGCTTCGGACCCGTTCCCCGGTCGTGATGTACGGTGATCCGCCCTTTGCCATCGCTTACTGCGTCACACCTTCGGGCGTGCCTTGCACGTGGTTGGCGAGACCGAAATCGGTGAGGTTGACGGATTTCGCCGCGTCCATCAACTGCAGGATGATGCCGTAGGTGGCCTTGGGATTCGCCTTGATGATGACGCTCTTGAACTTATGGTCGGTCGCGTCTTGGAGCTGACCGAACGCGGCCTTCGCGTCGGCGATCGAGACTTGATTCGAGCCGATCTGAATGTGGTCGTTCTCGTCGACCATGACGACGATCTGCGACGGCTGCACTTTCTCTTTGTTGTAGGCGTCGGGCAGCTTCGGCTCTTTGGTAACCGATGCGAGAATGATGAAGATGATGAGGAGAACCAACAACACGTCCGTGAACGGGGTGATGTTGATCGTCGACATTACCTCATCTTCGCCACCGCCGGTGGAAACGGCCACGTTCGTTAAACCTCCCTTTACGAGGTGACGAAGCCGACGTCTTCGAGGCCGGCCTGCTTCGCCGCGTCGAGGATGCGAATGATCACGCCGTACGGAGCCTTCGCGTCGGCAACGACCGCCACGTGATGGCGCGGCTTCTTCTTCGACACGTCGTACATCACGCGGTAGACGCCGGTCGTATCCGTGCGGACGCCGTCGACGAAGATCACGCCCTTATTGTTGACGTCGACTTCGATGTCGTTCTTGTTCTTGTGCTCGGTCGAGCTGTTGGGGTTCTTGTTCGGCAGCTCTTTCTCGAAGCCGGGCGGCGCGACGAGCGCGGCGAGGATCATGAAGATGATCAGCAGGACCAACAGCACGTCCGTGAACGGCGTGATGTTGATCTCCGCCATCACCTCTTGGTCTTGCTGCGACGAGAGGAGCGACACGATCGAGCCCTCCGGGTACCTTTACTTACGCGCCGGCCTTGGTCGGCTGATACAGGTCCGTCGGAATCGGTGCGCCGGTGTTGTGGAAGTGCAGCATCTCGGCGAGCTGGTTGGCGGCAACGATCATCTCTTGGTTATAGTTCTTGATCCGCGACTTGAAGAAGTTGAAGAAAACCACTGCGATGACGGCGATAATCAGACCGGTCGCCGTGGTGATCAACGCTTCGGAGACGCCTGCGGCAACGACGGCCGGCGTCGAGTTGCCCTTCAGAGCGATGTCTTGGAAGGCCCGGATGATGCCGAGCACCGTTCCGAAGAGACCGACGAAGGGGGCGATGACGGCGATCGTGCCGATGATCGCCAGGTTGCGTTCGAGCGAGTTCAAGTGCTCCATCAACGCGATCGAGAGCGCGTCGGTGATGTCGGCGCGATTCTTCTCTCCGCGGCGAAGCCCGAACTCCAGGATCCTCGGAAGCATCCCTCGGTTCTTCTTACAGACGTCGATCGCGCCGTTGAGGTCGTCCGACGAGACCTTCGCTCCGATCTGACGCAGCAGACCCTTGGTGTCCGAGTGCTGCATCTGAAAGAAAACGAGGCGCTCGATGACGACCGCGAGGCCCACGATCGAGATGAGCAAGAGCAGCCACATATCCCAGCCGCCCTGCTGCATGAGACCCATAAATCCGGAAAACACGGCGTTCACGACCCTCCACTGGCGATTGTTCCGCGGCGACCTGCCGCCCCGTGAGGGCGAGCCATTGGCCTACCCCCGTCTAAAGTCCTGTTGCAGTTAGGAAGGTCTGATTTACTCCGCCTCATCGTCCCTCGGGCCTCATGTACCGTCGTAAACTTCGGCCTTCGGCTCCTCGATCCGGAGTAGATCAGTCCTTCCTTAGTTTTAGCCTCCCGGTGGGGCGGAAGCGCCGCCCTTCAGGTTATTTTTGACGAACGTTTCGATCTGCAGCGCGAGCGCGTCGTCGCCCTCCGCTCTGGCTTGCTGGTCGGCCTTGTCGAGCGCAGCGGACGCCTTGGTCTTCGTACCGTCGTCGTGACTGGCAGCCCATTGCCCGGTCAACGCTATCCCCTCGGCGAAGTTCGCGGCCGCGTCGTTCGGTTTGATGGCGAGCGCCTTATCGGCATATGCTTGCATCTGTTTGTAATCCGGTTTCGCGCTCCGTGCTACTGCAAACGCTGCAAGGGTGTTCGCTGTGACGGAGATGCTCGGGTCGCCGAGGGCGGCTGCTTGGTCGAAGTCGGCCAGCGCCGTCGTCGTATCCTTGGCTTCGACCGCCGCGTTGCCGGCCTTGATCAGGCTCGCGCCCATGGATTGGGCGCCGGCCGTGCTGTTCGGGTCGAGTTGCTTGATCTGCGCCGCCATCGTTTGCGCGCCGGCCGTGTCGTGATTGGCCAGGTAGGCCTGCATCAGTTCGGCGTCGATGTTGATCTTCGAGGCCGTCGGAATCTTCGGATCGGAGGCCGCCGCGCTCTGCGCGGCCTTCAGCGATGCGAGGGCCGCCTCGTTGTCGCCGTTGGCGAGTTGCGCGACGCCGAGCGCGAAGCGCGAGTTCGAGTTCGGCTCGAGCGCCATCGCTTTGTTTGCGTAGGCGAGCGCCCCGGTCGGGTTGCTCTGCGCCTCCTTCACGGCGGCGGCTGCAAAGCTTCCGGCCGCGGCGGGCTTGAATTGCGTTCCGATCGTGCCGACTTTATCGAAGGCCGACGCCGCGGTCGCAAAGTCGTTGCTGTCGTACGCCGCGATGCCGAGCATCTGGCGCAGCGAGTCGTCGCCCGGCGAGTTGAGGAGTTCCGCTTGCGCCTTCGCTTTCGCGGCCGAGTAATCGCCCTTGCGAATCAGCGCGGCCACTTGACTCGCCGCCGCGCTCTGCGCGCCCGACGGAACGCTGCTGCCTTCGCTCGCCGCGTTCGCAACCGACTTTCCGTTGAACTTCAGCGTGAAGTCGTAGAACGAGACGACCGGCGTCGTGCCGCGATGCGCCGGCCGATAGGTTGAGTTCTGCGCGAGGTCCATCGCCGCGTCGTTGTCCGCGGGATTGGTCGAACGTATCACCTTAATCGCCTTGTGCGTGCCGTCGGCATTGACTTGAACCTGCACGACGACGGTGCCGCTGCCGGCGATCGGTTTGGTGGTCTTACCTTGCGCGATCAGCTTTGCCGGAACGAATTCGTTGGCGTACTGCGCGAGCGCCGGGAGTGCGGCGAACGCAACGAGCGCGGCCGCGACCGGCGCGACGATTCGAAAGCGAGTCTTCATGAGAGTTTGGTACGAGGCGATTGCGCCGTCGGCCTGCGGTGGCGTTCGAGCGCCGCGCGCTCTCTGACGGTGAGCGGCCGAACGTGGCCGGCGGCCAAGCCGCCGAGCCGCAACGGCCCGAAGCGCGTCCTGGTGAGCTCGAGCACGGGGTGGCCCAGCGCCTCGAACATCCGGCGCACTTGGCGATTGCGTCCCTCGTGGATGGTCACGTCCACGACGCTGCGATCGCGCCGCACGGCGACGACGCGCACCTTCGCGGCCGCGGCCCGCGCGTCGTCGAGCGTGACGCCCCGGTTCAAACGGCGCACGTCCTCCGCGGAGAGCCGGCCGGCGATCTCCGCTCGATAGGTCTTATCGACGCCGAAGCGCGGATGGAGCAGACGGTGGGCAAGTTCGCCGTCGTCGGTGAGCAAAAGCGCCCCCGACGTCTGGTAATCGAGGCGACCGACCGGAACGACGCGCGGCCGGCCGGCGATGAGGTCGGCGACGGTGCGCCGCCCCTGCGGGTCGTGCATCGTCGTCACGACGCCGAGCGGCTTAT
>Ga0335069_10013423_pt1 | contig 11500 bp, 11 predicted proteins | sample Lox_Sample_11_FD_206714 | JGI IMG/M metagenome (GOLD analysis project Ga0335069, IMG submission 206714) | Soil microbial communities from Loxahatchee National Wildlife Refuge, Florida, United States - Lox_Sample_1.1 | ecosystem: Environmental > Terrestrial > Soil > Wetlands | place: USA... | reverse complement strand
TTCGGGAGTGGGGAGTGAGGAGTAGGCAGAAAGCAGTAGGCAGTGGGCAGACGGCAATGCTGCAACGGAAAGTCAAAAGGCAATACGCAAAAGTCAAAACCGACGCGGCACGAACTCACGAATCCAAATTCACCACAGAGGGACGGTTGGCACGTCAGGCGAGCTCTGCCCTGCGACTCAGGTTTCTCGCTGCGCGGGTGCATTCTTTCTCACCATCGGCAGAGTTCATTTCGCGCCCCCGCTGCGTTGATTAACTTTCGAAACGCAGGGCTGCGCCCTCCGCCAACCCGCCATGGTTCCCCATTCACCCTGCGGAACACCGGATAGGGCAACCTGTCCCGGCGAAGTCGGGAGCCCTACCCCCGCATCTCGTGATTGCATCTACCCGTTCGAACGGCGCCTGAGGTTGGGTGGCCCGGAGGTAGCCACGCGGCTGACGCGGTTTGACTTCCGAGGGGGGCGCGCCTATCCTTAACAAGGTGAAGGTTCGCGAGATCGTTCAGATGCTTAAACACGATGGCTGGCTTCTGGTTAGGACCCGGGGAAGTCACCACCAGTACAAGCATCCCACGAAGCCCGGGCTGGTCACCATACCAGGCAATCGCAACGATGAACTTGCGCCAGGGACCTTGAACAGCATCCTGAAACAGGCAGGGTTGAAGCCATGAAAAAATACCTCGTGATCGTCGAAGAGACCTCTACGGGGTATTCCGCGTATTCTCCCGACCTGGGAGGTTGTGTTTCAACCGGACAAACGCGCGAAGAAGTCGAAAAGAACATGCAGGAGGCGATCGAGTTTCACTTAGAGGGCCTGCGCCTCGAAGGGCTCCGCGTGCCTCAACCCCACTCGTATTCCACGTACGTGGAAATCCCCGCGTAAATGTGCCGGCTGGTAGCTGGTAGCCGCGGTCAGTGCCTTCCTGACCGCGGGTTCTTCTTTGCAATAACGTACAGTTCTGGTGAGGATTGGGCGCAGCGAATCGGGGATGCACGCGTGAGAAAAGCCCACAGTCAGAAATTCACTGACTGTGGCTACCATCCCTGATTCCGCATTCACCCTGCGGAACGCGGGTAGGGCAAGCCCGCCCCCCCGTTGCGTGATTGCATTCACCCCTTCGAACGGCGCCTGAGGTTGTGTGACCCGGAGGTGGCCACGGCCAATTCGCCATGGGAATTGACCGTGGGTTCGTCGTCAAAGGGAATGCCCACGGTCACGAAGCCAGTGACCGTGGGCTACCGGCTTTACGCTACTATTTGCCGGGCAGTGGGGTCATCCGGACTCGTCTTTCCTCAATAACCGAGAAGTGTCCCGCCCAATCGTCTCGGCTTTCCAGAACAGCAACTGCCACTTCCGCCACGTGGGCCGCGCAAGGTGCTTTGATGCGGAATAGGATGATGCCTGCCGGGGAGGAGAGGCCGCGGCGGAAGGCTAACTCACCAAAATCCTTGTCAAAGGTGATCAAGATACGATGTTCGGAGGCAGCGCGCTTCACGAGCTCGTCGTCGGGGCTGCCGGGGGAGTCCGTACGTACCCAGAACACATCGTGCCCGCGAGCCCGTCAACGCTTCCACCGCCGAGCCGGGAAAGTTTTCGTTGGCAAGGATGCGCATTAGGGGATGGCGACGGGGTAGACCTTCTCGGCATGAAGGACGGCGCTTGCGTATGCCAGGCAGGCCAGGATGTCGTCCTGAGTCACACCAGGATAGTTCTTAAGAACGTCGGCGGCACTCCAACCTTGGGCAAGGAGGTCCACGACGAACTCCACCGCCAAGCGTGTTCCTTTGACCACAGGTTTCCCGCAAAGGACCGCCGAGTCAATAACGATCCGCCCCTCCCAGTTCATGGATGCCAGCCTCCCTTGCTGCTGACTATTCTAGCATTATTTGAGCCTGTGTCTGATTTCTTCCAGTGGAATATTGTAAGGGCGCCCCTTGTGGGTGCCCGGAAGTCGGCCATGCCGACGCGGAGGGCAGGCACGAGGCCAGCCCCTATGTCGAGATCGCATTGTGCAGGGCGTAGGGGGACGGCTTGCCGCCCCCTGGTTCCGCATTCACCCTGCGGAACGCCGGGTAGGGCAAGCCCTACCCCTACGTCACGCGGTTGCATTCACCCGTTCGAACCGCGCCTGAGGTTGTGTGACCCGGAGGTGGCTACGGCCGACTCGGCTTGAGAATTGACCGTGGGGTCGTCATTGAAGGAAAAGCCGGCCGTCACGAAAGCGGCGACCGCGGCTTCCACCATAAAGCGCTTGACGTGTACGGTGTAACCGTACATACTGGAAGGGTGAAAGGGTAGCATGCAACTTGTCCGCTTTCGCCACAAAGGGCTAAGGCAGCTCCATGAGGACGGAAACGCCAAAGGCGTGCCGTCCGCGATGGCCGACAAGCTGCGCAAGCTTCTGTTTGGCCTCGAAACCGCCAACACGCTGGAGCAACTCGGCCGGTTTCCCGGCTGGAAGCTGCATCCTCTTAAAGGCGACCTAAAAGGATTGTCGTGCCTGACGGTCACGGGAAACTGGCGGTTGGTTTTCCAGTACGACGAACGGACCAACACCGCCAGCGATATTGACCTGATCGACTACCACTAGGAGGCCGAAATGCCCATGAAGAACCCGCCCCATCCGGGTGACCTGATTAGAACCGAAGTCATTGAAGCCCTCGGCCTTAGCGTGTCGAAGGCGGCGGAAATTATGCAAGTGCGCCGCGCCACGCTCTCCGATCTTCTCCACGGCAAGGCTGCACTGACGCCGGAGATGGCCCTGCGCATCGAAAAAGCGTTCGGCCCGGACATGGATCACCTTCTCCGCATGCAGCTTGCTTATGACGTGGCGAAAACACGGGAGCACGCGCGGGACATCTCCATCAAGCGCTATGCCCCGGCTGAAAGCCGCGCGTAGGGTCCTGGCGATTACAAATCACCCGATATCCGCAACGCCTTGTGTCGTAGGGAGACGCCTTGCCGCCCCCTGGTTCCGCCTTCACTCTGCGGAACGCCCGGTAGGGCAGCTTGTACCGGCGAAGTCGGGAGCCCGGCATCTCGTGATGGCATTCACCCGTTCGAACGGCGCCGGAGGTTGTGTGACCCGGAGGTGGCCACGGCCAATTTGTCTTGGGAATTAAATGTGGTTTCGGGGCCTGTAATTTGGTAGGCCTTCGCCTTCCCTCCTGCGTCTAGGAGATTCACGGACTCCCGAAGGCATTGGCGTAGGTGTATAATCTAAACATGGGGAAACGCGTGATCCACATCTCGGAAGATGAAGCGGCCATGACCAATGTGGCGACGCTCCTGGCGCACGTGCGTGCTGGGGCGGAAGTCATCATTGAAATTGGCAAGCGGCCCGTGGCAGTTCTCCATCGCGCCGAACCCGTGCCCCGCACGATGTCGGAATGCATCGCGCTGCTTCCTGAGGACTCGACCGCTACCGTTGACCCGGACTTTGCCCGGGACGTGGCGGCGGCCGTTGCCGAGCATCGTGAACCGCTGAACCCGCCCACATGGGACTGATCCTCGACTCCAGTGTCTTAATCGCTGCGGAACGTCAGGGTAAGAATGCTCGCCAGGTTTTGACCGCCATACGCGAAAACATCGGGGAAACCGAGGTCGGCATCTCGGTCGTGACGTTAATCGAGTTGGCGCAAGGAGCAGTTCGCGCGGACACTCCACAGCGGCGACTAAAACGCCAAAAATTCATCGAAGAGCTGATCAGTGCCATGCCCGTCTACCCGGTCACTGTGGCCGTCGCTCTGCGCGCCGGCCAACTCGATGGCGAAAAACAGGCGCAAGGAGTGAAATTCGCTCTTCCTGATCTCTTGATCGGCGTGACCGCACTCGAACTTGGTTACAGCGTTGGCACGTCGAATGTCCGGCACTTTGGGGATGTGCCTGGGCTGTCCGTCCTGCGTCTTTAACAATGAGCCGTAGGAGTAGTCGCCGCGGCTGAAAGTCCGCCAATCTTAATGGTGGACGACGCGCCCCCAGGTTCCGCATTCACCCTGCGGAACGCCGGGCAGTGGGTAGCCGCGGTCAGTGCCTTTCTGACCGCGGGTTCTTCTCGGCAAAAAAGTGAACCGGCGGGGAGGAGCAGGCGCTCGGAATTGGGGATGCACGTGGGAGAAGAGCCCACAGTCAGAAATTCACTGACTGTGGCTACCATTTCTACCCTGCCCCCCTGCTTCGAACTGCGATTGTAAGTGTGAGAATGACCCACAGTCAGGAAATCACTGATTGTGATGGCTGCCCCTTTAAGGGTTGTTGTAATCTTCCCTTTGTCTTCCATTGCAATCCGGTCGTAGCGTGACCTATCGCGCTGGAGATTTGGCGAGAACGTGAATGTCAGCGTTCGAGATCTGCTGCCCCTCGGCCAAATGGATGACCACGGCACTTTCCCGGTCAGGAGCACTGGGGAAGAAAGTAGGAAGGAACGGAGCGTCAGGCTCCTTCCTGTTCTGACGATTGAAGACCAAAACATAGTCACCGGCGGGAAGGTGGTAGAACTCGAAAAGCTTCCAGTCTTCTCCGGGCCGCCGCCTGCCTTGAAACCCAAATAAGCCGGCTTCGCGCTCATTGTACCGGCTGGCACGGTAAAGCTCCACAGCGGCGGAATCCAACGGTTTTCCGTCCGGCCCGATAATTTGGCCGCTGATCCTACCGGTGGGCAGCGCATAGAGATTAATTCTCGCGCACGACCCACGGTCCAATTCAAATGGGGGTGGCGTGCCTTCCCCAATTGTCTTGCCGAGTTCCAGGTTGCGCGGCAATTCGGCAGAGACTTCGTACTTGCCCGGTGGAACGTGGTGGAAGAAGTATGACCCGTAGTCATCAGTCCTCGTTTCAGAGGACTTCTTATCGGATTTAATTCTGACCAGAATATGGGGCAGTGGGCGTTCGTAGTCTTTATCCCAAATCGCCGTATACCCCTCCAATGTGCGCATCAATGTTCCGTAAACCGGCGCGAGCGCTCTACCACTCCTCTCCGCCCTCAATTGCTCGACTGTCGCGCGGGCGTATTCCAAGAGATGCGTACCGGAACATACCACTGCGGCCAAGCAGCCCTTCTCTGCGTCAACCCAGCCACATCCGCCCGCAAACACCAGATACTGCTCGCCAGGTGCAAAATGAATTTGGAAGCCCAGGTCCGGACCCACGTCGACGTAGTCGCGCTTCACCCCTTTGAAGGCTTCCGTCACGTGGAATTTGGTCATCAATCCACCTTGGTCGGTCCCAACGACCGTGCCAATGAAGATGGCTTTGGAGTACTTAATCTGACTCGGGAGGTCAAGCTCTACACATTCATTTGCCCATGCTGACGTTAGAAAAGCTAACAACATCCCGACGACCAGCATCAGGCCTCGCATCGTGAGCGGGCAGCACATGTTCACCACCTTCGGCGATCTTTGCGGTTCGATGAATGCCAGAGAGAATATCGAACGTAAACAATTCTGCCAGAACGATAGATCCCAACCATCTTGCACGCCTTTCATGAACATTCCAAGTGGCAGAAGGTGGATGGGGCACTTGGCCCACCAGCAGGGCGAAAACCTGCACCTGATTCAGCGGCTTCTTGGCGCTGGCGGGCGGGCTGACAGTCGTAGAGCCGCCCTTGAGGGCGGCATGTGCCGGGCTCAAGCCCGGCGCTACGGCGGCGCGCAGGGCGTTAAGAAATGCCTCGCTGGCGCCGGCGGCCTTGAGGGTTTGAATAAAATCCTCAGACGGGGCGAAATCAATCCCGCGCTGCTCGATCAGCTTGGCGCCGGACTCGTCTCCGAATCCGTCCCGCACCATGTTACTAACCTGCTCCTGGGTAAAGGGCTTCTGTTGCGCCGGAGGGGGCAGGGCCGGCATAGCGGCGGCCAACGCAACGTAGGGCCGAACGGCGTTCGGCCTCGGCCCAGCGCTGCTGGGCTCTACACTCTTCTGCCGGGCTAACGCAGGCAGGGCGAACACCAACCCCGCCGCCAGTATGAGGAAGGTCAGCGTTTTGGGGAATCTCATTACCACCTCGCGCGGGTGTCGAGGACTGAGAAGATTTATGGGTCAGATTCTACCACGAACGATTAGCGCGTCTATAACGGCCTCGCCCCGGTTGCGCGTCCGCGGTGCGCTGCGGCAGTGACGTAATGTCCCCCTCGCCGCCGAGTTAAAGAACCTATTTCCTGCCGGTAGGAAATCTTTCGCCGGAATTGTAAAATCTTGCCCTTCCGGGAGGCATTTCCGCCAGAATTCTGCTGACAACATACCTTTCCTTTGCGCTAGCCTTAGAGGGTGAGGTTGCCGGCGTTGGCCGGAGGGCTGGGAACCACCCCCCGGCGCTCACGCGCTTCCCCTCCCTTCAACAGGCGCAGGGCAGGCCCTTCGGGGGGCTCAAGGCAGGCTCTGAATCAGCAGGGGAGTCCTTGAGGCCGGGTAGTTGGGCGCCTTCACGGCGGAAAGATGCCCGTGCATGCCAGAATATTGATGAAAAGAAATAGCTTAGCTAAGGGGGGTGGTGTTGAACGGGAAATGTAGAAACTCAAGGCATGGCCATACTTCCCATGCAAGAGACACGGCCAGAGCCTGCCCTGAGCGAAGCGAAGAGATGGCCGTGCCACGGCGGGTTGCGGTTATGTCGCGCTGCACTACCCGCTTTTAGTTTTCACCCACCGGGTTCGGGAATGGCAGCAGGTTGTCGACGGGGACAAACGCGGGGAGGGTTTGGGGGGAGCGCCAGTTGTCGAGCATGGCTACTTGCTGCACGCAGGAGACGGTGCAGTGCGGGGCGCAGGTCTTCTGGGTGTGGTACTCGTGCGCCAAATGATCGCGCGTGTATTTCTCCAGCGGAATGGCGGGAAAGCCGCGCTGCTGCGAGCAGTAGTGCACCAGGCCGTCCTCGCAGATGTAGAGGTAGCGGCTACCGGCGCGGCATCGCCACTCGTTGGCCACGCCGTGAGCGATATTCTTCTGAAACTGGTTGAAGCGCGCGTAGGAGCGCTTGCCCAATTCCATGATCTGGACGAAGAGGTCCTGCTGGTGTTGGGCAAGGGGCTGTAACTGGCCGTCATGATCGTGCAGAATGCCGACGGTGCTGGTAAAACCCAGTTCCAGCGCGCGGCGGGCCACAGCCAGGGCGTCATCGGGATGGCGCACCGGGCTGCCCAACACGGAGTTGATGTTCACCTGAAAGATCGCGTGGTTCGCCAGCATCTGTAGCTTGCGGTCCAGTACCTTCAGGCTCTTCTTGGAAACCTCGTCGGGCAGCACGTTGTCGATGGAAATCTGAAGGTGGTCCAGGCCGGCGCGGTTCAGATGCTCAATGCGTTGCGGGGTCAGCAGGTAACCGTTGGTGATCAGGCCGGCCAATAGGCCGTGGCGGCGAATGCGACCTACGATTTCCTCCAGATGCGGGTGGAGCAGCGGCTCTCCGCCGCTGATCGTGATGATGGTGGTCCCGAGTTTGGCCAGCAGATCGACGCGCCGGAACATCTCCTCCAGGGAGATGGGCTTGGAAAAGTCGTCAAACTCGTTGCAGTAGGTGCAGGAGAGGTTGCACCTGCGGATGGGAATCAGGTGCGCCAGAACGGGGTGGCGCTTCGAGGCCAGTCCTTTGGCGATCATGCGCCACTCGCGCAGCCGGGTATTCCAGAATCGAGCTTTTCGCCGCAGGGCAAGATCCATGGGAGAGTCTTCCTACCAGAGGGTTAAGCGTAAGGGATGATACGTAAACCGGCAAGAAGCATAGACTGAATTGCTGAAAATCAAACTTGAAGTGTTGGATTTTCACATTCAGCAACGCAGGCTGGCCAAATGCCTTGCGCGACGGCGTGGGTTTGCATATGCTCAAAGAACCACTTGGGGCATACCGACAGCATGCAAACGAAAGGAGGGGGGTCCGGCATGGACTTTCAGAACAAGGTTGTGGTGGTGACGGGAGGGGCCTCGGGCATCGGTCTGGCGTGCTGCCGTGAATTCGCCGAGGGGCACGCGGCGGTGGCGGTGGTGGATCTCAACCCCAAGGCCGCCCGGCATGCCGTGAAAAACCTGCGGCAGACGGGTAGCCGTATTGAGTCCTTCTCGTTCGACGTCAGCAAGGAGGCGCAAGTTCAATCCGGCGTCCGCAGGATTGCGAAGAGGATGGGCGGCATCGATATCCTGATCAACAACGCCGGGGTCCAACGCTATGCCACGGCCACCACCTGCTCCGAGGAAGAGTGGGACCTGGTGCTCAACGTGAACCTGAAGAGCGCCTTCCTGATGTCGAAGCATGTCATCCCCATCATGAGCAAGGGCGGCGGCGGAGCGATTGTAAGCATGGGTTCGGCCCAATCGGTGGCGGCCCAGAACAACTCCGTGCATTACGTGGTGAGCAAGCACGGCATCCTGGGGCTTACGCGCAGCCTGGCGCTCGATTACGCCAAGCAGAACATCCGCGCCAATTGCGTCCTGCCGGGGGCCGTCGATACTCCCATGTTGCGCTGGGCGGCCTCACTCGGCCCCGACCCGGAGGGGACGCTGGCGGCGTGCGATCGCATTCACCTGCGCGGCCGGATGGGCAAGCCGGAGGAGGTGGCCCGCGTTGTGGCGTTTCTTGCCAGCGATCTCGCTTCCTTTATGACCGGCGCGGGAGTGGCCGTGGACGGCGGGGCGCTGATCCCGGTAGGCGGCATGGGATTTCAGGAAGGGGGCTTGTCAGCGGGGAAATCGTGAGGCATTATCTTGTGCGTAGCCGGAAGCCCAATGACCGGCCGCCAAAAGGAAAAATCCCCATGAGCGTGCCACTGGAATGCACGAAGACGAAATGGAACGACCGGGAGGCTTACACCCTCCACAATGATGTGGTGCAGTTAGTCACCCTGCCGGGCGGCGGGCACATCGCGGAATTTCAGTTTCTGGAGGAGACGGGCCTGCCGGTCCTTAACCCCCTTTGGGTGCCGCCGTGGAAATCCATGGAGCCCCACCAATATCGGGCTGAGGAGCACGCCGCCCTGTATGGACCCGTGAACGAGGGAAAACTGCTCTCCGGCATCGCGGGGCACAATATATGCCTGGATTACTTCGGCCCCCCCTCGGAGGAAGAGGCCGCGCAGGGCCTTTCCACACACGGGGAAGCTCCTTCGGCCAAGTGGGAAAAGACGAAGGTACGTGCGACGGCAAAAGACGTCAGCCTCACCCTCAACGTAAAACTGCCGGTGGCAGGACTCCGCTTCAGCCGCGACATCCGTTTGCGGCACGGTGAGCCGGTGGCCTATTTTACGGAGACGGTAGTCAATGAGAAGAAGGCTGACCACTTCTTCCACTGGACCCAGCACGTCACCCTGGGCCCGCCTTTTCTGGGAAGCGAAACCAGCCGCGTGGCGATCCCGGCGACCCGCGGACAGACCAGCGCGGGCGGATATGGAGGCAACGAGTTGCTCGCCTCGGGGCGCAACTTCCACTGGCCTTTCGCCCCCTCGGCATCCGGTAAGAGCCTGGATCTGACGCTCCCTCTCTCGCACCCGGGGCTGGGATTTATCGTGTCGCTGCTCTTGAATCCCCGGCGGGAGGTCGAGTTCATAGCCGCCCTCAACCTGCCCCATCGCCTGCTGTTGGCCTACTGCTTCCGTCGCCAGGATTTTCCCTGGGTAGCCATTTGGGAAGAGAACAAGTCGCGCGCCGGCACCCCGTGGAATGGGGCCGCCCAGACGCGTGGGTTGGAGTTTGGGTCGACGCCCTTCCCGGTAACGCGACGGGAGGCGTTCGCCGTCTCGCCGCTGTTCGACACTCCCACCTTCTCCATCGTCCCCGCCAAGGGAAAGACCACAGCCACTTATCTCTGCTTCTTGGCGCAGGTCCCGGAGAAGTTCGGGGATGTGCGGGATATCCACGTCACGAAGAACGACATCCTGGTCCAAGGCACGGGCCGCCGCTCGTCATTGCAGATACCTGCCACGGGCCTGGCGGAGATGGGTTGGGTGTAGGAACCAAGCAGCAGGGTGGCGGGCCTATTGGTAATCTTTCACGCTCGGCCAAATGTCGGCCAAGGGGCGTTTGATCCCCCGGCAGACCATGATGGGCATATCGTCTTCAAAGGGCTGAATCCAGGGTGAGGTGAAGGTTGCGGCGCGCTCGCTGCTCTGGAACAAGTGCTCGCGTGCTCCGCAGTCTCCCCCGATGTCGATGATCACGTTGCCGTTGTAGCCGTGTGTTCCCCACAGAAAGTACTGATTGTGCCCACTGAGCGCGGGTGGCAGCCCGTATTCGCCCCCGAAAAAATCAATGGCGCCGGCTTCGCCGTAATTTTGGGCAACGATGGCGGCCTGCGCCCGGTCCTCCGGCGGGAGGGACTGATATACGCGGGAGACGGTGGCCGCCAGTTCAGGCCAACCGTGCATATCCGCCCAGTCGGAGGGGAGAGCGGGCAGGCGATGGTGTTCCGTCGCAACCGCTTGGCGCGGGATGTGCAGGAATCCGAGCAGCCAGTTCTGGTAGGAGACCATCGGCGCTTCCGGCAGGATCGGCAAGGCGAAGGGAACGAATACCAGCCCCAAGGCGGCGACGGCGGTGACTACGGCAGGCCGCACCGCTTTCCATCGACTCGTCCGGGCTTCTATCGCCACGCCACCCGCCGCCATGAGGTAGGGGTAGACCGCAGCGGGGTAATAGTGCTTCCCGTGGAGCAGGACCATAATTCCGATCAGGATCAAATACGCGTACCCAAGGAAACGCAGGCGTGCGTTCCAGAAAAGCCAGCCTAATCCCATGATCCATACCAGGGAGAGGAATACGTTCGTAATTAAGAGCTGTTGAAAAAGGTATTGCACCGGCCCGACGATCAAATTCTTCCCGTGTTGACCGTTGCGGAGGAATTCCCAGGTAGGGAAACTGTAGTAGGCCTGCCAGAGGAAGTTCGGCATGGCGATCAGGCCGCAGATGCCCAAGCCTGCCAGGAACCAGCGGGAAAAGAGAATCCTGCGTTCGGGGGTCAGAAGCAATCCCAGGAGTAAGGCAGCAAAGAAGAACACCACGGTGTACTTGCTTTCTACACAGATTCCGACCACCGCGCCCACCAGCAACCAACCACGCAGATCCCCTCCCTTCACCATTCGCAAAGTGAAGAGTGCCATCAGCGGCCAGAGCCAGAGACTGGGCATATCCGGAGAGACCTTCATTCCGAAGTTCATCAAGACGGGGGCCAGAAACACCACCAGCGCGCCAAGAAGCTGCGCGAACCATCCACCTTCCATCTCCGCCGCGAGCAGGCATGTAACATAGACGCCCACCGCGGCAAAGAATGCGGGGAGGGCGCGCAAGAGCACCAGGGAGTGCCCGAACATCTGGGAGGCGGCGGCAAGGAGGGGCACCACGGGTGGCTGGTCAACGTAACCCCACTGGGGGTGCCGCCCACACACAATGAGATACAGCTCATCACGGAAAAATCCATAATGCGGGTTGCCGACCAAGTGTATTCCGAATGTCAGGAGGGCGGCAATCAACGGAATATGAAGCCTGGTGTTATCGGATGATTCCATGGCCACCAGCATGAGCCAT
>Ga0335069_10013422_pt1 | contig 11501 bp, 3 predicted proteins | sample Lox_Sample_11_FD_206714 | JGI IMG/M metagenome (GOLD analysis project Ga0335069, IMG submission 206714) | Soil microbial communities from Loxahatchee National Wildlife Refuge, Florida, United States - Lox_Sample_1.1 | ecosystem: Environmental > Terrestrial > Soil > Wetlands | place: USA: Florida... | reverse complement strand
CTGTTCCTCCATGGAGGAACGGGGATGCCGGAATACTTCCTCACCCGCCACTACCCGAGCGGCCTCGAGGACCACTTCACCGTGTGCTGGTGGGATCGACGCGGAGCGGGTCTATCCGCCAGCCGTCCCACCGACTGGACCACGGTCACCGTGGAGCAGGAAGTGAAGGACACCCTGGCAGTTGCCGATTACCTGCGTGAGCGCTTCCACAAGGACAAGGTCTACCTGATGGCGCACTCCGGCGGCACCGCGATTGCGCTGCAGGCCGCCGCGCGCTCACCCGGGAGGTTCCAGGCGTACGTGGCGGTCGGCCAGATGACCTGGCAGCTCCAGTCCGAGAACCTGTCGTACGAGTACATGGTGAAGGCGTACCGGGAGAAGGGCGACCTGGGCATGGTGAAGCGGCTGGAGCAGTCTCCGCCGAGCATGAGCGTCCCGCTCCCGCCGGGCTACATGAAGCTGCGGGATCCCGCCATGCATGGCCTTGGCGTCGGCACGACGCGTGACATGAAGTCGGTGATCACGGGGGTTTTCCTGGCGTCGTGGCTGCACCCGGAGTACTCGCTCGGAGAAAAGCTCGCCACCTGGCGCGGTAAGTTCACCTGCGACCGGCTGCTGTGGGACTCCATCATCTCCACCGACCTGACGAAAGTGGTGACGCGGCTGGACGTGCCCGTCTACTTCTTCCACGGCGCGCACGACTACACCGTGTCCTACCCGCTGGCCAAAGCCTATTTCGAGAAGCTGCAGGCGCCCGTGAAAGGTTTCTACACGTTCCCGGATTCCGCGCACAGCCCCTTCCTCGAGGAGCTCGATCGTGCGCACCGGATCCTCCAGCAGGACGTGCTGGCCGGCGGCACCAGCCTGGCAGACGCCAACTAGGGCCCGGGCCACGCCGGCGCCGCCGAGGGATTGCCGAGAGGCCCGCCGCTCAGCGAGCTTCGAACCGAAGCACCCGGAGAAGCCTCGAGATGTCTCGGGCAAGAATCGCCTCTTCGAGGCCGGAGCGGCGTCCGCCGTGCAAGAGCACGCGGGGCTCCCGCCAGGTCATCCGCACCCGCGGCTCCGGAACCAGTTCGCTCATCGTCGTCTTCATCGGGGACCTCCCATAGCCTTGAGCTCCTTCGAGAGGATTGAGGCCGCTGCCCTCCTCCCGGGTACCTACCTTAAGCAAGGATCGTGCCACCCACGGTCTCACGCAGATGGGGCAGTCCGGGAGCGGTTTTTGCCGCTGGGCGCCTCGATCGGGCGTCCGGGTGGCCTCGAAACGCTGCATGGCCACACCTCGAGGCAACCGGTGGGTCCACGACAAGGGGACGAGTTGACCGCGGGACTGGAACTGTTGCGTTCTGGCACAGTGGTTTGCCGGCTGGACCGCCCCCGTCGAGCGATGTCAGCCCGGCTCCCGTGCCTCTCTTGACTGGCCCGCGAGCGCGTGCGAAGGATAGCCTTGGTGCGCAGGAACCTCATCGTACGCCGAGGCGCGTCAATCGCCGCCGTGGTCGCAGTCGCCGCGGTGCTCTACATCGCATTCCGTGACCGCAGCGTCGTTTTCGCCGTCCCGAGGGCGGAGCTCCCCGTGTACGCCCGGGTTTTCGCCGGCGTGAAAGGGGAGGGTGCGCCGCGAGTCCGCCTGCAGGCGTTCGACGGAGACGGGCAGACCATCCTTTCGGGCCGTCGGCCCGGCCTGGCCGTGGTGAGCATGGCCTCGTGGCTTTCAAAGGGACTCGCCGCAGGCGTTCTCGTACCCCTTCCGCCGGCTGGTTTCCCGAACCCTGAGGCCGTGTCCGCCCGGCTGCCCGGCGCATTCCTCAAGGCCGTCGGTTCTACTGCCGGCGGACGGACGCTCAACGCCCTTCCCCTGGCGTTCGATCCCTGGCTGGCCTTCTGGCACCGGGACTTCATTGGCGGGGCAGCGGCCACGCCGCCCGCGGACTGGCCGGCCGTCCGTGCCTCCGCCGCGCGCTGGAAGCAGAAGGGTGTGGCCGCCCTGGCGCTTGCCGGCCGCGAGCCGGATGCGCTGACGGCCTGGTTCGCGATCCTCTGTGGTGCGAGCGGTCCGGGCGCGGCGGCGGACGCGTTCGGCCGCTACCCCGGGTTCGGCCGGGAGACCGCCGCATCCGCCCTCGAGCTGCTGGCGGATTTGGAGCGGGACGGTATCGTCCAGGGATCCGCCTTCTCGTTTCCCTGGCAGGACGCGGTGGACCAGCTCCTTCGAAAGCAGGCCGCGGGGATGTTCCTCCCGTTGGTCCGTTACCGCGCGCTGAATCCCGCCGCCACGGCGCCGCTCATCATCGCCCGCGTACCCCAGTTTCCAGGTACCACGGGTACGGCGATCGTGGCGGAGGTGCGCATGCTCGTGATGCCCGCGCGAGGCGCGCGCGGCCGCGGCTCGGAGAAGGTCGTGGCCTACCTCGCGCGGCCCGAGGTACAACGTTCGCTGGCGGATGCGCTGGGGATGGTGCCCGCGCGACTGGACGCTCCGGTGCGGGACGGCGCTTCCTTCGAGGGAAGGGAGGCGGCCAGGGCCGCGGCGGCGCTGGTGCCGATGCCCACGGCAGGGGGAGATGCTCCCAGCACGGCGGCGCTGGTCCAGGCGGCGGCCGCGGCGCTGCGAAGCCCCGCGGAAGTGGGCGCCGCCGTGAATGCCCTCTACGGAGCCAGGTGAAGGGGCGGCTGTCGCCGGCCGCCCCCTGGTGTCATCGCCCGCGGGCCTCTCCTATGGTTCCGGCTTCACGTATACCAGCTCGAAGCGCGTGGAGCGGTACCCAATGGCCGCGTCTCCCCAGGTCGCCGCACCCCGCTTGACCTCGATGTTGGTCCGCTGGTCGGTGACCGCCGCGCTCGCCGGTATGATCTCGTATTCCCAGTCGGTTCCCGAGACGATTCGCGCCACCGTGCCCGCCCCGGGTGCGGAACCCAGGGGCGTCGACCAGCTTGCCTGGCCGGTGCCCGAGTTGAAGGCGGACACCACGCGCGATGACCCGTCCGAGAACACGATGTTCTGTCCCGCTGCCACGGCCGCCCCGACGAGCGTGGCCGAGGTGATGGACGTCGTGGTGGAGGAGCCCACCACGGCGTTGGTGATGGGCCGAAGCGTGGCGTACTTGATGCCGTCGAACGTCCCGAGCATCGCGTTGTTCATGTACGAGACGTGCGGCACCGCGCCTTCCAGGCTGATGTCCGCCCACGTACCCACCGCGCCCACGGTGTCCACGACCACCGAGGGCTGGAAGCTGTACGCCGCGCCGCCATCCGCATCCGGGGCGTACAGGTACAGCAGGTCGCCGGTGGACGCGCGGTAGCAGACCACGTACAGGTTGCCCACCGAGTCGAACTTCATGGCCACGTACTGGCCGCTGAACTGCGAGTTGGGATCTCCGCCCTGGAACACGTCCTGGCGCACCCAGTCCGCCGGCGAGGTCGGGTTGACCTTGTTGGCTCGCGCCAGGCGCAGCGTCTGCGCCGCGGTGTTGTAGTACAGCACTACCGGCAGGCCGTCCTCGTCCACGTCAATGGCCACGTAATCCCCCGCCGAGGTGGACTGGGCCACGCCGGCCGTCACCAGGTTGCTGGTGCCGGTCACGATGGTGTAGTTGAGCCGCGTGTTCTCACCCGTGGTGCCGAACGTGACCACGCCCGTGCCGGAGTTGAATCCCGTGATCGTGCTGTACGTGGTGGTCTGGCCGCCGGTGTTCATGAGCATGATGGTCTGGCCGTTGGCGATCATCGTGTTGCCGATGAGCGTGGCGTCCGTCACCGTGGTGTTCGTCCGGCCGGTGGCCACGCCCGTCACGTAGCGCACGTCCTGGGCATCCGTGCCCCCGTCCAGCACCAGCCAGCCGCGCGCGCCGGCGAAGCCGTCGTCGTACATGAACGAGTACTTCACCGCCTTGGTAGCGGCGTCGTAGTAGGCGGTATGGATGCGGTCCTGCGCGTCCGATGCCCCGCCGTTGGACCGCACGATCTTGGGCCGGTTGAACTGCCACAGCTGCTGGTTCAGGTTCAGGGACTCGATGGCGTAGCCGATCGAGTTGCCGTAGCCGTTGGCCAGTTGCCGGCTGTTCGGGGTCCTCGCGCCGAGGAATCCAGCGGAGCCGACATCCAGCGGGGCGTTACCCCACCCGCTGCCGCCGTAGTGGTTGGCCGCGAAGCTGATGGCGTACTTCAGCGTGGCCTCGGAGGAGTCCACGTTCAGGTCGGTGTACTCCGGCGGGTCGTAGATGCCCCACTGGGTCACCGGCCCGGCACCCGTGGTGCCGAGGTAGAGCAGCGAGGTGTCGTAGCGGATCCACGAGCCGTACAGCGTCCCGTCTCCCATGATGGACATGGACGGGTACTGCGCGCCGTCGCTCGTGGCGAATGCCTGGTTCACCGTCCACAAGTGCAGGTAGCGGTCGTCCGTCCACAGCGTGGAGGCAACGCCGCTTCCGTCGTCTTCCTTGTCGTAGGTCTTCGTGTTGTCGTTCTGGCGGTTGCCGTCCGGGATGGCGTTCACCGAGACGCGCAGGAAGCCCGACCGGGTTGCGGCCGGCAGCGTGAGGGTCACGCTGGTGCGGGCCGTGCCCGCGGTGGACGTGATGGTGGCGGCGTCATTCGCCGTTCCCCCGCTGTTGTAGATCCGCACCCAGTTGCTGGCATCCGGCGTGGTGGAGCTCGGAAGGTTGAACCCGTTGACCACAAGGTTCGTCTCCCCGGCCTGCACGGGGTAGCGCCCGTACCTGGTGCGGTTGGTGTTGACGCCGTTTCCGCGCTGCAGGTCGGTGATGTACGGCACCACGTCCACCGTGACCGCCGAGATCGCGGTGTTGCCCCCCGAGGGACCGAAGTCGTAGACCTTGAAGGTCACCGACTGGTTGTAGCCCGCTCCTCCCGTCATCTGCGAGGTGTCCCAGCCGAAGCTCCAGTTCAGCACGTGGCCGTTGGCTTCCGTCACCGCCTCGCTTCCCGCGTCCAGGCCGAAGGCCCAGTACGGGGCGGCGCTGGAGGCGGGGGTGAGGCCGCTTCCGCTCCACGTGGCCACGGTGAACTCCGAGCCCACCGCCGCGCCGCCGCCGCCGTCCGGGTCGAATCCCGTGATGGTGGCAGTGATCTTCTGGATGCGCTGGTTGTCCCAGGCCTTGCCCTTGAGGATCACCTTGCCCGACACGTCGGCGTCCGCGCCGTTGACCAGGCTGTCCGCCGCGTACTCCACGTGACCCAGCCGGGTGACGCCGCTCATCACGATGTTGTCCGTGTAGGCCGCCACTGCCACCAGGCTCTTGCCCGCGTCCGTGTTGGGCACCGCCTGCGTGTACCGCTGCCCGAATGCCGCGGCGGCGATGGTAGGCGGCGTGTCATCCACGTTGTCAATGGTCAGGCCCACCGAGAGCGGGGCGCCGGTCTGCGTCAGCTCGCCGGTGGCGTCCGCGTCATCCGAGATCGTGCTGTCGAAGACGGTGACCTGGAAGACCGCCCCGTTGGCCGTGGTATCCGGCATGCCGCTGAAGTCCGTGATGGTCACCGTGCTGCCGGTGAGGATCCCGTTCTTCTCCACGCCGCCGTACCTCACGGAGTAGCGGCGCGTGCCGTTGCCCGAGCTGGCGGCAATCGTGAGGGACAAGCGGCTGTTTCTCACGGTGAAGCCCGTTGCCCCGTACCCCGAGGTGTACTGCACGCTCTCGCCGGAGGCGACGTCCCCGATGGTCCCGTCCCCGTTCAGGTCCGTTCCCAGCGTGATGGAGTCCACCACCGGGGCGTTGTTGCGCACGTACAGGGTCTGCACGTAGTGCGTCCCGTTGCCCGCCTTGTCGAAGACGATGTAGTGCAGGTCGATGGGCCCGTCGGGCAGGTTGGCGGTGTTCACCTCCGCCCACCAGTCGTAGGAGTTGCCGGAGAGTGTCAGGCTTTCCAGGTACCCGTCGGAGTCCCCGTTGGGCGCGGAGTCGCTCACGCCCACCTCGGTCAGCTTGTCAATGGTGATCAGGTAGGAAGGCGTGGAGGGATAGCCCACGCTCTTGATGGTGCTGTCCGTGGAGTCGTCTTTCACGGTGATGCTTCCGCCCAGGGCCGCGTGGTTGCCCGGCCCCGCGATGCGCGGGTTGTAGACCTGGCCCGCCTTCACGAGGTAGCCCTCGATGCGGTCCACGCCCTGCACGATTCCGGAGAGCGCTCCCACGTCCGTGGCCGTGCCCTGGATCTTGTAGTTGGTCCCGAGGACCTGGCTCACGTTGCCCGTGTAGACACCCGAGGGGTAGTAGTTGTCCACCTGGATGTTCAGGTAGCTGAACGTCTGGTAGGGGTTGGGCGCGGTGTTGTCCGTGGCCTTGAGGCTCACCGCGTACGAGCCGCTGGTGCCGGCAAATACCCCTCCGCCAATGGTGAGCGTGTTCACCGGGATGCGCACCTTCCACACGTCGAAGCTGCCGTCCCACCCGACGTGGGTGCTGACGCTCCCGTCGGTGTCGATGCGCGCGCTGCCCGCCAGCGGGCCCTGCTCCAGGCGGTCGATCTGGGTGATCCCGCCGTTATCTTTCACGGTGGCCACGATCCAGAACGTGCCGGATACCCGAAGGCCGGTGGAGTAGGGGATCTCGTTTCCGTTGTCCAGCGCATCGCCGTCCAGGGCCACGTTCTCTATGATGGGCACGGTGTTGTCGAACGTCACCGTGATCTGCTGGAAGTTGCCCGCGGCGCCGGGATTGACCCCGTCCTTGGTGTCCACGGCCCGAACGCGCAGGTGGATGGTCCGGGTCTGGCCCTGCACCGCGGCGTTGTATTCACCGAACTGGTTGATGACCTGGAACCAGTTGGTGGTGCCCGTCACCGGGTACCACTTCGTCTCGTCCTCGAAGCGACCGTTGGTGCTGCCGTCCGGGGCCAGCGTGGGCGTCCCGGTGCCGTCGTAATTCCAGTAGTCCACCTGGTCGTTGAAGTCCCCGTCCCCGTTGACGTCGATCTGCATCTCGACCCGGTACACCGCGTCGTCGTCCGTGGCCACGCCGTACACCCGCGTGGAACCACCCACCGTCTGGTTGTCCAGCGGCTGGTAGATGGTCGTGATCGGGCTGTCCATGCCGGGATCCAGGTCCAGGTAGTAGCTGGAAACGGTGCTCACGTTGCCCGCCACGTCCGTCGCCCGCACGTGCACCACCAGGCGCCACACGCCGGACCCCGGCGAGGTCTCGTCCGCGTAGCTGGTGTTGGCGTAGGTATCGATATTGGTGAACGCGTACTCCCAGCTGTAGACGCCCGGCAGCGTGTTCCAGACCGTGTCTTTTCCGATCTTCAGCTCCACGGTGGCCACCGCGTTGGCGTCCGAGCTGGTTCCCTTCACGGTGACCGCGCCGTTGACGCTCGTACCAGAGAGCGGCGTGATGAAGCTCACGGTGGGCGCGGTGGCGTCGAAGGTGAAGTCTCGCGTGAGGACCGTCGTCCGCGAGGCCCCGTCCGTGGCCTGGACGTACAGGGTGTGCGGGCCGGCGGACAGGCCGCCGGAGGGCACCGTGGCGGTCCATGAAGCGTAACCGTCCGAGGTGGACGCCGAGATGGTGCCGGAGGAGAAATCGGGGGAGTCGGCCTTCACCTTGATGCTGGTGACCGTGTTGGCATCCGAGGAGGTGCCGCTCACCGTGACCGCCGCCTTCTGGAAGCTCCCCATGCCCGGCGCCGTCAGCGCCAGCGCGGGGTTGGTGCGGTCCAGGGTGAAGACCACGGCGACTGCCGTGGCGCTGTTGGCGGCCGGCCCGGCAACGTCGGAGGCCCTCAGCGTGATTCGGTACCGGCCCTCGGCCAGGTTGAGCCCGGTGGACCCGAGGTCCTTCTGCCATGGGAATACCGCCGCTGCGGCAGGCGCGCCAAGGCTGGTCCAGCCCTCCACCGTGCTCCAGGTGGAGGTGCCGTAGTCGTACGATTCGATCATGCTCTCGGCGGATGCCACGCCACTCGCGTCGGTCACGCTGCCGATCAGCTTGGGCGAGCTCTCCGTCAGCACGGTGCCGCCGCCCGAGTCCAGGTTGGTCACCACGGAGACGGGCGCCGCCTGGTCGCGCATGACGGTGAGCGTCTGCGTGGTGGTCCGGCCCGCGATGTCCGAGGCCTCTACCGTCAGGGTATTGGCGCCAGTGGAAAGGGACGTGAGCGTCACCGGCAGCGTCCAGGAGGTGGTGCCGGTGGCCGGGGTCCACGAGCCGCCGTTGATCTTGACGTTCACCGCGCTCAGGTTCGCATCCGAGGCGGTGCCGCTCACCGTGAAGTCCGAGCTGAATACGGCGCCGCTGGCGGGCGCGCCCACGGAGAGCACGGGCGGCGCCTGGTCGACATAGAAGTCCACCGTGACCGGAGCGGCCGTCTCGTTGCCGGCCCCGTCCACGGCCTTCACGTGCAGCGTGCGCCTGCCCTCGCCCAGCGTGGTGAGGTTCAGGAGCGCGTTCCAGTTGGTGGTACCGGTCGCGGTATTCCACGAAGTCGGCGTGTCCCCGAAGGGTCCGGCCCACCACTGCACGGATGCCACCCCCGAGCCCGCGTCCGCGGCGGTTCCGCTCACGCTGTAGGCGGTTCCCACCAGGACGGCGTTCGCCGTGGGATCCCCGATGGCCGCCGTCGGCGCGGTGCGGTCGATCCTCACCGTGCGGGCCACGACCGCCGTGTTGGTGGCCACGTCGGTGACCGTGATCTCGTACTCGAACAGGCCGTCCGCCAGCAGCGGGTTGGCCGGCGTGGCGGGGTCCCGCGGCAGCGTGCCGGCGGGCACCGTCCAGGAGGCGGAGGTGCCGGTGAGCGTGGCGTCCGTGTAGACGGGTACCCAGCCTCCGCCGTCCTTTCGCTGGCGGATGGAGACGGACGCCAGGGAGTTGGTGTCCGCGGCGATTCCCGCCAGAGTGAACAACGTGCTGCGTCCCACCGTTCCGGGTCCCACCGAGGTCTCCGTGGTGGAGGGCGGGGTCTGGTCCACGCCGAAGGCGCGCGTCAGGGGCGCCGTGGTGTTGCCCGCCGCGTCCGTGGCGCGCAGGTACAGCGTCCTGGCGCCCTCTCCCAGGGTGATGAGGTTGAGCAGGACCGACCACGTGGTGGTGCCGCTCGCCAGGCTCCAGGTGGTCCCGTCCGTGGACCACTCCACGGAGGCCACGCCGTTGGCGTCCGACGAGGTTCCCACCGCGCTCAGGGTCGCGCCCGTGTTCCAGGAAGCCGCGGCCGGGGCCAGGATGCTGAGGGACGGGGCGCTTCGGTCCACCGTGAAGGAATACGGCACGTTCATGGTCTTTCCAAACGTGTCCACGGCTTCGATGGTCCAGCTCTTGGCCCCCTCGGTGATGGAGGCCGCGGGCACCGTGTAGCTCCAGGCGCCGCCGCCAACCGGGACCGCCGGCGTGGCGATGACGATGGCCCCCTCCTTGATGGTGACCAGGTCTCCCTGCAAGCCGTTGGCGTCACCCGCGGTGCCGGAGAGCGCGAAGTCCGCGTTGTGCAGCCCGCCTGCCGCAGGGGCCGTCACCGCGAGGGACGGCGGGTTGCGGTCTATGGCGAAATAGACCGGCCCCAGCGTCTTCAGCACCGCCGGGCGGCCGGCCTTCGTGGAGGCCAGGTCGTAGGCGCGAACCGAAAAATAGTTCACGCCCTCCGACAGCGCGTTCAGCGACTGCTCGAATCCCACGGAGGTGCCCGAGCCGGAGAGCACGCCTACCGCGCCGTACGCGCCGCCGTTCACGCTGATCTGCACCGTGGCAGGATCCACCGCGTCGTCGTCCGTGATGGTGCCCGTCACCTTGGCGTTGGACTCCAGCAGGTTGCCGGAGGCCTGCCCCGGCGTGGTCCTGGAGGCGTCCAGGTTCGTCAGCGTGATGGCGGGGTTGTCCGAGGATTGGTCCACGGCCAGCGCGACGCTCACGTCCTGCACATTGCCCGCCAGGTCGCTCGCACGCAGCCAGACGTTGGTGGTGGCAAGGTCGGGGAAGTTCGACGCGTTGGTGGTGTCGATCACCAGCGAGGGAGTCGTCTTGTTGACCGTGATTTCCGTGAACGGCCCCGCGTCGCCGTAGCGGTACCAGACCTTGTCCAGCGCGGTCCCGTCCGACACCGCCGCCTGCAGCGTCACGATGCCGTTCACCGTGTTGGTGCCCAGCACCGGCGCCAGCGAGGTCACCGTGATGGTCGGTTTCACACGGTCGTAGATGATGGTGCGCGTCGGCAGCGTGGTGGTCTTGCCGGCAGCGTCCGTTGCGGTGATGGTGTACTCGAACGTTCCGTCGGTCTCTCCGCCGGGCACCGACCAGCTCCACGCGGGGCCGAGCGGGGCGTCCTGGCTCAGCACGGTGGAGGGCGGGCCGGAGTTCTTTTTCTGGGTGATCGTGAGGTTCGAGAGGTGGGTATCCGTCACATTGCCGCTCAGCGAGAAAGCCGAGTTTCTGTAGACGGGCACGGATCCTACCGCGGTCTCGTCCAGCGCCGGAAGGGACTTGTCCACGTGGAAGGTCCGGGTTTGTACGGTGCTCTGGTTCCCCGCCGAGTCGAAGGAGACCGCCTTCAGGACGTAGTCGTCTTCCGTGGGCAGGGGCAGCAGCTTTGCCCAGTTGGGGTTGCCGTCCGGCGCGGGCCATGTGCTCACGTCCGGGACCGTGTCGGTGGAGAGCCCCAGCCAGTAGCGGATGGAGGAGACGGTGTTGAGGTCCGAGGCAGACCCGTCCACGGTAATAGAGTCACCCGAGACCCACAAGCCGTCCGTCGCAGGTGTAGTGATGCTCACCGAGGGCGGCAGCTCGTCAATCCGGTAGTGCACCGGGCCGAACGTCTTGGTGGTGCCGCTGCTGTCCGTCGCGCTGGCCGTGAAGAAGATGTCGGTGTTCCCTCCGCCCACGGGCACGCGGACCTTGTACACGCCGGACCCGGTGTCCACCCAGGTGATCCCGGGCAGGGCGGCGCCGGGGTCGGTGAGGGACGCCGAGGCGGAGAACGTGAGGCCGGGGTTGTCGTCCGAGGCCGTGACCAGCATCTCGATGCCCTGTTGTCCGGACAGCGGCGCGTCGGTGAACGTCTTCCTGCTGATGAACGCGAGGTTGGCCGGCACGGGGCTGCCGACGTCCGGCGCCCCTGCGTCCACCAGGAACTCGCAGTACAGCGGTATCGAGGTGGCCGCGCCGTCGGTGACCGCGTCCACCCGGGCCACGTAGTGGCCGCTCGGGAGATAGGAGGGAGAGCCGCCGCGCCGGGGCTCCACCCGGAAGTTGATGCTGCTGCCAATGGGGTTGGCGTGCACGTCCGAGGGGTCCACGGCCGTGGTGGCATCCCAGACCTGGTTGGAGAAGTCGGAAATCCAGGCGTGGATCGTGGTCACGATCCCGGTGTTGTCCGAGGGCCCGGGGTTGGCGTAACCGCTGAGCGGCACGCGGGTGCTCACCACGTTGCTCGTGTAGGGCAGCAGCGGGTCCAGGTTGGTGTAATGGACCACCGGCTTGGTCCCATCGACGTCCTTGGTGAAGTCACCGTACTTCGAGGGGCTGCTCGCCGGGCCCAGGCGGGTGGCGTAA
>Ga0335069_10013419_pt1 | contig 11502 bp, 8 predicted proteins | sample Lox_Sample_11_FD_206714 | JGI IMG/M metagenome (GOLD analysis project Ga0335069, IMG submission 206714) | Soil microbial communities from Loxahatchee National Wildlife Refuge, Florida, United States - Lox_Sample_1.1 | ecosystem: Environmental > Terrestrial > Soil > Wetlands | place: USA: Florida... | reverse complement strand
TCCACTCATAAACGGGGTCACTTTCCAGCAGACAATTAAGATGGCAGCCCATCCAATTAACCTGCAAGCCACGAGTGTGGCAATTACAGCAAAGAGGCTGTGAAAGACGGCGAATGCAGCCAGGGGGCCCAGGTAGGTGAGGAATCCCAAAGGTATTCTAACCGCGTTGATAAGATCAAACCGCTGTTTGGCTTCCAGCAGCCCTTGCAGTCCTGCAGTGGTGATAATGATTGGGATGCACAATGCCAAAAGGTGAAGTACAGAAGTTACTTCAGATTCAAGGTCGCCTGGTATCTGTAACCATTGGACCGCGGCTTTGCGAGCAAAGGCGAAAAGTAACAGCATCGCAATTAGCCCAGGGACTAACATCAGGAAGAGACTCGTACGGACAAGGCCCGGGATCTCTTTGTCCAGGCCTGCTCCAAGCTTTTCGGAAACTAGTTTAGTCAAGGCCCGGCCTAACCCCAAATCAAACAGACTGAAATAACCGATAAAGGACCAGGTAAGCGCCAGCACACCAAAACTCTCAGTTCCCATACCTCTGACGAGGCGAGGAATGGCAAAGTAAGCGGCGAGTAAGGGTGTCAACTGGCCGAAGAGATTGATAAGAGCATTTCGTGCCAGCAGACGCCCCCCAGTCATCTGGTGCAGGCGCAACTTCGATTCAGAAGTGGTAAAGCCTTGAGGTACCACAAGAGTAAGCTTCCTAAGAATTCATTAGCCTGCACAGGTCATCAGTTCAGAACGAAGAAGGAACAAAAAGCCCAAGAATTACTGAACTGCTGTCGTTCTTCAAACAAATCAGGAACCAGAATAAATCTCTCCAGAGTTCCAGCTATTTCCGCTCGCAAGTAAGAGATAAAGATCGGCAAGACCCTGCCAGATTTTCTCGGGTTTGAAGTCGCTAATGCAGCGAAGTCTTGCATTTCTTCCCCAAGCCTTTGCAGTTTCCCGATCATTCAATACGCGACGCATTCCTTGGGCAATGGCCAGTGAGTTCTTAGATTCGACAAGTATTCCTGTCCGTTCATGGACTATCGCGTCAACTACTCCCAACGTGCGCGATCCGAGGCATGGTACTTCCATAGCACCTGCTTCGAGGATGGCATTGGGAAAGCCTTCACCATGGGAAGGGAAAACGAGGCAGTCCATGGCGGCATACGCAGGCCTTGGATCGGTCATGAAACCTACAAAGTGGCACATGGGGTCAGACTTCATTTTCGATACTGAGTCCTCAATTTCTAAATCAACTTCTGGTGGAGAGACAACTATTAGATGGGTATCGGGGTGCTCGTTGCGAACTATCTGCCACGCCTCTGAAAGTTCTTTAATCCCCTTCATGTAAGTCAATCTGCCCACATAACCCAATATCCGCGAGCCTTCTGGTATCCTATATTTAGAGCACAGTTTCTTTGCCTTGGTTAATATTTCCTCTGTCTTCTGGTAGACCGTAGAATCGACTCCGTTGGATGACCCCTGCCCTATAAGAACCATTTTCTTAGTAGAACAAATAGACCTCTTTTGAAACGATTGCCGATTTGAAGCACTAATGAACAAGACTCGATGTGCACAGAGACTTATTACTCTCTCGAACTGAGAAAAGATAAACTGTTTGGTTGATCCCAAGCTCCTTGTCTCCACTCCACGGTTCACATAAACAATTTTGGGGACGCCGTTGAGGCGTCCGGCCATAGCTGACAACATGCCACCTTTCTTCGTGCAACAGTTGACAATACTGTATCGATTGGCGCTGATGAGGCGATAAAGTTTCCAGAAAGCACTCCAGTCGCTGAAGAATGAAGGGTATCTGTCGATTCGAATAGGATAGAGCTTCACCCCTTCTCGCTGTGCTGCCTCCCAGGACCTAGGATCATCTTCGCATGCCACATCGATATCGAAACCAATGCTTTTGAGGTAGGCCAATTGACCCCGCAGGGGATAGTAGAGAGTGAACCATGATGGAACTACATAAAGCACTTTCTTGTTAACTATTCCTATAGCCATGGAGACGAATCTGCGCGCCTCGATTAACTCAGGACCCAAGAGGTTACTAAAGACGATAATCTATTTGGATTCTGTGGCGTCATCGCGATATCCTATGTTCTTTCCACTTAGCTAAAGAAGTCTGTATCAGCTTTCTCAAGAAGATATGTGGGAAAGTCCGGCTGGGGACTAGCGGCCTTTTTTATTCCTTGCAAGCGAAAGCATTCTCCAGACTGCGGACCTTTTGTTGATATTGGAACGCCCGTTGAATACCTTCGACCAATTGAGTTCTTGGCTGGTAGAACTGGAATAGCTTCCTGCAGTCTGCAACTCTCGCAAAGACCCCCTCGGGCTTTGATCGATCATTGATAACATCCGCAGCATGCCCAAGGATCATACAGGCAGATTCCGCCAATTTCCGAAAGGAACTTGCTTCGCCGGAACCAAGGTTCAATGCCCGGCCCGGCTCCATCGCATAAAGGCAGGCGAAGACTGCGTCCACGACATCGTCAATATGTATAAAATCGCGCAATTGGTTGCCTGAACCCCATACAACAATGGGTGATTCACCATTGGCCACGCGGCGGATAATGCTTGGGAATGGGTAAGTGTAGTCCTGATCTTCCCCGTAGCCGGAAAATGGCCGGAAAATGGCCACATCCAATCCATATTTTTCAACGGCGTGCCGAGCCAGAAATTCGCCCGTCAGCTTGGACCAGCCATAAGTCATGTCCGGTATTCCGATATCCTTTTCGAACGAGATCATGTCCTCCGAAAGCGGACAATGATTAAAATGGGTTTGGAACTTGATGGGATAAGCAGCCGATGAACTGAAGTAGACTAGCTTGCGCGGCATGGGCCTCTCCCTCACCACCCAATTGAAGAGAGTCGCATCGATTGCTAAGTCCGTGGCAACGCTTAGAGGGTCCCCTTCAATGGTCAATCGTCCCCCGACAACGGCAGCCAGATGAATGATCAAATCGAAATCCGCAGAAGCCTCCTTGGTGTAATCCCGGAGGTCCCCATGGATGAACTTGAATCTATTTTTGCTTTCTTCATTAACACGGAGATGGCTTGGCCACATCTCTGGATGAATTCCAGTGGACAGGTTGTCCACTGCAGTTACAAGGTAATCATGCTTCAACAACCAGTTCACGAAATGACGACCGACAAATCCACATCCGCCTGTGACAAGTGCCGTTTGTTTTCCCATTAGCGACTCATTCCATTGAGAAATCTTCGGTGCATCAATTCCATTGCCATAAGAAGAAGAAATGGACTATCCTCGATCAAGTAACGTCGGCCCAGCCGACGTGGATCCAAAAACAAGCGGTGCATCCACTCCAGCCCGTGATCGCACATCCATCGAGGTGCCCTAGGTTGGTCCCCCGAAATGATGTCAAAGGCCGAGCCGCAGCCAATTCCGACACTGGCATGACAATCCTCAAGATAGGTCGAAATCCAGCGCTCCTGTCGGGGTGCTCCGAGTGCAGCCAGGACAATCCTCGCGCCAACGGCTTTGATTTGGTGAACCAACAATCGATTTTCATTTTGCCCTAGTGAGAAAGGTGTGGCTATGGCGTGCAGATTAGCTCGCGGGAAGCGCTGCATCATCTTTCGAGCTGCCCGGTCTGCAACTCCTGGTTTCGCCCCTATCAGAGCTATCGAGCCTCCTGTTTCTGCAGAAATCTCAGCGCAGCTCCAGATCAGGTCGGTACCGCTTACTCGACCTTTGAGGGGATCGCACAGAAGTGAAGCAGCCCAAACGATGGGTACTCCATCGGCCACCACCAAGTCAGCTTCGTTCAGTTCTTGGCAAAACCGGGAATCCCGTCTGGCCTTCATCACAGAATCGATGCTTCCAGGAACAACCTGTAGTCTCCTATTTCGGAGCACTGCAATGCGGACGTACTCGACCGTTTTTGCAAACGAGATCGAATCGAATGGACACCCTAGAATATGGATTCGTTTGATACCTTCCACTCTCCATCTACCTCATCTTTCGAAATGAAGGGATGCATACTTCCAAGCTGAACCAAAGGAAACAGGCGCGCGCTTCAGGCTAGAGATGCGCCATTCTTGAAAAGCCTCCGGGACAGCATTCAGTATATAAAGAAGAGACAGTTCCCTTCTCAACATCGCCTTTAGCGACATGGAAGAAACCCGTGCGAAAATTGCCAGTATGGCAAGTGGGATCGGCAAGCGCCTCCAGAGAACAAGCAAGCCGTTTCGTAATTCAACAAACCGACGTTTGGCCAAACTCGAGCGTCCGCACTTATCGCTATAGTGACGTACAGTCACTTTGGGGGAATAAACGATCTCCCATTCATGATTGAGGAGAGACAATCCAAGATCTTCTTCCTCCCTGGCATAGTCGAGATGTTCCCAGAAACCGCCAACGTGTTTAAATGCCTCAGCCCGAACACAAGAGGCACCTCCCGCAAAGGTAAATGTACGGAAAGGCCTTGAAGACCACGCATCCCTTGATCTGCGATAGACCCAGGCAGTGCCATCTATTTCTGAGCTATCAGCTTTTAGGACTCTGAAGGAGACAACCGCTAGACGGCCGTTTTGTTCAAAGAGATCTGCCGTCGTAGCTATATCGTCAGACGATTCAAAGGCTGCATCATTATCGAGGAAACAAAGGAGGTGGCCCGAGGCATACTTGGTAGCCAAGTTTCTAGAGGCTGCAACACCCTTAAGTGGACAAGAAACATTCAAGAATTCTATACCTCTTTCACGCATCTCTTCGGCCATCGCTTTGATGATTGCCATAGAATTGTCTGTAGATCCTGCATCCAGCAAGATCAGTTCTAAAGGGCGATGGCCTTGCTTTGCAATTGACAAGAGACAACGCTTTAGCGCGGCTGCTCGGTTAATATTGTGAACAAGTATAGAAACCTTCACCATTGCCTAAGCACTTCAATTCTCGGATGAAACATCCGGTAAAATGCCAATCTCCACGGGATCACTAATTGTCAATTCTTTTTGCGGAACAGAACCCATAGCGAAGAGAGACCCCATGTGGGTTAGAAAATTCTTCCTGGATGAAATCGACCATTGGAAAATTGCCCTTGACTTCATAAAGTTCTGCTTGAGCCAGGCCAATGCAGATTCTTTACCGAAGAGGCAAAAAGGTGCACTGATCGAGAGTGCCAATAACCGAAGTAGACTTCCGAGGCCAACTATCAATTCAAATATTCTCGCTTGGAAACTCCCCCTGTATTTTTGAAAATACAACCACGGAGCCTCTCCGTCTTCCATAGCAATGAGGAGGGATCGACAACTTGAAAGTTCGGCACTCCTGGCCCCAAGGTGCTGGACTACCGCAGACGGAATCACACATATTTCTCTACCAAGCCTGCGAATTCGCTCGCAGAAGTCAAGGTCCTCAAAGTACATAGGTATTTGTTCGTCGAGTAACCCTGCCTGCTCGATCGTCTCTCGCCGAAACATCATGGCGGATCCGCTGATATACGGCACCGCCCTAGTGGATTTGCGATCCCATTCAACCAGCAGCTCTCTGGAGAAGACTTTGTTACTTGGAAAGAGCTTGCGCAGACCGAAGGTGGTGTAGAAAGCGCTTCGAAGCGAAGGAAGCTCGCGAGCTTCATACATATCGATCTGCCCTTCTTGGTCAAGCCTGATAGGGCCTGCAACTCCAATCGAGTCGTTCGATTCCAATAGATTCTTGAGTTCTCGGAGCACATCGGATTTGATTACCGCGTCTGGATTCAAAAGGAAGATGAAACTGCCGCAAGCCTGCTTTATTCCCAAGTTACAGGCTTTGGCGAAGCCGAAGTTTCCACCGGTTTCGAAAATCCTCGTCAATGGGAAGCGGTTCTGAATTATCTGAACTGAATTATCTCCACTGCCATTATCAACAACGATAATTTCGAAATTACTAGACTTGGTGAATTGGTGAATACTCTTTAAACACTCGAGGATGTATCGACTTGAATTCCAGGTAACAATTACGACAGACACATCAGTTGCACGTGCATATGATATTTTGGGTAATTCTTTCTTTTGCTGTTTGACCAATTCGTAACTGTCTACTTCAAATGGAGGTTTGTATACATTTCGCCTCCCAGGACTTCCGAGACGACGCCAAATCAGTCGGGTCCAACTGGCCCAACCACTAGCCTTTAGTTCAAATAGGAGAAACGTGTCTTCTCGCTTGATCTCTAGCCTTTCTTTGGAGAAAACGTCCTTGCCAGGAAACCCTACAGCATAGGCTGATGAGTAGCCCGCGTTCCTCACTAAGTGGGTCACTCTGTTGTCGTATCTTCCGTAAGGATAGGCAAAACGCTCCACAGGGTTACCCAGGTTTTCCTCAATGATGGTTTTTGAATCAACGCACTCCCGGATGACTTCTCTATCACTAAGCTTTGTCAAGTCCGGGTGGGAACAGGAATGACTCGAGAATGATATGTTATGTTCCGCCATCTCGCGGATTTGGCCCCAATTCAAATGGTGAGCAGGCTTGCTCCCAGTCCAGGCATGACACGATCCGATCAAATCCGTGATGAGGAATACTGTTGCAGGAAAGCCATATGCTTTTAGTATTGGAAAGGCGACAGTGTAGGTTTCTAGATAACCGTCGTCGAAACTGAGGGCTACGAGCCTTGAACTCATAGACTCACGAGGAGAGATTCGATCCATTTTATCTAGAGAAACGACCTTAAATCCCTTTTCGTAGAGATATTTCATCTGCCGCCTAAAATTCTCTGGCGTGACGGCGAGACCGAAAGGGTCATCCTCGGAGGATAGCGACGCTATCTGGTGATACAAAAGGACGGGGATTCTCCGATATGGAAAAAGAATAAATGGACTTTTCATTTAAGAAAACCAGACTTCATAAAGCGACCCTTGGGAGGTCGAAAAGCCATTACGCAATTCCCAACAAGGGGTCGAGCTATTTTCTGACCACTAGGTCTACAAAAAGAAACCGTGATCATGAAATCCAAGTTGTTGTCCCTCCTCGAAAGCGTATACAAACTCTCCTCTCGTTTGCGGATGACCTAGAAGCTCGGCGGAGCCGGTTGCTATGCGGAACCTTCCCCCCACAAGACTGCTGGAATGGTCTTGAACAAGATCTCGACATCCAACCAAAGAGACCACTCATCGATGTACTGCATATCCAACTCCATCCAATGATCGAAGGAGACGTTGTTTCTCCCATTGATCTGCCAAAGACAAGTGATTCCTGGCCTGACACTGAACCTCCGCCTCTGCCAATCCTGGTCGAAGCCGTTGTAGTCCCGCACAGGAAGAGGCCTGGGGCCCACAAGACTCATGTCGCCCTTCAATACATTAAAGAGCTGAGGCAGTTCGTCGATGCTGGTCTTCCGTAAAAATCTGCCGATGGGCGTGATCCGGGGGTCGTTCTTGATCTTGAAGACCGGTCCATCCATCTCGTTCAATTGCTCCAGCTCTTCTATCTTTTCCTCGGCATCCGGAACCATGGTCCGGAACTTGTATAGCCGGAATCGACGCTTGTTGAAGCCGACCCTGTCCTGAACAAATAGGACTGGCCCAGGAGAGGTTAGCTTGATCAACAAGGCCGTCAATGCAAAGAGCGGTATCAGTAAAACCAACAGGACCGCAGAAACAAAGATGTCCAGCAGGCGCTTAACTGCCAGCGGCCAGCCATGAAGGATTCCGTTTTGGAAGGTGATGACTGCCTCTTCGCCAAACTCCTCCGCCCGGGCATTGGCCAACCGCGGATTAAACAGGCTCGACAGGTACCTGACCACGATCCCCTGCTCTTCACACAGGGCCACAATCCGTGCCGCTTCGTGATACAACGACTTGACAGGCAAACCAATGACGACTTCATCCACCACGTGCGACCTCAGATAGGCGGGAAATTCCGCCAAGTTGCAGACCAAGGAGTGGCCATTCCTGGAGCGAGGCTCGCTCCCTGCCCACTGGTCGTCCACAAATCCGCCAAGGATGTAGCCCAGTTCCGGCCGGGCCTTCAGACTTTCAACGAATTGGAAGGTCCGCGGATTCATGCCCACAATGATCATGTTCCGCAAGTTGCGGCCGTGGAGACGCAGCACTTCCTGCAAACGCCTGATGCTGAACCGGACCAGCACCAGCAAGAGCGTGCTCGTCGACCAGAAGACGCCGATGAAAACAGGCGTCATCAAGGCAAAATGGAAAAGTTGTGTAGCAATGAAAAGGACCACACTGCCCAGGGTTGTCGCCTTCAGGATGTCGAGCGCTTCGCTCTTGCGCGTTGAGAGACGCCGGGACAGATAGAGCCCGAACACAGAAAGCGAGAGGTGACCGCCGAGCACAAAGGCAAGCAATACCAAGAAGTTCCGAACCGAGATCCGCATTTCCAGGAAACGGACTAGCGGGACGGTTTCATTGTAACTGTAGTAAGACGCTACAGCCGCCAGGCACAACGCCAGGACTAGAAGGAGGATGTCGAGCATCTCCAGGGCTTTCATCAGTAGTTGGCGGCGGAAGAAAAGCATATAAAAGCAGTGGTCGGTGATCAGTGGTTAGTGATTAGTGATTCTCATAATAAACACGAAAAATACAGCTGTTAAAACAGGACCAGGGGACAACCCCCATGAAGGCTTATCAAGCCTTCATCCTTTGATAAGGGGGAATTTGGAGCAAAGGCCGCGAATGAACGCATATGAACGCGAATAAGAAAAACCACCACAAAGGCACCAAGACACCAAGGGAGAAACGACAAAACCCAGCTACTGCGACGGGGACAACCCCCGAACGTCTATTGATTAAGGGGGAATTGACTGGACCCCCCTTGTGGCCCCCCCTGACCCAGGGGGGGAGTGTTACTTGCCCCCCATGAGACCACCCTAAACAAGGGGGGAGTCATGCTAAAACCTGTGGTAGAGGCCTTCGGGGATCGGGTACGTTCGCTTGTTTAGAACCGTCCCCAGCAATTTCACTTTGGCCGCCACCAGGTTCTCTTTCACCCGCCTTACCGTCTCGCGCCGGGTGACATTCGCTTCCAGCACCAGGATCATCCCGTCCGACATCCCCCCCAACAGGGCCGCATCGGCATACCGATTCAATGGCGGTGCATCAATCAGCACGTGAGCAAAGTTGGATCTCATCTCTTCCACCCTGGCCCGAAACCGCTCTGAACTCAGCACATTGTGCATCTCAGGTCCGCCCATCCCGGTCGTCATCACCCAGAGCGACCCTCCAACCGGCTCCATGTACTCCTGCAGAGGCGCGCCCCCCACGATGGCATCCGTCAGCCCGGTGCGATTGTCCAGGTGGAAGTGCTTCTCCAGCCACGGCGTCTTCAGGTTGGCATCAACCAGGCAGACCGGCCGCTCTCCCTGGAGCGCCAGGACTTCCCCGGCCCGCGCCATGACCCAGCTGCAGCCGTTGCCATGCTCGATGGCACAGAACGTGACCACCTGCGGAGCACTGGAACCCGTCGTTAGAAACACCCGCTGCACCAGCTTCACGATCTCTTCATAAGACTGGTTCCGACCGTTGGTCCCGGACTTGAGGCCCGGAGATGCAGTCAGAGAGGCAGGACGATCAAGAGGCGGGGTTACAAAAAGGTTCCCGCCTTTGTCGGCCCGGCGGAGAATTTCGTAGTTTCTGCTCATGTTGTCACCTGCGGATGCGAAGTTAAAATTGGTCGCGAATGAACGCGACTGCAAAAAATGAGCCGCGAATGGACGCGGATAAACGCAAATATGAAACTCCAGTGGAGGAGTGCTGGGGAAAAAGAGGCAAGAGAAGAGCATCTAACAGGATGGACAGGATTAACAGGACAAACCAGACCCAGGCGATCAAATGATTCAGTCAAAAAGCTGTTTACCTCTCCCGCCTGGATCGGCATAAGTCGGCGATTAGACTTGTCTGCAGCAAAACTCGGTCTCTGGCTCTTCATCTTCAGTATCCTGTACACCCTGTTTCCAGCATGGCCCTGCACCCAGGCTTGTTTCTTATCCTGTCTACCCTGTTAAAACTGCTATCCTCATCCGTCTATCTCATGCATCCTGTTTCCATTCTTCAATGCGCGTTGATTTGCGTCTATTCGCGGCTAAATCTTTCCCGTCCATTTGCGGTTTTCCCCAGGTCTCTTAATAGGATTGACAGAATTAAGGGTCTGAGCTGGGTAAATCGCCAGGAATTCTCATAGCCCCTGCAATAATCTGTCTTTGCCTTCTCATCCTGAGTATCCTGTACACCCTGCTTACATTGCTGCTCGATCTTTCGCGCCCATTCGCAGCTCATCAGTGCCGCTGATCACCATCATCTCCCGGACGGCTGGCAAGGGCAGGCGCAAGCGCTGGCCTGCATCTAAATGGTTAGGCGCCTTCAGGTGCGGATTGAGCACCATGATCTGTTCCACCAGCCTGTTGCTGAAGGGGCCCAGGTACCGAAGGCAAATCTGGCGCAAGGTATCTCCTTGCTCAACCAGGACCGTCTGGTATTGACGTGCGGGATTCGGCTGGTATAGGTCTCCATGCGATCCGTTGACGGAGGGCCCCCCGGAAACAACCCCCTTGCCCCCTTCCGACTGGGACAACCCCCTAGCCCCCTTTTCTAAGGGGGAATTATCCGTTGTGCTCTTTTGCGGGGTCTCTGCCGTCATGGTCCCCGGCTGGCTCCCGCTCACACTCGATACCTGCCGTATATCCTGAGCAGATGGCCGGATCATGGCGATGAAGATGATAATTAGACAACTCGCTACAACGAAGCAGAGGATCCCGGCAGCCGTCCTGCCCGGATCTGAAATCCAGCTGGATTGTTCAGGGATGAGAATTCCGGGAACGGGGACATCCGGTTCTGAAGTCTCGTCCATCGGGCCGGGAACAATTCGCGGGCCAGATGTCGGCGAGGGCGTCTTACCTGGGGACAACCCCCTATCCCCCTTTAATAAGGGGGAATTGATGCGGCCCGCCCGCGAGACCTCTTCTTGTGCAGGAGAGGAGTCTGTGTCGTAGGCTGAGAAGGCTTCGGGGAACAGCAGGCTGATATCCAGATCGGCGAGAACCTGCTTGATCAACGTCCCGTCGATCGTCTTCTGCCCGTCGGCAAAACCCAGCGAGAGCGCATTGAAACACAGGGTGTTGATCAGGCGCGGGATTCCCCGGCTCTTCTTCGCAATCAACGAGTAAGCCGCTTCGGTGAAGAGCGGCGGCCCCTCGTACCCCGCCACCTTCAATCGATGCGCGATATAGCGGTGAGTTTCCTTCACCGAAAACACGCTCAGCCGGGCCACTGTAGAGATCCTCTGCCTGAGCTGCTGCAGACTGCGGCGCGACAACTTCACGGCCAGTTGCGGCTGTCCGGCCAGGATGATCTGCATCAGCTTCCTGCGCGGTGTTTCAAAATCCGACAGAAGGCGGAGTGTTTCCAGGACCTCTTCTTCCAGGTTCTGCCCTTCGTCAATGACAACCACAAACCGCTTCCCGTCACGCGCCTGGGCGACCAGGAGGTCGTTCAACTGGCGGTGCATCAGCACCACGTCTTGATGGACGGGCGGCTGCCCCAGGTCAGTGA
>Ga0335069_10013418_pt1 | contig 11502 bp, 14 predicted proteins | sample Lox_Sample_11_FD_206714 | JGI IMG/M metagenome (GOLD analysis project Ga0335069, IMG submission 206714) | Soil microbial communities from Loxahatchee National Wildlife Refuge, Florida, United States - Lox_Sample_1.1 | ecosystem: Environmental > Terrestrial > Soil > Wetlands | place: USA... | reverse complement strand
CTTTGTCTCCATCGCAATCGCCACAGCCTGCTTTTGTGGCTTACCTGCCTTCATTTCCGTGCGAATGTTTTCCGACACGGTTTTCTTTGAAGTTCCTTTCTTCAACGGCATGTCACACCTCCACAAAGGCACTGATAACAAGAAGAAGACTGTCCGGGTCAACCTTGCTAGGCGGTTCGCTCAGCTCTTTCAGCCACCCACAATGCTGAAGAGCAGCGGTGCATAGCTCCGAGCAGAACCATGCACCTTTCGTTGTCCAATCCGTCCCCGCCGCGAATGCCGCAATGGCCCGACTATCATAGGGTTTCCCCACTTGATCCAGCACAAACTGGTAATAGTCAGATTGTTGAGCATCCGTACATGGGATCGTCACGCGTTTGAGGGTGTAACCTACCTGATAATCCGGCCCTCGCAATTGCACGCCCGCCGGATACCCTGCCATCACGTCATTGCGCGCTCCCAACAGCAAACCATCGGGCATCACCGTGTCCACATGTGCATAACGGCCATGTCCGAACCATTGAATGATCTTTGACGTCAGGCTATCACTACCCGCAAACTGCATGACGATCTGGCCCATGTCACACTCCAGATGCCGCCGAAGCCGGGGCAGGTGCAACAGGCGTCACCGGAGCTTGATTAAATACCACAAGGGCGCTGGAAAGAGCCACCTGAAAGGCAGTCAGCGAACCGATAATGATGGGCTTTTGGTCCGCGGGGATCAGAGTGCTAGACTGGACAAGCTTCTCGGCCTGCGGAATCGACGTGCCGACCATCGTGGACAGTGACGTGACGTTTACGTTCGATACCGCCGCGCAAAACGCACCATTGGCAACCACGAATGGAGTCAGTGCCGGATCAATGACCTGCACACTTTCGAGTGTCGGTTGCACAATCAGACAGCCATTGGCAATGATCTGCTGGGCTTTGGCTGCATCTTGCTGCGCCGTTTGCTGTTGCGCGGTCGAGCAGGCACCAAGGGCGATTGCCAAGCCAAGAATCAGGATTCGTTTCATTTCGTCACCTCGTTTGTGGGAAGAGCGGGAAGATCCGGGACTTGCTTTGCATACCCAAGTGCATGCACCACCTTCAACAGAGTCCGGGCTGAAGTGTACACGCCAGCCAAAGCAAGGAGAAGAGGCTGATAATGGGCAGGAACGAGACCGCTGCCAAGAGCAACAGCAGAAGCAACAGTGACCGCAAACTCGCTACTTTTATATCCAGAAGCGGGAGTGGCTGCGGGGGCTTGCGTTGCGGCGGTGGTTTGGGCCATCGGCGTTTCCTCATTTGGCACCTCGGTTTGTGGGATCATGTAAGGCTACCTCCTTGCAAGATATTGTTTGCCAGACGGTTCATCCTACCGTTTGCATATTGCGGCTGCTTCAAGCTTGCAAGATATTGCAAACGTTTCGCTGTAAACTTTGCAACCACCTCCCAACAATTAGCTGTCGAGAGCACGGAGCCCAACGCTGAGCCTGTGGTCTGCGTTTGCATAATGTCCTGCAGCCATTGAATGGGATGCCCACCATTGTAGGCCGTGTCAAAGACCTGAAAAGCAATGGGCAGGGGATAGAAATCACATCCAAAGGGTGTCCAATAGTTGGCTTGGGCAATCTCTTTGGCTGTGGATTCGGGGAAATCCTTCATATTCCCCGTGTATCCCCACTTTCGGGCCACGGCTTCAGTTGTCCCCCAACGGGTCGGACCGCCGTTATCAACGGTAAACCCGCCTTCGTTGCCGAGTGTCAGCGCCCAGCACTTGTCAAATGCCTCACTCACCAGCCTTCTCCTTAAGCCTTCCCGTCCATTCAAGATATTTTGTAACGACTAGGGCCGTGCATTGCACCACAATATAGGCCAATGTAGCTAACTTTATCCAGTCATCCAAATGGTTGCCCAAAGTCAGCCACATCGACACCCCCGCAGGCGGTGCCAGCTTCGCTACACTTGAGGCGACCTGCTGTTTGAAGTCGTCCATGTTTATCATCCAAGGCCCCGGAATAGTTATGAGTTATTTGTAGGAATTAATAATTCTTAATTTCTACTAAAAATTTCCAAACACGATAACACTGGCAAACCCCGGATCAATCAAAGTTGCTGATGGATTTGCAAAATTAATTGTCACACTGTTATCTGTCTCCGCGACGGGGTATTGAAACCCCGCAGCATTCTGTGTCACATCATAACAATTCGTTGTGTTGGTCAGTGTGCTGCCATATGTAATAGTGTACACACCGGTAGCCGAGCGCACCACAGACGACACGTTAACAGACTGTTGGATGACCACAGTCCCACCAACAGCTGAAAACCTAACCCAAGCAGCCGGAGCATATGCGGCAGTCTTTGGGGAACCCCCCACTGTGTACGTGGCATTGTTTACATCATTAAGCCATGCAGCCACAATAGGCGTGTTTTGGTTATAGTCCTGGTACACAGTACTAGCCATGTCAGCTCCTTTCAGTATGTCAAGTTATTAGCAAAAGTTGCTGTGCCGCCTGTGTTATTTGAACCAGACGAAGTTCCGTGCAGAATGCTTGAGGTAACTAACCCCGTATTCCCGCTACTGAAACTGCTTACACCAAAAATTTGTGTATTTGCCGCCCCACCTCCTGGCCGTGTTTGCACACCAGTGATGGTCCAACCGGTAACGACTCCTGCGGCACCTACAAGGATTCCAGAAAAAGAGCCCCCGCCACTAAAGTTATTCGAAACGAAGACCCCACCAACCACGGCAAAATCATTACAGTCCGCCTCCAAACCATTGGCAGAGGCTCCAATCGCTACAGCATTATTAATGGTAATATCTGCGTTATTTACCGTAAGCAAAAATCCGCTTTGATAGGATATCACAGTATTAGACGAATTACTTCCTGCTAACTCTGTGAAGTTATTACTCGCATTTATATATTCTCCATATGTGTCAAAGAGGAATCCTGGGCCATTAGGAGCCGTCGAGGCCACATTATTGGCAACAACAAGATCAATAATGTTATGAGTTGCATTCCCTTGAAATGCAAAATTAGCATTATTCGTACTGTAGCTAGTATTATCTGTAACAATAAGACCAGCACTGCCACCAGACACAGAAGAAAAATAAAAACCGTACCCACCACAATTGATGGCGAAATTACCCCTCACCAGCATATTTCCTGCGTCAATTGTGTAACCAGTCCCGGTAATATTGTGAACCCAACAATCAGCAAGTACAGCCCCACCCTGCCCCGCCGGAATGTTAATTCCAGTGTATGTTCCAGAGACTTCCACACGATCAATGTTAAAAGCCTGCCCACCGTCAATTTGAAGGCCTGCACACCCCGACGCAGTTGTCACAGAAGACACCAAACTCAGATCGTGGATAAAGAAATACTGCGAGCCAGCAGAAGTCACATGCAAAATTGGTGTATTCTGGGATGCGTTGATTTTCAGTATTGAATTCCCCATCCCGTCGCCGACAATCTCGATGCTGGCTGTCACTGTTAATGCTGTAACAATATATGTAGCAGCCGGTATGTACAAACGCGCATGCGTTATTTGGGCAGCAGTTATCGCATTTTGTATAGCCGTAGTGTCATTTGTTGAGCCATCTCCTTTAGCCCCAAAATCCTTGACACTTATAGTGTCCTGAAATTTGCTGGTATTCGACCTGGCAACTGATCCACTAGCACCCTGAGAGTATTGCAGATTCGAGGTGGCCCCGGTCGCTGTGGAGGAATTTGTCCCGCCATTAGCAATAGGCAGAGGAACACCACCAAGAATATTTGACAATGCCCCCGGTTGGGTTGCAGCCCCTGTCCCACCAGAAGTAATAGCCACAGGTGTCTGAAACGTCGCTATTCCGACAAAATTAGACGTTCCGAGTACACTCAGATTCTGAACAGGAAAAGTTTGCGCATCGGCAATGCCAACAACCAGCAGCAACATTCCCAACATTGCGATTATTTTTCTCATTGCGGCACTCCAGCGGCGTCCACCCAGACACTAGGTAGAATTTGTTTAGCCCACACCATAAAACCCAGTGTAGTATCGAAGAAAGGTTGCCCCACATAGGAAGGCACAATCAGCAATCTCTGAGCTGTAGTCCCAGATAGCCCCGTCGCCCCGGCCCCTAGAATAAATGCAGCCAGTGTTGATAAAGGTATGTCAGCTGTCTGTCCTGTGACAACTCCTGTGCAGGTGTCTGTGCCTGCGACAGTACGCCCATTGAGGGGGTATGAACCTTGTTCAGCCATGAAAGGCTCCTAAAAGCCGCCCGAAAGGGCTAGATGCTGGGTGTGCGGTGGGTCAGTGCGACGTCCAGGACGATCCGTTGCAGTAGACGGGAACAGACACGGTGCCGCTGCCTGTCAACGTGCCGTTATACGTCGGCGACGTGGCGTCAGACACTGCCATGGTCAACCCTTTGAGCCCAGAATTGCAAGTTGGCAGCGTAGCTACCGTTTTCACGGGCAGACTTAAACCGTCGAGTACATAAACGTAGCCGTTAGCATTGGGGATGTACAAAGGGGTATCTACGTAAGACCCTGATACGTAACGATCTACCCCAAATTGGTCCGAAGATGAAACGTTATGAAGCACCCATCGGTTGCTACCATTGTGCTGAAAAGTAAACCCAGGGAACCCCGTCCCACTGGTGTCATTAATAGTCATAATGGGATTGGAACTGGTCATCGAAGTATTTCCAGCAGAAGCCCACCCATCTGCAAATGACACTACACCAGTCGAATTTGAAACAGTTATCGGACTGTCTGAAAATACTCCAGAAACGTATCGGTCCAATCCAAACTGATTACTGGAGGATACATTATGAAGTACCCATTTGGTTACACCATTGTTTTGATAGGTACTGCCCGGAAATCCAGAGCCACTCGTATCGTTATATGTGACGATGGGATTGGAACTGGTAAAAGAACCCCCTGTAAACGCCCCAAAATTTCCGTTAAAAAACAGTGTTGTATTCCCCGTACCGTTCTGAGCCCCGGAAATGAAACTGTTATCGTATTGGGAGAAGCCGGTAACGCTGCTGTTAGCCGTGGCCCCAGACCCCAAAGAGATGTGGGAAAGCATGTCAGCATTAACACCAGCCGCAGACGCTCCTGATATTGTCGCCCCCGCTAGATACATGTACGAATGGTTATTCGCAAAGGCACCATAAGTACCGCCAGTCGAGGTTGAGTTTTGGTACTCCGCTGCTGAACCTTCATTGGAATAAAGGTTATAGCCACTGTTACTTGCAGTGACGTTGTGATACCACGCTGAACCTCCGTTTTGCACAACAAACCCGCCGACCGCATTCCCGGATGTGTTCGAATAGCTGGCGTCGATGAATCCGCCTGCCTCGCCCATGTAACCAAACCCAAGCGTGTTAACAACGTCAGAGCAGTTGGTAACGGTCGTGCTCTCCGCCTGAATGTGACTTCCCCAGCGCGAGAGAATGCCTACGTCCCCGCATTCGTTGACTGTCAAGCCTCCACCGCTGGCGACATCAAACCGGGCACCCAGATCTGCAAGCAGCCCGTAGTACATTTTGTTGATCCGCACATTCGAGCCAACAATCGCTCCGGAGCCAGAATCGAGGGCGTAGAACGCCGCGCCGTAGGTGTTCGCGGCCCACACACCGTGAGACTGCCAACCATAGGTACCGTTGATGGTGAAGCCGTCAATCAGGAAAATTCGATTGCCGCGAAAGAAATCAAACAGTTTTTGCGAGTTTCGATCGTCAACGTTGATAACGACACTGGAAGGACTTGCCTGATTCCCGATGATTTGAATCTGATCGCCATACGGACTCTTGCATTCAATATCGTGCCAGTCGTTGTAGGTGCCATTGGCCACCTGAATAGTCACCATCGCTGGCTTCACGATCACCGCATTAGCAAGCGAATCACATGCGGCTTGTATCGTCGCATATGACGACGGCACATTCAGCGTCGTATTTGCTGCGATGACGGGTGCTGCCCCCAGCGCCGCAATCGCGCCACTCGCCGTATTCGCCCCTGTCCCACCCGATGCCACTGGAATCGGAGCGGACAGCCCCGTGATCGTGCCGCCTGTGATGGCGGCATTCGACGTGTTTAGTGTCGGCACCGTCACCGGACCAGTAAACGTTGCTCCAGACAGTTTGGAATACAAGGTAAACTGACTGTTCAATTCCCCAGCTGTGAGAAGTTGGCCGGGGGTGAACTGAGCGTTAGCCCCCGCAGATACGCACAGCAACAAGAAGGCTAGAAGTTTTTTCATAGCAAAATCGAAACATCCAGATAGAAATCAATATCGAGACGACCAGGGAAACCGTAGGGGCCGGGCGGATTCGTGGCAGAGGGCGTACCGGGCGGGAATATCATCTGACCATTGGTGTCGAGGATAGGGCAACCATAGGTGTCTTGGATAGCCCAGCCCCTATACTGAATAATAGATGGGTAAAAAGCCGTATTGACATAAGCAGGCTCGGCACAGCCCGGTATAGCAAAACCGGCGATGGCATTCTTTCCCTGAAGGGTGCAATATTCAGTGTAGGGAAATGAAGTGGTGTCACACAACGGAGGCTGCCATGGACGGGACCACGGGACAGTCTGGTTATCCTTCACACCACGAAGGAAGTCTTGCTGATTGCGCCTTTCCTTGTGGTGCTTGCAAGTGTACAGCCCATTCCACGTCAGCTCCATACGGTCGGCCTTCTCCTTCGCCCCGCACAGATCGCACGTTGCGTTCCAGGAACCGCTCTTGAAGAAGTCTGCTCGGCCAGCCATATGATTTATTTGTCCAAATTAATGTAGATTAATTCCTATAAACAATTCTCACACCACCGTCCCAGCCCCGTCGACCCAAACTTGCGGGTTCACAGACTTCAGCCAGATTGGGCGTCCAATCGTTTCATCAAATGTGTGGAATCCAATCACCGCATTCGGAGGCCGTGTAGCGGTCGTACACGTCGCGGCATAGGCATCATTGACCGTCGCGACCATCGCATCCAACCATCGTTTATCCGGCTCACCATGCGGCGGCACCGGGGATACTTTCTGGCTCATACTCTACCACTCCCAGGATTCGGCATAGCCCAAGGCCTGAAGTTTCGGCAATTGCTTCTCAAGCCGATTGCCAATGTCGGTGCGGAAAATAGGCGAATTCGGGATTTCGAATTCCTTTAGTCTACCATAAGCATCGTCTTTGGCTTTGCTGATAGATTTACCAGTTCCCGTTATTACAGCTAAGTAATCCCCGGCAGATACCATCATAGGTTCTTTCTTGCCGGATTCTCCGTAAGATTCTCCAAGCATCAATTCGCAGGGATGGAAATTGTAACGATTGGATGAATTTACACCCCAGATAGGGAAGCCAGTAACCTCTTTCCGCGTCAGTTTACTGTACGGAAAGTCGGGCATAGCGCAGACAATACCAAGGGCGACGTCACGACTTGGCGCGAAAGTGTCACGACCATTGAGGGCATCGAGCATCCAATCTGCAATATTCGTATGGAGAGCTTGCTGAATCTGAAAAAGAGGCCATCCATGACGAGAGGTGAATTCGAGGGGGTTCAACTTTCCCTTACGTTCTCCCTCCGTGCCGACCATAACAGCCACGTCAATATAGCCTGTGTAGCCTTCTCTGATGAGTCGTGATTCTAGGGGGAGCAAAAGCTCTTGAGCCAAACGGGATTCTTCAATCGTGACATACTTCATCACAGTTCCCATTTCGCCGGTATTGACACCAACTTCCCCCGGCATCAATTTCTTAAACTCGAAGTTTTCTAGAAAGTGGGAGAGGAATCCATCACGCCCCATCCAACCACCCACAGCAACTTCAATACCCGGACAGAACTCTTGAAAGATGAAAGGGACTTTTTTCTTTTGGTTCTTTTCCCAATAATCCAGCATGAAACACATGTCCTGAAAGCCTTTACTCACATAGGACAAAGCCTTGTCAACATCAGCGGAAGGTTTTGATACATAACGTTTATCGCGATTTGCCATTTGATGCGTATGAGCATCGCGATAATTCTTAAATTCGATTGTAGGCAGACACTCAATACCGCACTCTTCCATAACCTGCTGACCCTTGGCCCGGTCAAGTTCCCAGGACGTCACCTCCACATTGGAAGTGAAGAGCGGGAATCCGCGATTACGATAACCTTCTAGCTCAACCATATACTTGCAGTTGTCACTGGCCAGGATGAGGTCAGCCCACTTCATATGGGGGCGGAAGTCTGGAACTTTTGTAATAAGCCCGTCACCGACAGGGTATCGGTCACCATGTTTGTCCGGTCCCATGAAGGTTCGAACAATGTGGCCTTGGGCTTCCGCGCGGAGGGCGAAATCAACGAATGATGCAGTTGCATCTATAAGGAGGATGTTCATTCGCGTGAACCTGTGAATGGGGCGTGGACCTGCCCGAGAATTTCTCGTTATTGTACCCGATTAAATTTTCTCTACTTTTCTGTGGGCCGGGTTGATGCAGAGGGGATTTTGACAGCTTAGGACAACCCTCTCACCGGGCTTTAACTTCCAGACAGCAGCACGGTTAACAAGCGTCCATTTGCCGTCCCAACAAAATGATGGGGCACCGGATCGGGGATGGCGCGGACCTTTCCATATCCAGCACCCACCGGGAACCTTCAGCGTCAGGCTATCTTTGACACGTTGCCTATTGGACTTTTCCATTGAACTCTCCATTATTCCTACAAACAATTCCTTATATATGGCTAGTCTTTCGATCAGCCAGCACAAATGGCCAGGAATAATCCTAGCCTTGGTACTGCTCGGCGCTTCTTTTAAGCCCTCCCGACTTTGCAGTCGGGTGTCTAGCCCTGCCACTGGGCTGTGCTCTTCAGCCGAGCACATGTTGCGTGTTCCTCTAAACAGTGTGATGCGGGGCTAGCTAGGCCCCATCGGTAGTAGGCCGATTCACACTTGCAACGATTACATTGTAGGGGGCGGGGGCCGGGATGGCTAATAGATTTTGCCTATTGCCCTCATAGCCCCCGCCTATAGACATATTTGTAGGAATTAATGTAGATTAATTCCTATCAATAATTGGTATTCGGCCCCGCAGCCGTGCCAATCGCCGCCGCAATATGACGCTGGATGAGGGAGAGCTTGTCTTTCCCCTTGTATGCGGACAAGAGACGGTTAACGTCATTTTCCAGGGCCTTCAATCTTTCTGGAGGAATCATCTTCCCATCCGCCAGCATCGGCCGGATGCGTTCCGTCCACTGCTGCCGGAGGTTGCCCTCTGTCATATTGCGCATTGTCTGCCGCACGCTCTGCTCCAAGACCTCTTTGCCCCCTGGCTGCCCCGACAGATACTTTGCCGCCAGCCTCGTTTGCTCTGGCTTGCCGTTCAGCAGAAGGCTCCGAACAGCCTCGGGGCTCTCCCCGCTCTTGAGGATGGTTTCCAGTCCCTTTGCCGGGGCAAACTTCTCTTCGCGAAACTTTTCAGCCTTGGCCTCGGCCTCCTTTACGATCCGTTCTTGGTCCGCAACACTCTTCTCTGACACATCGGATGCCCGCGCAATGCCTGCAGCCCGTTCTTTTTGCGCCGCGCTAGCGGCACCCGAAACCGTCGCCTCTGCCTCTTTCATTTTCGAAGTTGCTCGTTTAACCAATTTGTCGTTCAAACGTTCGATTTGTTCGAGTTTTCTTGCATAGGCATTGGCCCGTGCTGTGAGGCCAGGGACATGCCGCATCCAGTCTTGGTTGTCGCGGACCCATTTCTTGGCTTGAGCTGCGGACTGTCCCTGCATCGACCTGGCTGTGTAGTCCGCAGCCTGCCGCTCCACCAATTGGGGGTTGCCAGTCAGCTCTTTTGCATCCCGAATTGATTGTTGACTGTTAAAGAATGCTTTGGGCAATGCCTTGGGATCGCCTGCAAACCTCTCGGGGTCGATCCGATCAACAGCTGTGAGCTTCTTTCCGGCCTTGGAACCGAATTTGGTGAGCCCACCAGACGCTTCGGCATATTCCGATTGCAATGTGCGCTGCACAGGGCCAGCAAACTCCTCTTGGGCTTTCGAAATCTGTGCGTACATCTTCTGAGCAGCCTGCTTCCCAATGGCCTCATACCCCTCGGGCGTCGGATTCCCCGCAATCACATCCCCAAGCCGCCTGCGCACCTGATCCACAGCCTCAAATGACAGCTTTTGCTTTTGGGGGTTCACCGCATCGTAGACTTGCTGGTAGACACGGCGGACGCCTGCGTCAGTGGTCTTTGCAAACCCACCCTCACCAACTAGTTTTCCTGTCAGCTCTTTCTTGAGGCTAGCCATCGCAGCAGTCTGGCCAATGTCCTGACCTGCGTCTTCCTTTGCTTTGACTGCAGCATCACGCTCAGCGACTGTGGCTTGGTAAGCTTCATTTCGGGCCTGAATCTCCGCTCCTTGCTTTGCCGTGGCGGCTTGGCGAAGGGTGTTGCCAATGTCAGACAATTCCGACACCTGGCCGACTTTTGCCAATTCCGGGGCAGCCTGAGCCAGCACACGATTGGCCGTTGCCAGCTTACCATCAGATGCTTTGTTTAAGACTGCGGCTCGTTTGGCGGCGTCCGCCTCCATCCGGTCGGCGTTGGCATTGGCCTCGGTCACGATATGGTTGGCGGTGGTCGGATTTGATTGGGCGACCCGTGCCGCGTTGGCATGCCCCTCCGCCCGAATAGCATCCGCCGCTTTAGCAGTTGCCTGCCGATCGGCCTCAACACCCTTTTGAAGCGTCGCATGCACGGCGGTTTGCGGTTGACCTGCTTCAGACAGTTTCGCCAAATTCTCTCTCGCAGCCTCCACTGCCTTGGGAGTTTCAACCGCCCCTCCAAGAGTCTTGTGCATGAAGTCCCACGCCAACTTTACAGGCTTCCCCACGAATCCAGCCACTGTGCCTGCACTTGGGGTGAGCATGCCTCCAGCCACACGGGCAATGTCCGCTTGCGTTCGCGTTCCTCCAAGAGCTTCTGTAGCCTGACCAGCCGCTTCGGAGGTGAGACCACTGGCGGCGCCAATTCCGGCCTCAGCCCAACGACCGGCTTTAAGAGCAGCTCCAGTTTCAACAAGAGCCGGGCCAATGGCTTCCCCGACGTAGGGCAGAAAACTGGCAGCCACCCCAAGACTGGAAACAATTTCAGGCGACAATGCCCCCGCAATGCCACCGAATGCTGTGCTACTTGCAATAGACTTGGCAGCACTAGAAATAGTGGGGGGAGGCACTGGTTTGTCATTGGCGTCGAGACGGTTTAGGGGATTGGCTTGGCGAAGGCCTGCAATGGCGTCTTTGGCACGATCGGAGGCCGTTGCGGGTTTGGCAGGGGTCGTTGCGGGCACAGGCTTTTCTTGAGGAGACTGAGACTGCATCTTCATCTGCTGCTGCAAATAGCCATATGCCTGCTCCGGCGTGGTTCCTTCCGGAGCTGTAACAGTCCCAGAACGACCGTCCGGCAGGTCAAATGTGAAGTCGGGCATGTTAATGAATCCTCACTGTTACGCCGGGGGGCAGACCACCACCAGCTGGGAGAGGTGGCAAGTCG
>Ga0335069_10013417_pt1 | contig 11503 bp, 7 predicted proteins | sample Lox_Sample_11_FD_206714 | JGI IMG/M metagenome (GOLD analysis project Ga0335069, IMG submission 206714) | Soil microbial communities from Loxahatchee National Wildlife Refuge, Florida, United States - Lox_Sample_1.1 | ecosystem: Environmental > Terrestrial > Soil > Wetlands | place: USA: Florida... | reverse complement strand
CGTTCTGGTGATATTACTGCCGGTCGGGTACATCGTGTGGCTATTGCATCACCACCAGATCACCGATTTCGATGTCTACCTGCGCGAGCAACGGTTGCGCCCCTATTTCTTCACGCTCACTTGCACAGGAACCAGTTGGCTGATCGCCATTATCGCCCATGCCCCCCACATGATTCTTATTTTAAATGGCGCAAGTTTCATTCAAATGGTGGTCATGGAATTGATCAACACAAAATGGAAGATCAGCGCTCATGCTGCCACTGCGGCCAGCATTTCGGTGATGGCGTCGATCCTCTTCGGCGTTGGAAGCCTGCCCGTTCTGCTGACCATCCCCGTGGTGGCCTGGTCACGTGTTGAGCTTCACCGTCACACCCTCGCTCAAACCATTGGTGGGGCTACGCTTGGGGCCGTGACTTTCTTCATTGCCTTGATGCTGCCTTTATAGGCATTGCCCCTATCGTATTAAATTTAGCTCACGCGCAACACAGCTTCCCCATTGAAGCGACTATGCTTCAAATCATCCAGGGCATGGTTGGCGTCCTTTAACGCATATTCTTTCACCGCCACTTGCAGATCCAGGCCCATTGCCAGCATAAAGAACTCTTCCCCATCCTGGCGGGTGGCGTTAGTGATCGAACACAGCGTGCGTTCACCATAAATCAAAGAATAGGGAAAAGTGGGGATATCCGACATGACAATTGCATTGATCGCCACTTTGCCGCCGGGACGCACCCTGCTGAGTGCCACCGGCACCATGTTGCCGGCAGGCGTAAAGATGATAGCCCGGTCTAGCTGTTCAGGCGCTTTGTCCTCGACTGTTCCAACCCAGGTAGCGCCCAATTGGAGCGCATGCTGGCGATGTGTCGGAGAGCGAGTGAACACGTAGGTCTCACACTGCCAGGCATTTGCCACCTGGATCGCCAGGTGGGCACTGGCCCCGAAGCCGAAGAGTCCCAGGCGCTCACCCGCCTGCAAGCCCACTTGTTTGAGCGACCGGTAGCCGATGATACCGGCACACAACAGAGGGGCAGCCAACACATCTTCCAACCCCATCGGGATGGGAATGCAAAAATCCTCATTGGCGACCACATATTCGGCAAAACCACCATTGACGCTGAACCCGGTGAACATTGCTCTGGAACACAAATTTTCCTGGCCGCGATGGCACATGTCACAGAAACCGCACGCGCCGAACAACCATGGCACGCCCAACCGCTGCCCTATCGAAACAAAATGGCTGCTGCCTTCCCCTAAAGCATCCACCACACCCACAATCTGATGGCCTGGAATGATCGGCAGCGCCGGCGGATGCAATTCACCCTCTACGATATGCAAGTCAGTATGGCAAACGCCGCAACCGGTCACCCGCAAGCGGACTTGCCCAGGGCCGGGTTGCGGAACCGGCACTTCACTCCAGACTAATGGGGAATTCTCAACCGGACGTGGAGCCAACAAACGCATTGCTTTCATGGTTGTGTCCTGTCATCAATTCGCCGCTCAACCCATCGGGCGTCAATCCGGTCACCTTGACCGGTGTGATCAAACCACTTAATAGTTTATCAGCCACTGCGGTAATGCGCAAATAATTACTGCTCAGTCCTTCTATATGCCAGCCGTCCGGTTGCAAAGAACGCGTTGCTTCCCAAAGTACCGGCAAGGTCCTTCCCAAAAAACGTTGCCGGTAGCGTAAGGATGAATCGGCCAGCACATCACGCGCCGCGCGGCTGCGGAGTTTGGCAACCGTGGGATTCATCTGCCCATCCATTTTCGCTGCCGGCGTTCCAACACGTGGAGAGAAATGGAACACGTGCCCACCCGCGAACTCAGCCTGACGAATAAATTCCAGACTGGCGGCGAATTCTTCATCGGTCTCACCCGGAAAACCGACCAAAATGTCAGTAGTAATGGCAATATCAGGCGCTACCCGGCGCACTTTTTCCAAATACGCTCGATACATCTCCGGGGTGTTCTTGCGCCCCATGCGCTTCAGCGTGGAAGCGCAGCCGGATTGCAATGGCAGATGCAGTTGCGCGCACATGCGTTCGTCCCGCCACAAATCGAAGAACTCATCTTCGATCTCCCACGGTTCCACCGATGACAGACGCAGGCGCGGGAGCTGCGTCGTTTCAAGAATTTGACGTACCAGATGTTGCAACCGCAGGGGCGGATCAAAATCTTTGCCCCAGGAGCCCAATTGGACGCCGGTCAACACGGCTTCCTTCACGCCCCCATCCATAGCTGACCGGATATCGGCAATAATCTCCTCTGCCGGCACGCTGGTGGAACGTCCTCGCGCCAAACGCGTGATGCAATATGTACAAAAATTGTCGCAGCCATCCTGAGATTTGATGAATGCTCGCGTGCGGGCACGAATCCCGGGGACCGGTGTTCGGGCCATTTTGGGCAAGCGATTTTCATCAACTTGCAGCACTTCATTTACCAATTTGTCTTTCCGGCAATTGGGGATGACACTCGATACGCCCCCCAACTCCATCAACGATTCGGCCTCGCATGTCGCCAGGCATCCTGTGGCAAAAATGCGGGCTTTTCCTGCTTTCGCTGCCTGGCGGATCTTTTGGCGCGAGTCCGAAGCCGCTTCGGCTGTTACCGTGCAAGTGTTGATCACCACCAGCTCTGCTTCGGCCGGATGAGCTACCAATTCATGACCAGCGCTGCGGAATTGCAGTGCATATTTCTCGATTTCTGCCTGGTTCAGGCGGCAACCAACCGTATCCAGATAGATCTTCATAAAGGCGCTGTCATAACAATCGATCAACTGGATATCGATTCCCAGTGCCACACGCGCGGGTATCGATATCAATCCTTCTTATAACGGCTTCTTAAAGTAATTATATCGTTCCAAACCACCCAATGACAACATGATTGTTCTGCATAACTGGGTTGTTGAATTCTCACGCTGATCGACGAGCATCATCCTGGCTGTTGACCGTTTATTACTATTCTGACATCGCGGCGGGCGAAATCACGATTATCGGCATGGGTGTACAATTGCTTTGCCCGGTCGCTGTAATCCTCCCAGTCGGTTCGTTATTAACGATTTGCAAACTTTCCTACAGTTGCAACAGCCTACGACAAATAACATGGTTGAGCGACGAACCCTGATCCTGCAACGATGGATTTCGTTTACGATTTAGTGATATTAGAGATTAGACAATGACAAATAGCCGATCCTTCACGCAAAGAACATTAAATTGGCTTGAAATTCTAGCAATTTTCTTTATCAGTTTTTGGCTGATCGTTGTGCGCCCACTTGGCCCTAATCTGTCACAATTGCCCGGAGATCTGGGGGATACCCGTTTCAATAGCTACATCTTGGAGCATGATTACCGCTGGATTACCGGGAAAGATTCCAGCCTGTGGGACGCCCCTTTTTTCTATCCCTATCCACAAACGTTAACCTTCAGCGACAATCATTTCGGTTCGATGTTCTTTTACGATGCTTTTAGAGCGTCAGGATTGGATCAAGAAACAGCCCTTCAGGCATGGTATCTGCTCAGCTACTTCCTGAGTTTTGGCGCAGCCGTATATGTTCTAAACAGACTTGGGCTCAAACCGTTGGCAATCGGGATGGGAGCCTTTTTCTTTACTTTCGGGTTGCCCGTGCTGGGACAGGAAAATCACATCCAGCTTTTTTATCGCTTTTGCGTTCCTCTTGCCGGTTATGCTTTTTGGCAATTCTCCCAGAAGCAAAATCTTAAATACCTGGCCTTTACCTTGTTTTGGTTGGTATGGCAGTTCTACTTAAGCATTTACGTGGGTTTCTTCTTATCACTATTACTTTTCGCCGTTGCCATAGGGTTACCATTTACCCAAAAGTTCGCACTCAACAATATAGCACCCTATTGGCCCAGGTTGATCAAAAAAGCCTGGTCGAGCTCAAAAATAAGCATCAATGTTTTCTCGATATTCTTTATAGTGGCCCTCCTGCTGGCATTGTATGTTTTATTTCGCCCCTATGCGCTGGCATCTGAAGCATATAAGTTTTTCCGGTCATGGAGGGAAGTTTCGCAATTGCTGCCAAGGATTCAAAGTTATTTCATCGCTGATCATGATATCTTGTGGCAAAGGTTCGCTTCCCTACTTGCTCCGTTTACCGCAAAAGCTGTAACTCACAGATGGGAACACCAATTATTTATTAGCATTCCGGCGCTCGTTCTACTGGTCACAGGACTCTTTTGGCATTTTCGTTCTCCACACAGGAAAATGGTGCTACTCTTTATGGCCGCCGCCATTTTTCTTGCTTTGCTCACGTTAAATATAAATGGATTCACTTTCTATCAAATTCTCTGGGCCTTGCCAGGTTTTAACAGCATCCGATCAATCACTCGCATTGTGCTGGTTTTGATGTGGCCCATTGCCTTGTTCATTTCTGTCGAAGTGGATGCCTTGCTGCGAATTTCGGTCAGGCCTTATGTTTTCACGTCCATTGTCCTGCTGTTGCTGGGCTTGATGGCTGCCGAATCCATTTTCTATAATCACTTGACCTTTTCAAATGCAATGGCTCAAGCACGACCGCAAATGTTGAGAGTACAAATCCCAACACACTTGCCTAAAGATCCTGTGCTATATGTCTGGAATTCAGGTAAGGACCCCGATTATGTTACCGAATTGGACGGCATGCTTCTATCTCAAGACTTAGGCTGGCCAACATTGGATGGCTACTCAGGAAATTTCCCAAGCGGTTGGGGTGCAGCAAACAATTGTAACCAGGCAATTAACCGAATCAAAAATTATATGAATTTCGCCAGAATAAAAGATCCCACCTTTTATACCAACCTTGTGTCACGAATCGTTCCCGTGGGTCCGGAAGTATGCAAATGGCCCCCAAAAATACAATAAGCTCTTTGCCATATCCTTCACTTCCCGGTGAATGGAACTTGGAAAAAGCAATAAATGGAACCGCTCAACCTTTACCTGTTAATGTCAATTGTTAATATTGGATCTTGATAGAAAAAAATAACGACTGAATAATTGATAATTAATGTGAAATCCAATATAGCAAAACCTAGATTCAGAGTTAAAATGTTCAATGCTTGAAACGAGATACGTTAAATACTGGTATAGTAGGCATTATGACCCGAGTTTATCGAAAAGACACAATAATCGTTTTTCTTCTACTGCTATTAACGTTTGCCTATTTTTATCAGGACCCAAGTGTCAATGGTAGCTCCCGGTTGAGCTTGATTTTTGCCAGTGTCCAAGAAGGCCGTCTATCGATTGATGACTATTACAACAAGCCCGGGACCATAACCGGCAATGATAATGCGTACTACAACGGCCATTATTATTCCGATAAAGCCATTGGGCCCGCGGTAGTGGGTGCAATTTTTTACGAACCCATGTACTGGATTCAACAAACTTTTCATCATCCAAGCGAAAACACGGTAAAAATGATCTTGACCTTCCTGGTCATTGGGCTGCCTTCGGCCATCGCCGGGACACTCATGTTCATTTTATGCCTGTATCTCTCCAAGAGCCGTTTTCGATCTTACCTGGTCACTCTATCGATCACACTTGGCACATTGTATCTGCCGTATGGCGTTACATTTTTCAGTCACCAATTCACTGCATCACTGCTATTCAGCGCTTTCTTTATGATCTTCTTCCTCAAGGAAAATCCGAAGAAAAGAAAAGGCTGGTATCTATTCCTTATTGGCTTGTTGTTGGGATTTGCACTGATCGGCGAATACCCCGCTGCCATCATCATCCTGGCCCTGGTCATTTACTACCTTTCCATTATCTGGCGAAATCACGATTATCGTCAGTGGCGTTCGTTGATACTGCCTCTGCTGGGAGCGATCATCCCGATCAGCTTACAGCTCATCAACAACAAATTGAGTTTTGGCGGCTTCTTTTCAATTGGATACGACAACCTTCAATATCAACAATACAGCGCTGGCATGAGCCAGGGCATCGCCGGCATCGGATGGCCAAACCTGAATGCCCTTTACTACATGACGTTTCATCCCACCATGGGCGTGTTTTGGCAATCGCCGGTTCTGATTCTCGCCTTCATCGGTGCGGGTTTCTTATTTGCCCAACGCCAATACCGTGAAGAAGCCATTTTGGCCGCCTGCATCATCTGTATTTACTTCGTGGTCTTGTCCGGCTACTATATGTGGTGGGGCGGTTATTCCGTAGGCCCACGGCATATCATCCCGGCTTTGCCGTTCTTCTTCATTTTCCTGGTCTTTGTCCCCAAGAAACTCAACTGGCCCTTCGTGGGCTTGAGCTTGGTTTCGATAGGACAAATGATCATCGTTGCCGCCAGCACTACCCAGGTACCCGATAAAATGATCGCCAAATTGGGGACTATCGGATATTTCGGCTATTCAAACATCTATGACTATTGTTTGAAGCAGCTTACCTTTTATGGCAATTTCAACGAAAACCTGGGACGCTTATTTCTTCACTTGAGTTCCTGGGTCAGCCTGTTACCCTTTGCAATCGCCGTTGCAGGCTTTACCCTCTTCTTTTTCTGGAAAGAACTAGTGAATTTCCTGCGACCGCAAAAACGCGCATGACATGATGCTATCGGCATAAGTTAGTACGATTGACTTCAAATTTTCTATTTGGCAATACTTGAGGAACTAAGCGATGACAAAAAGCCATTCAATCATGGGGGATGTACTCGGCTGGGTTGAAATACTGGTCATTTTCGCTATCTGTTTTTGGCTGATTGTTGTACGCCCACTTGGCCCTAATCTGTCACAAATTCCCGGAGATCTGGGTAGTACCCGTACCAATACCTTTATTCTTGAACACGATTATCGCTGGATTACAGGGCAAGATCCCAGCCTGTGGGATACCCCTGCTTTCTACCCCTACCCGCAAACGCTCACATATAGCGACAATCATTTCGGTTCGATGTTCTTCTACGATGCTTTTAGAGTGTCCGGACTGGATCGCGAAACAGCTCTGCAAGCATGGTACATGCTCAGCTATTTTCTAAGTTTCATCGCAGCGGCCTATGTTCTAAAGAAATTCGAGCTTAAGCCGCTGGCCGTGGCATTGGGGGCTGCATTCTTCACGTTCGGTTTGCCCGTCCTCGGACAAGAGAACCATATCCAGCTTTTCTATCGCTTTTGCGTGCCTCTCACCTGCTATGCTTTCTGGCAATTCTCCCAAAAGCAACAATTCAAATACCTTGTCTTAACCTTATTCTGGCTTGTATGGCAGTTCTACTTGACCATCTACATTGGTTACTTTTTATCCATATTGCTCTTCGCCATTACAGTAGGGCTGCCCTTCATTCAAAAAATCTCACTCGGCAATATATTGCTCTATTGGCCCAGGTTGATTAAAAAGGCCTGGCAGAATTCAAAAATAAGCACCAATGTGCTCTCCTTGCTTTTAATAGCGGCATTTTTACTGGCACTGGTTGCTCTATTTCGCCCCTATGAGCTTGCGTCAAAAACTTATAGATTCCCGCGTTCATGGACTGATGCTTCAGAAATGCTCCCACGGGTTCAGAGTTATTTCATTGCCGATAATGACATTTTATGGCAACCCTTCGCTTCCATCATCGCTCCTCTGACTGCAAAAATTGTGCAGTATCGCTGGGAACATCAATTATTTATTGGGATACCGGCAATCATCTTGTTGGTTGTGGGATTCCTTTGGCGGTTTCGATCTCCACATCGGAAAATGGTATTCCTTTTCATCGCCGCGGCCGCTATTCTCGTCCTGCTTACATTGAATATAAAAGGACACACCGTATATAAATTTCTCTGGGCTTTGCCCGGTTTTAGCAGCATCAGGGCCATTACACGCGTTATCCTCGTAATGATGTGGCCCATCACACTGTTCATCTCCGTTGAGGCCGATGCGTTGTTGCGAATTTCGGTCAAGCCCTATATCTTTACATCTCTTGTCATTTTGTTGCTGGGCTTGACGGTGGCCGAATCCACTTTCTATAACCACCAGACTTTTTCAAAGGCGGACGCGCAAGCACGCCTGCAAAATCTGAAAGCACAAATCCCAACAACCTTGCCCAAAGATCCCATACTATATGTCTGGAATTCAGGCAAAGACCCTGATTACGCAACCGAATTGGATGGCATGTTGCTGTCTCAAGACTTAGACTGGCCAACGTTGGATGGCTACTCCGGTAATGCTCCAAGCGGCTGGGGCGTGGCAACCACTTGTGATCAGGTAAGTGTCAGAATCAAAAATTACGTCAATTTTGCCAGAACAAAAGACCCAACGCTTTATACTGATCTCCTGTCACGGGTGGTTCCAATCGGACCCGAAAAATGTGACTTGTCTGCCCAAATGCCATGACAGTCTCTGGGATGCATGGGTATTGTTCAATTGCTCGGGCTGAAGTAACGCCGCAATAATCGACCGGCCATTTCGCCCACCTGTCCGTTCGGATCGAGCGTCAGCGCCTTGTTCAATGGGCCTTCTGCCTTCTGTGGCAAATTCCAATCCAAATAGAGCTGTCCAAGATGCAAATAAGCCGAGGCATAGCTGCTATCCGCTGCAATTGCTTCCAGCAAAAACTTTTCGGCGTTGTCATAATCCTGGAGCACGTAAAGCACCAGGCCCATGGTATCTAAGGAAGCAGCACTTTTCGGGTCTATCAACACAGCCTGGCGGGCAGCCGGCAGCCCGGTTTCCGTCACTTGAATATTATTAAGCACGCAAAATTCGGCCAGATCACGCCAATAACTGGCATCATTGTTTCCCGCCAGAGTGGCAGCCTCTTGATAATAGCCCAGGGCACTATTCACATCGCCAGCATCCAACGATACATCTCCCATTTCCTTTTGCCAGGATGGATCATTGGGCATGTCCGCGGCTATTGCAGCCAGATATACCAATGCTACGTCGGGCCGGTTCTGGCGGCGCCAATACTGCACCAGTGCAGCACGTACAACGTCCGATTGCGGATCGAGCGATTGAGCCTCCACCAACGCCGAATAACCTGCTTTTCCGGATTGCTGTAGAGCCTCACCTAACAACGCCCACGCATCGGCATTGCTCGCATCGGCTTGCGTTGCTTGTTCGAAAGCGTGTGACGCCAGGTCCCATTCATTGAGTTTGCCCAATACTTGACCGATGAATATCCAGTGGTCGCTTTCACTCGACGCCGGGTTGAGGATCGCAGCTTTCAAGTCCTGCACCAACTCGTTCCGGCTTGCAGGTTGAGTGCCCGCCTGGTCCAGATATCGGATGGCTTCTTGAGGGGCTTGACTTGCCAGAACCACACCCAATTCATAAGCGATATCTTTATTCCCTGGAGATTGCTCGAACCAGGCCAACAAGGTGTTGACCAAATCACTCCAGTCTTCCTGGCGTCGTTGCGCGATTGCCAGTTCGGAAAACAGGCTGCCCGGCAAGCCACTCTTGGCAGAAAGCTTGTGCCAGGTTTCTTTGGCCTGATCGGCATTGCCTGCTGCTAAATAGGCCTGGCCCAGTTCATATTGCCCATTCAGTGATAATCCGCCAATCGCATCAGCCCATTGGAATGCTTTCACTGCGTCGCCGGGCTGTTTGCCTTCCATCTCATTTTCGCCAATCTGTTCCCACAAATCAGTGCGCCACGGCTCCCACTGTGCGGCCAACAACAATTCATCCGCCGCGCGCAATGGCTGCCCAACCGACAGTGCCACCTGTGCAGCTTGCAGATGGGCTTCCTCACCCTGTGCGCGTGGCGAAATGCCGGTTAGTAAAACCACTGCCATGGCCGCAACAATGATTCCAACGACTTCCAGGTGCTTTCTATCCATCTCGCGTTTTATTATAGCAGCGAGCCAGTCGTATGATCTGTTAAATCTTAAAATATGATTTACCCCTTTTATAAATAATCATCGCAAGGTAAAATCTATCGCTGTCAACCTAGACGCGATCAAAAAGTTTCTACGCCGAAATGATGATCGCATTTGAATGCCGATTTTCCAGGCATTCAGTATCGTTTATTGTGGAGTCATTAATGGTAAAGAAGATTAAATCCCTCGTTGTACGTGCTTATTTTTGGACAGTACATTTATTGGAGCAATGGCTTGCAGTCTTGTTTTCCCAAGAACGCGAGAAACAGAATCGCTGGTTTAGCCGAGTTTGGCTGGTGGCCGTCTTTCTTGGAATGATTTTCGTATGGGGGCGATTCCTCTGGTGGGGAACAGTCGGACTCAATTATCAAGACTGGGGACAAATCACCATCCCGCGTGTCAATATCATTCGCGAGGCATTGGAAAGAGGAATCCTTCCGCTTAATGTTGGTGATCCCAGCACGCTCCACAACATGACGGATCGCTTTCTGTCGATCCAAGATGTCATTACAACCCCCGAGATGGTGATGCTACTGTGGGTACCGGTCAATTACTATATTGTGGTGGAATTCTTTATCTATCTCATTATTGCAACGCTAGGACTATTATGGATAAGAAAGCATTTCCATCTGTCACTGATCGCCTATAGCGTAATGTATGTCTTGTTCATGTTTAATGGCTATATTCAAGCACATATCGGAGAAGGGCATTTCACCTGGGGTGCTTACTTCCTCTTCCCCTGGTTCATCGCCCTGGTGGTGTTGCTTTTGGAAGGCAAAGCCAACTGGCGCTGGCTGGCTGCAATTTCATTCATGTTTCTTTACATGCTTCTGGTGGGCGGCGAACACCTGTACGTCTGGTTACTGATCTTTTTAGGGTTTCTGGCATTGGTTTGTTTTGATCGCATCAAATGGATCTTGGGTGCGATGGTTGCTTCAGTATTCATTGGCGCTATTCGTCTATTACCGCCTGCCCTTATTTACTTTGAGCTCAAATCCCGTTTTCCCTTCATATCAGGCTTCCCATCCCTGTATTACCTTGGCATGTCGATGGTTACCCTGGTCACCCAGAACATTTCGGCCTGGAATATTTCAGACCCGTTGGGTCCCTGGGAATATGATGTCTATGTCGGGCTAATAGGCACGGCCTTCCTTTTCTATTTCGGAATTTGGCAGTGGTACAAACAACGCCAATTCCATCCCGAACTCACTTGCCTGGCATTGCCATCGCTGGCATTGGTGATCCTATCCATCGGCAACATTTACGAATACTTCGAGCGCCTGCCCATCCCGCTTCTTTCCGGCGAGCGCGTCAGCACCCGTTTGATCGCCGTCCCGCTGACTGTTGTGATCGTCATGTCTGCCATCTATTTTCAAAAATGGCTGGATGAACGGAAATTGAGCAATATGGCCATGATTGGGGCGTTAACGTTAGGCGGTGTCCTTTTCTACGAGCTCAAATATCACGCCATTACCTGGAACACCCAAGCGCTTTACCTCGGTGCATCTTATCATTGGACGTACGATAGAGTTTATTTGGGTAATCACTACGATCCACCCTACATTACCATTTTGATCGTGGGACTCGCTCTGACCGTATTAACCGCGACGTTCCTGGTGGTCATGGCGCGACGAGAACACAACAAACAGAAAAGAAGTCAAGTGAGCCAGCCTGCCTTATAATGGCTCACACTTGCCTTGCGTCCGTTA
>Ga0335069_10013416_pt1 | contig 11503 bp, 8 predicted proteins | sample Lox_Sample_11_FD_206714 | JGI IMG/M metagenome (GOLD analysis project Ga0335069, IMG submission 206714) | Soil microbial communities from Loxahatchee National Wildlife Refuge, Florida, United States - Lox_Sample_1.1 | ecosystem: Environmental > Terrestrial > Soil > Wetlands | place: USA: Florida... | reverse complement strand
GTTTTAGGAGCATGCCGAGAGAGCGCGCTTCTTCGAGCAGCGACATTTGCCCAGAGACAGGGTCTTGCGCGCCATTGACCCAGGCATCGTGATGGTTGCCGCGCACGATCCACTCGTCCGGCGCTACGCTGCCCGGAATTTTTACAATGACGTCATAGACGGGCTTGATATCCCAGTTGAACTCGAGTTTCAAGTGGACTTTTGCCGGTCCGGGTCCGACATGATAGGGAATCGGCAGCGAGCCGCGCCATTCCTCCGGGGCCATGGGGCCGGAGACGGCCGCCAGCAGCGGCTGCGCATCGCCGTAGGAGATCGGCATCACGGGAATCTTCGTAATGCTTTTCGCGTCCTTGACGGCGAGGCGTTTCACGTCTCCGGTCGCGCCGACTCCGGGCGTCAGCGGATCGCCCGGGTTCGACGACGCGAAGTCCATGACGCTGCCGCGCTGTACGCCGTCGGGATTGCGCATCGGGCCCTTGGGAAAGACGTCGTCGACGGTGTAGCCGTCGTCTTTCGGCTCCGAATAGATGAGGCAGCCGATGGCGCCATGTTCGGCCGCGATCTTCGGCTTTACGCCGCGCCAGGAGTGGTAGTACTTGGCGATCACGATCGCGCCCTTCACTGAAACTCCCAACCGGTCGAGTTTTTCGTAGTCTTCCGGCAACCCGTAGTTCACGAACACCAAAGGCGCCGTTACGTCTCCATCGATCGAGTAGGCATTGTAGGTTGGGAGTTGCTCGGACTTCTGATTCGAAGTGGGATCGGTGGCAACGACCGGTTCATCGAGTTTGGCGGTGAATTTGGTGGGAGCGACCATTTCGAGAACACGCACCTTGGGGGTCGGGAACAGGACATCGAATTGTTCGATGTGCGCGTCGAGCCCCCACTCTTTGAAATGTGCCAGAATCCACTCGGCGTTGTCCTTGTCGTAGGCAGATCCTACGTGATGTGGACGGGCCGAGAGACGGCGCATGTATTCGCGGAGATTGGCGGGGTCGGGGATCGCGCGGAATTTCGCTTCCCAGTTACGCTCGCTCTTGTTGTTTGCCGCCGAGTAGCCCAGGAGAGCGGTTTCGCTGGAACCTTGAGAATCAGCCCCGAGCGACAGAGATGGAACGAGCAAGCAAAGGATGAGAAGCAACGAAAGTGTGCGCATGAGGCTCCCTAAAGGTGGGTTAGTGCTTGGCGGACATTATACCGAGGCGAGCGGGGGTGTGGTTGATCTTGAGTTCAAGCTGAGCCAACCACAAAATACAGGGTTGTTGAGGGAATAGGGGTCCTTCGAGTTCGTTCGGCTCGCTTCGCTCACCTCACTCCGCTCAGGATGACATTGGCAAGAAATCACAAACTCTCAGGATGTCAGGGGGAAACGATTTCTCTGCGACATGGTTTTCGGCGGGGTTAGCCGGCTTGGCTGGTGGGGCGCTGCAATGGGGAGTGGAGAATTCTTTCAATTTTTTCGATCAGGTTGCGGCGAGAGTAGGGTTTGGCGAGAAAGTAGGTTTGCGAGCCAGCGTCATCGCAGTCGTATTCGGGGCTTCCGTAACCGGATGTGACCAACACTTTGATTTCGGGCGAGCGGTGGCGAAGTTCCAGCCCCAGCTGTTCGCCGGTTTGGCCGGGCAACACCATATCGGTCATCACGAGATCGATGGAATGCGCGGAACTCTCGTAGATTCCCACCGCGGATCTCGCGTCGGCGGCTGAGAGCACAGTGAATCCGGCGCCTTCCAGAATGCCGCAGGTGGCTTCGCGCACGAAAGGCTCGTCTTCCACGAGGAGGATGGTTTGCCGGGAGCGCTCGGCGCCTTGAGGGAATGAATGGGCCGTCATCGAAGTCCTCCGCCTTGCCAGAACAGCGGAGGACCGGTGCAATCGATGTTCCGCTCGGCTGTAGCGACGGTGTGCGAAGGGAGGTAGCTGCTCCGGGCTATTTGGGGGCGGTCAAGATGGTCTGCTTGGGATCGACGACGACCTTGCGGACTTTGGCGGGCGTGGTAAAGCGAAATGAGGTTTCCTTTCCGTCGGCTAAGACCTCGCCGAGGTAAACCAAAGAGTTAGTGGCGGATTCGGCATAGATCGGGACGGCAGTGATGAGATTTTCGGGCGCGTCCTTTTGTACGATGATGCCGGAAACGGTCGTCACGCCCGCCTTTTCGGTCGTTCGAATTTCGCGCGTGGAAAGCTCGGGCATCGCTGTGCCGTTAATCCAGCTATCCACAAACCAGTCCAGCTTGTGACGATTGTCGTACCATAACGGGCGCGGCAGTTCCTCTTCGAAAATCTGCATCAGGTCGGTTGTGCTCATGCTTTTGCCGCCGAAGCGCTCCACCGCTTTGCGAAGCACGCGAAAAAAAGGCTCATCTGGATTTTCCGCCCCCCGGGGCACGCGGGGTCCAGACTCGGCATCGCGCATCATCGATCGAAGCATGTGTAACAGCCACGTCCCGCGCTCGTAGGTGATGAGATCGTATCCTGCGGGGAAATGGGAAGAAACAAGCCGTTGCCCGAGAGTCACTGGGCCGGCTTCACGCAGGAACTCATCGTCTTTGTTCTTGCTGGCAAGGTCGTTGCGATACTTTTCGAGAATGTCATGAAAGCGTCCCGGATTCTGGCGTTCCAGGATCAGCAAAGCGGAGTAGTTGGCCAGGCCCTCCATCATCCACTGGTCGCGATAGCCCTTCCAGAGAATGAGGTCACCCCACCATTGATGGGCAATTTCATGCGCGAGAACCAGGTTGCTCAGCTCGCGAAAAAGAGGCTTGATATGCAGGTCTTCCTGTTCGCGCGGATTCAGGAAGGCAAAGCTCGAAAGGAAGACCATGCCCGGCCAACCCTGGCTCAGGTCTCCCGGCATCTGGGTCAGAGCAAGGGAGCTATAGGGAAAGGGGCCGAACCACTTGGAGAAACTGGTGATCACTTCCGCGCCCCGATCGGCGACGGGCTGCGCGTTGCGGGCCGGCGACGGTGGCGGCGGGGTTGTGGTGATCACAGGAGTTGGCGCGTCTCCGGTTCTGCGAGGCCCCGGGAATGTGGGCGGAACAACCAGCTCGGGAGCCGGCTTGGGAAAAGTCTTTTCGACTCCCCCGGTGGCAAACGCGCGAACAACAATTTTTCCAGACTTTGCCTCGGTGCGCTGGTAGCGTCCCAGGTTGAAGCCGGCGACGACGATCGGCCGTTCCGAGACCCAATGAGACACAGTTTCCCCAGCCGCTTCTACATTGGTTTCTGCCTCGCCGCCGGTTGGCGAGGTCAATTTACCGGTCGCGACTAACGTCCATTTCGCCGGGTAGCGAAACTCCATATCGAAAGTGGCGGGGCTCAGCCCGGTGTTGGGATACCAATTGCCGCGCGCTCCCACATAAAGAAGACCACTGCCGGCGTCGGAGAGTACGTCGCCGGCGTAACGGAAAGTAAGTTTCATCTGCTGGCCGGTTTTGAGTTCAGCGGGAAAAACGATGCCCACCAAGTCATTTCCCTTTCGCCGAAGCTCGGTGCCGGCGAGCGCTGGGTTCTGGAGAAAGTCGACGGGCTTTCCTTCGGCGGTAACGGACTCGACTTTCAAAAACCGCGACAACTCGAAGAGGAGCATCCGCGGTCCGCCGTTGCGGACGCGAATCTCGACTTGTGTTTCGGCCTTCAGTTCGGTCGGGGGATGAACTGCCGCGTGGATCTGAAACGCAGTACAAGATACGTTTCCCAATCGTGGAGGCGCCGCGTGGCTAGCGGGGACCGGAGGGACAAAAGAGGTCCAGACGTCGAAGAACGTTTCGTCATTGCTGGTGCGGGCTTGCCCTGCCCAGAGCGGCTCGGAATTGGTGGCATCCCAGAAAATTTCGAAAGCGCCGAGCGTTTTGCCAATCAGGTGCGCGTGCAACAACGATGGGAAGGTGCGTGACGTTGCGCCCTGGGCCTGCGGTGGAAGGAAATGGCTGAAGTCGAGCAACAACCGCAAAGCATCGAACTCGCCGAGCTTCTCCGCGGTTTCGCCCCACTCCTGCAGGAATTCAGCGGCATCGGCGGCGGGGGAGAGGTAGGGGCGAAGGACCTCGGCCGTGTCGTCGTTAAAGCGAAGATAACCCGAGGTGAACGGCTCCTCGAGAATGGCCATCTTGGTAAAAAGAGCCATGGACGCGCGCTCTACGCGGTTTGGCGGGCGAAGCAGGACCTCGCCATCGCCGGCGAAGAACGCTCCTGTGATGCGGCCACAGATGTCTTCGGTAAAGGCCAAGGCGCCGTCTTCGAAAGACAAATCGAGAGTCGGCTTGCGAATCGAGGCTTCGCGAATGTGGTAGACGCGTGCCGGGTCGAGCTTGACGGAGCGAATTCTGGAATAGAGTTCCCCAGTGGTTTGCGGGCAAGATGAGCCAGTCGGGGCTCCCCAAGCGCACGCGATGGCGACGAGGCACCATGCCAAGCCGCACATACAACGCGACCGAACCAGCACCTTGGTCACCTACGAAGCCCTCCACGTGCGTTGCTAGAATCAGCCGAGTGCGAATCCTATCCTTCATTCTAGTGCTTTTGGCGGCTGTTCCCACGGCGGCCGACGTCATCCATCTCAAGAATGGGCGGAAGATTTGGGCGGATCAGGTCCGCGAGGATCAGAAGAAAGACCGCATTGAATACGACGTTGGCGAGGACACCTACGCGATTCCGAAGGCATCTGTCGATCACATCGACGCGGGTGGGGCGGCTCCGGCTGGTTCCGGGACGGCTCATGCCGCCGCGCCGGACTACACGCCCTCAGCATCTTCGTTTGGCCAGGAGAGCGATGTTGCCGGGCAAGTGATTCGCGAAGGGAAAGTCGACGTCGATGCGCTGGCGGCGCTGCGCCGTGGCAATCCGGAACTGGCGACCGTCGCCTATTTTGTCGCGGGAAAGAATGCGTTTGAGCAGGGCAATTTCCCGCAGGCCAAGATGTACTGGGAATCGGCTCTTGGCTTTCAGCCCGACAACCCGACGCTCCTTGTTTATTACGCGGGCTGCCTGATCCGCACGGGACACGCGAAAGACGCGCTTTCGTATGCCGAGCATGCCGTGCGCGTAGCTCCGGAGTCGCCGGATACTTTGGCCATGCTGGGGTTTGTCCAATTTGCGAACGACCACACTGCGGAAGCGGTCAAGTCCTGGAAGAAGTCGCTGGCGATTCGTCCCGACGCCACGGTGAAGCAGTATCTGGACCGAGCCGAACGCGAATCGAGCGCAGAGTCGAATTTTTCGCAGAACGAGAGCAGCCATTTCAATTTGCACTTTGAGGGCAAAGACACGCCGGAAAGCCTGCGCCGCGACCTGGTTGCCGCGCTCGATTCCGATTTCGATTCGCTTGCGAGCGATCTGGGATACTCGCCGCGCAACACGATCGCGGTCACGCTCTACACGCAGCAGGCGTTTTTTGATGTAACTCGAGCCCCGGCCTGGAGTGGCGCAATCAACGACGGGAAGCTGCGCATTCCAGTGAGTGGGGTGAGCACGGTGAACTCCGACCTGGCCCGCGTGCTCAAGCACGAGCTGACGCACTCGTTCATTTCCCAGATGTCGAACAATCGCTGTCCGACCTGGCTGAACGAGGGCATTGCGCAAATGGAAGAGGGGCGGTCGAGCGCATCGAACGGCCGGGTGCTATCCCAGATGTTCGCGGCGGGAGGGGAGATCCCGTACAACGCTCTGGAAGGCAGCTTCATGAGCTTTAACGGGCCGCAGGCGGTGGTGGCCTATGCCGAGTCTCTGGCCGCCGTCGAATACGTACGCGATACGTACGGGATGGGCGACATCCAGCGCATCCTCGAACGGCTGTCGCAGGGCAGCTCCACCGAAGCTGCGTTACGCAGCACAATTCACTCCGATTATCGCCAGCTTCGCGACGATATGGCCAAGTGGTTGGACGGCAAGTACGGCCACTAGCAAGGGTTTTCGCGTTTTTCCATGTGGCCCGTTTTGCTCATTGCTCCGCCCCCGGGGAATGTGCTAACTTCGCCCGGTCATGAAGGCGCTGTTTTCCAAGGTTTTTGGAACGGCGGAGGTTGAGCCCCCGCAGATTGTGCAAGCCGATGCACCCGCCTTGCAAGGCGCGGCGATGTCGGTGGCTTATTTTTCTCCGCAGACCGGCGGTGATTTTCACGCCTTTGCGCGGGTCAGCCCGACGCGATTCCTTTTCGGTTTGCTGGACGTGGCGGGCAAGCGCGAGACGAATCACGCAATCCTGGAGGCAGCAGGTTCTTGCTTTCACAATTCTGCAACGGATCTTTTTGCCGGGGCGGAACTGAACGAATCCGAGGCGATGATCGAACTCTCACGGCGTTTGAATCTTGAGATCATGCGCGCCGCCGGCGGTGTTCGTAGTTGCCCCGCTTTTGCCGGATGCTACAACGAGGAACTTGGCACGGTCTGCTACGTCAATGCCGGGCACACTCCGGCGCTGCTGTGCGATGAAAGCGGAGTTACCGAGCTGAGCGCTACAGGCCTTCCTCTTGGCTTGTTCTCTCTTGCGCCAACTGACGCCCGCATCGTGGGCCTTGGAGGGGCGGGCTCGATCGCAATCGTGTCGCGCGGAGTGGTGGAGGCGGAGAACAGGCGCTCCGAGTTCGGCTTGGCGGGCGTGAAGAACGCCATGCAGATCAAACCACCATCGGCCAAAGAACTTTCCCAGCGCATTCTCCAGGAAGTGCAGTCGTTCGTTCACGCCGTGCCGAAACATAACGATGTGACGGCGCTGGCGCTGATGCGCGTCGCGTAGGGGACTTCTCCGGATGGCCTAAAGTGCCGGGCCCTCGGGCGCTGAAGCGCCGACGTATTTTCAATGGCTTGGTGGCACGAGTGGAACTCGTGCCCTTCCCAAGCTAGTTTCCACCCGCCAGCAACTCGAGAAATGCTCTGGCTCGTCCTCGAAGTTTGGTTTCGCCCGCTTATCCAGCGTAAAATAGGCGGAAAGCTGCTCCCTAACCTAGATTCCAGAGAGCCTTGCGATGAAGAAAACCAGCTCATTTGTGTTGACGATAGCCTGTGCCGCCCTGCTTTCGATCCCGATGGCGGCCGATACGGTGATCGAAGAGATCATTGCCCGCGTGAATAACCAGATCATTACGCGTTCGGAATACGCGCGCAGCCGCGATCAGCTCAAACAGGAAGTGCAGCAGCAGGAGTCAACGAACGCCGACCGCGTGTTCAGCGAAAAGCAACGCGATGTTTTGCGCGACCTGATCGACCAGCAGCTTCTGCTGCAAAAAGGGAAGGACCTGGGAATCACGGGCGACACGGAACTGATCAAGCGCCTTGACGAAATGCGCAAGCAGATGAATCTGGAGACGATGGAAGACCTGGAAAAAGCGGCGCAGGCGCAGGGTGCTTCCTACGAAGAATTCAAGGAAAACATGCGCAACCAGATCATCACGCAGCGCGTGATTGGACAGGAAGTGGGCTCGCACCTGGCGATGGACAAAGGGGATGTGCAGCGGTTTTACAATGAGCATCGTTCCGAAATGGAGCGGCCCGAACAGGTGCGGCTCAGTGAAATACTGATTTCGCCGAAGGTGGCGACCAAGGCGCCAGGTTTCGACGGCAAGCCTGTCCCGCCAACCGACGCGGAGAATGAAGCGGCGTTGGCTGCGGCGAAAGCGAAGGCCGAAGATCTTCTCGACCAGATTCGCAAGGGCGGAAAGTTCGCCGAGTTGGCGAAGAAGAACTCGGACGGGCCAACGGCCAAGGAAGGCGGCGATCTCAGGCCCTTCGATCGCGGCATGCTCGCCAAGGAGCTTGAAGACAAAGTTTTTGCCCTGAAGCCGGGCGAGGTCACCGACGTCATTCGGACCAAGCAGGGCTACCTGATCTTGCAGGTGAATGAGCATACGGCCGCGGGTGTTCCGCCACTGAAAGATGTGGAACCGCGCATCCAGGATGCCCTGTACATGCAGAAGCTGCAGCCGGCGCTGCGAATTTACCTGACAAAGCTCAGGGAAGACGCTTTCATCGACATCAAGCCGGGCTACATCGATTCCGGCGCCAGCGCAAAGCAGACCAAGCCGATCGAGACGACGGTAAAGGAAGTGTCCGCCAAGAAGCTCAAAAAGAAAAAGAAGCTCGGCGTTTTTTAGGCTAAGCTGTTTTCGTCAGAGTTGCACGTGCGGCGGCGAGGACGCCGCCGCGACTGCCGGCGAGTCGCCGGCGCTACTTTCCATCGAGGCTCATGAAAGAGTTCTTCATCTGCGATTGCGTGAAGCAGGAAAACAAGGTCATCACGTCAAGCTTCGTGGTCGCGTCCAAGCAAGTGAAGGCCAAGAAGAGCGGCGAGCCGTATCTGGCGCTGATTCTCGCCGACCGCACTGGGCAGATCGAAGCCAAGATGTGGGACAACGTCGAGGAATTTATCGACGGCTTCGAACAAGAAGATTTTCTCAAAGTCAAAGGGCTCATTAACCGATACAAGAATCGATTTCAGCTCACGATTCACAAGCTGCGGAAGCTGGGCGAGGCGGAGATCGATTTCGCCGACTACCTGCCAAAAACAACCAAGGACATTGGAGAACTCTGGCGGGAACTGGCCGGGTTAGTGGCAACCTTTCAAGACTCGGATTTGAAGGCGCTGATCGAGCTTTTTATGGCCGATCCGGAGATTGCCGAAGCTTACCGCAACGCTCCCGCAGCAAAGACACTGCACCATGCCTACATTGGAGGCTTGCTGGATCACGTCGTCTCGCTCTTCCGGTCCTGCGATCTGGTGTGCCAGAACTACCCGCAAGTCAACCGCGATCTTCTATTGGCGGGCGCATTTTTTCACGACATCGGGAAGATCCACGAATTGACGTATAAGCGATCTTTTTCCTATACAACGCGCGGCCAGCTGCTCGGGCACATGATTATTGAGCTCGAAATGCTGCAGAGTAAGATCGCAAAGCTGCCGGATTTCCCCGCGGAAAAGAAAACTTTGATCGAACACCTGATCATCAGTCACCACGGGCAGTACGATTTCGGATCGCCCAAGCTGCCGATGTTCGCCGAAGCGCTGATGCTGCATTACCTCGACGATCTCGATTCGAAGATGGAAGCGATGCGCGCGCATTTTGAGCGCGAAGGCGGGCTTGACGGCCCGTGGAGCAGTTACAACGCGTCGTTGGGTCGGCCCCTGCTTGATTCGAAGAAGTTTCTGCAGGGAGAAAAGACCGAGGCTGCGGATACTGACCCGCAGAGCGCACCCATATTTCCAGAAGAAAAGGCCAGCGCAGAAACGAGCAATTCTTCATCCCCTCCAAATCTGTTTAGCGAACAGAAGGCGTAGTACGCGGGGCGCGCATCGACGTCCCTGTGATTGCCGCCTTCGGTTTGCAGACTCCGTCAACTTCGGATAGAGTTTTGCCCTCAGGGAATTCTTCCAATCAGGAGGCATCAGTTATGCGTTCTCGCACACTCTTTGTGCTTTGCATTCTTCTCGCGTTAGCGCTCGCCGGTTGTTCGAGTAAGCCGGCCGATACCAGCAATTCGGCAGCACCGGCGGCTGCGCCATCGGGTTCCGCACCGGCTGGTGGCAACAGTGGAGGCGGAACTGCGGCTCCAGCGAAGGCAGCCGAACAGACGCCGCCACCTGCTCCTCTTGTAGTACCGGAAGGCACGACCTTGACGGTAAGGCTCGGCCAGTCGCTCGGATCGAAGATCAGCACGGCGGGAGAATCCTTCTCGGCAAGTCTGGCAAACGCGGTGGAAGTCGATGGGAAAACCGCAATCCCGGCTGGCGCCAAGGTGCTGGGCACGGTCGTTGATGCAAAACCGCTCGGCAAGTTCAAGGGCGGCGCATCGCTTGAAGTTCGCTTGACCTCGATTGTGGTGGACGGCGAAGAACACACGATTCACACTTCTGCGGTGAGCCGGGCCGAAAAAGGTAAAGGCAAACGGACTGCAGTTCTTGCCGGTGGTGGCACAGCCCTGGGCGCCATCGTCGGTGGAATTGCGGGCGGAGGCAAGGGCGCGGCGATCGGTGCGTTAGCCGGTGCCGGAGCTGGCGGCGCGGGCGCTGCGTTCACTGGAAATAAGGAAATCGTTCTTCCCGCCGAGGCGGCCTTGAGCTTTAAGCTGACACAGCCGCTGGAGCTGAAAGCGAAGTAACGGCTCGCTGAATCTGTCTTGGTGAGACTTCCGGCCGCCTGTCATCGGCGAGAGATGCCGAGAGCTGGCGGCCGGATTTGCACATCTCCGCTCCGGATCCCGTATGGATTTCTCGTCTTTCTCCGCCATCAGCTTCGACTGTTACGGCACTCTGATTGACTGGGAAGCTGGGATACTGCCCGTGCTGCGAACGCTCCAGTCCGGCCACGGCGTGAATTTCGACGACGCAAAGTTGCTTGAGCTTTACGGCGAGTTTGAAGCCGAAGAGGAGGCGGGGCCTTATCGCAGTTATCGGGAAGTCTTGCACGGTGTGGTGCAACGCTTTGCGGAGCGAATTGGAGGCCGCCCGCAGGCGCATGAGATGGGGCTGCTCGCCGAGTCAGTGCCAAGCTGGCCGCCGTTCCCGGATACGGTGGAAGCTCTGCGGCGGCTGAAGACTCGCTACAAACTTGTCGTGATCTCGAACATTGACGACGACCTGTTTGCTGTCACGAGAAAACTGCTCGGTGTAGAATTCGATCCCGTCATTACGGCGCAGCAGGCCAGGAGCTACAAACCATCGCTGAACAATTTTCAGCTGGCGCTGAAGACGTTGCAGCTTCCTCCGGCGCGGCTTTTGCATGCCGCGCAGAGTATTTACCACGACGTTGTTCCCGCGAGTTCGTTGGGGATTTCGACGGTCTGGGTGAATCGAAAGTCGGCGCGGCCGGGGGTAGGGGCGGTGAGAGCGGCGATGGGGAAGCCGGACTTGGAAGTCCCGGATCTGGCGACGCTGGCGGAGATGGTCTGCAACTGGTAGCGGCGTGTCGTAGAGAATTCGTTCGCGCTCGTACGAGGAGAATTCCTTGACGGCACCGTGCGATGGAAGGAGTAGGGATCCTTCGACTCCGCGGAAGTTCACTTCGTGAACTTTCGCTACGCTCAGGATGACATAAGAAGGAACCTCAGATTACGTCTGCACCGGCACGGGCAAGATCTTCTTCTGAATGGCAACCGTGACCAGTTGCGCCTTGTTGTGAATATCGAGCTTGCGCATCAGATTAAACTTGTGCGCTTCCACGGTCTTTACGCTGACGCCGAGCGCCGAGGCAGCCTGACGGACCGTCTGCCCCTCTGCAAGCAACTTCATGACTTCGCGCTCGCGGACAGTCAGCGTACTCCGGCGGGTTGGCACTTGCGAGGAACCACGCTTCAAAGCGACTTCGCGAAGCTGGTTCAGAATTTGTGGGCTCCACGATCGTTCCCCACGACGAACCTCGCGCAGCGCGCGCAGCAACAATGGGGCGGGCGTGTCCTTCAGCAAATACCCGCTCGCGCCTGAGCGCATTGCTTCCTGAATGTATTCCTTGTCTTCGTGCATGGTGAGGAACACGATCCGGGAACCGGGGCAGTTTTCTTCGATCAGGCGGCC
>Ga0335069_10013415_pt1 | contig 11504 bp, 10 predicted proteins | sample Lox_Sample_11_FD_206714 | JGI IMG/M metagenome (GOLD analysis project Ga0335069, IMG submission 206714) | Soil microbial communities from Loxahatchee National Wildlife Refuge, Florida, United States - Lox_Sample_1.1 | ecosystem: Environmental > Terrestrial > Soil > Wetlands | place: USA... | reverse complement strand
TTCGACGATCACCCGATGCTGGATTTCCTGCCCAACCGCGTGCTGTCGGTGCGACAGAACGAGGCGGCGCTCGCCGCCGCGGCGCTGCAGCGGTTGCTTGAGCGCCGCGGCCGCGCCGAGCCCGCGCCGCCGCCGATCGCGGTGGCTTGCGAGTTGGTGCGGCGCGGATAACCTCGCCACGCCGCCGCTCCGCGGGCGCCGCGGCGGGACGGCGCAAGGCGCGGCGACGGCGCCGCTCGACCGACGCGGACAGCGTCGGCTGAGGCGCTGCGAGAAGAGGGAAGGACGACGCCAGCGGGGGGCTGCGATCGCCGATTCAACGCGCAGGCGACGCAGAAACGCTCAGGTGCGCGTGCGGCGATTGCGAGGGCTCTTCGATCTGGCGAACCTCGACCCGCCCTTGCGCCGGCCAGACGCGCAGGGCGCGCGCCTGGCGGCCGCCGAGGTCGGCCGACAACAGGGCGATCCGCCGATTGCGGAGAAAGGCGGTCGCGAACTCGGCGTTTCGCTGGCCGACGGCGCTGCCGATCAGGTTGGCGCCGCCGAAAATCCGCGCCTGCAGCCGGCCGAGGTTTGCGCCGCGAGCGGCCAGCGACTCGATCAGCCGCTCCATCAGGAACATGCCGCCGACCTTGAGCGCGTTCGGTCCCCCGCACGCGTCGGCGTAGGGCAGCAGGAAGTGGTTGACGCCCCCGACTCCGACTTTCGGGTCCCACACGCAGGCCGCGACGCAAGAGCCGAGCACCAGCTGGAAGCTGACCCGCGGATCGGCCGTCGTTTCGCAATCGCCGGTCAGCACCGGGCGAGACGAAGCCATGCCGTTCATTCCGCCCTCCGCCGTCAACCGAGGCGCCGCTTTGCGCAGGCGAAATGATCGCAAAAGGCGGGCGGCAAACTTTGTGCGGGCGCAAGAAAAGCGTGGCTTGCGCGTCCGTTGGATTACCTAGGGGTGAGCTCGCAGGGTTTCATGCCTCGCCTTGAGCCATTGGCTCGTAAGACGAACCGGCAGGCGCGCTTGACAGGGACGCCCGCGTCCCTGAGAGACCGATTCCGAGAAGGCGCCTCTCGCTCTCGCGGCTCGAACGCCAGTCGAGGACGCGCCCGTTCAGAAACGGTACGCCACCGAGAGCTGCCCGGTGACGCCGGCGCTTTGGGCGCCGAGCGCCGCGATCGCCTGGGCCGTGGCTTCGAAGCCGCCCCGTCGCGCGGCGACGCTCAGGCCGCCTTGCACGAGGTAGGGGCTGTCGAAGGCCGCTGTCTGGGCGATCCGGAAACCGTAGAGGCTTCCCAGGCTGGATGCCGTCGGAGGGCCGAGCGTCAGCTCGGCTTGCAGCGGAAACGCCGGCGCAATCGTCCATCCGCCGCCGGTCCACGCATTCAGCGCCACCTCCATTCCCGCCAACAGGCTCGGCGTGGTGTGGGCGAGGCGGCTGAAATCGAGCGCCAGCTCGCTGCCGCTTTCCTGAAAGCCGTCGAGGTCGACATGAGCGACCCTCAGGCCTGCCTGCGGCGTGAGGGTTGCGGCCGCCAGGCGGATCACGTCGCCCAGTTCGATCTGTCCGCTGTAGGCCATGCCGCCCGCGCCGCCGCTCGCCTCGCCCAATCCCCCGCCGAGCCGTCGCGAACCGTCGTAATCGACGCCGGCGAAATAGGCGCGCGCCGAGACGTAGGGTCCTTCGTCCAGCGAACCGAAGGCATAGCGCCCGCCCATGGCGCCGATCGCCGAGCCGACGTTGGCCGTCGCGCCGGCGCTGCTGACCGAGCCCCAGTCATAGCCGACGGCGGCAAACGCGCTGGCCCGCGCGTCGATGCGGTAGCTGACGCCCGCCAGCGGGCCGCCGCTGCGCTCCGCGCTGCTTGCCGCGCCGTCATGGGCGTCGGTGACGAAATTGCCAGCCAGGCCCGTCATCCACATGCGCCCCTGTCCCGGGGCGAGGTCGCGCCCGTCGACGGAAGCCGCCAAGGCGGCGTCGAGCCGGAAGGGCTGGCGCAGCAGATAGGCGGCCGCGTCGGCGCGCGCCTGTCCGCCCGCCTGCGACTGCACCCCGCCGAGCGTGCCGGCGTCGATCGCCGACTGAAGGTAGTAGTTGTACGCCGTGTAGGTCCCCGACAGCGGCGAATTCTGCAGCGCGTTCAGCAGCGCCGCGCCAGCGGCGGCGTTGCCGACGAACCCGCTCTGCCCCGGCAGGGTCAGGAACAGGACCATCTTGGCGCGCAGCACGTATATGTCGGCGCGGGTCAGCCCCAGCCCTTGCGTCAGATAGGCGTACATCGACTCGTCGAGCGTCGCCGCGGGATACATCTGCCTCACCTCGGCGATCGCCGCATCGAGATAGCTCGCCTGCACGCCGAACGTTGGATAGAGGATGTTCGCCGTGGCGAGCCCGTACTGAGCGACCGCCGTCTGATATTCGGCGGCGATCTGCGCCGAGGAGTAGGCGTTGGTCGCCAGATAGTCGTTGATGCGGGTCGTCAGATCGACGCCGGCGATCGTCTGCAGCAGAAACGACGTCCAGCCGGTTCGATCCTTGCCGGCCGAGCAGTGATACAAGACCGCCCCGTCGCTGTGCGCCAGGTCGAGCAGAACCTCGCCAAACCCGGCCGCTTGCGTCGGATCGCTGACGAACAGAGCGTACTGGGCGCCGAACTCCGCTGCGGCCTCCTGCGGGGTCGTCGGCAGGTTCCCCGGCGGGAAGGGCGACGGCGGCGAATTCGTGCCGTAGATGTTGATGTTGACGTAAGACGCGCCGGGCAGCGGCCGGTCCGGCGTCTCGTCGATCTCTTCGGGCGTGCGCAGGTCGATATCCTGGGTGATCGACAGCGACGACAGCGTGGCGAGATCGGCGTCGCTGACGTCGAGCTTCTCGGAGCGATAGAAGACGCCGGGCCGCATCACCCCGTCGTGGGCGGTGAGGTCCGCGAAGCCGGTCCCCCCGTAGCTCGCGGCGATGCCGGCGAGATCGCGGAAGTTGGAATCGGACGGCAGAAACGGCGTGGTGATCGCCTGTTGCGCGAAAGCCTGAGCGACCGCCAGCCAGAGTGCGGCCGGCGCCGCCGCGCCGAGCAGAATGCGTTGCATCGAACCCCCCTCCTGACGTCGGGCGGCCGCGGCGAGGCGGTTCACGCCTTCATCTTGCCGCCGCTCGCGTCTGGAGGCTCATGCTTGGCGCGTATGGTTAATCGGGCGTTTAGGATGTTTGCGGCGGTTTGGCGCACCCGCGGTCGACGCGCCGTCGACCCGAATGTCGGAGACGGCGGCGCATTCGATCCTTCCGCCGGCCGGACGCGTGATGCGCGGGCGAAGCGCGCTCGCCGCTGCGGCGCGACCGCCCGCCGCCGTTAAGGCGGCTTGCATTGAAATGGAATCGTCACGCCCGCCGCGCGTCATTCCCGCGAACGCGAGAATCCCTTGTCGTAAGGCGGCGCCGCGGAGAGGTGGACGCGTTCGGGCTTCGGCCGGCGACAATGACTTCCTGAAAAACAGAATTCGTGATATATTGTTTTTTGGTCTTCTCTCAGGCGACGACGATGGATTTGGCCCGCACGCGCTCTTTTCCGTCTCAAAATGCGACCGCCTGCGGGCCGCGCGCCGGAGAGCGGCGCAGCGGGGCGGCGGCCGCTCTTGACGCCGTTTATCTCTTTGACGCGCCGAACGAACCCGCCGCCGCGTCAAGCCCCAGGCTTGACAAAACTTGACAAAACTTGACGCCGCTTGACGAAACTTGACCTCGAGCCTTGACCTCCTCGCCGTCGCCCTTTCCATCCGCGCCGTCCGCGCCTAAATAGGGCCCTGCGGAGCTGGGGGGTGCGTCAGGACACTTACCCTCGGGGCCGTACGATCCCTATGGGGGCTGTCCCTGTCCTCGCCCGTGGGCTTGGGCATATGGCTCCCACCTACTTACGTAGGCGCCCGGGATCTCCGTCCAACGGCCTTCTCGGCCCCGCGCTTGTCTTCGGCCTGGGATCGGCGCATGCGATCGCGACCATGTCTCTCGCCGCCGCTGATCCCAAATCGACATTGCGCCGCCAGGCGCTCGAACGCCGCCGCGCGGTCGAGCCGGCGACGCGCGCCGCGCTGAGCGCGCGGCTCGCCGCGGTCGGGCTCGCCTGGGCCGAGCGGTGGCGGCCGCGCGTGGTCGCCGCCTTTTCGCCGCTGCGCGACGAGCCCGACACCGGCCCGCTAATCGCCGCGCTGCAGGCGCACGGCTTGACGACCGCGCTGCCTGCCGTCGACGGCCGCGCGGCGCCGCTGGTCTTTCGCCTGTGGCGGGCGGGCGACCCTCTGGTGCGCGGCGCCTGGGGCCCGCTCGAGCCCGGCGCCGGGGCGCCGGCCGTCTCGCCCGACCTCGTGTTCGTGCCGCTCGCCGCTTTCGATCGCCGCGGCCACCGCCTCGGCTACGGCGCCGGCCATTACGACCGGGCGCTGAAGCTGTTGCGCGCCGGCGGGCCGATTCGCGCCGTCGGCGTCGCCTATGCGGCGGCGGAGGTCGATCGCGTGCCCGACGAGCCGCACGACGAGCGGCTCGACTTCGTCCTCACCGAGCGGGAGTGGATCGACGCGCGGGGTCGCGGCTGATGCGGCTCCTGTTCGTCGGCGACGTCGTCGGCCGTTCCGGCCGCGCCGCCCTGATCGGCCGCCTGCCGGCCTTGCGTGAGCGGTGGAAGCTCGATTTCGTCGTCGTCAACGGCGAGAACGCCGCCGGCGGTTTCGGCATCACCGAGGCGATCTGCGACGAGTTCCTCGCCGCCGGCGCCGACGCGATCACGCTCGGCAATCACGCCTTCGACCAGCGCGAGGCGCTGGTGTTCATCGAGCGCCAGCCGCGCCTGATTCGTCCGGCCAACTATCCCTCCGGCACGCCCGGCCGCGGCGCTAACCTCTTTGAGGCGCCGGGCGGCCAGCGGGTGCTGGTCGTCAACCTGATGGGCCGCGTCTTCATGGACGCGCTCGACGATCCGTTCCAGCGCGCCGAGCAGGAGCTTGCCGCCTGCCCGCTGGGAAGCGGTTGCGACGCGGCGGTGGTCGATTTCCACGCCGAGGCGACCAGCGAGAAACAGGCCTTCGGCCATTTCGTCGACGGCCGCGTGAGCCTGGCGGTCGGCACCCACACCCATGTCCAGACCGCCGACGCCCGCGTCCTGCCCGGCGGCACGGGCTTCATCACCGACGCCGGCATGACCGGCGATTCGGATTCGGTGATCGGCATGGACAAGGAGGAGCCGTTGCGCCGCTTCACCCGCCGCATCCCCTCCGGCCGCTTCGAGCCCGCCGACGGCGAGGCGACGCTGTGCGGCGTCGCGGTCGAGACCGGCCCAGACGGCCTCGCGCGCAGGATCGCGCCGCTCAGAATCGGCGGGGCGCTCATCCCCGCCGAGCCGGATTTCTGGAACGATTGAGGAGCACCGCCGACCGTGTCCGCCGCGCCCATCATGGTTTTCGATCTCGACGGCACGCTCGCCGACACCGCGCCCGACCTGATGGGGGCGCTGAATTTCGTGCTTCGCCGCGAAGGGGTGCCGGAGCTGCCGGTCGAGGCGGCGCGCCGCCTGCTCGGCGCCGGCGGACGGGCGCTCATCGAGCGCGGCTTCGCCGAGGCCGGGCGGGCGATCGACGCGGCGACGCTCGAACGCCTGTTCGCCGACTTTCTCGGCCATTACAACGCCCACATCTCCGACGGCACTGAGCTCTATCCGGGCGTCGCGGCCGGCCTCGACCGCGCCGCCGCCGCCGGCTGGCGGCTCGCCGTCTGCACCAACAAGATGGAGAAATCGTCGAAGCTGCTGCTCGCCGATCTCGGCGTGCTCGACCGCTTCGCCTTCGTCTGCGGCCAGGACACCTTCGGAATCGGCAAACCCGATCCCAAGCCGCTGATCGAGACGATCCGCGCCGCCGGCGGCGATCGCGCCCGTGCGGTGATGGTCGGCGATTCGAAGACCGACGTCGCGATCGCGCGCGCCGCGGGCGTGCCGGTGGTCTGCGTCGATTACGGCTATACCGACGTCCCGGTCGCCGCCTTCGACCCAGACCGCGTCGTGTCCGATTTCGACGCGGCGCTCGCCGCCGCCGCCGCGCTGATCGACGCGACGGCCGAAGCGCGCTCGCCTTGACTCGCCGCGGCGCCCGGCCTTAAACGGGCGCCCACGGCATTGGGGCGATTAGCTCAGCGGTAGAGCACTCCCTTCACACGGGAGGGGTCGCAAGTTCGAACCTTGCATCGCCCACCATCCGGTCCGCTTCGCAATTCGCCACTGTGGCGCAGCGGTCACGGCTTGGCCGATTTTCTCCCGCGGCGCAGCATTCCGGCTGACCAAGGGTTGCGCGAACGTCGCAGTTTTAGGATTGTTTGACGCCGAGCGAGTCGCCGTCGGCGCTGCGGGCCGTCGCGCGCGCTTTCGGATTCGGGGGATCGTAGGCATGCGCCGTTCCGCTCTTCTTCTCGCCGGTCTGGCCGTGGCTTGGCTCGCTGGCTCGGCCGCCTGGGCGATCCCGGCCTCGCCGGTCCCCAATCTCAGCGCCGACACGGCGACGCTCGCCTCGCCGGTGCCGCGCCAGACGGTCGCCTACGACGGCCCCTACGCGCCGGGGACGATCATCGTCTCGACCCGCGAACGGCGGCTCTATTTCGTCCTCCCCGATCACCAGGCGCTGAAATACGGCGTCGGGGTCGGCCGGCAGGGTTTCACCTGGTCTGGCGTCACCTTCGTCGCCAACAAGCGCGAATGGCCCGACTGGACGCCGCCTGCCCAGATGCTGCTGCGCCGCCCCGACATCCCGCATCACATGGCGGGCGGCATCGACAATCCGCTCGGCGCGCGCGCTCTTTATCTTGGCGCCTCGCTCTATCGCATTCACGGCTCCAACGAGCCCGACACGATCGGCCAGGCGGTGTCGTCGGGCTGCATCCGCATGACCAACGAGGACGTGACCGACCTCTACGCGCGCGCCAGCATCGGCGCGAAGGTCGTGGTCGAGCAGTAAGGTCCGCAAGCGCCTGTCGCGCTTCGCCTTTCTTTTGCGCCTGACGCCGGCTATCGTCGCGCGATGAACGCGCATGCGCCCGCCGTCGCTCCGGCGCTGGTCGATCCCTTCGGCCGGGCGATCAGCTATGTGCGCGTCTCGGTCACCGACCGCTGCGACTTCCGCTGCGTCTATTGCATGTCGGAAGACATGACCTTCCTGCCCAAGCCGGAGATCCTGTCGCTCGAGGAGCTCGACCGGCTGTGCTCGGCCTTCGTCCGGCTCGGAACGCGCAAGCTGCGCGTCACCGGCGGCGAGCCGCTGGTGCGGCGCGACGTCATGGGCCTGTTCCGCGCGCTCGGGCGACATGTCGCGAGCGGCGCGCTCGACGAATTGACGCTGACCACCAACGGCTCGCAGCTCGCGCGCTTCGCCTCGGAGCTCGCCGATTGCGGCGTCAAGCGGATCAACGTCTCGCTCGACACGCTCGATCCGGCGAAGTTCCGCGCCGTGACCCGCTGGGGCGACTTCGACAAGGTGAGGGCGGGAATCGACGCCGCCGACGCCGCCGGGCTCAAGGTCAAGATCAACGCCGTCGCGCTCAAGGGCTTCAACGACGCCGAGGCGCCGGAGCTGGTCGACTGGGCGCACGGCCGCGGTTTCGACCTCACCTTCATCGAGGTCATGCCGCTCGGCGCAGTCGAGCGGGAGCGCTACGACCAGTTCCTGCCGCTGACCGAATTGCGCGCCGCGCTCGAGCGCCGCTACACGCTCGCCGCTTCGCCGCATGCGAGCGGCGGCCCGGCGCGCTATTTCGACGTCGCCGAGACCGGCGGCCGGCTCGGCTTCATCACCCCGCTCACCCACAATTTCTGCGAGAGCTGCAACCGCGTCCGCGTCACCTGCACGGGGCGGCTCTATCTCTGCCTCGGCCGCGAGGACGCTGCCGATCTGCGCGCGCCGCTGCGCCGCTCCGAAGGCGACGCGCCGCTCGAAGCGGCGATCCGCGCCGCGATCGCCCGCAAGCCCAAGGGCCACGACTTTGTCATCGCCCGCGACGGCAGCCACGCCTCGACGAGCCGGCACATGAGCGCCACCGGCGGCTGAGCGGCTGGCGAGCCGACTTCGGCTGCTTTATATGAAGGCGGGAAGACGGGGCCTTGACCCCCGTTCCGGAAAGGTCCGAACCATGGCGAACGTCCAAGAGCGCATCCAGAAGCTGATCTCCGAGAATCCGGTGGTGCTGTTCATGAAGGGCACGCCCGAATTCCCGCAATGCGGCTTCTCCGGCCAGGTGGTGCAGATCCTCGACTATCTCGGCGCGCCGGTGGTCGGCGTGAACGTGCTCGAGGACGCGGAAATCCGTCAGGGAATCAAAGACTTCGCCAATTGGCCAACCATCCCGCAGCTCTACGTCAAGGGCGAGTTCGTCGGCGGCTGCGACATTACGCGCGAGATGTTCCAGTCGGGCGAGTTGCAGGCTCTGCTGACCGAAGCCGGCATCGCGGTCAAGCAGCCCGCCAAGGCGTGAAAGCGAGCGTTTTCGCTCTCTTAACCTCTCCATAAGGCGTCGCGCCGCCCGGTTGCGGGCGGCGGCGCCACGCCTGCGCATTCATGCTTGGCAACGAATTTTGAATGAGCCGGGTCGGATAATCGGCTATTGGGAGCAATTCGCGAGTCGACCCGGGGGTTTCGTCATGGCGCGCAAGTATTTCGGCACCGATGGCATTCGCGGCCGCGCCAACGCCAAGATCACCGCCGATCTGGCGATGAAAGTCGGCCAGGCGGCCGGCCTGATGTTCCAACGCGGCGACTATCGCCATCGCGTCGTCATCGGCAAGGACACGCGCCTCTCCGGCTACATGATCGAATACGCAATGGTCGCCGGCTTCACCTCGGTCGGCATGGACGTGCTTCTGCTCGGCCCAACGCCGACCCCGGCGGTGGCGATGCTGACTCGCTCGATGCGCTGCGATCTCGGCGTGATGATCTCGGCGTCCCACAATCTCTACGAAGACAACGGCATCAAGCTGTTCGGGCCGGACGGGTTCAAGCTCTCCGACGAGATCGAGGCCGACATCGAGGCGCTGATCGACGGCGAGCTCGCCGGCCGTCTCGCCAAGTCCTGCGAACTCGGCCGCGCCAAGCGCATCGACGACGTCCATGCGCGCTACATCGAATACGCCAAGCGGACGCTGCCGCGCGACGTCTCCTTCGACGGACTCAGGGTCGTGGTCGACTGCGCCAACGGCGCCGCCTACAAGGTCGCGCCCGAGGCCCTGTGGGAGCTCGGCGCGGAAGTGATCAAGATCGGCGTCGAGCCCGACGGCCTCAACATCAACCGCGACGTCGGCTCGACGGCGCCGGAGGCGCTGGCGCAGAAGGTGCGCGAGATGCGCGCCGACGTCGGCGTGGCGCTCGACGGCGACGCCGATCGCATGATCATCGTCGACGAGAAAGGCCACGTCGTCGACGGCGACCAGATCCTCGCCGTCGTCGCCGAGAGCTGGCAGGCGGACGGCCGTCTGGCGCGTCCCGGAATCGTCGCCACCGTCATGTCCAATCTCGGGCTCGAGCGGCGGCTCGCCGAGCGCGGCATGACGCTCGAGCGCACCGCGGTCGGCGACCGTTACGTGCTCGAACGCATGGTCGAGAAGGGCTTCAACGTCGGCGGCGAGCAGTCCGGCCACATCATCCTCACCGATCATTCGACGACCGGCGACGGCCTCGTCGCAGCGATGCAGGTGCTGGCCGTCGTGCACAAGCAGGGCAAGCCAGTCAGCGAAGTCTGCCGCCGCTTCGAGCCGCTGCCACAGGTCCTGCGCAACGTGCGCTTCAAGAGCGGCCGGCCGCTCGAAGACGAATCGGTGATGAAGGCGATCGCCGCCGCGACGGCCCGGCTCGGCGAGCACGGTCGCCTGGTCGTGCGCCCCTCGGGCACCGAGCCGGTCATCCGCGTCATGGCGGAAGCCGACGACCGCGCGCTCGTCGACGCCCTGGTCGAAGACGTCTGCGCCGCGGTCGCCAAGGCGGCGGCGTGACCCGTCGCCGCGTCCGACGAGCGGCCATGCGACGATTGGGCTCGTCCCGGCGCGACGGTAAGTCTCTTGCTCCCGCTGCGGCGAAGTCCTAAGCGGATCGCGCCGCGCCCGGCCGTCTTCGCGGCGCACGGTTGCGCGTCCCGCGCTACAGTTGTGTTTCATGCCTGCCGACCTATCCCGCTGGTTGCGGAGCATCCTGCCGTTCTTTCTGGTGCGCTTCGCCCTCCGGGCGCTGTTCCGCGCAGAGATTCGCGGGATTGAGCATCTCGCCGCCGCGGGCCCGCGCGTTCTCATCGTCGCCAACCACGTCTCCGCCCTCGACGCCGTCGTCATCTCGGCCCTGCTGCCCGGCCGGATGTTGTTTGCGACCCACGCCGAGATCGCCGGCCGCTGGTGGCTGAAACCGTATTGGCGCGTCGGCGACGATTGTTCGCTCGACCAGGCCCACCCGCTGACGGCCAAGACGATGATCGAGGCGCTGCGACGCAATCGTCGCTGCATGATCTTCCCCGAAGGGCGCCCGACGACGACCGGCGCGCTGATGAAGGTCTACGAAAGCCCGGGCATGATCGCCGACAAAGCGGACGCGACGATCGTGCCGATCCGCATCGAAGGGCTCGAATATTCCTATTTCTCGGCGCTCGGCGGCGTCGTTCGGCGGCGGCTGTTCCCGAAGGTGACGCTGACGGTGTTGCCGCCCGAGAAGTTGTCGCTGCCGAGGGACGTCAAAGGCCACAAGCGGCGCGCCGCCGCCGGCGCCCAGCTTTACGACATCATGGAGCGCCTGCCTGTCGACGGCGTCGACCACAAGACGATTCTCGAGCACGTCCTGGCGACCCGGCCGATCCGCGGCGGCCGCGGCGGCTGCCTGGAGGACGCCGAGCGGCGGCCGCTGTCCCACGACGCTTTCGTCCGCGCCTTCTTCGCGCTGTCGCGGACGCTGAAGCGGCGGCTTGGCGAGCGCGAAGGCCCGGTCGGCGTGATGATGCTGAACGGCTTGCCTGACGCGATTGCGATCTTCGCCGTGCAGGCGCTCGGCCGGACGGCGGCGATGATCAACTTCACCGCGGGCCCGGAAAATTGCGCCAAGGCCTGCGCCACGGCGGCGATCGAGACCGTCGTCACATTGAGATCGTTGGCAGACGGGGGCCCGCTGACGCCAATCGCGGAAACGCTGCGTGGTCGAGGCGTGTCGATCCTCTATTACGAGGATTTGCGCGCTGCGATCGGCTGGGCCGACAGGGTAGCGGCGCTTGTCGAAAGCCGGGCGCCGCCGGCCTGGATCGCGCGACGACTCGGCCGTATGGCGGACGACCCCGCGATCATCCTCTTCACCTCCGGCACCGAGGGCGCGCCCAAGGGCGTGGCGCTCAGTCACCGCAACATCGTCGCCAACGCCTTCCAGTTCGGCGCCCGCATCGGCTTCGCGGCGCGCGACACGGCGTTCGCCTGCCTGCCGATGTTCCATTCGTTCGGCCTCACGCTGGGCTTCTTCCTGCCGCTGC
>Ga0335069_10013414_pt1 | contig 11506 bp, 10 predicted proteins | sample Lox_Sample_11_FD_206714 | JGI IMG/M metagenome (GOLD analysis project Ga0335069, IMG submission 206714) | Soil microbial communities from Loxahatchee National Wildlife Refuge, Florida, United States - Lox_Sample_1.1 | ecosystem: Environmental > Terrestrial > Soil > Wetlands | place: USA... | reverse complement strand
TGTCCACCCCAAAGACCTTTTGCGAGGCATCAAACCGCAGCCAGCAACAATCCGTTCACGCGCGACCCTGGCGCGGCCTGTAATTCTTCATCCCCGGTTGGAACCACCCGGGTATCAACGCAATACAACCGTTGACAGGCGGGCGGATCTATGATTTAGTTTCGCTTGTGGGGAGGATTCTTCAATCTTATTGCCTCACCGTTCGCGTTGCAGGTTTTTTCCTTGGACTGCTTCAGGTTACTGCCGCACCCTTGACTTGGTTTCCCGGGCCGCCGGTGGATCCCCCGTTCAGCGGCGCGGCCACCACCGTGTTTTCCGGCTTGGGCAACGTCCTGATTGGCGGTGACGGCTTTGCCTACTATTATTATCCCCTGACTTATCCTGAGAATTTGACAGCTACCAGTGTCTATTGGAATTATCTGCCGGCGATTTACAGCCTCACCATCGGGCCCGGGGCGGTGACAAGCGGCGGCACGATTATTCTTTATGGCGGCACCGACGGCACCAGCTCCTCGAGCGCGGTAATCGGTTACAGTCCTTCGGGCGATACGCCGCTGACGCTGGCATCCATGAGCGTACCCCGTTCCTACCTCGGTTATGCTCCTGACCGCAGCGGCAATGCTTACGCCATCGGCGGCCTGGACGATACCGGCCAGCCGCTTGCATCGGCCGAACGATACAATCCAGACGCGGATACCTGGAGCGCCATCGCCTCCTTGCCGACGGCGCGATATAATTTTCCTGCGGTTTTCAACGGCACAAATCAGATTTACATTTTTGGCGGGCGCACCAACGCAACGTCCGGGACTGAAATAGCCACCGTGCTTCGTTACTCTGTCAGCGCAAACACTTGGACCGCGGTAGCGCCGATGCCCATTGCTGCCGCGGGCAGCGCGGCGGTGTTGGGAGTTGACGGGAAAATCTATGTCGTTGGTGGAGTTTCCGGTGGAGTCACGACCGGTGTTGTTCAGGTTTACAATCCCAGCGCCAATACCTGGGAAATTTCCACGCCGCTGCCCGAAGCTTTGAGCGCTTCCGCCATGGGCGTGGACAGCCTAGGCCGGTTGATCGTGATGGGCGGCATGGACATCAACGGTAACGACGTCGGCGACGTTTGGCGCAGCCAGCAAATGGGGATTCCCGACAGCGCGCCGGTGTTCACGCAGTATCCCGGCACGAATGGCTCCTACCTGGCTGCTTACGCGTCATCCATCACCGCCACCGGCAGTCCGCCGCCGACCTACCTGCTCTTGAGCGGTCCGACGGGGATGCAGGTTGACACTTACAGTGGCGCCATAACTTGGACGCCGCAGGGTCTTGCGCAAATTGGGACCATTCCGGTGACCATTCGCGCCACCAATTACGCTGGCTATGCCGATTGGACCTTCACCATAAACGTTCCCAACCCGCCGCCAGCACTCGTCACCAACCTGACCGTGGTCGGCGTGACGGAAGACTCGGTGACCCTGTCTTGGGCTCCCGAAGACCCGGTGGCGGGGCCGGTTACCTACAGCGTTTGGCTCCGGCATGTCCTTCACTCTCCGAAAGGCAGCGGCGCGACCATCTGGTACACCCAAATTGGGAGCACGGTTACCGTACCCACGATAACCATCACCGGCCTGGCGGCGAACCTGGCACAGACCTACTACGTCGTTGCCACCGGCCCGGGCGGCTCTTCAGGTTATGCAGGCATCAGCGCCACCACACTCCCCGCGCCAGCGCCGACCAATCTGCGGGTTACGGGACTTACTTCGACGACCATCATCCTGACGTGGGATGCGCCAACCGGTGGTTCTATTCCAGTTGTCAGTTACGAAGTGTTGGGCTGGTTTAATGGTATTGCGGCCCAGTATCCGCTCGCCTATCCAAATATCAACGGCACGACTGTCACCATCACCGGCCTAACTCCGGGTACAGCAATGTTGTGGGGCGTTAGTGCTCGTGATACCGCGGGAAACGTCTCCGCCTACGACTACCTTCCGTCATTAGTCGTCAATCCCGCGCCCGTGGCAGTGCAGGCAAGCGTTCCGGCAACGCCGCCGGGCCGAAATTTCCAGTTCACCGCTAATGGCGAGATTAACCACACTGTGGTGGTGACCACCACTACCAATCCGACCGACCCGTCGAGCTGGACCGTGCTGACTTCATTCCTGCCCACCAATGGCACCTTTGTCATCATCGACACCAATCCACCGGCTCCAATGCGCTTCTATCGCGTGACTCAGCCGTGAGCCGGTTTATCGCACCATTGAAATCCGGTTCGTCCCCATGGCCATCTCCAAACGATGTGGCTCGACCAGCACGATCTTCACGGAGTTATTGCCGGCGACGGGCACTGAATTGCTTTTGATCTCCGTCACCACCAGGTAACCGCGGTCAATATGCCATTTGGCCTTGTAGGTGATGGTTGGTTTTCCCGGAAAAACGGAGGTGTAACTGCCGTCCGGAGCCAGGGTGAGCGTGTGCGGCCCCTGAACCCAAGTCCCCACTACCTGTTGCCGCAAATCACCACCATGGCGGTTGCATGCCGTCAACACAAAACCCGGCACTGCCAGCCATAGCACTAGTCTCACGACGAAGTTGCGCATATTAACCAGCCAAGGCTGGGCCAAAGCCGCCGCAATATCAAGTCCCGACCCACAGGGTTTGGCGACGAAGACCGAAGCTCGTGGCTGGAAGGGGACACAGGCTGCATGGCCCCGCCGATGCCGCGGACGTTTACCGTTGACGAACCTCCGCTCCGGGCCTAGTTTCCGGTTGGCAACCAAGTCGCGCAAATCATTCATCATTGGCATGGCTATGATTCCAATGAGTGAACAACATAAGACGGTGCTGCGGGACAATCTCTTGAGCCTGGCAGTGCAGTGTCCCATGGAGCGGGCCAACCCCGTGGACTGTCCCCTGTTTGATGTCCGCAAACTGGACCCCTCCAAAGGCCGACAATGGTTCAAAGGGCTGACCCGCGACGACTTAGTGTATCTGAATGCTTACCACTGCGTCTGCGCCCAGCTAAGAATGGAATCGCGCCTGCCCGGGTTTGGTTCTTAATCGCCCGCTCCGCAATTTCCCTTGCGCAAGCTTGTGACGCACGCCGCCGCAACTCGCCATCCGAAGCGGTGTTGATTATAACATGTGTCTCTTAAACGGCTGAAATTATGAAAACATACCCCTTGACCATTGTTGCCCTGTTGATCGCTTTTGTCTGCCATTCACAGCCAACGCCGCTTCCGCCACCCGTCCTGCCACCGTCAGGGGCGTCGCCCGTTATCGCCAAAGACGCCGCCAACTACCTCATCCGCGTGGAGTGGAAGGAGCCGAAAGGCGACGCGAAGTATCTGGAAATGCTGACCACCGAACGGCGTTTCGATCTCGACACCATCCAGAAAACCTCGGTAAGGATCAACAACAACGACATTCCCGTCACCCTCAAATTCAGCGGCACGCTGACTGCCCTCAGCGACGAAAAGGGCCGGTTGCAGTTGTTCCTAGGCCGCACCGTGCCGCATGTGGCTGGCAGCTACGGCAACGGCCCGAACGCGACATCTTCCTACAGCCAGTTAAGCGTCGGCTTGAATTCCACCTTCATCGTCAACTTCGGCAAACCCGTCGTCATCCAGAACGATGAAAGCGGGCAAATTTCTATTCTCGTCAACGCCTCGGAAATTGAATCCGGCAGGCCGCAGCGAGCAGTAGCCATAGAGGCACACAGATCAAACACGGATGAAAAGAACAGTGAAAACCCGTGTGCATCTGTGGCTGAAACTTTTGCGTCCCTGGCGCCTCGGCAGCTGAAAACACTTGATCTGGAGCGCTGACCGGTCAACCCGCTCGCGCACAGTGACAAAAAACGAGGGAGGCTGGCTGGCCTCCCTCTGCAAGATTGACTGAACGCCCCGGATGGCTATTTGCGCTTCACCGGACACTCCTTCGAGTTGGTCGGCACGGTCACCGTGACCGTGCTTGGAAGGGAGAGGTTGCCAGTAGCGTCTTTCGCCTGGATGGTGATCGTATAAACCCGGTTGGTACCCTCGGCACTCAGGAGTACCATATGGTCCCCCCAAATCACCCAGTCCTGCGAAGTGTGGCAATTGCCCAACTTATCGCTGGCCTTCGGGCCGTTGCCCCGCTTATCGCCGGCCTTGGAGCCATTGCCCCCTTGATCACCCGCCTTAGGACCATCGCCCCATTTGTTGGTGGACTCATTGCTCTGCACACCAATGATCTTCCAGGTCGCGGAACTGCAATTGTCCGTCACCGTGGCGCTGACCGTGACCAACACCCATCCATCATTCAGTAGGCAGTTCGTTTTGACCGAGGCGCTCACGCTCTGAATCACCGGCGCGATGGTGTCCACGACCGTGACCGTGGTTGAGCAAGACGCGGAATTACTCGCGGAGTCAGTGATCACGATCTCGATGAGGTTGGTACCCAACGGCAGTTCGGCGGTGAACGCGATATTCGTGGTGACGGGCGGAAGGCTCGCGGGAAGCTGGTTGGTTTGCATCGGGATGCCATTCCACGACCAGACGGCGGTCATCGCGTAACCCGCGGGATCGCTGACCTGCACTGACACCGCGGCGGGCGCGCTGCACTCATTCGTGGTGGGCTCCGGACAGACGATGATGGGCATCATCGGAATAAGCTGCCCGCGGATCTCGCCATTGGCGTTGATGGCCGTGCCGATGTTGATATAATCCAATCCGGCCAGCAGGCTCGCCACTTCATTGGTGGGAACGGCCACATAGCCGAAGATGATTCCGCCTTGGGCGGGGTTGACGGCTGGAAAACTGAGCGCAGCCAGATCGACCAGCACCGCGGCATTGTGGTTCGTCCCGGCCGGACCGTTGAGCGTCAGAATCGTGGCCTGACCGGTCAAATCCGTAAACCCCGCGGCGGAACCATAACCAACGGTCAGCATCAAGGTGTACGTGTCGGTATCGAAGACCAGGCCGCCGGAGATGGAGCCGCCGGAGCCGGCGCTGTTGAGCACGGCCGGGACTTCGTTGCTTGGGTTCAGGCCGACGGCCGTGTCGGTGCCGGCCGGCGAAATGCCGATGGAAATAAGCGCCGCCTGACTGACCACAGCGCTGGATAATAGAACTGCGAATAATGTTCTCTTCATACGATTTTGCCTTTCTGAGGATGTTCTGGCCTTCCAGAAATCTCCGAAGGCGCTTACACATCCTTGCCCTGTTAATAAGGATTGTATATAAAAAATCAATCCTGAATAAGAAGACCGGTTTTCGAGGTTCGATTTTTCCCCCGCGCCGGCACTCAAAAAAATTGGTCATCGGTCCGGCCCCAAACCACGCAACCGCAACCGATTATTGTTGACCTGTGCCCCGGATTCCGCCATCCTTGTGCCATCAATCAGAAAGTGGCTCCAGGTGCGTTCAGACTCTTGTTCCCCCGGAGCCGGCTGGCATCGGATGTTTCCGAAGCTGGATAAATCCAAGGCAAAAACTTGTTTATGAAAACCGCCCGTCGAAAAGCGCTCATGTGCGCGGCTTGTCTCGTCCTGACCGGATCCGCCTTTGGCCAAATCTATAGCTCCAATATTGCGGGTTATTTCAACCTCATTTTGCAGCCGGGGGTGAACTTGATTGCCGACCAGTTCCTGCAAGCGCCGGATAATTCGTTGGACACCATTCTCAACGCGGCGAGCAGCCAGGGCGGGCTGGCGAACAACACCTCCTTCACCCTGTGGAACAACGGCGGATTCCTGCCTCTGTCCTATTACAATGCCAGTTCCGATTCCTGGAGCATTAATTACCAGCTCGGCCTCGGGTCGGGTGGTTATTTGACCTCGCCGACGCTGGTCACCAACGTCTTTTTCGGCTCCGTGGGGCCGTATTTCAATGAAGGCGGCAACAATGTTGGCTGGAACCCGAACTATCCGAACGGCATGCAATTGATTTCCAATCCCATTCCCATCGCCGGCAACTTGAGCTATGAGTTCTACAACGTGACCGGCCGCAATCCGGTTGCCGGGGAAGGCGTGGCCACTTGGGATCCCCTTGCCCAAACTTACACCGAAAGCTTTTTCGATGGCAGTCAGTGGCTCAACCAGAATCTCACCGGCCCGAGCATGGCGAACATCCAGGTGGGCCAGGCCGCCTGGTTCGCCCTGGGAGCGGATTATTTCATGACCCTTCCCAGCTCGGTTCCGGAACCAAGCACACTTGGACTGATTGGTTTGGGCGCCGGCCTTCTCTTTCTGCGCCGCAAACACATGCGGACATCCTGACCATCGTCGGGCTGCCAGCAGGCGTCGAGGCCGTGAGACGGGATTTCGGGTGTAGGAGCCGAAGTCACGAGGCGGGGCTACCGGCCAGCGGCGACACCCGCAGATGACGCAGCTTCCATCTCTTCACTCCGGAGGAACGGCCAAGGCGCCAAGTTCTGAGAACTGAAGGCTGAATTCCATGCGTCCCTGGCGCCTTGGCGGTTGAATACCTGATCCGGATCGCGACCGGTCAAACTGCTCGCGTGCTCCGCCCTCCGAATTCGGACGGGTCGGTTGCCCGGTCAGATCTTATTCTTCCCCTGACTCTTGGGCACCGTCACCGTAACCGTCTTCGCGGCGGAAAGGTTGCCGGCCGCATCCTGCGCCCGGAGGGTGATGGTGTAAACCCGGCCCGTGCCCGTGCCCGCCCGCTCGGCGCGCAACAGCAGGGTATGGTCGCCGGTGATCTGCCAATCCGTTCCCGTGTTGCCGTCGCCCACACCGTTGACCGGCTCGTTGCTTTGCACGCCGATGATCTTCCAGCTGACCACGGCGCAATTGTCCGTGGCCACCACGCTGAGGTTGATCGGCACCAGGTTGTGATTCGGCGGCCACAGGGAATTCGGCGAGGCGCTCGCGCTCACAATCACCGGTGGCGTCGTGTCCGCCACCGTGACCGTTGTCGAGCAGGACGACGTGGCCCCGGCGGAATCCGTGACCACAATGTCAATCTGATTGGTGCCCGCCGGCAAATCGCCGGTGAATCCGACCGTCACCTCCGCCGGCGGATGACTCGCCGGCACCTGGTTGGTTTGCACCGGCATTCCGTCCACCGACCAGACCACCGACATCGCGTTGCCCACCGCGCTGTACACCGACACCGACACCCCGGCAGACGAACCGCATTGCACCATGACCGGCTCCGGACAGTCGATGATCGGCACCAGCGGCACCAGTTGCCCGCGGATTTCGCCGCTGACGTTGGAGGCCGTGCAAACGCTGACGTAATCCAATCCGGCCAGCAGGTCCGGCACGGAATTGCTGTTAACCGTCACATTGACAAAAATGACCCCGCCGTCGGCGGGATCCAATGCCGGGAAATGGAAGGGCGTCAGGTCAAACAACACCCCGGCATTCTGGTTCGTCCTGGCCGGACCGTTCAGCGTGATGGTCGTGGCCGGACCCGTCAAATTACTGAAACCGGGCACCGACCCGTAGCCGATGGTCAGCATCAATTTGGACGCGTCGGTGTCAAACACCAGGCCGCCGGAGATGGGACCGCCGGAACCGGTGCTGTTGACAACGGGCGGCACTTCGTTGGACGGACTCAGGCCGATGGCCGCATCCGTCCCGGCCGGAGAAATTCCGATGGGAATCAACGCCGCGGGACACACCGTGGCTGCGGCTAACAGCACTGCAAATATTCTCTTCGTAAAGTTGACCTTTCTGATTGGAGGAACCTGGCACAACCCGATTCCCTCAGCGTCGCCACAATAACCAACGGCCTGAAAAAGGCAAGTTCCGAATTTGAGCAGCGCGTTCAAAACGAGGCTGCACAATGAAAGAGCAAACCCGAAAGCCACGCTAAGCCGCCAAGCTAGCCCCGTCCTCAACCGTCCAACTGCCAAGCCCGGCCGCCGGCGCGCCTTCCCAGCTCTCCACGCTTGTCATTTTCCTCTGGACACGTGGCCCGCGGCGGAGCAATGTCGAACCCATGAAGACCAATTATCTGCTTGGCTTTGCGTCTTTTATAGCCATCACGGTTCTATCGTCCGGTTGCGGAAAAACGGATTCGAATCTGGCATCGGAAAATGCCGCCCTCAAAGCGCACGTGCAAAAACTTGAACAGCAACTTCAAGCCTCCAACAGCCAGCTTGCGTCACAAGCGTCACAGGGCTCACAACAAGCCTCCACCCAGGACTTGAAAAGCCAGTTGGACGACGCGCAAAAAAAGGCCGACGCGGCCGCCGATGAAGCGAAGTCGCTCAGCGCCCAACTCGAAAACCAAAAGGCTAAAATTGACCAATTGACGCGTGATCTCGCTGCGGCACAGCAGGCCAGGCAAAAAGCCGAGCAGGCCTTGCAGCTCTACCGGGACAAGGCCGCCTCGGCGATCAAGCAATTCCAGGCGCTGCGCAGCACCCTGGGCGACGAGACGCCAAAGCTCGACAGCTACAACCAAAACTATCTGGCCAGCCAGGCGGCCGTGTCCAATCTGGTTGCCGCAATGCCCGAGTCCAGAGTCCGGCGCCAGATTGTAGCCGTGCTGGCCGTGTTCACCCAGATCAACGACACCTGGGTAACGGCCGATCTGCAAATGCAGGCACGGACCAAGAAGGCCCAGGCAGATTATGACAAATTCGTGGACTTCGGCGGCCTCGGCCCGAACGACTATGTGGTCAATCTGGGCAAAACCCGGATTCTGGCGCCCGCCGAGAAGGACAATGCGGTGACGGCGTCAACTCGGGACAAACTCATGGTTGCCTCGGTCAAGGATGTGGACGCGGCCATAAAAAATCTTCAGGATTTGGTCAATGGGCCAAAAACTTGAGCCGCATCACATTTTCGCGCACGTTCAAAATTGCTGTCAATTCTTCTCCTCGTCCTCGAAACGTCACCTCGGCGAGGATGGCAGAGGGAACAAATCGCGAGCCGCCCGGCTAAACTCCAACCGCCAGACGAAAGATAAAGTCCGGTAACAGCTTCAAGTCTTACGCGGTGCCGGGCTGCTGATCCACATCGGTCGCGGTGTCTGGCGATTTCCCTGATCGTTGAGAGAGAATTCACCGAATTACGCAGAATTTAATCCTGTGAATTCGGTCAATTTTGTCTTTGTTTCCGGGTGAAACTCCGGTTCCTCGCGTCAGTTGCGACTCTCATCTACCGCCGACGGCAGAGAGCCGAATCAGTTTGGGGAAAGAACATGGACCGTGCCGTTCGATTTCACCGCTACTTCCAAACCGGCATAAATGCTGTCGGCGGAAACCGTCTCGATTGGATGGCTCTGCAAATACTCAATTTGAGCCTGCAGTTCCGAAAGATTGTAAAATTTCCGTTCCATTACCAATCGCTCGGCCACGTCCCGGCGCAATCGTTCTTCCAGGAGGGCATAGTTCTTATTTGCCTGAACCAGATTGGATTCGGTCACGGCGAACTGGCTGGTGAGGCCAGCCAACTGGTTGGTCAAATCCATGACGCTCCGGCCCAGAGTTTGACCTAACGTTTGATTTTGCAATTCCGCCTCCGCGAGTTGCCGGTTCAGGTTGGTGATTTGTTCCGTGTTGAGCGCAATAATGGATTCGGCTTCCGTCAGACGGTTTGAAAGCGTGAATGACGCCGACCGGCATTCGTCGAGGCTGTTGGATAAGGTGAGCATCGTGCCGTTCCCAGCGGTGATTTGTGCCTGCGCCGACACCAACTGGTTCGAAACGTCGGCAATCGTGCCGGCGTCCGCTTCATGGTGTGCGTTATCGGCACGGTTCATCACGACAAGGGAAATGACCAACACGATGCAGACCAGGGCGAGGGTGGTGGAGAGATAGTTTTTCATACGGCGAGCAGCGTCATTAAATGAAATTGCGTTCGTTCATCGCTGAAAACTTCGCAAAGGCGAAATGGATTGGACAAGAATGGATTTGTTACGATTGCGTTACTCCGGCCAGGTCGGTCTGCGCGCGCGATCGAATTTACTGGAGGGAAGCGCTTCGTCGCTTGCCCCATTTCAAGGCGCTGACGGAGCAATGCCCTCCGGTAACGGCGCGCTTGGCGATTTGGTGGTTCAACCGGTTTCGCGCTGTTCGTCGAGCGCGACGTCAGGCGAGCTGGGGCTGCCTTTTCTTTGCCGACCGCCGGCGTTTGGGCCGCAAGACGTGTTTGATCGCCTCAAGCAATTCTTCGGGTAAGAATGGCTTCTGCAGCACCTCGGCGGCCCCGAGCCGCTGAGCAATGGACAATAGCGGCAGGGCACATGAATCCCCCGACATCGCAATAATCGGAAAATCGGGAGACTGTTGTTTGAGTTCTCTTATCGTTTCCAGCCCTTCCCGGTTGGGCATGAACAGATCCACCAGCGCCACATCAACCGGTGTGGAATGGTATTGCCGCATGCCTTCCGACCCGTCGGCGGCCAAAACCACCTCAAAACCGGCTGCTGTAAGAATGTCTTCAATGAGCATTCTCGCATCCACCTCGTCGTCCATTACCAGTACTCGGGACATGTCAGATTAATATACACCATCCCTGCTCGTAATGCTAATCCGGACGCAATAGTGAATCTGTTAATGCTGTTGACCAGTTAACGAGTGATCTGGAGAGAAGCACATCGTCGCTTCCCCGATATGGAGCATTGACGGAGTAATGTCCCCCACCTCGGCAAACTCTCTGGCGTCGGCTGTGATTCCCCTTTGTCCTTGACGGGTCGGAGCACTGATCGGAAGCTGCGTTCACCATGAAATCCTTTCCCCGCCTTGCCGGCATCCGGCGGGGCATCTTTCTCTTGCTGGCCGTCTCCGTGCATGCGATGGCATCGGCCGATACGAATCCGCCGCCGCGATTGACGGTGGAACTACGCGACGGCTCGCGCGTGATTGGCGCCAGCGTGGATAAAATCTTCAAGTTCCATTCCGCGTTGCTTGGCGACTTGAGGCTGGCGGTGCGCGACATCAGTGCCCTCGAACTTGTTTCCACCAACTCGGCAAAACTCACCACGGCCAAGGGCGACACGTTGACGGGCTGGTTCGGGACACCGGCGCTCGCCGTCAAGACCGGTTTTGGCAATGTGGAGCTGCCGGTGGATTCGGTTCGTAAGTTCACCGTGGCGGTAACCCGCCCGGCGGGCGCCCATCCGCCTAGTCTCGTGGCGTTATGGTCCGGCGAGGGCGACGGCACCGATTCGGCGGGCGGGAACACAGCGACGTTGACGGATATTACCTTCGTGGCCGGCAAGCGAGGACAGGCTTTTTCTCTTAACGGTGAGACTTCTTGCATCCGCATACCTGCCAGCCCGTCCCTGAATGTCGGCGCGAGCGACGGTTTCACCATCATGGCCTGGATCAAACCGTCGGAGGTGGACGGACTCCATCCCTTGATTATGTGGTCCGACCGCGCCATGCTCAATTTGTGGATTGGCATCCGGCCATCCGAAGATGGCGTGTTGCGCGGCGACATTGCGGAACCAACGGTAAACCATTTTTTGTGTTCGCATCCCGGGGTGTTGGTGAGCGGCGTGTTCCAGCATATCGCCTTTACGTATGACAAAGCCAGCGGCGTCGGCATGCTGTA